>Ga0172376_10004058_pt1 | contig 16883 bp, 16 predicted proteins | sample Lak35m_FD_121114 | JGI IMG/M metagenome (GOLD analysis project Ga0172376, IMG submission 121114) | Freshwater microbial communities from Kabuno Bay, South-Kivu, Congo - kab_092012_35m | ecosystem: Environmental > Aquatic > Freshwater > Lake | place: Democratic Republic of the Congo: South-Kivu... | reverse complement strand
AGCATGCTCATCTGCGCGCGTGATTCGATCTGGAAGGTTCCGACCGTGTCCGCTCGGCGGATCATTTCATAGGTGCCGGGGTCCTCCGCTGGTAGAGTGGCGAGCGTGAGTGCCGGGCTGCCAGGCGCGCGTCGGGCATTGACGAAGTCGAGCGTCCGGTGCAACGCGGACAACATACCAAGCGCCAGGATATCCACCTTGAGCAGGCCGATCGTTTCAAGATCCTCCTTGTCCCACTGAACAATCGAACGCCCCTCCATGCGTGCAGGCTCGACTGGCACCGTCTCGATCAAGGGGTCTTGGGAGAGCGTGAATCCGCCGGAGTGAATGGAGAGATGGCGGGGAAACCCCTCGATCTCCTCCATGAGTTTTTCCGCGAGGGCATCCTGAGTATTCAGTGGGAGCTCGAGGACTTTGCTCACTTCGCGTCGGGCGAGCTTGGAGCGGTAGGTGATCACGGCGGAAACCATCGCCGCCCGGTCGCGTCCGTATTTCTCGTAGATGTGCTGGATGACTTCTTCGCGCCGTTCATGCTCGAAATCGACGTCGATATCGGGCGGCTCGCCCCGCTCGGTTGATATAAAACGCTCGAACAGCAGTCCCATCCGCACCGGATCGATCGCAGTGATTCCCAGGCACCAGCAGACTGCTGAATTGGCGGCGGAGCCGCGCCCCTGGCAGAGGATATCTCGGGAACGTGCGAATTCGACGATTTCCCAGATCGTAAGGAAATAGTCGGCAAATTGCATCTGCTCGATCAGGGAAAATTCGTGCTTGAGCTGCTTCTCGACTTCGGGGGGGATTCCTCCGGGGTAGCGTCCTTGTGCGCCTTTCCAGGTGAGCTCCTCCAGCCAGCCTTGTGCCGTCTTGCCCTTGGGAATCCACTCGGAGGGATAGCGGTAGCGCAGTTCCGCCGGTGAGAAAGTGCAGAACTCGGCGAGGCGGACGGAGGTATCGATCGCTTCGGGCATGTCCCTGAAAAGCTTTTCCATCTGCTGGGGGGATTTAAGATATCTCTCTGCATTTTGAAAAAGAGCCTGTCCGGCCTTGGGCAGTGTTGTTCCGTGTCGCAACGCCGCGAGAACGTCCTGAATCGGCCTTCTTTCCGGGTGATGGGTGTGCACGTCATTGGTGGCGAGTATCGGGATCTGATATTGACGAGCAAGGTCGAGCGCCCGTTGTGTTCGTTCTTGGTCGCGTCCATCGAGCACCCGCATGAGCGGGAGCGCAATCCTTTCTTCACCGAAACATTCACGCAGGAGTCCGTAGTTCCGTCTGCTTGGGGGCTCCGATGATCCGAGGAGTGGATCCCGTGGCAGGCAGATCAATCCTTGCGATTCATTTCTTCCAATATAACGCAGGAGCTCTTCAAAAGTGAGCGAAGCCTCCCCTTTGGGTTTATCGGCGTGCGAGGCGGTCAGCATCCGGCAGAGCAGACCCCAGCCGGCACGGTCCCGCGCGAGAAATGTGATGGGCACGTGGTCACTCAGGGTGACTTCCGCTCCGCAGATGAGTCGCGTGCCTGGATTTTCTCGAAGTGCCCGGTGGGCCTTGGGGATTCCGTAGACCCCATTGCGGTCGGAGATTCCTAGGGAGTGCAAACCCAGTTCTGATGCGCGTGCGATGAGCTCTGCTGGGCGAGATGCGCCTTCTAGGAATGACCAGTGGGTGCGACTCAGGAGTTCGGCAAAAGGGCGGGCGGCCATGGTTTGAGTGTAGGCGTAAGTTATGCGTAAGTCCAGGAAAGTGAGAGGCGCATCCAAACACGGGTATTCCGGGGGTATTCGTGCACTGGGGTTTTGGGTATTGATCCGCGGAGGGATCCGGTTAGACTCTCCTTTGGGGGGGATCTCCAGTGTCTGATGTTTATTCCGGTCTGCGGGTTTTGATTGTAGATGACACGGCGGCCATGCGCCTGGTGCTCAGGAACATGCTCACGAGTTTCGGATGCTCGGACATCGAGGAGGCCACTAACGGCGATCACGGCTGGAAGCAGCTGACCGAGTCCCAATCTCCCGTGCGTCTGGTCTTGTGTGATATTCTGATGCCGGACTCGGACGGCATCTCCCTATTGAAGCGTATCCGTGAAGATCCCCGGTACGTCAAACTGCCAGTGATCATGGTGACCGCCGAGGGAGAGAAAAGCTCCATCGTGACTGCTATCGGAGCCGGCGCATCCGGCTACCTCGTCAAACCTGTTCAGCAGGAAAAGCTATATGAAACCATCAGAAAGGTTTTGGGAAATAAGTCATGAGATGGAAGGCGGCCCTCTGTGCAGGTGTGCTGACTACGGGAATCCTCGGGCAGGCGGTATTTCCGATGCGTGGCGCTGCCAACGAGAGTGCGAATTCCGTTTCGGCTACGAGTGTAAGCGCGGGTGTTGAATCTGCATTCGCAGTGGCAAGTGGCACCGCTACCGCCCCGGCAAGCAAGGTCTTGAGCTGCAAGACCGGTTACCACTTGGTTCTCAGCTCCAAGCCTGCCTCCAAGGGCCAAGCCTCATTCACTTGTCAGAAGACGAGTACGCTCGATCATCGGTCCCCGGAATGCGCTTCCGGATATGCACTGGCAGTCTCCCCGGGCGCCGACCATTGCCAAAAAGTGGAGTCGTCGGTGCCGACTTGCGCGAGTGGCTCGTTGAGTGTCAACACCAAGTCCGACACCTGCAGCAGCAAGTCCGTCAAGCCCGCCTGCAAGAACGGATATACCCTCACTGTGGATTACAAAGCCAAGAATGACCTTTGCCTCAAGGTCACGACCGCGTCACCGACCTGTCTAGCGGGGTACTCGTTGTCAAAAGATACAAAGTCAAAAGCGGATTCGTGTGTAGCCGGGGAGTCTTTGCTCTTTGTGCAACCTGCCGTGAAGTGATCGGTAGTTAGACTGGAGTTAAAAGAATCCGTGCAGAAAGATTTTCTGGGCAGGAGTAATATAGAACCAGAGTTCCTCCCCCGTGTGTTGTGGCGGGATGCGGTAAGAATCCCGCGCCAGAGTTATTCCGTGTTTCCACCATTCTCCGGTGATGCGCTCCGGTCCTGAGCGTTCGACAACTTGCCAAGGCGCTGTATTCCTCGCCCCCGGGACCGGATTGAGTGCGACCAGCCAGGAGCCGCCATTTGCATCGCCTCTTGCTTTGAGTTCGATCGGTTCCGCCAGAAGGCGCACCGGGCGCCGCGCACCTGCGGTGACATTCGTCGGTTCCCGGTTGTCCAGAGGCTCCGGACGCAATATGCGGGCCCAACTGTCTTCCGGGCGGTGGGAGTTTTCTGTGCGTGCGCGGAAGATCGCATCTTCACCGAGTTTTTCGGTGAGTCTGCCCATCAGCGAATCCCAGGCCTCGTGATGCTCCTCCTTGCGGGAGAAGAAATCCCTCTGCATGCCGCCACCTGGTGCGGTCTCGGTGATGGTGAGCTCGATCGTGGAGATCAGCGATTCAAAAGGCTCGGATTGGAGCTTGTGTTCCATTCGGTCCCGGATGAGTGGGAAGATCGAATCCGGGATTGCTTGAGGGACTGAAAGGGGGAAGTCCCATTCGCGTTGATCCCCGATATCAGGTGTGAGTGTGATCTTGAGACGACCCGCCTTGAGTCCTCGCACGCGAAGGCGTTCGCATGCCCGGTCCATCGGGATCCGCAGGGCTGCCATCAAAGCGGCAAGATCGCTGCAACCCGCAAGCGTCAGCGGATCGGCGGATTCGATGTCGAAGAATTCTGATATGTGCTCCGGCGGGGCCCAGACGGGCCAGAGAGCGGGAAGCGGATTCCGGAGTTGCAGCGAGAGCTCCGCTCCCTCTTTCCCGAATCGGGCGGGCAGCTGGCGCGCGGGGAGGCGCGAGAAGTCCTCGAGCGTGCGGAGTCCGAGCTTGTTCAAGAGATCCAGGACACGCGTGATCTTGTCCAGCTTTTCCTGATCCCGGCTCTCTTCGGGCGAGAAAAAAGGTTGGGTGAGTTCATGAAGCGCGGTGATGGAGAGCGGATTCAGGATTTCCTGCCGGTTGGCTCCCGGCGGGACGATCAGGGTCGCACTCGTCGTGCCCGTGATTGTATATCTCGCGAGAGCAAGGGCCATGCCGGGTTCATCCGCGATCACGATCCTGGGGTGCGGGATTCCGAATCGGAGCGCTTTGGCTCGGATCAGGGTGGGGAGTGCTTCTTCGCTGAATAGGTGGAGGGAAGCTGATATCTCCAAGAAGATCGTGTGATTTTCGCGGAGCGAAACCTGAGGCGTGAATTCGAGACAGGTCTCGGCAAAGGACTCGAACCTTGCGGTGGCCAACGGCTGCGGATAATGGAGGCACAGCGTGCGCTGTGCCGGAGTTTTGCGGTCCAAGAACGAGCCAAGCATGGTCTCGCCAGTAACATGCGGATGCAGCGTTTTGTAAAGCGGGGACCTCTTCAGTCCGCGCTATGGCCATTCTGGGTGATCGTTACCCGGGTGCCCTGCGCCAAAGTTCCGGTGTCACCGGGAGTTCCGGAGAAGCTAGGAGAGCTCCAAGTCAGTTTCACCTCATTCTGTGCTGCAAATGCGCGGGCAATCTTAAGTCCCAGGCCCGAACCTTTTTCGCCCAGTGTGCCCAGGGTCGAGAAAGCCGTCTCGTGAAAGGCCTCCGGCCTGATGCCTTGCCCGGGGTCCGTGATGCTCCAGGAGACGGACTGGTCCGGGTGTCTCTCGGTGCGGATCGAGATGGTACCGCCTTCCGGTGTGAACTTGATCGCGTTGGAGAGAAGATTCATGAATACCTGATAAGTGAACGTGTCGGTCCCCGCCCGGATGCGGTGGGTGTCGTCCGTATCGTTCGTATCGAGCGTGATATTTTTTTCACGGAGTCTGCTCTCGTAGATGGGCTGAATGCGTTCCAGGACTTCGCCAACGGACAGCGCTGACTCCGGCATCCCCTTGAGTTGGATGTTACCCTCCTCCAGCACCTGATTGGAATGCTCCACGTTGGTGATGATCTCCTTGATGGAGGACTGCGCGGACTCGAGTTGATTGAGCAGGACTGACTCGGCCTCCCCGAATTTCTTTCGGAGTCCGCGAATCGCAAGCAGCGAGTGGACGACGGGCTCCTTGATGTCATGTCCGAGGATGTGGAGCAACCTCCTGCGCCACTCGTTCTGTTTCTGTGCCCGTGTCTTTTCCTGTTCCGACTCGGCGAGCAGCAGCCCCCAGGCGTCCGAGACGATCTTGAACTGATAAGTCGAGAAGGCAAAAATAGTGATATCCAAAAGTTCCCGCAGCACGACCAGCTCGTCCTCGGGCATGCGCTTGTGCAGGTACCAGGTGTGTGTGAACTCGAACAAGGGCAACGAAAGCAACCAAAGGCACAGAAAAGCTGACGCGATGGTCGTGCGCGGGTGGATCCCGCTGAACATCATGAGGGCCATGATGAACTGGGGAATGGCGACCAGATTGATATGGGAGGTCGGACCCAGGAACGAGCAGATCCAGACCGAAGCACCCGCATTTCCGAGTTGCGAAATCACGTTGAGCCAGTAAGGAGGGATCCGAGTGTTCCTGAACCAGTACGGTGCGCCAATCAGGAAAAGCATGAGATTCACGAAGACTGCGACCTTGAGATTGAACTCCTGCGGGGTAAAGTAGGCGGAAAAGCAGAGGGTTACCCCGCAGTAGAATATGGCGAACTTCCTCACGTAGTCCTGACGGGTGGGGGTGGTCCACTGGGCTGCAGGTTGCTTCATTCCTTCTATGTTATATGTGCGTTGGGATTTTCAGAACCCTCGATTGGTTATTCAACGGAAATTGATTGCCTGACCCCGGGGGGAGCAGGGACTATCTCTGTGTGCTCCACAAGGATACCACTCCATTTGTCGGTTCTAGGTTACTTTGGATCGAGGATGACCTCCGGTATGTGAGTCTGCTCAGACCTGAGCTCTCGCATCGGTTTGATTTTCAGGTCTACCCCAGTATCAGCGGCGAGGCGGTGGAACGGATCCGTGAGTGGAAGAGTCAAGCCATTGACGGTGTCGTTCTTGATATGCATCTGGCGGAGGGCAAAAAGGCTCCTGCTGAATTCACTCGGCTGAGAGAGCTTGGCTATGATGGTCCGATTTTTGTCCTGAGCAACGACGAGACCGTGATGTCCAAGCTCGAGATGCTCTCGCTGGGAGTGGATGATTACCTCTGGAAAGTCATGCCGACGCAGGAGATCGAGCTGCGTCTCAATAACGTAATCCAAAAGTACCGGACCAAGTTCAATACGGGTGTGGCTGCATCGGTAGCCCCAGTTCCTTCGCACGGTGTCTTGAGTTTGGACGGGCTCGAAATTTACCTCGATCGCATGAATGCAAGTCTGCACGGTGCGCCACTGGATCTTTCCAGAATCGAATTCAGGATCGTGCTCACGCTTTTTAGGAACCACCCACAACCCACCGCGATCGCGGAGCTCAAGCGTGAGGTCTGGGGACAGACTCAGGTGGAATCCGGCACAATCAGCACTTTTCTCTGGAAACTCAACAAGAAGACCGGCGGTTGGAAGTACAGGGTGGTGCGCGGCGGGGAGGAGACGTTCCTGCGGGAAGTCTCCTCCTGATAGAGCCAGTCCGGGACGAGTCTCACTTGAAATAGGCGCGCTTCAATTCGTCATAATGGATTTTCTGAAGTTTCCCTCGGCGCGAGCACATCAGATTGTCCAGGTCGAGCTGGTAACTCACCATGACGTCTTTGTCGGTGTCGAAGAACTCGATATAACAGTCGGGCAGACCGAGCACATGGCCGAATTCGTGGCGGATGGTCCAGCGCGTGCCGTACTCCTGCAGTGCCTGATTGGCATCCATGGTGATCGTATTGCCGCCCAGGCCATTGACGTGAGGCGTGGCTCCGGGCTCGAAAACCACTTCGGCCATGTTCCAGTTCCAGCCGGACTGGAAGTTGAGCTTCAAGCTCCAGCCATCCAGACGCCATTCGTCCTCGACATTGTCGACCAACCACTTGCGGACGACGGGGTCGGAAGGATTCTTGAAGGGCATGGTGGCAAGCATCGGATTGTCCCGCCGCCAAGTGATATCGGTTCTGCGGCCACCGAGCTTGAAATACGAATCCCACAGGCGCTGGGCGGCAGGGAGGTGGCGCTCGGCCAGGTTCAAAATTCCGCGGGCGTCTCTCTCTGCTGCAGCGACTTGCGTGCGGCAGTCAGAAGCGCTTTGAACGGCATTGAGGCAGATATCAAAGACCCAAGCGCGGTATTGGCTTTTTTCTTCCGCAGTGAGTGAGTCCCAACGCGCAAGCGTCTCGCGCCAGTCGGTCGCACGGGTCAGGTGATAGTAACCGCGAACATCCTTGGTCCTGCGGGCCTTGTAGCTTTCCATATAGGGCTCTTGCAGCTTCCAGCGCGCGGCGCCCTGATAGACTCCGTCCACTTTGCGGGCCCAGGCGAGGTACTCTTCATCGGTGAGGGTCAGGCGGTCCGGAAAAGCTTGATTCTCGAAGAGGATGTTTCCCAGCTCCGCAGGGATCTCTTTTTCGATCGCGGCTTTTCTCTCCCGGATGATCCGGGGGCTGGATTCCTTGGGTGCGTCGATTGGGTACCCGGGTTGCAGGGCGGGTGAAGTGAGGGCGAGCTTTTGGTCGGCGGGGCGCTTGGAATTGAGGTGATCGAGGAACTCGAGGTTGCGCTTGCCGAGGGCGAGTAGATCGCTCAGGTCCGCAAAAACTCCGGGCATCTCCAGGCGTGGGCGGAAGAGTCCGGGTTGCTGCTCGATCAACGCCTGGTAGTCACGTCCTTCGAGTTCGAGTTCCAAGTGGGGCGCCTCTGTGGCTGCGCGGGTGGCAGGGGCTACTGCAAGAAGGGTCAGCGAGATCAAAATAGTCGCGGTGCGGCTCATGTCGGAATCCTCCGTTCGGGGCTCAGAGCTTGGTTGAGGGTGTCCATTTTTTCCAGAAAATTCTGCCCATTGAACTTACGCAAGACTTACGCATAATGATTTTATGGAGGCTATTGCGGTCGAGTCCCGAGATCAACGCGTTGCGCAGGTGCTGGAGTCCCTGGCGAGTCGGGGCGTGATGAGTGCCGAGACCTTGGATTCCCGGCGGGTCTGGGTGAGCTCTGATCAAGAGCGCCTGGCACTCGGGAGCGTGCTGTTCTGGCAGGGGCCTCAGACCATCGCGCGCATCCTGCGTTTTTTGGATGCTCATCCGGAGTTCCGGGTTTTTTGGCTCGAGCAGTCGGCGCAGGTTTTTCCTCCGGGCATGCAGCAGTGGGATCGGAGTGCGTTCGAGAGGATCCTGTTCGGTGATGCAGGCGGGGATCTCGAGCAAGTACAATGGGCGGCCTTGCAGGGGCTCCGGAGTTCTCTCTTTCAGGCCCTGGTGCTCAGGCTCGACGAGTCTCTGGCGCGGAGACCTGCGGAGCTTCAGGCCCGGCTCCGCCGTCTGCGGATCGAAGCGGAGCGCGCTCAGGCTCTGGTCTGGGTGGTTGTGCCCGCATGAAGGCCAGTGCTAGCCTTTCGGGCATGCTGAACCTGCCCTTTGTGTCGGAAATTCAGGCGTTTCGTCGAAAAATCCATGCAGCTCCCGAGCTTGCGTTCCAAGAGCACGCGACCAGTCAGGCGGTTGCCGAGGCCCTGCGCAGCTATGGACTTGAAGTGCACACGGGGATTGCGGGCACAGGCGTGGTGGGCGTGCTCAAGAGGGGTGCTTCCTCGCGCAGCATTGGCCTCAGGGCTGATATGGATGCTCTGCCGATCCGCGAGGGCAATGCGTTTGCCCATGCCTCTCGGCACGACCACGTGATGCATGCCTGCGGCCATGACGGGCACACGGCCATGCTTCTCGGGGCGGCCCGATATCTTTCGCGGGACGGGCGGTTCGATGGCACGGCGGTGTTTATTTTTCAGCCGGCCGAGGAAGGCGCCGGTGGCGCGAGCAAAATGATATCAGAAGGCCTTTTTGAGCGATTCCCGGTCGAAGCGGTCTTTGGGCTGCACAACTGGCCCGGACTGCCTGTCGGAGAAATCGCCGTGCATCGGGGACCGGTGATGGCCGGGACCTCGGCGCTGCAGATCCGCATCACCGGAAGGGGCTGCCATGCAGCGATGCCGCATCAGGGCGTGGATCCGATTCTGATTGCCAGTCACTTGATTCAGGCGCTGCAGTCCATCGTCTCGCGTCAGGTCCACCCTTGCGAGTCCGCAGTCGTCTCGGTGACGCAGATATCAGCCGGCGACACTTGGAATGTCATTCCCGGAGAAGCGCTCCTCCGGGGTACGATCCGGGCCTACAAATCCGAAGTGCTCGCGCAGGTGGAGGCCTCGGTACAAAAAATATCAAAAGGCGTGGCCGAGGCTTTTGGAGCGCAGGTCGAAGTGGACTTCCGCGATCGGCACCCGCCCACGATCAACACGGCTGCCGAATCGGACCTGAGTCGCAAGGCGGCCGAGCTTGCAGTCGGACGCGAGCGAGTGCGGACCGAGGAGTTGCCCTCGATGGGAGCCGAGGATTTCAGTTTCATGCTTCAGGAAAAACCCGGTTGTTATATCTGGCTTGGCAACGGCCCGGGCGAGGGCGGCTGCACGCTTCATAATCCCCGCTATGATTTCAACGACGACGCCATTCCGCACGGGATCGCCTACTGGGTGAGACTGGTGGAGTCGGTCCTCGGAGTCCCGGGATCTGTCTAGGTTCTATGCACCTGTCAGGGGCGGCGCTTATGGATCTCGGATCGAGGAGGATAGTGCATTGGCCTGAGTTCTTCTTTTTTGGTTTAACTGCATGAAATTATGCGATTAAAATATTCACTCTTTCTCCATTCAGAGTCATCGCTCCGGGTCCGTCTGCTGCAGACTGGATCAATCAGCAGCCGAGTCTGCCTAAAAGGAGAATGACCATGAGAGAGATCAAATTTGCGATTCCTGTCCTTTCTGTTCTTGCCGGAGCCTTGATGGCCGGTGTTGTAACTCCTGCCGCCGCACAGGAGGCTGAGACCTCGGAGTCTTCCAGTGGTGTGCTCGCCCGAAATGGAGCCACCGTCAGTGGCGTTGGCCTCGAAGTGGGAGACAATGGTTCAGGTGATATCAATGCCGGACTCACTGTGCGCAGTTTGTACCTGCCCAAGTCCGATACGACGTATGCCGCCCTTGGTTCCGGTGGCTCCCAGATCAGGATCGGTCGGGGAATCGGATTGTCCGGAAATTCAAACGTCGGCTCCAATTGGACGGCTGTGCTGGATCAAAACGAGGCGGGCGGCCTCCGCGTGCTTCCGCTGATCGGAACCCACGCATTGGCCATGGACTTTGAGTGGAACAGCAATGACGATGCGATCCGGCAGGACTATATCGAGTGGATGCCCCATCTTTCAGGCGGCGCACTGTTCCGGATCAAAGAACTTTGCGGGATCGCTGCCCGCGCCAAGTATGGCGCCGCGATAGGTACTCTCGGAGATCAAAACGGTGTTGGGAGCGTCGCCGGTGGTGCGCTCGAAGTGGATTGCGGAGACGGAGTGGGACTTGCGATCGATCACAGCAGGGTCAAGCGCAAGGAAGTGAACTCCTCGCTCACTCGCGGCGACCTGATTATCCCCTTGGGTAAAAAAGCGTCGGTTGGAGTCTACGCCGCACGTATCGCCACGGACCGCATGGATGGCAATGACGACTCTGTCACCTCGAGTTTGGAGGGTGCTCCGCGCGTCGAGCGTCGGATCGGCTTCCAAGTGGGCGGAGCATTCTGAACTCAGCTGAGTGCCGGGAGCGTGCGCGAGTCGGCGCTCCCGGTTCCGTTCCTCTCGAGCAGCTCAGGATGTTATATCGCCGTTCCAAAGGCGTTGTAGGAAAGTTTTGTAAGGTAGAATTTCAATTCCGTTCTCAAGTCTCCGCGGAGAGGACTCCCGGCTCACCACAATCTTCCGTTTGAGTGTCATATCTTGAGAGAGTGCGAGGAGTCCCTTGAGGTCGTTTGCGGCGACGCGAGAAGTCGCTTTGACTTCGATGGCGATGCGATCTCCTATGATGAAGTCCACCTCGTGGTCCTGCTTGAGTGGTTTCCAAAAGGTCAGGGTCTCATCAATTCGATTGTAATCCAAATAAGCAGATAGTTCGTGAAACACGCGGTGCTCGATGGCTTCGCCAAATTCACGAGTTCTCGGAGCAAGTGAAAATCGCCCGAGCAAGGCATTCCAAACGCCCGTGTCGAACAAGTAGAACTTGGGTGTGGCAACGGCTTTCCGGCTCGCGTTTTTGCGATAGGGCGGTAGCTCCGATCCAAGAAAGGTATCCAGAAGGATTTGAAAGTAATCCTTCACGGTTCTCTGATTGACCTGAGCGTCATTTCCGACGGCCACGTAGTTCAACTGCTGTCCCGAGCAGAGTGCCGCGACTTCCAGGAACCGGCTGAAACCTCCCAGGTTGCGGACTAGGCCTTCGGCCCGAATCTCCTCTTGCAGATAGGTGCCCACGTAAGCCTTGAGATCCTCTTTTCTGATTTCAGAATTCACGATTCCGGGAAGAGAGCCCCAGAGGAGGGTTTCTTCCAATTTCTGGAATTCCAGTTCCCACGATACCAAGGGATACAGGCGTGCGGGCAGGGCGCGTCCTCCCAGGAGATTGATTCCTTTTCGTTTGAGAGATCGCGCAGAACTTCCAGTCAGGATGAACCTCCTGGTTTTATCCAACTCAATTTGGTTGTGAACTTCGTCCAAGATTTCAGGGAGCTTTTGTACTTGATCAATGATGATCAGGCTCTTTTTATGATGGGCGACTCGCTCACGGAGGCTCTCCGGACGCGCTGATAGTTCACGAAACGTGTCGGCTTCGAGCAGGTTGATCATGAGCGCGTCCGGGTAGCGGTCCCGCAAAAGCGTGCTCTTTCCGGTCTGGCGAGGACCGAACAGAAACACCGAGCGGCTTTTGAGAAGAGGCTGGAGATGGATTTGACGTCGGAACATTACGAAATTTCGCCACGGAATTTACCGGAAATCCAGTGGCAACACCCCGGGGTCCCCGGGGACAGGGAGAGTCAGGAGCAGTCGAGCTTTACGGACAATAGGAATGGCTGCGCAAATTCTATATCCTGAAGGCGGCGCGCTCGGTTTTCGGAAGTAAGTACTACCCGTGAAATCCACCATTGGCACTCCTTGCACAGAGATCGCAGAGCGAAATTCATTCGAATGGGCCTTGATTTTGGCCTATTCTCCACCCGGGGGGTGGCACTGTGACACAGCCAAGCAGCAAAGGTTTCCTTAAAGTCGGACTCACCGGTGGCATCGCTTCGGGGAAGTCCACAGTTGCAGGACTTTTTCAAAAGCACGGAATTCCGGTCCTTGATGCCGACCAGTTGGTGCGCGATCTTTCCGCGCCTGGCGGCCTTGCCCATGCCGCAATCGTCAAGCACTTTGGCACTGCGGATCGCGCCGAGCTGCGCGCGCGGATTTACAAGAATGCAGAGGAGCGCAAAGCGCTTGAAGCGATCCTGCATCCGCTCGTGCGCACGGAAAGTGCGCGCCTCATGGGTGGATATCAGTCGCAGGGGGCGCCCGGCGTGATCTACGAAGCCGCCCTTTTGATTGAAGCGGGCCGTGCCTCGGATTTTGATGAAGTGGTCGTGGTGGTGGCGCCGGAGGAGGTCCGGATCTCAAGGCTCATGAATCGGGATGGTTCGACCCGCGAGCAGGCGCGGTCCATTCTCCAGGCGCAGCTCTCGGATCAGGAGCGCATCCCTCACGCCACGCGGGTCATCCAGAATGGTGGCGACCTCGGAGCCTTGGAGCGTGAAGTGGCCCAATTCGTCGCTCAACTCTGGCCTTCCTTAAAAAAATGAATTCCCGCTCGACATACGCACAACTTACGCATATCGTTTGAGTATGTCGCCGATGCTGACCCCCAAGCAGAAAAAGGTCCTTGATTACATCGAGGCTCATTTGAAGAAGAAGGGTTACGCTCCCTCTCAGCAGGAGATCGCGCGGCATTTCAAATTCAAGAGTTTGGGGACCGTCCAGAACTACCTCGTCCGGCTCGAGCGCAATGGCTTTATTCAAAAGACTTGGAATGCGCGCCGCAGCCTCGAGCCCGTCAAGACTTCTCCGAAGGTCGGTGGAACCGCGAGCCATTCGGATCTTCGCCGCAGTGAGTCTGATTCGCCATCGCCCCAGAGGTCGGCGGATTTGACGCGGTTGGATGATTTCAGGACTGGATCGGTCCCCCTCCCACTTCTCGGCAAAGTTGCAGCAGGAAAGCCGATCGAGGCCATCGAATCGGGCGAACCCGTGGATGTGCCGGCCTCGCTCTTGAACAAGGGCGGAAAGCATTTTGTCCTCAAAGTGAGCGGAAATTCCATGATCGAGGACGGCATTCTCGATGGGGATTATGTTGTCATTCGCGAGCAAGATACGGCGGTGAACGGTCAGACAGTAGTTGCTCTTGTCGGGAATGAGGCGACCATCAAGCGCTATTATCAGAAGCGTGACCGCATTGAACTTCACCCTGCCAATGCGGATTACGAGCCCTTGGTGCTGACCAATCTCAATGACTCGGGGCGTGACTTTCAGATCGAGGGGATATTGGTGGGACTCATTCGACGGGTTGCCAGTTGAGGCGCCTCGCTCTGGAATTTGAATTTGCCAAATAGATATCAGGTGAGTAGAACCCCGGGCATGCGAACGCATTTCACTCTGATCACGCTGCTTTGCGCAGGTGCTGGCTCACCTGCCTTTTCAGCTCGCGAGATGCCTGGTGCCCTGCAGCGCGATTTGTCCGTCCTCGCCGAGGGGCCCGTTCTCGTAACGCCGGTCAGGCCACTTCAGGGATCCACGGCGGGTCAATGGCTCAGGCTGGATTTGACGGGTGATGTGGCTGAACACCTTGCCGATCATGTCGTTCTCGATCACGAGATTTCCTGCATCAAGGCAGTCGATCCACGGCACTCTTCCATGTGCACAATTTGGTTCCACAAGGGGGGAGACGCCAGAAGCGAGTCACCGGAACATGATCACCGGTGGAAATTGTCGGACACGGTGATCGGCACATCGCGACTCGGAAATATCCTGGGTGACGAGGATTTGCGTTGGGTCGAGATCTCCAGTCCAGCGCTCTCCCGCTGGTTCAACCAGCCCAAGGGTATTGATATTCAATGCACGTCGGTGCGCTGTGCTTTTGTTGTATCGAGGTACGGTGCAGTCGGGGCACTTCCACCGAGCAACCGTATTCGGAACGCGGATCGGGCGTATCGTCAGTGATCAGATCAATCCTTGGACAATGAATTCCAGGGTCTTGTGCAGGCGGCGCTGCAGGCTTGTAAATTCAACTGCAAGCTTCTCGCGCGTGTCCTCATCCATATAGAGGGATCGATTGAGTTCAATTTGCAGGGTGTGGTGACGCTCTCCCGGTCGTCCGTAGCGCTGGGTGATACGCCCGCCTTTGTAGGGCCAATTGATCGCCACTTCAAAATTCTGTTTTTCAAACGCCTGGCGCGCGAGTGCCAGGAATTCCCCCTTGCAGCTCCTGCCCTCGAAATCGCTCAGAACCACTTCGGGCCTCTTTTTTCCCTGATCGGCATGAGCACCTGTGCCCCGTGAGGGCATGCTGTGCAGATCAAGATGATATATTTCACTCGTGGTGCCGCGAGCCGCCCGGATCTCCGCAATGCGCTCCGCGACCAGCTCGTGGAAGCGATCGTGATAGCGCCGGGTGATCAACTCATGAACCGACCGAGGAATGGGCTTGAGCAGAACCGGCTCGCCGACCGTACTCCTGATCCAGTGAAACCCCTGAGGGAATTTGCCAGCCGGATGGCTTGCGCCCTCGACGGACGACGCATCCACATCGGTCGGGTAGCGGTTCAGATCGGCTGCGTAGCGGTGCACTCGCGTCTGGATCGCGGGAAGCGGGATTTGTTCAATGGCCGGCTGATACAGATCGTCCACAAAGCGATCGACATCCCGGAGCAGCACTTCTCGGGGGAGTCCCTCGAGCCAATAAGCCTCCTGCGGGATCTCTTCGCCCGAGTGGGGAATTGTGAGCAGCAGGGGGACTCGAGGATGGATGGCACCTGGGGTTTCGAAGAGCATTTTTTGTCTCGTCTACGGTTTTACTGAGGCCGAGGGTCTGAGCTTTCGGAGTGTCTCAAGGTCCAAGGGTTCTTGGCAATCCCCGGGCACAGGGACTTGCTGCGGGTCGGGGGCCAGGGGGTTTTCCCTGTTTTTCGGTTTGCGTGTGCCATGGTATCGGTGATCTCAGGATGCACACCCGGCACAAAAGAAATCGCAAACCATCTCTGATCGGGCTCCTGCCCGCCGCTCTGATCGTCGGGGCCTGGGCATTTTTCTTTATCTATTCCATCTTCTTGCACGAACTCACTCCTGCGACTCTGCCGCTGACTCTCCTCCTGATATCAGTCTTGACCTTCCTCAATACCGGGCTATTCATCACTGCTCATGATGCCATGCATGGAGTGGTCGCGCCCGGCCGCCCCGGACTCAATGCCTGGGCAGGGCGGGTCTGCGTTTTTTTTTATGCGGGCTTTGATTGGGCTCATCTCCTGCGCGAGCACCACCGGCATCACGCCACACCCGGTGTCCCGGGGGACGACCCCGATTTTCATGCGGAAGGCAGCCCGGGTTATCTGAGCTGGTACTTGCATTTCTTCAGGCACTATTTCCGCTGGCAGCAGCTCGCGGGCATCCTTGCGATAGCGGTTTCGATGCAGTTTTTTTTTGGGGCCGCTCAGTGGAATCCGCTCACGTTTTGGGCGCTGCCCGGTCTCCTCAGCTCCTTTCAGCTTTTCACTTTTGGCACCTACCTGCCCCACCGGAGGAAGGCTTCCGGTTTTCCGGATCGGCACCATGCCCGCAGCAATGCCTATCCCGTTTGGCTTTCGTTTCTGACTTGCTATCATTTTGGATATCATTGGGAACACCATGAGTGGCCGCATCTCCCTTGGTGGAGCCTTCCAGCGGCTCGTCGGAGGAGCGTTTCATGAGTGGGGGCGCGGCGCTTGAATTCATCCTGTGGGGTGTGCTCGGTTTTGTCCTGATCGAGACGGGATCAGCCCTCCTCCACAAATATGTATTTCACGGGTTTCTCTGGCTTCTGCACGAGTCCCACCATCGACCCGCGCGGGATCGACTTTTTGAAAAAAACGACGTTTTTGCACTGATCTTTGCCGCCATCCCCATTTGGCTCATGGCTGGAAGTCCATCAGTGCTGGGATCCCCCCGTTTTGCCATCGGGGCCGGGATCACTCTGCACGGTCTGTTCTATTTTGTGCTGCACGATCTGATGACCCATCGGCGCTGGTGGCCCATGAAGCCCCGTGGTCGTCTGATATCATCCATCGTGCAGGCCCATCGCGTGCACCACCAGAAGTCCACTGCCGATGGCCAAGGCCCGTGGGGGTTATTTCTTGTCCCTTGGTGGGACTACCCCGCACCAGCGGAACGGAAAGCCGGTCGCTTATAACGGACTCGTCATTCCCCGGGCGCCTTGCAACTCTGGGCGGGAATGAAGCTTGTTCGTTTCAATCGCACCCTGGTTGGCTTGGTTTCTGCGATCATGGGTCTGAATTCCGCTCCTGCAGTCGAGCCCATTCAGTTCCATTCGCACAACGATTACCTCCATGAGCGGCCGCTCTGGGATGCGCTCGAGGCAGGAGTGACGAGTGTCGAGGCCGACGTCTGGAAGTTTTGGAGCGGACTCTATGTCAGTCACTTCCCGATTTTCGGAAAGTCAGGTTCGCTCGAAGGCTGGTACTTGGATCCCTGGCGTAAGGCCGCGGTTCGCCAGGGAGCTACGGACTGGCGTCAGTTGTGGATGGATATCAAAGGTCCGGAAGGTCCGGTTCAAGAGGCCTTGTTGAGCACGCTCCGTGGAATTCTAGGCGGAGAACACGGACTTGGGCCGCGCATCATCCTGACGGGCGATGATGAGGCTAAAAAGACCCTT
>Ga0172376_10004057_pt1 | contig 16884 bp, 8 predicted proteins | sample Lak35m_FD_121114 | JGI IMG/M metagenome (GOLD analysis project Ga0172376, IMG submission 121114) | Freshwater microbial communities from Kabuno Bay, South-Kivu, Congo - kab_092012_35m | ecosystem: Environmental > Aquatic > Freshwater > Lake | place: Democratic Republic of the Congo: South-Kivu... | reverse complement strand
GAACTACGCGAGCGGGGCGCGGCGTTGGCTGCAGATTCGACATTGCTGACGCATTACCGCGAGTCTGCCGAGCAAGCACGTATCCGGCTAACGTTGCTCGATGAGTCGGGCGCGGTCATTTCTGATACCGGTGACATCATCGAAGGCACGTCGCTCTTTAACGAGCCTGATTTCTATCTTGCCCGCACGGTCGGACGAGGAATTCATCGAGCCGTCAGAGACGGCGTTGATACGACTTTCTTTTGTCAATCATTGACGATGAGGCAGCCACCGGTTTCGTTCCTGAGAGTCAGTTGTCCGACGTTCGCTCTGACGAGATTGAGTTCCGGCGCGGACGTACCGGGTCAGCTCGTTACGTCGATTTGGTTTTGGACGGTGACGCTCGGCTTCACGTTGATTTCAGCGACGATTTCGATTCTTGCGGTGAAACGCATCCGGAAGCCGATTCTCAAAGCGACGTCGGCACTCACCAATCTCAGTGAACTAAGTTGGGAGCCGCGTCTCGACGACGACGGACGTGGCGAGACGGCGGATCTAGGGGCGGCCTTCAATCGCGCGGTCGGCACGCTGGGGGCCGAGTTCACGCGCCTCGAACGTCGCAGCGAGGAATTGGAACAGTCTGCTCGATTTTTGGAGACAGTGCTGGGCGCGATGATTGAAGGCGTCATTGTTGTCGATGCGCGGCAAGCGGTGACGTATGCGAACTCGGCGGCGGGACTCTTGCTCGGCTCGCGTTTCAAACCATCTGAGATGAGCGGGCGGCAGATTCTGGAAGTCATTCGTAATCAAAAGATTGATCAAACGGTGCGTGCGGTCTTCTCGGGACAAGACCGCTTGCGCACCGAGATTGAACTCAGCTCTGCGCATCGCACGCTCAATTTGTTCGCTTCACGGATTTCCGGCGGGCCGAATCCTGGAGCGGTGTTGGTGTTGCATGACATCACTGAATTGCGCCGTCTCGAACGTCTGCGGCGCGAGTTCGTCTCGAATGTCTCGCACGAACTGAAGACGCCTCTCGCTGCGATTCAGGCGTATGTTGAGACGCTGCTTAACGGAGCAGTTGATGATCCAGCGGCACGCGACCGCTTCCTCAAGGGCATCGACTTGCAAGCTGAACGGCTCGAGCAGTTGATTCAGGACTTGCTGAGATTGGCGCGGATCGAATCCGGTAATGAAGCGTTTGAGATTATCGACGTGGCAGCCGTTGCGAGTATTCGACAAGTCCTCGAAGAGAACCGTCAGTTGGCAGACACGAAACAGATCCGCGTCGAGTTCGATGCGTCAGCCGAAGTGTATGTACGAGCTGATCAGAAGGGCTTTCATACCATCATCGAGAACCTGCTGACGAACGCGATCAAATACACCACGAATGGCGGTCGCGTGCGCGTTTCAATCCGACCTGACGGCAATGGCTTCGCGCGGATTGATATCGAGGACTCGGGCATTGGGATTGCCGTTGAGCATCAAACGCGGATCTTCGAACGCTTCTATCGAGTTGATGAAGCCCGTTCACGCGACGTGGGTGGCACGGGCTTAGGGCTCGCGATTGTGAAGCACTTGTGCCAGTTCTTTGGTGGCAATGTCGCTCTGAAGAGCGAACCGCATGTCGGCAGCACCTTCACGGTGATGCTGCCGTTGGTGGCCAACTGATCGTCGGCTCAAACTCGCTGCACGACGTCTTCTGCTTTGAACCGGACCTTCGGAATTGAGGCGTACTTATCGTCTGGCGTGCGATACCCAACCGCGCAAGCGACGACGGTCGCGAAGCCTTGTTCCGGCAGTCCCAAGAGTTCGTCGTACTTCGCTGGATCAATGCCCTCCATCGGGCACGAGTCGATCCCCATCAAGGCCGCGCAGCCCATGAATTGTCCCAGCGAGATATAGACTTGTCGCGTGGCCCATTCATCAATGGGGAAACCATCGCGTGTCAGGTAGCCGACCATCATCTTGCGAAAGCCAGCGAGCGATTCAATCGGCTTCCCTTGAACTTCGGCAGTACGAGCCACAAAGCGATCGATATAGGTCGCATCGACATTCTTCTTGATCGCGAACACGACCAGATGCGAACAGTCCTGCGGCTGAGTTTGTCCCCATGAGATCGCAGGCATTTGAGCCTTCACCGTGGGGTCGGTGACGACGATGAAACGCCAAGGTTGTAAGCCAAAGCTCGATGGAGTCAGCACCAACGATTGTTCGAGAACTTGCCAATCGGCATCGGGGATACGCCGTGTCGGATCGAACTTCTTCGTCGCATAACGCCAAGCCAACTGAGTTTGAACAACGTCTGGTGTAACAACGGTCATGAAATCCTTTCGAAGAAATTGGAACGAGAGACTCAGACGAGCATCGACGAATTACCGGCCAGCTTCGAATGTCTCGTCGATGAATTTGTAGGCTGCCTGCCGCATCTCGGGCAGGAAGTCATGTGCGGAGTCGGGATGCTCGACACGCAACTGGGCGGACACCGCGTGCAACTTGAAGACGTCTCGTGCTGCGGCGGCCACACGATCGACGCTGTCGGCTTTGAAGTTACTGTCGTGCCACGGAGCGATGATCAGCACACGGCGCGGAGCCAACGCTCCTATCAACTCCTGAAAATCAAACGGGATATCTGCGAGTCGGCCTTTGTAGTCTCGCAGTCGCGGCATGTAGCGCGTCTGAGTCCAACCTTTCTCGGGCTCCCAATGTGACTCCGCTCCGCCGTAGTAATCGAGGAATGAATCCAGTCCGCAGCTTGAGACAACTACTTTGATACGCTGATCAAACACCGCCGTGAAGACCGAGTTATGTCCGCCAAGCGAATGGCCAATGACCGCGAACTCGCCTTGGCGGACATACGGCAGCGACTCCAACAGGTCGAGTCCGCGCATGTTGTCCCAAACTGCTTTGAGTGTGCCGCTCTCCCAGCCAAGTTCCTTCAGATCTGGGTAGTACTTCGCCAAATGCGGATAGTTGGGTGCCAACGTCACATAGCCGCGTTCGGCAAGTTCTTGTGCATACTGTCGATTGGGTCGCGTTCCGAGTCCGACGACTGTGCCGTGCCCGACGACGTTGTCTGTGCCGTGTAAACACAGCACGGCGGGCGTTGGCTTTCGGCTTGAAAGCACGGACTTCGGCACCAGCAAATACGCCGGAGTCCGACAGCCGGGCTCAGACGCATAGGTCACCAACCGCCGCGTGTAAGTGCCGCAATCAATGTCTTCGACAACCTGCATGTCGAGCGGGCAACGTTTCTCTTGGCCCGGCAGTTTGCCCATCACCGCTTGCATCCCATTGATGATCTCCGTCCGGCGTTTGAGCCATTCAGTTTTCGAGGTCACTGGCTGCGGTTGGTTGTTGGCATCGCGATAGACGAGCAACTTGTCGCGCGGCAGTCGCGGTTGCGGATTGGTCGCCGGAATTTGTGCGCTCGCCTCTGTGATCAGCAGCGCGACCAACACCCAAGAAGTTTGCAAGAGTGTCATCAATAACGCGGTCGGTGGAGTGAGTCGCATGAGTTGCTCCCATTAAGTGACATCTCGTCGCTCGGTCCCAGACGTTGGCCTGCGGAGCAAGTTGCGACCATCGCGTGGGCTTGAAGCGAGGTTAGCAGCCCGTTGAAAAACACGTGGAGCACGATTTGATCGTGCTCAAAACCCGAGGTATCGGGCACGTTGAAAACCTGCCCCACGAAATTCAACAGGCGGTTAATACTCTGGCAGGTTCTGGGCCGGTGCGTAGTGATGCGGTTCCAAGGAATACGACGCTCGGCCTTGCGACATGCTGCGCACCACGGACGAGTAACCAAACATCTTCGCCATGGCGACTTGCGCTTCGATGACGAACAGCACTCCGCGTGGTTCCGACGACGTAATCATCGCGCGGCGCGCATTGAGATCTGCTTGAATGTTGCCGACCGACTCTTCGGGGCACGCGACTTCCAATCGCATGATCGGCTCAAGCACGACCGAGCCACCGGATTGCACAGCGGATTCGTAAGCGTTCGAGACGGCTCCATAGATCGACGCTTCGTTGGTTGCATTATGAATGTGCTTGAAGTCGATGATCCGCACTTCGAGTTGTGTCATCGCGTAACCGTTGAGGCCTGTCTGCGAAGAATCGCGCACCGCACGTTCGAGCGCATCACGGTGGATGGGCGGAATCGGGTCGCCCTTCAATTCGTTGACGACCTTCACGCCGACAATGTCTGAATTTGGGACTAAGCGCAGCTTAACCCAAGCGTAGCTCGGGCCAGTGGATGTCTCTTTGTCAAACAAACCTTCGACATCAACCTGCGAACCGAACGTCTCTTTGTAAGTGACGCGCGGCTTATGCACTTTGACCTTCAGATTAAAGTCACGTTCCATGCGGTTCTTGATGACTTCCAGATGCAACTCACCCATTCCGGAAACGATCGTTTGCCCGCTGTCCGTATCGATTTTCCAAGTGAAGGTCGGGTCTTGTAGTGACATCCGTTTGAGCGTTACTTCCATCTTGTCTTTGTCGTTGCTTGACTCGGGCTCGATGGCATTTGAGATCACCGTTTCGGGGAACCGAATCTTTTCGAGCAGGATTGGTTCTTTGGGTTCGCAGATCGTGTCGCCGGTCACGACTTCTTTGAGACCGACGACACCCACGATGTCGCCTGCGCGGGCTTCGTCTTGATCGGTGCGTTCGCGCGAGTCCGCTTGGATGTGCCACAACTGAGTGACGAACTCTTTCTTGTTGGTTCTTGGATTCAGCATGCGCGAGCCCGACTTCACGGTCCCTGAATAGACGCGCATGAAGTAGAGGTCATTGTGCTTGTCGGCGACGATCTTGAAGATCAAGCCGCAGAATGGAACCTTCGGATCGGGATTACGGCTGAGTACCTTCTCGACCTTCGACGCGGGGTCGGTGCCTGTGATCGCCGGTCGCTCTTTGGGGCTAGGCAAGAAACGCACGATGTTGTCGAGCAGCGGATGCACTCCTACGCACTTCAGCGAGGTACCGCATGTGACCGGGATCAGCTTGCCGTCGATTGTTGCTTTGCGAATCACGCGACGAATTTCATCCGGCGAGACATCGCCATCAGCGAAGTATTTCTCCATGGCCGCTTCGTCATAGCTGCACACGATGTCGAGTAGCTTCAACCGCCGCTCGTTAATGAATTCGAGCAGTTCGCCTTCCGCCGGAGTGACGGTGACTTTCCAGTTCTCTTCTTCTGGTCCAAACGTCAGCACAGTGCGATCGATAATGTCGATGATGGAGCGGTTCGGATTCGGGACGTCGGTACCAATCGCCGCAGCGGGGACGTTGACCGGCAGAACCTCTTTGCGCACGGCATCGCCAATCGGCGCACACAGTCGTTCTTCGATTTGATTCAGCGTGCGTTGCCAATCGGCTCCGATGCGATCGAGCTTATTGATGAAGCACATTCGCGGGACGTTGTACCGATCGGCTTGTCGCCACACAGTTTCACTTTGAGCTTCGACGCCTTCTACCGCCGAGAAAATGACGACCGCGCCATCAAGCACGCGCAAGCTGCGTTCAACTTCTGCCGTGAAGTCAACGTGCCCCGGCGTGTCGATGATGTTGATCGTCGTACCGTTCCATTTGGTGGTGACACAGGCCGAGTAAATGGTGATGCCGCGCGCGGCTTCTTCGGGGTCGAAGTCGGTCGTGGTGTTGCCGTCATCGACGTTTCCCATGCGGTGCTGGGTGCCCGTGAAGTAGAGGATGCGTTCGGTCGTCGTCGTCTTACCAGCGTCGATATGAGCGACGATGCCAATGTTGCGAATAGTCTCAAGCGGGGCGTTCATGATCGTCCTGAAGGCAACGGCTGGTGCCGAGGAGTCGCGTTAAGCACCTCGGACCGAGCCATCAAAAAGTCTCGGGGAGCGAAAAGGGGCAGGATGTTATGGACGGCCTCGGCAAACAGAAACCGACTCACGAACTCAGAGCGACGAAGCTGTGCGGCAGGAGCATGAGCGTGTGTGATGAACTCAGGGCGGAACTTGTTTCCCGCGGGCCACCCCATTCCTGACTCGCTGAATCGAGTTGCAGGCACCAGGTCGCGTCACTGGCCGGCAGAGTGATCTCAGCAGCAGTGGCGCTCGGATTGAACGCTGCGACGAGTTGCCCTGCGGTGCAGCGATAGTGCAAGCCATAACAACCACGATCGGACCAATCGCAGACGTCATAGAGTTCGGTGCTCCGCAGACTGAGTGCGGGATGTTCGTGTCGCAGTCGAATCAAGTCGCGATAGAGGTTCCATAAAAGCTCGTGCTGGCCATGGGATGCGTGTTCGTGGTTAAGCACGCAGCGTCGAAACGTGTCGGTGCACTGCGCGTCGAGCGGTTCGATATCCCATTGGAAGTGCGCGAAATCGCGGCGGCGTCCCTCGCGCACGGTTTGAATCAGTCGTTCATCCGAGTGACTGACGAAGTACGCAAAAGGGGCAGTCTCGCCGTACTCTTCTCCCATAAAGAGCAGCGGGACGAAGGGCGCGAGCAGCACACAGCCAGCAGCTAACTTGAGTTGCTCAAAGCCGAGTGTTGTCGTCAGGCGATCGCCCCGCGCGCGGTTGCCGATTTGATCGTGATTTTGGATCGAGACCACAACCTGCCGCGCCTCTAAACGTGGGCTCGCGGTGCCGTGCCGTCGGCCTCGGTATTCAGACTCTTGCCCTGTGAAGACATAGCCTTGCCGTAACGACGTGATGAGATCCGGCAGGCCTCGATAGTCGGCATAGTATCCGCGCTGCTCGCCGGTCAGTGTCACATGCAGCGCATGATGAAAGTCATCGACCCACTGCGCATCGAGTCCATAGCCTCCACAGTCAGCGGTTGTGACTAACTTCGAGTCGTTGAGGTTGCTCTCGGCAATCAGCAGCAAGCGGCGATTGAGCAGTTCACCGAACTCACGCGTGACATCAGCCAGTTGGCGCAGGAAGGGCCGCGCGGATTGGTCGAAGATCGCATGCACGGCATCGAGGCGCAGGCCGTCGATGTGAAAGTCGCCAAACCACATCAGCGCGTTCTCGATGAAGTAGCGGCGAACTTCATCCGCATGGCGTCCGTCGAAGTTCAGCGCATCACCCCACGGGGTGCGATAGCGGTTGCTGAAGTAGTGGCCGAACTGGGCAAGGTAGTTGCCCTCGGGACCGAGGTGATTGAAGACGACATCCAACAGCACGGCGATACCACGGTGATGGCATTCATCCACCAGTCGCCGGAGTCCATCGGCGCCACCGTAAGAATGCTGCACGGCGAACGGATAGACGCCGTCGTAGCCCCAATTACGGGTACCGGGAAACTGCGCGAGCGGCATGAGTTCGATTGCGTTGATTCCCAAGTCACCTAGCCGATCAAGCTGGGCGATGACGCCGTCGAACGTGCCCGCAGGCGAGAAGGTACCGACATGCAACTCATAGATGACAAGATCGTTGAGCGACTTGCCTGACCAGTTGGCATCGCGCCACTCAAACTGCGAATTAAAGACTTCGGAAGCCGCATGCACACCTTCGGGTTGCGAACGCGATGCCGGGTCAGGAAAGGACCGCTCGCCATTGAGCCGGTAACGATAACGCCACCCCGTATGGGCTTCTGGATGCTGGCAGACCCATAACCCGCGCGGCTCGCGCGTCATGCGGAGCACTTCCGATCGCGGGGCGAGAATCTCTAAATCGACCTGTTGGGCCTGCGGTGCCCACACGCGGAACTCGGTGCCGCCGCTGGGAAGCAACCGTGCCCCGAGTGTTGGTGGATATGACGGATGCACTCGTGGCGGATTCACGGCGTTGGTTCTTTCTGGTTGACCGCGCGATCTGAGGACGTCGGTGATCGTCGTCGATTGCCGGCCAGCTCGCGAGTTTGCGGTGCTCACTACCCAGTCTGCACGCCGCTCCGTTTAATGCTCCGCACAACCCGACCGGAAACCGACTCTCCTGGCAGCGAGGACTCTCATGATTTGTATCTCTGTTACTCCCGTTTCACGCACGTTTGCCAAAGTTGATTTGCTCAACGCGCAGGGGCAATGTGACATCATCGAACTGTGTCTCGATAAGTTGGTCAAAGAGCCTGATGTCAAAGACATGCTCGAAGGCATCTCCAAACCGGTATTGGTGTCTTGTCGTCGCAAAGAAGATGGCGGCAGCTTTGATGGCACTGATGAGCAACGCATGATGTTGCTGCGACAAGCGATCCTGGCCGGGCCAGCGTTTATTGAACTCGATTACGCCACCGCACAATCAATTCCGCGGTTTGGTAAGACGAAGCGAGTCATCAGCTACACCAGTTTGAACAAGCCCTTCGGCCCGACAGAGATTGAAGAGATCTTCACGGAGGCCAAATCGATCAACGGCGACATCGTAAAGTTCACCTGGCCGACTCCGACTTTGGAAGCGGCTTGGCCTCTCTTGGCAGCAGTCGCGAAAAAGCACGAACTGCCTGCAGTCGGACTGGGACTTGGAGCAGCGGGGGCCGCGTTTTCGTTGTTGGGTCGCAAGTATGGCTCACCGTGGATCTATGCCGCGTTGGAGAAAGGCATGGAGGCTTACGAGGGTCAGCTCACCGTGAGTGAACTGGACGACATTTATGGTTGGCGCGAGATCGACAGTCATACCAGCTTCATTGGAGTCGTCGGGCTCGGCATGTCCGAAGTCATCACGTGCCGCTGCTTCAACGGGATGTTCAAAGCTGCGGGACTCAATGTTCGTTGCTTACCCCTGATGAGTCAGAAATTTGACAAGCTCAAGTCGATGATCGACTCACTAAAGATCAACGCCATCGTGACGAGTCGAGATTTGGGCGACGAAATGCTCGCGTTGGCAGACGAGCAAGAAGAGTCTGCGAAGCTCGGACAGTATGCCGATCTGTTGCTTCGCAAAGGTGGCGTTTGGCAAGCGTACAACAGCATTTGGCGGAGTGCTGTGCGGATGCTTGAACGAGTGATCGGTGGCGAGGGTGGTGAGAAACGACCGCTCGATAAGCAGAATGTGTTGATCGTTGGCTCGGGCAGTTTGGCTAAGTCGATGATCTATGGCATTGGTAAACGCAAGGGACTCGTGAGCGTGACCTCTCCAAACGACAAACAGGCACAAGAAGTCGCGAGTCAGTTTCAGGTTCGCTATGTGCCGTTCCAGAACCTCTATAACACCTTGTCGGACGTCGTGGTGATTGCAGATCCGGCGTTGCAGTTGGGGACCAACAAGACGGAGTTCAACCCGTCGTACTTTGTCCCGCGCATGACGGTGTGCGACGTCACCGAAATGCCCAATGATGGCCCGTTTATGAAGCAGGCCCGCGAACGTTCTGCGAAGGTGGTCGAGCCCAGAGATATTTATCTGGATCAACTGACGGCGTTCGTGAAGTCAATCACCGGCAAAGACGTTCCGGTAACCGACTTTGAAGGCATAGTTAGTGACGAATTGGCGAAAGCCGTGCGTCTAACAGACAGTGAGTAGCACTTCGCTACCGTCGGCATGAGTTTCCGATGAGACGAATTAATCCCACGAGAGCAGCGGATGCAGGTGGAGTTGTACAGACGGCAGAGCTGTAGTCCCTAAAGAGTGTTTCATGTCTATCGCACGTATTGGCATTGTGACCGTTTCAGATCGCGCGAGTCGCGGCGAGTATGAAGATCGCGGCGGCCCGGCGATCGTGGCTTATCTCCAAGAAGTGCTGACCTCGCCGTGGGAATCGGTCGCACGAGTCATCGCCGACGAGCGGCCGCTCATCGAACAGACGCTCAAAGATTTGGTGGATGTCGAGGGTTGTTGTTTGATCGTGACGACCGGAGGCACGGGACCGGCGCGACGCGATGTCACCCCCGAAGCGACCGAAGCCGTGTGCGAAAAGATGATGCCCGGCTTCGGCGAACTGATGCGCAAGGTGTCGCTCGAAAAAGTACCGACGGCGATTCTCTCGCGGCAGACGGCGGGCATTCGCGGTGGAGCGTTGATCGTGAATTTGCCTGGTCAACCCAAAGCGATTGCCGAATGCCTCGACGCCGTCTTTCCAGCGATCCCGTATTGCATCGATCTCATCGAAGGGCCGTTTCTGACCACCAACGAAGCGCGGATCAAAGCGTTTCGGCCCAAGAAATAGTGGCCTATGTGACGAATGTTACCGCGACCCACGCGGCATTATTTCGGCAAGTTCACGAGCCATCCGCGCAGCACAGCGACACGATCCGGCGGAGGAACTTGGCGGTTGAAGGCGTAGTCTCGGACAAGCTGAATTTCGCCTTTTCGAGTCGCCTGAGAGGCTACGAATTCGAAGATCGTGTCGCGCGTAAAGGGGTCGTCGATCGCTCCTGCTAAGGCAAACGCGGATGCCGTTTGTCCTTTGGTCACCCACTGACTGGCGATGCGTCCGAGGATCTCTTCTTGCCAGGGTTTGTCACCACCCGCCTTTGCAATCTTGGTGAAGTCTTTCAGGACGTTGGCCACTTGCATCGCGACTTGAGGTGTTCCGGTTTCTGCCGCCTTAAATGCTGCGAGACGGAAGTGAGTCCGCAGAGCGCGTTTTTCTTTTAAGCGATCGGCACCCACAACTGCTTCAATCGCCGCCGCTTTATCGGCATCACCTGCGGCTCGGTAATGAGCTTCACAAATCGATGGTACCAGCGAGTCGAACCACGGTTCGGCGGCTCCGGGTTCTTTGGCCGCTGCGCGCGCCTGCACTTCGGCCCAAACTTGATCGACAAACCCCCAATCGCAAGCTGCTTCGAACAACTGGCTAACCAGCGTGAGTCGATTGGCTGAGGCATCAGCGAGCGCTTTGGCATTACGACGATATTGGTTAAAGGCGGGCCGCGTTTCGTCGTCGCCTTTCAGTTTCAACAGAGCTTTGAGTTTGTTGGTCACAGCCGCATTGCCGACGGCGTTGATCTCGTTGATTGGCGCTTCGGCCAACGCGGCTTGAGGAGCCGTCGCTCGCGCCACGTTGACGGCCTTGGTGAGCGTCGCCCAAACGGCGTCTCGATCACCGACTAAGGCTTGAGCATGGGCGACTTCAGCGATGCTTAATGCGTCTTCCACGCGCGCGGTCATGTCAGCCGCTTGTAAGTTGTAGATGCCTTTCATGTCGGGCATCGCCGGGGGCGTCACATTAGAAACGGCGTTCGCGGCTTCTGCGGCTTGAGCTGCAGTGGCCTTCGCCAGATCTCCTTTGCCCGCAGATTGCTGAGCGATGGCGAGCCGCGCTAATGCCCGGGCTTTGAAGCCCGGTGCGAGTTGAGCGATCTCCGCCGTGACGGCATCGAGAGCGCCGCTGGTGGCGACGAGTCCTTCTGCGACGGCGGCTAGCGCGTCCACTGCGGCCGGCGGTTCTCCGATTGCTTTCGCCCAGGCCAGTGCTTGATCCGTCTGACCGCGCAAGACCAAGTTGAACGCGACTGTGGTCGCAGGCACCGATCGCGAGGCCATGCTGCGAGTCGCTGCGATTTCATCGAGATTGAAGCGTCCAGTGCGTTCGGCTCGCAGATAAGCATCAACCTGCGCATCGAGTTCTGGCTCGTTTTTGCGAGTGGCCATGAGCGCGACTGCATCCGCCGATCGATCGAGCGTCTGATAGAGTGACGCGAACTCGATTGCTGTTTCGAGGGGATAGCCGCCCGTTGGAGGCAACTGAGTCACAAAGGGTGCGGCTTGCTCGATAATCTGTTGGGCTTGGGCGGTATCATTTGCTCCCAGCCGATTCCAAGCGGCCAACGCCAACGGGCCGGCGTGGTAGTACTTGATCTGGTCACCACCGACGATGTCGAACTGCTTGAGCTGCGCATTGACCGCGTTCAAATCGCTGAGCAGCGCCATCGCCTCGGCAGTTAAACGGCGACATTGATCCTTGCGCTTATTGCGATCGGGATCGGCGGCAAACTCGACGATCCGCTTGAGACCCTCGGCTCGGAGTTCGTCATTGCTGGGTAGCGCTACCGTCTTAGTCTTTGTGTCAGCGCCAGTCGTTGCAGCATTGGGATCGGCGGCGGGATCGGCTGTGGCCGTACTGTCGGGGTTGGCTTCGGGATTATTCGACGCTGTTTTCGTTGGCGGCGTCCAAGCTTGATTGAGGCGATTGGCTTCTTCTTTGGACTTGCCTCCAGAGAACTGCGACCACGCCAAGAGTCCGCCGCCGAGGGCGACAATGCCGATCGACAGCGGGATCACCATGGATTTCTTCTTCGCCGGTTGAGCTGGAGTCGCCGCAACCGGAGCCGCTTTGGCGGCCGCAGGCTTCGCCGCTGAAACCGGAGCTTCTTCACCTTCTGGCACTGGTGCGGCGAAGAAGGGCATGGGGCATTGAGGATTGGCACAACGCACATCCTGACCAACGGCATCTTTACTCCAGAAGCCGGGGGTATCGCACATCGGGCAGACGATGCGATGCAGTTTTCCCTTGCCCGGCTTTGCCAACAGCAAAATCGCCTTACGAGTGCTCATGGGAGCCGTCGTGCCAAAGGGATTGTCGTCGTCGGTCGTGGCAGCGGGCTTCTTGGGTTCCGCTTTCTTAGCCGTCACCTTCGCAGCGAGAGCCACCGGCTTTGCTCCGGGCTTGCCGCCCTTCATCGATGCGCCGCAGAAGGGACATTCAGCAGCATCGTCGTCCAACACAGACTGGCCACACGACGGGCAGGAAGGCAGCAATGACATCGCGAAGAAACCTTGCGCGGCAGGGCCGCAAAGAAGTGAAAGTGAGACCTGCAAGACGGGGGCGAGACGATAGCAACCACCCAGGGGGCACAACAGTAGCCTTTGGCGAAGTGGCTGAGTCGCTGATAGACCGGAGGTGGCCAACGGACCAACCAGAATTGGGTTGTGTATCAGCCGTGTTCGTGTCTTCCTCGTGGAGTCGGCCGCGACAGAACGGCTCGCTGGAGTGAGCTCTCAAGATCGCTGCCGCTCTCCTCGACACCGGCACAATCCTCATAATCACTTCGACGATCAGTCCACAATGGCCCCGCGAGAGCTGACTTCTCGAACCTGCGTGTCGATTCCGGCCTATAGACAAGGACGGAGCCCGATCATGAAACGCATCTCAACCACTGTCCGCGTTGTTCTGTGTCTTGTCTGTCTGACTATCAGCAGTCTGCTGGTGGCTCGGGCTTTTGGAATCATCACCGACCCGCGCAACGTCGTGATGGCCGAACGCGCGAAGCTGTGCGAGTCGATTGCCATCAATTTCTCACTGCTGGTGATGAAGGACGATGCCAAAACGCTGGAAGCCGGACTCAAGGCGATCGCCGCGCGGAATTCGGACATTCGTTCGATTGGCGTGCGTACGGCCGGGGGGCAACTCACGTTTGAAGTTGGCAACCATCGCGGTTTGTGGAATCCACCCGTCGACGGAAAGTCGACCGACACGCACATGTTTGTGCCCATCGCGGCCGGGAATCAGCCGTGGGGGACCGTTGAAGTGTTCTTCAAAGCAGTCAGTTCACCGGGCGTGTGGGGCGTGCTGGAAGATCCACTCTTTCGATTGATTGCCTACATGACATGCGTGGGTTCGTGCGGCTACTACCTATTCCTCAAGCGCGTGCTGCGACAACTCGACCCATCGAAGGTGGTCCCGAATCGAGTCCGCTCGGCGTTAGATACGCTGACCGAGGGTTTGCTGATTTTGGACGAGAAGCAGCGCATCGTGCTCGCCAATGAAGCCTTCACGCGGCACATCGGTAGAACGACCGAGTCCTTGTTGGGGCAATACATGAGCGACCTGCCGTGGCGCAACAAAGACGACATCAGCCGCAGACCGCTCGATGAATCGCCGTGGCGCGAGGCGTTTGAGTCCAAAGAGCCTCGCACCGGCGTGTTACTTGATTTGGAAGTCAGTCACGACATCCGACGGACGTTCGTGGTGAATTCCGCGCCTGTCTTCAATGACAAGAACCGTTGCCAAGGTGTGCTCACCAGTTTGGAAGATGTCACTCCGCTCGAACAAAAGAAGAAAGAACTGCATTACGCACTCGAGCAACTTCGAGCGACGAGCGATGAGATTCGAAATCAGAACCTGGAACTCGAACGACTCGCCACAACCGATCCCTTGACCGAGTGCTTGAATCGTCGTTCGTACTTCAGCCAATTTGAGGGCCAATGGAAGCAAGCTGAACGGCATGGCTATCCACTGTCTTGCATCATGGTCGACATCGACTTCTTCAAGTCGATCAACGACACACATGGGCATGCGATGGGCGACGAAGTCCTGAAAGGCGTGGCCGCGATCTTGCGTGACACGGTGCGACTGGGTGACTTGGTATGTCGTTTCGGCGGCGAAGAGTTTTCGGTTCTCTTGCCACATAGCGATATCAATGAGGCCGCAATCGCCGGCGAACGGCTGCGCGTGGCCATTGCAGCGGCACAATTTCCCGGCCTCTCGATCACAGCTAGTGTTGGCGTTTCGGCACGCGAGCTAGGTGCTCTCGATCCTCAAGGCATGCTCGATCAAGCAGATAAGTGCTTGTACGTCGCGAAGCGGAATGGGCGCAATCAAGTGGTGCGGTTTGATGCTGTGCCAGCGGATCTCGTGATTGACGAATCTAAGATCTCGCGCACCAAGCCTGCTGCTGCATCACCTGGTAACGCCCACGAGGAAGAGTCGATTCCCTATCGCGCCGTCAACGCGCTGCTGGGAGCCTTGGCTTGTCGACACTATCCAACGGCCGCGCACTGTCGCCGCGTCGCGGATCTTTGTGTCATCGCTGCCGAGTCGCAGATGAAGCTCCGCGAGTGTTACCTACTCGAAATGGCGGCGCTGCTACATGACTTCGGCAAGGTTGGTATCCCGGATTCGGTGTTGCTCAAACGCGGTCAGCTTTCACTGCCTGAGTGGGAAATGATGCGGCAGCATGAATCGATCGGAGCAGAGATTCTGAGCTCGTCATTCGGCAGCCCAGAACTGGTGGCGATCGTTGAGAACCGGCAGGCCTTTTTCGCGGGCAATCCGCAAAAACCACATCTTCCCAAGGGCCATGCAATTCCGTTGGGGGCGCGAATCTTAGCGGTTGCCGATGCATTCGACTCAATGACTAACGACAGCGTCTATCGCCAAGCAAAGACACCTGCCGAAGCCTTTGACGAATTACGGAACTGCGCCGGGTCGCAGTTCGATCCTGTCGTCGTCGAAAATTTCATCCGCGCCGTGTCGGATCGCAATTTGGCGAGCCGTGAAACTGCGGAAGTGCGCGTCAGTCGTGATGTGGCGTGCGATATCGGTTCGCAGATTGAGCGGCTGGTCAACGCGATCGACAAGCAAGATGTCGATCGCATGAAACTCTTGGCCGGACGTTTGAAATCCACGGCAGCGCAACACGGCATCAACGTGTTGACCGACAGTGCTGCCGCGCTCGAAGCGTCTGTCGACAGTAACGCGGATGCGGTCGGTGTGTTGGAATCGGCTTACGAGCTCATCGAACTCTGTCGCTCTACGCAGCGCGGGTATCTGTCGAGCATCACAGACACAACCGCTGCGAAAGTGAGTTAAGGCCACCTTTGCGTCGTTTGTTGCTTATCGCCTAAGGGGCGAGGAACAGAAGACGTTGCGCCGGACCTTGCCGGGTCTAACAACGGCTCTGCTGTAGTCGCAGCGTTGTTCGACTTATCGTCTCTCTGCGTCGTGGAACAATGTTAGTCCGCGCCGCGCGATGTCTTTTGATCGCGTCGGGAGAAGATGAGATGCTCGCTGGAACGACTTTGAGACACGCTGCTGTGGGTGGCCTGTTGGGGCTTGCTGCGCTGCTCGTGCCAGCAGTTGCGCAAGATGATAAAGACAAACCAGCGGCAACGGTGAAGGCTCCAAGCCCCATCGATCTGGCTCGTCAACACTGGCAGCATGGTCGCTATGAGGAAGCCCGTGACGCTTTTGAAGGGTTGCTGAAGTCGGATCCGAAGAACGCTGCAGCCGTGGTTGGATTGAGTCGCGCGCTCGCCGCGCAAGGCGAACACGCTGCTGCGATCGCGCGGCTAGATGAGTTCCTCAAAACGTTTCCCAAAGCTGTCGACGCCAGCGTGCGTCGCGCGGAATTGGCGTTCGAACGTGGACGTTTTGAAGATGCCGAGAAGGTTGTCGATCAGGCACTCGAAGCCGAGACAGAACATCTCGCCGCACGCTTACTGAAGGCTCGTTGTCTGGTCGAGCGCGGGCAGATCAAAGAGGCAGCCGACGCCTTTCGTTGGTTCGTGCGGTATTACAACCGCAAGCAACCGGAAGATGCTGAGAGCTTGCTGCTCGTGGGTGAAGGCTCGGCGGTCTATGCGCGTTGGAATGGCATCGCGGACATCTTCACCTTCCTTGTCAATACGCTCTGCCGAGACGCACTGAAGGCCGATCCCGCTGCGTGGCAGGCGCACTACTTGTCTGGGTCGTTGTTGCTGGAGAAGTACAACCGGGCGCAAGGCTTACCGGACCTCAATCAGGCGCTCGGCATTAATCCGCAGGCGGTCGAAGTTCTGACGGCGCTCGGTTGGTCGGCGATTGATCGGCATGACCTCGACAAAGCCGAGACGTATTCTCGGCAAGCGATCGCGGCGCAGCCGTCGTCGATACTCGCGCTGCAATTGCAGACCGATTTGCAGCTCATGAATGGCGCGCTGCGCGAGGCACTGGTGACAATCGAGAAAGCTGCCGAGGTCAATCCGCGCGATCAAGGGACACTCGCACGATTGGCGGCTTGCTACTACCTGATCGACTCCAAGAACGCCGGTCCCGACGGCCTCGACGCGGTTGATCGACGACTCCAGCAGTTGCTCGACAAGCTTGATGATGTTGCAGCCGTAAAGCTTGAAAAGCCGAGCCGCCTGGAAACGCTCATCATCGAACTCGGCCAACGCAATCCGCGACCAGGTCGCTTTCTGACGACCTTCGCTGATGAACTTGCCGCGCGCCGCAAGTTTGTGATCGCCGAGAAATCGTATCAACGCGCGATCGCGCT
>Ga0172376_10004056_pt1 | contig 16885 bp, 15 predicted proteins | sample Lak35m_FD_121114 | JGI IMG/M metagenome (GOLD analysis project Ga0172376, IMG submission 121114) | Freshwater microbial communities from Kabuno Bay, South-Kivu, Congo - kab_092012_35m | ecosystem: Environmental > Aquatic > Freshwater > Lake | place: Democratic Republic of the Congo: South-Kivu... | reverse complement strand
TCACGGTCCTGGCCGGCTCCATCGGTTCGGGCAGCACGTCGAAGCGGTACCGCATCGCCGAGTTGGCCCTGGCCGAACGCATCCCGCTGCTGATGCTGCTGGAGGGGGCCGGCCATCGGGGCGGTGGTGGTGGCGGTCGGGCTCCGACTGATCTGCTCATCCAGGCGCAGTGCTCGGGGAAGGTCCCGGTGCTGAGCGCGGTGATGGGACCGTCGGCCGGTCACGGTGCGCTCATCGTCCCCATGTCGGACTTCAACGTGATGACGGCCGACGGCGCGGTGTTCACCGCCGGGCCGCCCGTGGTGCGCGACTCGCTCGGCGAGGAGGTCACCAAGGAGGAACTGGGCGGACCGACGGTGGCCGTGCCCAGTGGCCTGGTGCACAACGTCGCACCCGACGACGAGACCGCGCTCGACATGCTCCGCGTCTACCTCTCGTTCTTCCCGTCCAGCGCATGGGGGTACGCGCCCCATCTCCCGTCGTCGCAGAGTGCCGATCAGGGATTCCGGTCGACCGACGAGTTGTTGTCGATCATCCCCAGCGACTCGCGTCGCGTCTACGACATGCGCGCCGTGCTCGATGTGGTGTTCGATGACGGCTCGTGGTTCGAGATCCAACCGGGATTCGGGCCGGCCATCATCTGCGCGTTGGCCCGACTCGGTGGCGAGTCGGTGGCCGTGGTGGCCAATCAGCCGAGCGTGCTGGCCGGATCGATCGACGCCGACGCCGCCGACAAGGCCGCGCACTTCATCACGGTGGCCGATTCGTTCCACCTGCCGTTGGTGTTCCTGGCCGACAATCCGGGGATGCTCCCGGGCACGGCCTCGGAGAAGGCCGGCGTGCTGCGCAGTGGGGCGCGCATGTTCGCCGCCCAGACGCAGGCCACCAGTCCGAAGCTGCACCTCACCCTGCGCAAGGCCTACGGCTTCGGTTCGATGGTGATGTCGCTGGTCGGGTTCGATCACCAGTCGGCCACGTTCGCCTATCCGGGCGCCACCATGGGGGCGATGGGGGCCAGTGCCATGAGTCGGGCCACCAATGCCGATGCCGACGAAGCCGCCCTGTTGCGGGAGGCCGAGCTGCAGGCCTCCTACCGTTCGGCCGAGCACCTCGGGTTCGACGAGTTGATCGACCCGCGCGAGACGCGTGACGTGCTCCTCGACGCGCTGCACCGGGCGCTGTCCCGCCGGCAGGCGTCCCCGGAGCCGGTGACCCGCACCGTCATCACCCCCTGATCGGGGGATTCGCCGCCGTCATCGTGCGTGGTCGGTGCCCGGGACTAGGGTTCGCCCGTTCGGGAAACGGTCCCGACACGATGTCAGTGCCGCGATGGCACTCGGGAGGCTTCGATGTTCGCAGCGAGCAGTGGTTGGGGGGTGGGTGAGGTCGTCCTCACCTTCCTGTGGTTCACCTGTTTCTTCATCTGGATCTGGCTGGCGATCTCGGTGTTCATCGACATCTTCCGCAGCCCCGACATGGGCGGGATCCACAAGGCGATCTGGGTGGTCGCCATCTTCATCCTGCCCCTCCTCGGCGTGCTCGCCTACCTGATCGTGCGCGGCGGCAAGATGAACCAGCACGCCGTCGCCGCGGCCAAGGCCCAGGACGATGCGATGCAGGCCTACATCCGCCAGGCCGCCGGCACCACGCCGGCCGACGAGCTGCATCGTCTCGACGATCTGCGCTCACGCGGCGTGATCGACGAGGCCGAGTTCCAGAAGCTCAAGGCCAAGGTCGTGAGCTGAACCCACGCCGTTCCGATCGATGGCCGCCCTCCGGGGCGGCCATCGTCGCGTTCGGGCCCGGTGAGCGTCGTACCATCGGCCCGTGTCCCATTCCCATCTCCTGACTCCCGGTCGCATCGGACCCATCGAGACGCGCAATCGCATCGTCATGCCGGCGATGGATCAGAACCTGTGCGACGAGGGTCATCTGGTCGACGGCAACATCGCCCACTACGAGGCCCGGGCCCGCGGTGGTGTCGGTCTGCTCATCCTCGAGACCTCGGCCGTGGCCTGGCCGGTCGGAGCGACGTCACTGCACCAGCCGGCGCTGTCGCGCGACGACTTCATCCCCGGACTGAGGCGCCTGGCCGACACCGTGCACGCCCACGGGGCGAAGATGGTCGTGCAGTGCTGTCACCACGGCAAGACCGCCGGCGTCGACGCCATGCAGGAGCGCGAGCAGTTGGTGCCGTCGATGCCGATGCCCGACGACCCGTTCGACATCAGTGCCATCTCCATGGACGAGTTGATGAAGATGGCCGTGCAGACCGGCGGCAAGCAGGCCCGTCGGCGCGAGGCGACCACCGACGAGTTGACCTGGGTGGTCGAGCAGTTCGCCGACGCCGCGGCACGCGTGCAACAGGCCGGGTTCGACGGGATCGAGATCCACGGCGCGCACGGTTATCTGATCTCCACCTTCTTGTCACCGCGCTACAACCGCCGCACCGACGAGTACGGCGGCAGCGTCGAGAACCGCGCCCGTCTGCTCACCGAGATCGTGGCCGCCGTGCGGGCGCGCTGTGGCTCCGGCTTCGGCATCATCGTGCGACTCGACGGCAACGAGTACATCGACGGGGGCATCACCCCCGACCTCGCCGCCCGCCACGCGGCGCTGGCCGAGGCGGCCGGGGCCGATGCCATCCATGTGTCGGCCAACTCGCCCGACGCCATGGGCAAGGGCTTCACCGATGGTTCGCTGCCGTGGACCACCGATCAGTACATCGGCTTCGCGGCACGGGTGAAGGAGGAGGTCTCGATCCCGGTCATCGCCGTGGGTCGACTCCTCCCCGACGCAGCCGAGGCCCATGTGCGCACGGGCGCGTGCGACTTCGTGTCGATGGGCCGCCAGTTGCTGGCCGATCCGGCCATCCCGGCGAAGTTGGCCGCCGGTCGTCCCGACCTCGTCCGCACCTGCATCAACTGCTACGTGTGCGTGGCCCAGAACTTCTGGGACGGCACCCCCGTGTGCGCGGTGAACGCGGAGCTCGGCCACTACGACGAGGGCACGCCCGAGCCCGCTGCCGTGCGGCGCACCATCGCCATCGTCGGGGCCGGACCCGGAGGCATGGAAGCGGCGCGTGTGGCGGCGATGCGGGGCCACCGGGTGACGCTGTTCGAGAAGTCACCGCACCTCGGTGGCACCATGCGGTTCAGTTCGCTCACCACGCCGATGAACGCCGAATTCCTGCGCTACCTGTCGGCCGAGATGTCCGAGCTCGACGTCGACGTCCGCCTCGACACGCCGGTGACCGCGGCGATCCTCCGGGAGATCGGGGCCGAGACGGTCATCGTCGCCACCGGGGCGCGCCGCCAGCGGCCCGACGTGCCGGGCGCCGGGCAGGACCACGTCTTCTCCGGCGACGATCTGCGCGGCATCCTCACCGGCGACGACCCGACGGTTCTGCGTCGTCTGCGTCCCCACCAGCGCGTGCTGGTGTCGCTCGGGCGTCGACTGGGCTTCCTGCGTGACATGAAGCGAGTGCGCGAGTGGTCGTCGAAGTGGATGCCCGTCGGTCGCCGGGTCGTGGTGGTCGGGGGTGGGCTCGTCGGGCTCGAGCTGGCCGAGTTCCTCGCCCAGCGCGGTCGGCGGGTGACGGTGCTGGAGGAGGGCCAGAAGTTGGGCATGGAGATGGCTCATCCCCGTCGGGCGCGCACCCTGTACGAGGCGCGCCAGCACGGGGTCGAACTGGTGGCCGAGGCCGAACTGGTGTCCATCGGTGCGAGTGACGTCACCTACACGGTGGGCGGGGAGACACGCATCGCCGCGGCCGACACGGTGGTCATCGCCAGCGGCGTGCACCCCGACGCCACCGTGGCCGACGCCCTGCGCGCCGACGGCTTCGACGTCACCGTGGTGGGTGATGCCGAAGCGGTCGGGTACATCCAGGGCGCCGTGCGCAGCGGATATCTGGCCGGTCGGTCGGTCTGACCGCCGACGGCGCCGCTCAGAGGCGGTCGAGGACCGCCGAGCAGGCGCTGACCACGATGCCGCTGTCATCGACGTCGATGTTGGTCACGACGCCGTTGTCGATGATCGCCGCGTAACGCTTCGAACGCGTACCCAGTCCGAAGCCCGAACCGTCCATCACCAGACCCATGGCCTCGGTGAAGGCGCCGTTGCCGTCGGCCAGCATCACGATCTTGTCGCCCACGTTCTGGTCGTCGGCCCACGCGCCCATCACGAACGCGTCGTTCACGGCGATGCAGGCGATGGTGTCGACACCCTTGTCGGTGAGCGCACTGGCCTGCTCGACGAAACCGGGCAGATGGACCTTCGAGCATCCGGGGGTGAAGGCGCCGGGCACCGCAAAGAGGACCACCTTGCCCGTGCCGAGCACGTCACCGGTGTTCACCTTCTCGGGCCCCGACTCCTTCATGACGAACACGTCGACGGCGGGGATCTTGTCTCCAACATTGATGGTCATGGGCGACAGGCTAGGGGATCGTCCCTGAGGGGGCACCGGTTGGTCGAGGCTCCGATGCAGGGCTCGGGAGCGGTGTCAACCGAACAGCACGTGACGGGCATCGACGGCCACCACCACGGCGAAGGCGCCGAAGATCCCGGCCTGGACGATGGTGATGAGGGCCGGAGCCCGCGACGCCGTGGGGTCGGTGTCGGCCAGCGCCAGCGACCGTGTTCCGGCGATCGCCCACACCGCCGCCGAGCCGGCACAGGCCGCAACGGCCCAGGCGATCGGCCCGTCGGCCCGCCATCCGATCAGGGCCAGAGCGGCAAGGGCGGCGATGGGGAGGGTCAGCCGTCGCCACGGACCTCCTCCGGGTCCGACGACGAGGGCCAGGACCTGCACCACCCCGGTCACGCCGACGCCGACCACCGTCAACTGGATGATCCCGTCGATGGCCGACTGGGTGGTCAACTGGTTGAGGGCCAACGTGTCGGCCAGCACGAGCACGACGATGGTGGCCACGGTGAGGACGCGCTCGGCCGAGTGACGGAGGCGGCTGTTCCTCATGTGCGTCGCAGTCGATCACGCCACGACCGGCGAGGTGCCAGTTCGTGGGCCCGGGCGGCCCGGATGCGGTCGGCGCGCAGGGCATCGATCTCGGCGTCGACCTCGGCGTCGAGGGGAGTGAGGGGAGTGAGGGGAGTGAGGGTGTCGCCCAGCGCAAGCGACAGCAGGGCATCGGCCAGTTCGGGATTGCGGGCCAGGGCCGGACCGTGCAGGTAGGTACCGATGACCCGACCGGCAACGATGCCCTCGCTGCCGTCACCGTTGCCCTCGCCCACCGCCACTGCGCCGAGCGAGCGCACGCTCTCTCCGCGCACCGTGCGACCGGCGTGGTTCTCGAAACCGGTGAGCGGTCCCAACAGCATCGTGGTGTCGTCGAGCGCGATCGACGCGTCGGTGGTGAGCAGTTCACCCACGGCCCGGGGTCGGTCGACGCGGATCGTCACGCAGTCGAGGAGTCCGAGGCCGGGCTGGTCGCGCCCCGTGCCGTCGGGGAACCGGTGTCCGAGGATCTGCATACCGGCGCACACGGCGAACACGACGGCACCTCGCTCGACGGCGGTGTGCAGTCCTCCGTCGGCCAGCAGGCGACGAGCGGCTTCGGTCTGGGGTCCGTCCTCGCCGCCGCCCACGAGGTAGATGTCGCCGGAGGTGGGGATGGCGTCGGTGGCGTCGACGGTCACGTGTTCGTGGGGGATGTCGCGCCATTGCAGCCGACGGGCGAGCACCATGGCGTTCCCTCCGTCGCCGTAGGTGCCGAGCAGTTCAGGGAACAACGACACGATGCGCACGGTCGATGCCGTCATCGGACGCCGCCGACACGTTCGAGGTGGTCCTGGAAGGCCGTGTAGTTGGAGGCGATGTCGACCGGTCGAGCCGGATCGTGGTCGGGGCGATGGCCCACGATGGCGAGTGCGTCGTCGAGTGCGTCGCCCACGACATGGTCGACAGCGGCGTAGCGCAGTCGCACGGCGAGATCGAAGCGCCGCTCGCCGGTGGCCACCACGAAACGACCGGCCAGACGCTCGAAGTCCACATCCCACAACCACGACGGATCGTGCCCGTCGGCGATGCGCGCATTGATGGAGATCACCATGGGCGCAGCGGAGCCGGCCAGCAGTTCGAGGGCCTCGTCCCATCCCGCCGGGTTCTTGGCCAACAGCAGGCGGATGCGACAGCCGTCGAGGTCGGCGACGCGGTAGCGACCGGCCACCTCGCGCACGGCGGTGAGGGCCGGTGCCGCCGTCGCCGGATCGACACCCATGGTGCGCGCCGCGGCTAGGGCGAACGCCGCATTGACCCGATTGATGCGACCGGGGAGTTCGAGATCGACGGTCACGGGTGTGCCGTCGAACAGGATCGCGTCGTCATCGACGGTGACGGTGGGGGTCGGCCGACGCAACGCGCAGGAGGTGCAGTGCCAGTCGTCCTCCTCGATGTCGATGCGACCCCCGCAGGCGGGACACCCGGTGGCGTCGCCGGTCCAGCCCGGTCCGGCGGCCACCCACACGACCTCATCGGCGACCATGGCCGCCCACGCCACCAGTGGATCGTCGGCGTTGGCCACCACCGTGGTCGACCGATGGCCCTCGAGGGTGGCGCGCCACTGGGCGACGAGGTCGCGCACCTCCTGGGTGCGATCGAGCTGATCACGGCTCAGGTTCGACAGCACGACCGTGCGTGCGTCGGTGTCGGTGAGCACCCGACCGAGCCAGCGCTCGTCGACCTCGAGCGCCGCGGTCCGTTCCCCGTCGTCGGCCTCGCTCAGTGCGGCGACGATGCCGGGGGTCATGTTGGCACCGAGCCAGTTCGACACCACTCGCCGATCGTTCGACAGTGCGGCGGTCAGCAGGCGGGTGGTGGTGGTCTTGCCATTGGTGGCGCTCACCAGCACGACGTCGCGATCCGCAGTGAGGTGCTCGAGCAGGTGCGGGTCCACCCGCAGTGCCACCCTGCCTCCGATCACCGAACCGGTGCCCAACCGCACCAGTCGCGACGCGCCGGCCACCAGTCGCCCCACCGTCACGGCCAGCCGTGACCGGAGGGGAACGGCAGCGGGTGCGGGTGAGGAGGTCACGACGACGCGGATGCTACCGACCGCTCGTCCTCGGCCGGGTCTCCCTAGCCTCGGGGTCATGCGTGTGCGATGCCGACACCGATCGATCCGACGCACCCGAGTGATCTCGTTGCTGATGGCAGTGCTCCTCGTTCCGGCGGTCGCCTCGTGCTCGTCGACGTCCACGTCGACGTCGACGAACGCCGTCGGCTCCGACGCGGCGATGGCACCGGGAACGGCGGGCCGCCGCATCGACAGTGGTTTCCGCACCCGAGCCGGCACGGCCACCGACCGGCTGGTGGTGGTGGGCGACTCGATCACCAACGAGGGGCGCGACCAACTGTTGGCTGCCTTCGTCGGCCGGTACGCCGTCGTGATCGAGGGCCGACCCGGTCATGTCGTGTCCGAGTTGCAGGACGCCGCCGACGAACTGGCGGTTCAACCTCCTGCCGTGGCCGTCATCGAGTTGGGTACCAACGACGTGTCGTACCGCATCGAGACGACACGTTCGGCGAGCGACCTGCGCCGTATGGTCGACACCTTCTCGGCCACACCGTGTGTGGTCCTCGTCACCGTCGACGAGGGATTGCCCGTGTCGGGCGCGCGGGCCCGGGCGTCGGCCCTCAACGCCGCGATCCGATCGATCGTCGAGAGCGATCCTGTGCGTCTGCGGCTCGTCGACATGACCGGACTGGTGAACGCGACCGAGGCCGATCCTGCGTTCGGCGGGTCGTTCCATTACGACGGCATCCATCCGAGTGCAGCCGGTCAGGCGCGCCTGGCGGCGGCCTACGCCGCTGCGGTGGCCACCTGCGGTGGGTGAGGCGCGCCCGACTACGGTTCGTGACGGACGAAGGGGCACATGTGGGTGAGTTCTCAGGGCGTCAGGGCGCAGCGTTGGTCACCGGTGGCAGCGGTGGCATCGGTGCGGCCATCTGTCGTCTGTTGGCCGAGCGGGGCAGCGATGTGGTCGCCACCTATCGCGCCAATCGGGACGCCGCCGATGCCGTGGTGGCCGACGTCGAACGCGCCGGTGGACGGGCGCTGGCCCTCCCCGCCGATCTGGTCGACGAGGACGTCGCCGCCTCGGTGGTGGAACGGACGGTGGCCGAGTTCGGTGGGATCCACACCCTGGTCCACGCCGCTGGCCCGCACGTCGAGCAGGTGCATCTCAGTCGGGTGTCGCCGGGCACCTACCGCACCCAACTCGAGGGAGAGGCCGTGGCCTTCTTCAACGTGGTGCAACCGGCACTGGCGCATCTGCGAGTAGTGAGCGGATCGATCGTGGCCGTGACCACGGCCGCCACGCGTCGCTACCCGGTGCGCGATGGCCTGTCCTCGGGAACCAAGGGCGCAGTCGAGGCGCTCGTGCGCGCCCTGGCGGCCGAGGAGGGTCGGTTCGGGGTGCGAGCCAACTGCGTGGGACCGGGAATGTTGACCGATGGCATGGCGGCGCGACTCATGGCCTCGGGTGATCTCGACGACGCGGCCCTCGAGGTGACCATGCGCAACATCCCGTTGCGGCGCTTCGGGGATGCCGTCGACATCGCCGAAGCGGTGTGCTTCCTGGCGTCGGACCACGCCGACTTCATCACGGGCCAGATGCTCGACGTCGACGGCGGGTACGGCGTCTGACCTCAGGCGGCCGGCGCTCTTGTGGCCATGTCCTCGGCCAGCGCCCCTTCGATGGCCCACGACACCGTGCGCAGAACGGCGCGGGCCGCCGGTCGGACCAGCAGCGGATCGAGTGACTCGACCAACGGCAGTCGCAACTCGCGGCGCATCCACGCGGGCAGCAGTCCCACCGCCGCGGGCGCCAAGAGGGCGTAGGCCGGGCGGGTGGCCAAGGGGAGTGGCGCCAACATGAGCCAGCGCGCCGCGTCGCGTGACTGCTCGTTGCCGCCGAGTTCGGGACGGATGGCGTCCATCCACGCATCGAGCTCGGCCACCGACCGGGCCGGTGTCTCGCCACCCAGTCGCTCGCACACCACCGCCATCTCGTCCACGTAGCGATCGGCATCGGCGTCGGTCAGGGTCGCAGCGCCGTAACGGCGGTAGGCGCGCAGGAAGCTGTCGACCTCGGCGTGGTGCACCCAGGCGATGAGATGCGGATCATTGGCCGAGTAGGGGCGACCGTCAGGGGCGATGCCGTGCACATGGCGATGGGCCCGCTCCACCATGGCGAAGGCCTGATCGGCTTGTTCGGTCGTGCCGAAGGTGGTCAGGGCCACGTACTGCGAGGTCCGGGCCAGTCGTCGTTCGGGATGACGGCGATAATCGGAGTGCTCGGCCACGCCGGCCATGGCCAGGGGATGGAGCATCTGCACCAGCAGGGATCGGATCCCTCCCACCAGCATCGAGCCGTCGGAATGGATGCGCCAGGTGACGCTGTCGGGGCCGAACAGGCCTGGATCGCCGACCACCGGCTCGGTCAGGTCGCGCACGACGGGCGCGTCGCCAGCCAGCAGGTCCCTCACGGTGCGACCGATCCGCAGACGCACGGCACCGAGGGCCTCGCCGATCGTCTCGGCGGCGGTCACCGCAGCGGGGGGGAGATCGGGCTGATGGTCCATGCCCCAAGGCTACGGGGCGGTGATTGACGTGCGTCGGTCGGTGTGGTGGGGTGGGCGTCACAACCTGACCCGTCGCGATGGGGGAAGCCGGTGTGACTCCGGCGCTGACCCGCAACCGTGAGTGGGACCGTCGGCCACACCGGTCGGCCCCCACGAGCCGGACTGCCCGCCCCGACGGATGTACCCCTCCGACCCGTCGACGGACTGCGGGAGCAGGGCTCGCACCGGCCGCGCCGGGGTGGGTCCCGTGCCCGCCCGACAGCAGCGAGTGCCGTGACCCCTACCCACCGATCCGCAGTCGATCCCCGCCACTCGATGGGCGGGCGCGCGGTTGCCGTGCTCGGACGAGTGGGCGCGTCGGCGGCACTGGTCGTCGGTGGGCTGGGCGTTGCGTTGGGTCTGGCACTGGTTCTGGCACTGGGCGTCGCGCTCGGCCCCGGTCTCGCCCCTGCCGCCGCCGCGCCGGCCGATGCCTGTGCCGCACCGATGGCCGAGACGGACGTGCGCGTCGTGGTGGTCGTCGATCCCGGTGACGGGGGACCGATGTCGACCACCTGTCTCGTCGTTCCCCGGGGCACCACCGGAATGCAGGTGTTGGCCCGGCGGGCGGCGATGCTCGGCGTGGCGGTGCCGCGCTACGCGTCGAGCGGATTGCTGTGCGCCATCGACGGCTACCCGTCATCGGGATGTGGTGAGCGCGGTGGCGCGGGGTTCCGCTACTGGGCCTACTTCAGCGGCACCAGTGGTGACTGGAGCTATGGCAAGGGCAACCCGTTCACCCGGCGCGTGGTCGACGGTGACATCGAGGGGTGGCGGTTCGTGGAGGGCGCCGGCAACGGCACCGATCCGCCGCCTCGACTCGACCCCTCGCCCTCGCTGTTCCCGGTGCAGTCGACGGCGTCGTCCGGGCCCACGTCGTCGGCCGGATCATCGGCTGGTTCGTCGACAGGATCGGCGGCTGGCGCTGCGCCCTCGGGCTCGCCGTCGGGGAACGTGGCCGATGGCGTGGTCACCGGTGGTGATGCACCGGTGTCGTCCGATGCCGCCGCCGGTCGACCGGTCGTCGGTGACGCGGTGTCGATCGAGGTTGCCGGTGCACCGGTGGTCGCCTCGACGTCGTCTCGTCCGTGGGTGCCCGTGGTGATCGTGGTCCTCGTGATGGTGGGACTGGCCGGTGGCGCCGTCGTTCGTTCACGGACCCGCGCATGAGGTCGACCGAACCGCGACTGCTGCACCCGGTGGCCTGGTGGGTGTGGGCCACGTGTCTGGCCGCGTGCGCGTTGCGAACCACCAACCCGGTGCTGAACGGTCTCATCATCGTCGTGGCCGGATTCGTGGTGGCGTGGCGGCGTCCCGATGCCCCGTGGTCGCGTTCGTTCGCCTCGGCGTTGCGGCTCGGCGCGCTCGTCATCGCCATCCGCGTCGTGTTCCAGATCGTGTTCGGTGTGCGCGTGCCCGGCACCACCCTGTTCACGATCCCCGAGGTGACGCTGCCGTCGTGGGCCGCGGGTGTGGCGTTGGGTGGTCCGGTGACGGCCGAGGCGTTGACCTCGGCGCTCTACCAAGGACTCCGTCTGGCTGCGGTGATCGCCTGTTTCGGTGCCGCCACCTCGTTGTGCAGCCCGTACCGCACGCTCCGGGCCCTGCCCGCCGTGCTGCACGAGGCCGGGGTGGCCGTCACCGTGGCTCTGTCGTTCGCTCCGCAGGCCGTGATCTCGGCTCGACGCGTGCGCGAGGCTCGTCGACTGCGGGGCCGACGTGACCGCGGGGTGCGGGCGTGGGCGGCCTCGGCCATGCCCGTGCTGGAGGGCGCGCTGGATCGCGCCGTGGCGTTGGCCGCCTCCATGGACGGTCGTGGCTACGGGCGACCCGGAACGATGACGCCGTCCCGCCGGCGCACCGTCTCGGTGTTGTTCCTCCTCGGAGTGGTGGCGGTGGCCATCGGGGCCTACGGCGCGCTCGATGCGGGCGCACCGGGGGTGCTGCGTGTGCCCGCGGTGGTGCTGGGACTGGCCGCGGTGCTCGCCGGCTTCGCGCTCTCGTCGCGCACCACCGGGAGATCGCGCCACCGTCCCGACCCGTGGCGCGCCCCCGAATGGTCGACGGTGCTCACCGGCCTCGTCGCTCTCGGCGCATCGATCGTCACGCCGACGGCGGCATTGCACCCCTCGGTGTCTCCGCTGGAGGTGCCGATGGTGCCGATGGTGGCTGTGCTCGGTCTGCTCGTCGCGGTGCTGCCGGCCCGACTCACCCCGCCACCCCCGGCCCTCGTCGGTGCGTCGTCACTGGTGGTGGCGGCATGATCAGCTTCGACCGCGTGAGCGTGACCTATCCCGGTTCGGATCGTCCGACGCTGTCGGACGTATCGTTCGAGGTCCCCGAGGGCGAGCTGTGCCTCATCGTGGGCCCCACCGGTTCGGGGAAGTCGACGCTGCTGCGTGCCGTCAACGGACTGGTGCCCCGCTTCACCGGTGGATCGGTGGCCGGCACCGTCACCGTCGGCGGTCGCGACACCGCGGGGCACACACCGCGTGAACTGGCCGATGTGGTCGGGTACGTCGGGCAGGACCCGGCCGCCGGATTCGTCACCGATCACGTCGAGGACGAACTGGCCTATGCGATGGAGAACCTCGGCATCGCCCCCGAGGTGATGCGGCGTCGCATCGAGGACGTGCTCGACCTGCTGGCCCTGCACGACCTGCGTGATCGACCGCTGTCGACGCTGTCGGGCGGTCAGCAACAGCGGGTGGCCATCGGCGCGGCGCTCGCCGCCGGTTCTCGCATCCTCATCCTCGACGAACCCACCTCGGCCCTCGATCCGGCCGCCGCCGAGGACGTGCTGGCGGCGCTGGCCCGCCTCGTCCACGATCTCGGGGTCACGGTGCTCGTGGTCGAGCACCGCCTCGAACGGGTGGCGCAGTTCGCCGACCGCGTCATCGAGATCCCCGGTGACGGTCAGCGCGTCGTCATCGGTCTGCCGTCCGAGATCCTCCCCGACTCGGCCACTGCGCCGCCGGTGGCCGTGCTCGGTCGCCTGGCCGGGTGGTCACCGGTACCGCTGACCGTGCGCGATGCCCGTCGTCGGGCCGAGTCGTTGCGCGAACGACTGGCCGGCCTCGATGCCGCCACCTTCGCGCCGGTGCGGGCGCCCCACGGCGCGCGCACCGTTTCGGTGCGCGGCCTGCGCGCCGCCTACGGGCCCATCGTGGCGTTGCGCTCGATCGACCTCGATCTCCATGCCGGTGAGGTGGTGGCGGTTATGGGTCGCAACGGGTCGGGGAAGTCCACGTTGCTCGAGCACATCGTCGGGCTGCGCACTCCGGTGACGGGTCGCATCGAGATCGATGGCGCACAGCCCCATCGTTTCGAACCGCGCCACGCCATCCGCCGCGTCGGTCTCGTGCCCCAGGACAATGCCGTGCTGCTCTACCACGACACCGTGGCCGCCGAGTGTGCGGCGGCCGATGCCGATGCCGACGTGGTGCCGGGTAGGACCAGACGCATCCTCGATCGCATCGTCGAGGGCATCGATCCGCAGGCCCATCCGCGCGACCTCTCCGAGGGACAGCGCCTCTGTCTGGCCATGGCCATCGTGCTGGCCGCCGACCCTCCGGTGCTGCTGCTCGACGAACCCACCCGCGGACTCGACTACGGCGCCAAGCGTCGACTCATCGCCGTGCTGTCGTCGTTGGCCGCTGAAGGTCGAACCATCGTGCTGGCCACTCACGATGTCGAGGTCGTGGCCTCGGTCGCCGATCGGTGTGTGGTGCTGGCCGACGGCGACGTCGTGGCCGACGGTCCGGCCCGCGAGGTGGTGGTGCACTCACCGGTGTTCGCTCCGCAGGTGGCCAAGGTCATGGCGCCGCAGGATTGGCTCACCGTCGACGAGGTGGTGGCGGCGCTGGCCGTGGCCGAGGCCTCGTGACCACCGCTCTCGCTCCGCGCGCCGACGCACGGGCCATCCGGTTGCGGCCGGCATCGTGGGCGCTGCTCGCCGTGGCCTTCGTCCTCGGGATCGCGGCGTTCGGGTGGCCGCTGTTCGCTTCGTCGGGACCGAACTCCTCCCACACCGGTGACGCGCCGTGGCTCATGGTGGTGCTGGTGCCGTTGGTGCTCGGCATCGTCATCGCCCAGTTGGCCGACGGCAGCATCGACGCCAAGGCGATCGCCCTGCTCGGTGTGTTGGCCGCCTGTGGCGCCGCGCTCCGGTTGCCCAGTGGCGGAGTGGCCGGGTTCGAACCGGTCTTCTTCCTGCTGGTCCCCGCCGGTCGGGTGCTCGGACGCGGGTTCGGGTTCGTGCTCGGCGCGCTCACCCTGTTCGTCTCGGCCCTGCTCACCGGAGGCGTCGGGCCGTGGTTGCCGTTCCAGATGTTCGCCGCAGCATGGATCGGGTTCTTCGCCGGCTGCCTCCCGGCGTGGCGCGGCCGGGCCGAACTGTGGATGCTGGCGGGCTATGCCGCGGTGGCTGCGCTGGCCTACGGACTGGTGATGAACCTGTGGTTCTGGCCGTTGCTGGCCGGATCGGACACGTCGGTCTCGTATGTCGCCGGGGGTGGGTTGGTCGACAACCTGCGACGTTTCTGGGCCTTCCACCTGACCTCGTCGCTCGGGTTCGACCTGCCCCGGGCCGTGTTCAGTGCCCTGTTCATCCTCGTCGCCGGTCGACCCCTGCTGTCGGCCCTTCGCCGGGTGGCCCGACGGGCGTCCTTCGAACCGCCGGTGGCCTTCGTCGATCCGCACCCCGAGGGTCCACCCGCGGGTCCCTGATGTGCGACGGTGGGGCATGGCTCCCACCGTGTTCGTCACCCGTCCACTCCCCGAACCCGGCGTCGAAGTGCTGCGCGCCGCCGGTCTCGAGGTGCGGGCCTCCACCGAGGACCGACCCCTGACCGCTGAGGAACTGCGTGCCGGCGCGGCCGAGGCCGATGCCCTGCTGTGCATGCTGAGTGATCGAGTCGACGACGCGTTTCTGGACGCAGCACCGCGTCTGCGCGTGGTGGCCAACTTCGCCGTCGGGTACGACAACATCGATGTGGCAGCGGCACGTGCCCGTGCTGTCGAGGTGACGACCACACCGGGCGTGCTCACCGACGCCACCGCCGATCTCGCCTGGGCCCTGCTACTGGCGGCGGCGCGCAACATCGGACCGGGCGAACGCATGGTCCGGTCGGGGCAGTGGCCGGGCTGGTCGCCGACCCAACTGCTCGGTCAACCGTTGCGAGGTCGCCGACTCGGCATCTTCGGCATGGGCGCCATCGGCCGGGCCGTGGCTCGTCGCGCCCGGGGCTTCGACATGGAGGTCGTGTACCACAACCGACGAGCGTTGACGCCCGAGACGGAAGCCGAACTCGGCGCGACGTACGTGTCGATCGACGAGTTGCTCCGCACCTCCGATTTCGTCTCGCTCAACGCGCCGCTCAATGACGAGAGTCGCCACGTGATCGATCGGGCCGCCTTCGAGCGGATGAAACCGACCGCAGTGCTGGTCAACACCGGGCGCGGCGCGTTGATCGACGAGGCCGTGCTCGTCGAGGTGTTGCGCGAGCGACGAATCGCGGCGGCTGGACTCGACGTCTACGAATTCGAGCCCCGCGTCACCGAGGGATTGCTGACACTCGACAACGTGGTGCTCGCACCCCACCTCGGGTCGGCCGATGTCGAGGCCCGCGCCGACATGGTGGAGTTGTGTTCGCGCAACATCATCGAGGTGCTGGCCGGACGACCGGCGATCACGCCCGCGCCCGGCTGAACGACTCGATCCGGCTGTTGGGTTCAGTCCGGTCGCACGGCGGCCAGTACGCCCGCCACCGTGACCAGCACGTCGACCCCGAGGTGATCGGCCAACCAGTCACGGTTGCGGCGGTGCAGCTCGTCGATCTGTTCGAAGCGGTTCAGCACGACCACCGGTCGGGCCACATGGGCGCCGCGATTGAGGGCCTCCAACGACATGGTGACCGAGTTGATGGTGCCCAGTTCGGCATCGGCCACCAGCAGGACGATGTCGGGTTGCAACAACTCGACCAGGGTGACCGTGTCGCCGTCGGGGGCGAGCGGGGAGCGCACGCCACCGGCCGACTCGACCAGCGCCACATCCGGAGCGGGCAGGGGCCAGTCGATCTCGGCCACCAGATCCTCGATGGAGAAGGGGGGCCGCTCCAGGTAGGCGGCGGCCATGGGCGGTGCCATCGCCGCCGGGTACCAGCGATGGCGCGGGCACACCATCGACGGTTCCTCACCGGTGGCGGCCGCGAGGACATGGGCGTCGGTCGACGAGTCGCCGGGATCGAACGACTGGGCGGGTTTGCGGGCGATCACCTCGTACCCGGTGGCCCGGAGGTCGCGAGCGATGCGCGACGCCACCCACGTCTTGCCGATCTCGGTGCCGGTCCCCGCCACCACGACCAACTTGCGCGGCCGCAATCCGTCGAACGTCATCCGACCACCTCCTCCAGACCATCCTGACGCAGATCGCCGAGCGCATCAGCCAACGCCGCCACCTGCACGTCGGTGTGGGCCGCGCTCAAGGCGATGCGCAGACGGCTGGTGCCGACCGGCACGGTGGGCGGACGGATGGCGGGCACGAACAGACCCCGTTCCAGCAGTCGATGCGAGGCGGCGATGGCGTGCGACTCAGGGCCGAGCACCACGGGCACGATGGGGGAGCGGTGTCCCGGGTGGATCCGGTCGACGTGGGCGCGCAACCGCTGCCGCAGTTCGTCGCCCTCGGACGACCGGACGATGGCGATGGCGGCCAGTGCCGCAGCGGCATCGGCGGGGCTGAGCGCGGTGGTGAAGATGTAGGGCCGGGCCAGATTGACGAGCAGCTCGGTCAACGCCATCGGTCCGGCCACGAAGCCACCGAGCGAGCCGGTCGTCTTCGACAGCGTGCCCACCTGCACGACGATCACGTCGTGGTCGGTCGGTGGCGTCGGCTCCAGCACCGCATGGGCCTCGTCGAGCACCAGCAACGCGTCGTGACGGGCGCACACCTCGAGCAGCGCGGGGAGATCGACGCCGTCGCCATCCATGGAGAACACGCTGTCGGTGACGACGATGCGCCGGTCACAGCCGGGAGCAGCCAGGCACGCGTCCAGTGCGTCGAGGTCGAGATGGGGATAGGCCTGCAATTCGGCGCCATTGGCCCGGGCTAGGCGGCACCCATCGATGATCGAGGCGTGGTTGAGCTCATCCGAGGCGATGCGAACACCGCGACCACCGAGAGTGGACAGCAGTCCCACATTGGCGGCGTAGCCGGTGGGGAAGACGATGGCGGAACCGGTG
>Ga0172376_10004054_pt1 | contig 16886 bp, 17 predicted proteins | sample Lak35m_FD_121114 | JGI IMG/M metagenome (GOLD analysis project Ga0172376, IMG submission 121114) | Freshwater microbial communities from Kabuno Bay, South-Kivu, Congo - kab_092012_35m | ecosystem: Environmental > Aquatic > Freshwater > Lake | place: Democratic Republic of the Congo: South-Kivu... | reverse complement strand
TAAAATAATCCAATGGAACAACAATATTTAAATGCACTAAAATTCGTATTAGAAAACGGTGTTGAAAAAACTGATCGTACTGGCGTAGGCACTATTAGTTATTTTGGCATGCAACAACGATATGACCTCAGTCAGGGTTTTCCTGCAATAACTACTAAAAAACTAGCATGGCGTAGTGTAGTAAGCGAATTACTATGGTTCATTGAAGGATCCAGGGATGAACGTAGACTAAGAGAAATCTTGCACGGGGACAAAAACTCTACAAAAACTACCATTTGGACTGCAAATGCTGAAGCAGATTACTGGAAACCAAAAGCCAAATTTCCTGGTGATTTAGGTAAAATTTACGGAGTTCAATGGCGTAATTGGGAATCTCCTCGATGGGGAAGTAAAGTTGACCAGTTATCGTTGCTGATCGACGGACTTAAACGCGACCCTTATGGCCGTAGACATATTTTAAGTGCATGGAATACTGGAGAATTAAAAGACATGGCTTTGCCACCTTGTCATATTATGAGCCAATTCAATGTAACTGATGGCCGACTTAGTTGTCAAATGTACCAACGCAGTTGTGATATGTTCTTAGGTGTCCCTTTTAACATAGCAAGTTACAGTCTATTAACTCACATGATCGCGCAAGTGTGCGATTTACAAGTGGGAGAATTTATCCACGTATTGGGCGACGCACACATTTATCTTAATCATGTAGATCAAGTAAAATTACAGTTATCGAGAAAACCTTATTCAGCACCCAAACTCAAATTGAACGCATCAATTAAAACGATAACAGAATTCACCATGGATGACATCGAACTGATTGATTATCAAAGTCATACTGCAATTCAAGCAGACATGGCAGTATGAAGCGTATCCTCATTGATCAGTTTTTTATTTCTGATTCAGAGGATCCATGGCTTTATGCAGCACAACCAATTTGGGCCTGGGAACAGACTGAACAAGGAAATTGGATTAAAGCCAACAGTATCGACCCTGAATTTACAGTGACTACTGATCCCAATACAATGGGCTATCGAGTTAGTATTTTTGCTACTTTATCTGAACAAAACTTAACTTATTTTAAATTAAAATGGGCATGAAATTTATAATCACCGGCGGCGCAGGATTCATTGGTCACAATGTAGTAAGAATTTTAGAATCATGGGGTCATACCTGCATTGTAATAGATAACTTTACCAGTTATGGATTTGTTCCCGAAAAAGAACTTAACTACTTGATTAAAGAACGATGCAACAGATTTTCATCTAAAGTAAGTGAAGTTGACATTTTAGAATATGGAATCTTAAAGATAAAATTTGAACAAAATCAAAATGCAGATGCAGTTATTCATCTTGCTAGTTTTCCTAGGCAAAAAATTGTAAGCCAGAATCCTTTACTAGCTGCAGATGTTATGGGCCCTGGCTTAATTAATTTAATCGAGCTGTCAAAAAAATACCATATTCCAAAATTTGTTTACATTAGTAGCAGTATGGTATACGGAGACTTTGACAACGATGTCTCCGAAGATAGTTTTTGCCGACCAATTGGTCAATACGGTATTATGAAATATATGGGAGAATGGTTAGTCCAAGATGCAACCAGACAAGGACATTTTGATCATACGATTATTCGCCCCAGCGCAGTATACGGCGAATACGATGTAGAAGATCGAGTAGTCAGTAAGTTTATGTTGGGAGCAATGCGCGGTGAGACTTTAAAAGTAAAAGGCGCTAACGAAGTGTTAGACTTTACTTATGTGGAAGACACTGCCATGGGCATTGCATTAGCAGCCACAAAGTCTACAGCTAACAATAAAATTTATAATATCACAAGAGCAGATACAAAACTGTATACATTACTAGACGCAGCTAATTTAGCTATTTCAATTGCCGGTAAAGGCAAAATAGAAGTACTTGATAAAGATAAAGACTTTCCCAGTAGGGGAAGACTAAGCATAGATAAAGCAGTAAACGAATTAGGATATCAACCAAAAACCAATGTGGAACAAGGATTCCAACGATATCACGAATGGTTTGCAACCAGCGGCTATTGGTCAAAATTGTTATGATATCATTTTTTGGTCTTGATCGTCAATACTCAAATATAAAAACAGAAATTTTAGATGCAACCGACGAAGTATTAAGCTCGGGAAAAGTTTTAGACGGTCCTTACACATATAAATTCGAACAATTAATGGCTTGGCGTACCGAAAGAAAATACGCAGTATCATTAAATAGTGGAACTCAAGCTCTTATATTTGCACAATATTGTGCCCCTAATCGAAGTAAAGATCATAAAAACATCTTAATACCCAGTATAAGTTTCGTGGCAACATTAAACAGTGTTGTTATGGCTGGAAATATTCCAGTCTTTTGCGACACAGACAATAAAGGTTTAATCGATTTAAATTCGTTACCAACAAACTTCGATAATGCAAATATTGACACTGTTATGTATGTAAACTTGTTTGGCAACACTATCGATTACCACAAATTTGTCACGCAAACTGAATTTTTTAACAAAGACATTTATGTAATTGAAGATGCAGCTCAAAGTTTTGGTGCATCCTATAAAAATATTCCCAGTGGAAAGTTAGGTACTGTAAGTTGTTTAAGTTTTGATCCTACTAAAAATTTAGCCAATTACGGATCGGGTGGAATGATTTTAACCGACAACGATAGCATCTATGAAGATTTAATAAATTTACGAGATAACGGTAAACACAGCCATCATAGTGTTCCTGGCACCAATAGCAAAATGAGTGAAGTGGACTGCGCACAAATGATTGTTAAACTTAATCATTTTGATGCATGGCAACGACGAAGAACTCAAATAGCAGAATACTACAACAGAGAATTACAGGATTTTGTAGAGATTCCCAAAGTCAATGAAGATGTTGTTCATTCTTGGCACAAGTACGTCGTTAAACATGATTCAAGATATAGATTACGAACTTATCTTAAAGAACAGAATATCGAAACTAAAATTCATTACGAACTTCCATTATTTGAAAGTACATTAGGTTTTAAATATGCGAATTCGTTGGAAATATTTTATAAAGAAAGCAGTGCGTTTTGCATGAAATGTTTAAGCCTTCCTATATATCCTGAACTACTGGATAGTGAAGTTGAATACATAGTTGATGCTATTAAAAGTTATAATGCTTTTTGACAGCATAATCTTTTAACCACTGCCATTCATAAGTTAATTTAAGATCTTCGTAATTACCTCGAACCGAAGTATAATATTCTACTGCATCTTCGCTGCCACGAATACTCCATTCCGAATAATCGCCATTGGCCACTGACAGCCATTTCTTGAGTCGATATTCAGTTTCAACCGTAGTACTTACAGATTGAAAATGTTTTAGTTTAACAACTTCACGAAATGCAGTTCGCCAAGTAGTCCACGCATCTTGATTATAGTGTGCAACACCTGACAGTATGGGAACCACCTCATGTGGTTGGCTTAAAGTAAAATCGATGCCTGAGCTTTGAGCAGACAATACTAGTCTTCGATTATAAGCTATCATTGCCTGATGTCCATAGATCAACCCATTAACAGGGTTGCGGGCATGAAAAATATAATGTTTAGGTTGTTGCCAATAATCGGGTTGCCAAGACCAATCAAAGTCGGGATCGACTTCTAATTTTGCAAATACAGCAAAAAACCAATTTGTTGTGCTTATATTGGCTGCAGCTTGATATGCAGCCGATCTACCGTTTACATTTTGTACTCTGTGAATCCGAGATTCTTTACAGTGTTGAGCACAATGTTCATACCAATGTTCAGCCGCTGGTTCACCGTTGCTTATAAAAACTACATCTATTTGTGGTGATCTTTTTACCACTACTTCAAAATTATGTATATATGGATAGTCGTATACCTGTGTGTCAATATATTGCTTTACATCCTTTGGAACTAAACAACAAGAATTACTGTCAGTGTATGGTACTACTTGACGATCTTTTTCAGTCCACAAACAAATTTCTTCTGTGTATAATAAATCATCTTGTTCTGTTTCTTGCACAAAATTTACATATGGCCAATCAAATCTGTAATTTTTTATGGCAGATACTAAGTCATCACCGTGATACACAACTTTAGGTGCAGGAAAATTATGAACTATTTGATCTGTGTTATAATGAATAACATTAAACCAATCTAACAATTCAAGTTCATACATCTGTTGTCGAAAAGACTCCACATGAATATAAAATGTATTTCCCCTTCGATATCTTTCATAATTACTACGACCAAAACAATGAATCATTTCTGCTTGCCACTGACTTGGATGCCATGTAAAATCAAAATCTTTGTAATTACAAATACTGCTAATTATCCATATGTAGTCAGTGTCTGCTTGAGAAATTATTCTTTTAAAAACATCCAGATGCGACCCTACATATCTCACTGATTTAACATTTTGCCATTTTGATTTTAATAATTCAAATTGCGCAGGGCTTTCTGGGTTATGAAAATCCATATAATAGATCGGCGCTGAAAACTTTCGATTTATTAAAATATCCTTATGCCAATGCCAATTGTGATCAATTGTTCCTTTACGTGCAAGCACAGTCCCGCCGTTTTCCTGCCACTGACTAGACCAAACGTGGGTGAAATCGGATTCCCAAGGCACGGGTCTGTAATCCCAATTGAAATTTGTATAATCATTTCTTCCGTCGATAAGCCAAAACCAAGGAGTTCTGCTTTTTTCACTAGCTTCGGTTAAACTATTAACAGGACACTCAAAGGCAAAAATGTCAGGCTTGGGTCCTGTATAAAAAACATCAAACATCTATTTGTTCTATTTCAATTTTGCATTTACTAAGAAAATCTACACCATCCTCAGAACGATACTGTTGCCCGTAATATACTTTGGTAATACCACTTTGATAAATTAGTTTTGCACAATCTAAACAAGGGCTGTGGGTGATAAACATTGTTGCACCATCTCCACTTTCACTGCTCCGAGCTAATTTTGAAATCGCATTCGACTCTGCATGAATTACCTCTGGTCTGGTTTTCAGTTCAAAATCGTTAGAGTTACCTAATATATAATGTTCGTATTCGCAATTATTATCCCAACCGCTTGGCATACCATTCCAAGAAAATGATATAATATTATTGTTCTGAACAATAACACACCCTACCTGAAGTCGGACGGCCCTTGACATTTTAGCACATTCTTCCGCAATGCCCATATAAAAATTTTTCATTCTATCATTCATAATAAATTATGTTTTCCTGTTTTATAGTGTTAAGTATTTTTTTAATATTTTCTTCGCCCTCGTAGAATAGCCAACCTATATTTTTTCCCTGACTTGGTGATATGCCAGTATTAACATAGTTAATAAATCCAGAACCTTCTGAGAGCCCTAATTCGTGCAGCCTTTGATTCCTTTTTCCTATAGTGTAATAATATTTGTTATTAGGAGAAATAAACAGCCAATGTTTTCTACCATATGCATTTTTATTCAATGCTAGAGTTGTTGCTCGCTTTTCTTTTGTTTCTTGCGTTTGAGTCTTACCGAAATTAGCGTCTCTTAACTTCTGTCGTGTTTCTATAGATACAGTGTGTCCCATTTTACTTTGAGACAATCGCTCTTTCATTCGTGTACTTCGTTGTTTGCCTTTCCAAGTTGGAGGAATCGGCTTCGAAATTTCTCCGTTGCTCCATTTATTGCGTTTAGTTTCTGTCTGTTTAGCAATAATTGTTTCGTCTAATAATATACCCGGGGACAACGATCTATTGTAAAACATATCTAAAAATTTATCTTTACCTAGCAATCTATAACACTTTTGTAGATAGTATGATTCGTAATCTCTAGCATCATTTCGTTCTATTAAAGAAACAATTTCAAAGGCATCGATACCTTCATTTAAGATAATATCGTTGACATATTGAGAACTTGTAAAATAAGTCACAAAGAAATTCTCTTTACAAGCATCTTTACCGTATTGGGAACCTATATAATATTTGCCGTTTGCTTTGTTTTTAATTTTATAAAAGTATGGTTTGCTCATACTTTTATTTATCATTTCTATTGGATAAAACGGTTATATCCTATACTGATAATACGATCATCTTTTACCACAATCGCACCCACATGCAATCTACGGGCAGTGCTGCATTCTGCAAACGTCTTCGCGGTTTGCATATATGCACGAATCATTTTTTCTTTCATCGCAATCCCATTTGAGCCCTAATTTTTGTTGCACTAATCTCATGAATAGATTCGTCAAACACTTCTTGTTCAATTTTATACCCTACGTCCCTGCCGTAAGTCACATTCACAATATTAGGCACAACCTGTATAGTATACTGACCTTGATAAAAAGGATCAAGGTCCCGTTTAATCAAGTTAGCGACTTGCTCTATAGCGAATGGATTACTACCTTGCCACCCTTGACAATCGCGAATCATAATGCATACTTGCCCAGTTTTTTCTATAGCACGTTCGAATAGTGCACGATGACCAGCATGCCAAGGTTGCCATCTTCCTAATAATTGAACTGTTTCTTTTTGCCAGTCGAATACCGGACGACGGCGATTATTTAAAATATGTTGACCCACAAATGGCACCCATTTTTCAGCACTTTGTTCGGTGATCCTAAAATCATATATGTCGGGTGGTACAAATGCCTTATTAGTATCTTCGTAACGACCTGCAGCGATTGTATCAATCCAAATAGTCCAATCTGCTTTGAAATTGTGACGCATCTCAGGCAACGGTGCTACAAAATCACAAATCACATAATCGCCAGAACATTCTAAAGCAAATTGTGCCATGCGCAAACTTTGACGAATACGGCCTTCGCGACTGAAATCCCAATCGTTATATTTCTTTCTTATTTCATCTGCATTAAACCAAACTACCTTTGCATGCCAATTATAAGGTGGAGTTTCTAAGTTTACTAATTTGTCTCCGGCCATATGTGTAATGTCACTGAATGTTTCTAAATATGTTTTTAGACGTTCAGCGAAATAAGTTTTGCCTGCGCCGGGTAAACCCATAATAAGAATCTTTTTGTTCATGATACTACCTTTATGTTGTATAAGGCTTCAAACCTGTCAGCATCTGATCTATCATTTACCATCGGTTCACCTTTAATATTGAGACTTGTATTTAATAACATAGGACATCCAGTTACAACAAACCATTTTTCTAAAAGTTCTCTGATGCCAGATCCATCTTTAGGCACAGTTTGTACTCTACTAGTGTCGTCATAATGCACTATTGCTGGAAATTTTTCTGGCTGTTTACACTCGGCAACAAATTGCATATATCTACTCTGAGCTGTTGGCATTTCGAAATACTCTGAAGCCAGTTCTTCGAGAATTACCGGGGCAAATGGTCTAAACTGTTCTCTTTGTTTAATACTGTTAACTTTATTTTTAATATCGGGCCCTCTAGGATCTGCCAATAAACTCCGATGACCTAATGCTCGGGGACCAAATTCAGCACGGCCACTGGCCACTCCAACAATTTTATTTGTTAACAACTCATCTAAAATTTGATTTACTGGATACAAACCTTTAATTTCAGTCCCTAAATAAGCGTTTACCCATTTTAACCTTTTACCATACGCTAATGCTGCTGCACCTAAACTGCTGCCAGCATCCCCAGGGTTTGGCATTATCCACACATTATTAAAATAATTGAAAAGTTTTGCGTTAGCAACACAATTAAGAGCTACTCCACCCATATACACCAAATTACTAGACCAGTCGAAATTTCTAGCTCGACGCATTACATTGTAAATTAAATTTTCCGTCAGGGTTTGTGCAGCTCCTGCAATGTCCCATTTGTGCCAATCTTTTAATAGGTTATCTTGCACACCGATGTGTAAATTATGTTTAAATTCTAAATTCCATTCATCTTCTATCATTATATTTTTTAGTGCATTTGCAGATTTTTTATTTCCTAACGTACTCATACCCATCATAATATATTCTTCATCTAAGGGTTTGAGTCCAGCCTGTTGAGTCATCGCACTGTAAAATAAACCTATACTATGAGGATAACGTTTACTCCATAGCTTTTTATACTTGGCTTTTTCATCAATAAATTCTGCTGCCCATATGCTAACGGTATCCCACTCTCCTATAGCATCTATTACTACCACTGTAGCACGATCAAAATCACTTGTTTGAAACCCAGCAGCGGCATGGCTAAGATGATGAGGATAACTTTGGAATTTGAATCCAGTTTGAAATCTTTTATCTTGTTTAGTTAGTAATTGTTTGGCACTTAATTTATCCCACTCAATTCCTTGTCCAGCATATAATTGTCTTAATTGTTTTTGCAAAGGCTTTTCATAATATGCTATTTGATTTATTGGCCCAAATCGCAAACACTCATCTAACAGTAAAGAATCTAAACTTGCGTCATTCTTTTTTTTACTATATCGTTCACTGTGACTGGCAAACAAAATGTTCCCCTGCGTATCGATTAAGGATACTGCTGCATCATGAAACCCTGCACTTATTCCCAAAATATTCATTTGTAAATAAAAGGATCGCGTTTTCGTAATTCTTTAAGTTTTTTACGATATGCTATCTCTAGTTTTATTCTTAAATATATTCTTTTCAACCAGTTCATCTATTTTCACTCCACTTTATTACTGCTATAGTCATAACCAGGTTTTAACTTTTCTATTTGTTGTTGATAATAGTCGTCATCTGTCCAACTATAATCATAAGTAACCTCAATATTACCTGCAGATATTTTGTATATGTCTAAATGAGTCGACAATAAATTCCAAATTTTTTCTGTATCTTCTGTTCCGAAGCTTCGATTTAAATCAACTTTTCCCACTGGGTGATATCCATAATTATATTCTTTATTAGCAGGATCGAATCCATTTCTTTCTAACCATGGTCTAAACTTTGCCATTTCATCTGTATACCAAGGATGTTCACCGTTGTAACAAACGTCCCTTGCCCATTCAATGTCAAATTCACCGCTATAGTATCTTAAATGTGTGATAGCATCACAAACTACTTGATCAATATCAGCACCTTTTTCATCTCTAAAAACTTCATACAAAGTTTTACCGATTTGACTCCAATGCAGATATACTTCTCCTAAACGTCTATCATATTCAGATTCATGAAAAGGTTGTTTTAACTCGGCGGGATATTCGTACCTTCTTGCATTTAAAAATGTAGTAATTTGACTTGGTCTTACCCAGTCTGGTGCAGTTTTCTTTTTACGTTGGCTTAACATTAAACTTTCAGCTTCATGGCACAAATTGTTTAATTGTCTAATAGCAAATTTTGTTTGATAGTCAGCAGATTTGTAGTAATCACTTAGTCCCCACACAGTGCCCTGCAAATGTTCGAAATGATTGTGCAAGGAATTCATTAAATCTTGATTAGGTTTTAAACTGATTTTGTCGCGTAAAAGATCGGGGGTAAAATTCTCTTTAATGGTGTAACTTGATTTAAAAAAATCATTTATAGTATCTTTAGCCCAATTAAGTTCTTTACAAATATATTCTAATGTTCTCGGGCTGTCAGGAAAACCTAAAAAACAAAAGTTTTTTTCTAAATAACGACTGTGTTCTAATACTTCTAATAGAGCAGTATACCATAACCGAGATAGTTCGGTATCATAGACGTCTATATAATAAGTTAATTGATCTTGTTTATTAATTGGATTTCTAAGTGTTACATTAACATTCAATTTGATTCCACCATTTCAATACCTCAGGTTTTCGTTCTAGTATTTCGGAAAATGTGATTGATTGTGTTCTTATTTTTTCTAATTTTAGAATTCTTTGTTTGCCTTTAATCAAGCCTCGGCAATATTCGTCGGGATATTGTTCCTCAAATGTTGGTCTAGTTTTTAGCTGGACTAGCATGTTCCTCAGGGTCATATTTGTTAATTCATTGTTATTTAAATGTTCGTCTATCCAAGAATGTAAAATATTCTTAGGTAGTGCCAAAGGAGACATAACTATGTCCGAGCTAAAACTAAAAATTACTTTTGCTAAAATGTCTACATTTTCTTGTTGGGCAAGTCGCTGAATATTAATAATTTCGAACATTCCGGGCAAAGTGAGCGTAAAGTCAATTCGCATTTGACGTCGGTGACGTTGGATTCTAGTTCCTTGACGGAAGTTCCCAAGCCATTTATTGTATTCAAGACCTGTTCTAATATATTCGCCAATCGACCCTGTTCCATCCAAACTTGCGCAAATTTGCCAATCACGCAACCTAGCCAAAATGTCATTATATAAGTTAATACCTTTATAATTGATCCTGCTGAGATTTGTATTATATCTTGCATAAACATTTGGCCCATATCCTAATTCAATAATTCTTTGCATATACCTCCAATGCTGTTCGTACATTAGAGGTTCACCCCCGACCCAATATACTTCTTCGACTCTGTGCTCCTCTACTGCTTGAGCAAATTCTTGTTCGATTTGAGTAGATTGAAATGATTCGATTTGCTGTTTTATCTCGGGAATCATCCATGCATTTTTGGCATCTGACCAATTTATCATATTGTGTTGACGTTGTTCGCTCTCCCATGAACTACTTAACATGTCACCACACATACGACATTTGAAATTACATAAATTGCTAAACCTGTAATCCCAACTCACAGGCTTTAATGTTGTATAACCTGTTTCGTCGGTTGTATTCCAAATACTTTCGTATTTATGGCCAAATAAGTGATTAAAATATGTGCGGTAAACATCTGTGTTTAATAATTTATTGTTACAAACTTCGCACTCGGACAAAGTTTCTCCTGCCATCATACGACGACGAACACTGCGCATATGATCACTGTTCCAGTGTTCATCCAAGGTTAACGGAATGTACTTACCTGTTCCAGATTTAGTATCAATGTATTGTTGAAAATTTTGAGCAGGTTCACGACTTGCACAACACAACCTACGTTCAGTTTGGGGACTGAGATATGTGTGAGTCCATGGAGCAAGACATAAGGTTGCCGGACGACTGTCAGGTTCATTCATATCCCATTACCTTTGCAATTTCTGTATGAGTATCCATAAAATTCTGTTTTCGATACTGATCAGTTTGTTGCATTTTTTTTAAAAAAGTTTTTCCATCACTACCTGGTCCATTTTTTATAAAATTTATTACATTTAAAATTTCTTTTTTATAGAAATCATTCCACCAATCAACTGATTGTAACTTTTCCAAAACTAACTGTTGTGCTGCAGTTGTCATTTGCTGTATGCTCATATGATCCGGACTATGCAACATGTTAAAATATACGGTATCAAATGTCTGGGTATCTGCCCAGCGTAAAAGTTCATCTAAATAATAAACATTTTGTACATTTACAGTAAAACATAATTGAGTGGTAATATTTCTTTTATACTGTTTTAATACTCTAACAGTTTCTAAATTTAAAAGAACTTGTTCCCAATTTGCGCCGTAACGTTCATATTCGAATCGTTTACCTACATTGTCGATGCTAAAAGCGATATCCACTCTTCGAAATCTTGACCAAATGTCGCTTAATTCATCTGACCATTGTGTACCATTTGTGTTATAATGAATTTCGATGTCCTCTGCTAAACCTTGTTCGACGGCAAATTTTAGTAACTGAACATGTTCCTCAATTAACCACGGCTCACCACCAGTAAATTCAATATATTTTATATCAGGAAGTAAAATTTTTAAGTTTTGCCAAAAACTTGTAGATTGCCTGGGCCAAGCGCCTTGTTTAAGCCATTTGTAAGCTACATGTTGTTTCTTATCTGCTGTTGAAGGAAGATAATTCATTTCTTCTTCGGCCCATTTACTACTTGACCAGGATCCGCAAATACGACACTTTAGATTACAAATATTACCTAATTTTAAATCAATGAACCAAAGTTGATCAGGTAAATCATTTTGCCAATCTACTTCTGGATAAAGTTCTTTTAGTCGTATTCTGCTATTAATTCTTTTACTGTTTCTGCCAGCTGCTTCCTCATCCCAACAAAGTCGACAAGTATCTGGTTTTTTTCCTTGCCTAAATTGTTGTCTTAAATTTTGCATATATTTGCTCTTATACGCATCTTCTAAGGTATGTTTTGTTAAATTAATACCTGTAATTTCTTCTCTTGCAAGACAGCAAGGTCTGGCAGTGCCCATTGGGCTAGATTCAATACTAATCCAAGGTAGCATACAAATAGTGTCGGGTAATTTAGACATTTTTAATCGGGTATAATTCGGGAAATGTCTCCCAGAAATTTTCTGATCTAAGATTGTCTAACTTTTCAACTTCTTGAATAAATCTCGGTAATACTGAAGATTTGTCTTCAGCCATCATAAAATTCATTGCACTTTTGAACCCATTAGTTGCTCTATTTAATTTATCCTGTGGTTCTAACCATGCAATATGCTGTTCATAAGCAGGTTTGATAACTGTTTCCTTAAACTGTTGAGGGAAAATATCGATTCTATACCACTCTGGCCCCTGACAGATATTTACATTCAAATCTTTAGGGTTGATCAATCCAAGATTTACCCATTCTTTATGAAAATCCAATACATGTAAAACATTCATTGAACTTATGGTAGCAGCAATGTAAAAATCCACATGCGGTACTTCTGCTAACATGCGTTCTCTATTAGCTACTGTTTGTTTCCACTCTGTGCCTTTGCGCATAAGTTCAGCTCTTGAGCCCATGGCGTCTAAACTTGCGCCGACCCCCACGGTCCTAAAATGACGCCAATATTCAAACACATGTTTATCTTTGAATGCCAATTCACTAAAATTTGTATTATATTGAATGCAAACATCTGTACGACCAGCTTCGATTAATTTTTCTAATAGAACATAATGCTCTTTCATAATCAAGGGTTCGCCACCTGCAAAATATACTTGTTCCAAATAAGGAATATGTTCTTCCATTTGTTGAATCATTGATTCTTCGTCGCCGGCAGCATATTCAATTCTGGCCATTGGTACATTGTTTACGTCAGGCAGTCTGTTATATAACTTAACATGATCATTATACCAATTACTGCTGAAAACAGGACCGCAGGTTCTACATCTAAAATTACAAAGATTGCTAAATCTAACATCCCAGTATCTTATTTTAAATTCAGGATGAGTTCCATCGGGCTGCGTTTTATCTATGTCTGCGATGTTGTGTCCATAGTTGCGATTAGCATCGTAACGCATACTGAAGAAACCGTTTTTTTCTTGTTCATAACATTTAGTGCACTGCTTTACTGGCTGATCATCCAGCATTAACCTACGTATTTCCTTGTATCCTTCTTGATTCCAAACTTCCCTCATTGTATTCTTTTTAAGATTCCCTACTGGATGCCAATAATCTGCCAAACAACAAGGATATACTCTGCCATCTGGATATGCATGTTGGTGCACCCATGGTAACATACAAAAAGATTTACTTTGTGTCAAACGTTCTAATTGTTTATCTGACAGTGATTCTGCATCAATAAATAATGGTTTACGATTGTTATATTCATAACCTCTAGTATAATATCTATCTACTTTTTTATCTTCGCTCATAAGCTGTTAAACCATGTTGTTAAATTAGGAAACGTTGATGTGAAATTTTTGTTTCTTCTACTGTCATACTGAGTATAAAATTGTTTAAAATCGTGTCTGAGTGCAGGCAAATCGAAAGCTTCACTGTGGGGAGTTTTAACTACATCTAAATAATCAATCAGTCTACTTACATGTGCGATTTCGTGCTCATGTAAGTAATTATATCCTTTGTGTTTTATCAAAAAATTAGTTAATTTATTTCTATACTCTGTTCTAATTTCATCAGATAATACTAAAGGACTTTGAAAACTAGGAAATCGTAAAATATTCAGAGTAAAGTTTGGAAAATCTCTGCTGTATTGGTTTTTCATTTCAACTAATGTATCTAAGAACTCAGGCAATGACTCCAGACATAAAGCATTTATAGTACACATAACATGAAGGCTACGCAATTTTTTACTTGTGGCCAACTTATGCATATTATCTATCCAAAGATTCCAATCTAGTCCATCGCGAATATATTCTGCTTGTGAGGTCATACTCTCATTACTGGTATACAAGTCAAAATCTAATCCGTCAATACTTTCTAGTAATCTATCTACGTCAACATTGGGCCCTAAATTACTATTAATAGCCAATCTTGTTTTGCTTCGACCTTTATTAGATTTGAACCAATCAAGTAATTTCCACGTTTCCCCACTCATTAAAGGTTCTCCACCTGTAATTCTTAGTTCTTGAAGAGTTTTATGTAGATCGCTTTCCCACCACTTAAAAAAAGCTTCGACATAGGGATTAGTTTCTCCAAATTTATAAAGTTGACTACTATCATGTGAGTGAGTAAAATGGTTGCGGCCGTCGCTAATTAAATTTTGATAAGCGCCGTGTTTACGAATGTCGTTTACCCATGTGGTACTAAATGCTGGGTTACAATAACTACAAGCGAATTGGCAGGTTCTGTCGAATGCAATTTCTAAAGTTTTTAAATCAACATCTTCACGGTAATTTAAATTAAATGCAGAATCTAAATCTTGTTCAGAATAAATTTTTGTTTTATAGACACGATCACTAATTGCATCACGATTCATGTCCTCTATCTTCCAACAGTATTCGCAACCCGAAGGTCGTTCCCCCTGTTGCATTTGCTGCCGTTCCGATTTCTTTTTGTCTGTGTTATGCAAGTATTTAGGATTTGTTATCACCTGTTCAACATCGACTTTGTGTGGCAATGGGTGGTGGCAACTTGTAGTCATGCCACTTCCTAACCATATAGTGGCATTGTACCATTTTGCTGCACAAAAAGATTCGGATTTAATATCGATTACTCTTTTTTTGTAATCTATTAATTTTTCATTTATATTCATTTATTTGTTTTTGCGTAGTGACTACACTCTAAATAAAATTCTCTCATTTCAGGAAATGTTAATCCAAAATTTGTATTTCGTCTACGATCGTGTTCTCGAAAAAAAAGATAAAAATTTGCTTTTTGTTGCCGAATATAATTTATATCTAATTTAGAACCTTCACGCATATAATCAATCACACGTTGTAGTCTTTGTAATTCATAATCTTTAAAACCCTTGTAAGGTCTGTCAATGGTTTCGAGTTTTTTCAGCATAAAACTCCAAACTAATTCCAATTGATCTACATAACTTTCTGGCAATAGCTGTATATTTTGCCATTCAGGTTTTCTTAAAATAGGAGTATCGAACCATACACGCTGGTAAGTTTTACTGTATATTTCTCTAAGGCCGTGAATGTTAGTGATCAAATCTCCTACGCTGGTAACATTTAAATTATTCATTGTAATTATAAATGTTAAACTACTACGATAGGGGACTTCGTTAAGAAATTTATTCACATTATTCCATAGTCTTTCAAAATCTAAGCCATGTCTTATATATTCTGCCCGCTCAAAAACAGAATCTAAGCTGACATATTGCATAAAATGTTCGATTTTTTTATCGTCGTTGTCGCATAATCGTTTAATATAATCTAAATATTTTTCAAACAGTTTGGGTTCGACACTAAAATTACTAGTTACATTTAAATGTAACTTAGGACTAGGATTAGCTAATACATAGTCAAAAACTCGATATGTATTTGGATCCATTAAAGGTTCGCCTCCCGTCATCCTAAAATGTTCTAATTCAGGATATAAATCGGGCCACCACTGCCAAAATGCTTCTACATAAGGGTTGTGTTCACGGGCAGGAATCGGGCGGCGATCGCCAGTAAAATGCTCAGGAGCATTATGAGGGACCAGGGTAGGATATGCACCATGTCTGGTAACTTCATCCGCCCATGAGCTACTAAACTGAGGGCTGCAATAGCTACACCTAAGGTTGCAAGCGTGGTTAAAATTAACTTCAACATAACTAGGAATGACATCTTCTTCTCCTGTGCCATTTTTTATAAATTCGAAATCTTTCGCTGCCCACGGTTCACCACTGCGATAATGACGATCACTCAAATTTCCCAAGTCCTCTTGCGTCCAACAATAACTACATTCTGTTGGACGTTCATTGCGTAACATAATTTTACGTTGTTCTTTTTTGTAAGAAGTATTATGCAATTTGGATGGATATTTATCTAACAGCGTATGATCTATTTTATGCAAAGGTGGATGATAACAACTGTTGTTCAGTCCGGTAGGTAAATGTAAACTGACCTGCTTCCATTTAGCTAAACATAATGCAGGACCTAATTTAGATTTTGCATCTTCAGCGGACGTTAAAAAAACACTTTTATCGGACATATTTAAAATCTTGTAATCTTTCAACTACTAAATTGTAATTTGAAAATATTTTTTCATTGGGTAAATCGTAACTATTTTTTATAAATCCAGAGTGAACATTTAAATCTTCATAATAAACAGTCAAGTCGCATGGTATTAAATAATCTGCACTCTGCTCAACTATAAAATTATCAATATCGTCGTTTGTAACTTGAAAAGGTAAATCATTGATTATCTTATCCCACATAACAGAATGACTATTAGAATATTTCCAAGTCAGTCTGGCCATACACCAACTTCTGTAATGTTCTATTTTATTACGTCTTCGAAGATTAATTAAATAAAATTCAGATAATTGTTCTAAATTTTGCAACAATAAATGTTTAGGTACATATTGGACAAGGGAACACACAAAAAAACTTGTACATTTTTTAATTTCATTTAAATTTTCTAAGATGTTTGCAGTGTCAAAATTTTGATAAATTTCTCCAAGATTAATCTTGTTGTTATTTTTTAACTCTTTAAAGATATTATCTGTTAGATGATGTGTCCCGGATCTTGGCATCCCGATAACTATAATTCCTTTTTTATTTTTTATTACAGACTGATCCAGAATCATTCTCTTTTCATTATACCTAAATTTTTAAAATTGCTTTTAT
>Ga0172376_10004053_pt1 | contig 16888 bp, 13 predicted proteins | sample Lak35m_FD_121114 | JGI IMG/M metagenome (GOLD analysis project Ga0172376, IMG submission 121114) | Freshwater microbial communities from Kabuno Bay, South-Kivu, Congo - kab_092012_35m | ecosystem: Environmental > Aquatic > Freshwater > Lake | place: Democratic Republic of the Congo: South-Kivu... | reverse complement strand
CTGACGGCCATTTTGAATGGCAGGATTCCATTTTGGTCCTTTACGAATTACGCGCATTGCTTCTTCCTCCATTCCATAACCGTGATTGGTTAGTGAGCGAACGTCAGAGATATTCCCCTCCTTATCCACCACAAACTGCACCACTACTGTATACGTTCCCTCAGGAGAACCATTATCGGTAGCCACCTGTCCATTAGCGTTGCGCTCAAGATACTGACGCCATTTACTGTCTCCACCGGGGAAACTGGCTTCAATCTCTACTTTATTATAGATTTTATCTTCGTCAACTTTTTCATCAACAGCATTATGAATCTGCTCCCTTGGTGGTGGTTTTTCAACTTCCTCATCCTTTTTAATTACCGGTGGAGTGAATTGCTTCATTTCCACCTTAGGAGGCTCCTGTTTTGGGTGCGGTGGAGGTGGTGACGGAGGTTCTTTTTTATTCCCTGTCCCATTTTGGGGAATAGCTAATCTAACGGGAGCAGGCTTGTTTTCAGACTGTTTCTTTGAGGCAGACGGTGGAGATGTAGCACCAAGTTTATTTTTTATTACGGGGTTACTAACTTGTCCAACTACATTTAATGATATACAAACTGACCCAAGCAAAAAAAATAAATGAACTAAAAGTAACATGGGGTGCTACTTTTAGTTGTATGTAATTGTTATAGACCAACTAGTTAATATTCCAGTATCACCCGCTGCGTAATCCCGCATAAGTAAAGTCCAAGCTTGGGGCATACCTGTTCCAGCGGAATACAAATTGGAATAAGCGGTAGCTGCTGAAACACCACTTGTGGGGCCAACTCCAATAGCTCTCGTTGGGGCATAATTATTTGTGAATGGGGCTAATGCTGTAGACAAACCAAGAGCGCTTGTAGAGTTGATGGTTGTATTTACAAAGTTAGCACCATTATTTCCGTGACGGTTGAATAGATTCAAGATCTGTCCATTTGGCGCCCTAAGGTTAAATACCATATCACTAACCCACGTATGCGTCATATTATAGGTTACACTAATTCCTGTAATAGTCCTACCTGATGGTATGGTTATATTTATAGAGCTACTCGCGCCTGTTGCGCTATTATCAGGGACGGCAACTAAAGTAGAACTATTCGCAGACACACTTCCTCCACCTCCTGGAGTTGGAAACGAAGCGACTGCCCCATAGCACCAAGTAGTTGAATTGCGTGCGCACGCTTTAAAATAATACGTTCTTGAAGCTGTTAGGCCAGTAATAGTTCTACTGTAGGGAGCTATACCAACTGGCGTATGAGATACAAAAGTACAGCCTACTCCCCCTACAGTTGGGTTACTATTACTGTTACTATAGACAAATCCTTGTTCAACTATTGGGGTACCACCCGTTGCTGAAATAGTTCCGTTTAAGGTAGCGGAGGTGCTAGTAACTGAAGTAGCTGCTGAGGTATTTATAGTAGGACAAACAATTTGCGCGGGGGTAATAAATTCTTGCGGGGCTCCATAACTAACAACTGATGCCGAATTTTTAGCCCAAGCTCTAACATAATATCTAACTGATGACGTTAAGCCAGTCACAGGGATAGAAAAACTACCAGTTCCTGTAGGAGGATTTGCAAGCACAGAGATACAGCCTGCTGCCCCAGTTGTCGGGCTATTATTAAGCACAGTAGGGTTGGAAACAGAGCTGCTATAAACTACCCCACGTTGAGTAATTGCTGTTCCTCCATCACTGGTAATACTTCCACCAAGTGTAGCTGAGGTACTGGTGACTAAAGTAGCTGGGGATGTACTAAGCGTCGCAAGATTTGCTGTAGTTACAACTGGAATAGCCGGCGCCGTATAACAAGTTCCTGCCGAATTTACGGCCCAGGCTCTTACATAATAGGTGGTAGCTTGCGTTAGCCCTGACACAGAAATATTGTTGTTCCCAATAACTGGAGTAGATGTGAGTGGAGCATTAAAGCAGTTAGCTTGACCAATTATAGGATTGGTAACAGAGCTGCTATAAACTACACCGCAACTTGTGACAGTTGCCCCACCATTTGAAGTTATATTCAGTACAAAACTAGCAGTTGTAGGAGTGGCTGTTCCAGAGACAGTAAAGCTAGGACAACCTGCTGGTGTAGTGAAAGACTTCAAGTCACCATACAATGCTGAATTGGGTTCAGCCAAAATAATATATGCTCTGTAGTAATATGTTTTTACAGGCGACAAACCGGTGATAGTTGCAGGAAAACTACCAGTGCCAGTCCCGACCTCTACCTTACTACCAGCTACTGTTACATTGGAACTAGATTCACTCCAACAAATACCTCTTCTTTTTCCTGCCAAACCACTCACTCTGCAGGAAACACTAGAATTTGCAATGTTAACTGAGCTTGAAGTAGCTGGGCTGTTGAGACCACCTGTCTCAATGGAAACTTTATTTCCCCAACCGATAATAGGGTCATCGAGCTTTGTACAATAAAGCCCAGATAGCATAATTATTAGAAGAGTTAAAATTGTAAACGTTTTACTAGTAAAATGTTTCATGGTTAAATTAAACTTTAGAATGTAATACCAACTCCAAGCGTTCCATCAATATATTGGCCATTTGATTTATCGTTTATTACATTTGCTCCGGCCATAATATTAAATTTCCCAACTTTAATAAATAGCCCAGCTTCTACCTCTGGTCCTTTTCTTTTTAGCGAGTTAACAGTACCCCAAGTACTTGTTTTTGATGAAGGGTTAGCGTAATTAACAATATCTACTCCCCACGAGGGCGTTACTTCTCCAAGGCCACCTCCTAAATAAAATCTAACAGATTCACCTCCAATCATAACCCCGGCAGTATATCCACTACGCTTAACGCTTTTTTGACCATTGAATTCATAATAATTTGTTGCGTTAATCGGGTAAGTGGGGATGATGTATCCAAAATTGTTGTCATAAGAGATATCCTGTGTTGTGCTTACGCTTTTAATTCCTGTTTTGTAGCGGAAATAAAATTTCTTGCTTCCAATCGCAATGCTAAAATTGGAGAAAGTAAGATCAAGGATTCCAACGTTTATAAAACCAAAACCTTTGCTTGCAGATGGTGTTGATATTGTATGAGAGATGCATGATGACTCACCACAATTACCTCCTTCAGCTTTCACTGAAACAACATTGCCATTTTTAGTATTGTAAGATGTAATCTCACTACCTTCTCCAATCGGATTACCTGAGGAGCAATTATTACCAGCATACCATTTCCAATTAGCACCAGATTCTAAACTGCCTCCTTCTGCGGTAAGTCTATAATTTTTACCTTTTAGTTTAGTTGCTGTAATATTATTTGGAGCGATAGATTTTTTTGTAACATTAACCTTAACCGAGGCAAGGTTAGTAGTTGATTTACAATCCCCCTCACCTTTCACGTAATAAATAGTCGTTTCTTTAGGATACGTCGAGTATTGATCTATAGAAGATATTGAGTTTGAAGTAGGGTCATCCTTAAACCATTTTAATTGGGTCACGCCAGTCCCCTTACCAGAAACTTTTAATTCAGCTTGTTCACCTTCGCAAATGGTAATTGATTTTTCGCCATTATTTATTTTTAAACTCGCTAGGACAGGTGTGGGTTTCACTTCTATTCTTATTGATTTACATTCCTTTACTTCTCTGTCATATTCGTCTCTAACATAGATCGTAATCGTTTCGTTCACTGTATAGTTACTTAAAGACTCAATATCGCTAACGACCGTCCCATCACAATCATTAATATGCCATCGCCAACTTTTATTTGATTGTTCTAAACCACCCGACACCTTTAGGTTAATTTTTTCACCTTTACATATGGGGCTAGTAGGGGCACCCGATATAACCACTGATTTTCTTTGCGGAGGTTTATTTTTTTCCTTTTGACTAATTTCGGCTTCTAACACATTTATAGTCTTGCTTATCCAGCCGCCAGTAAGGGTTTTTCCATCTTGGCCTCTAAGAAAATAAGTTGTTGTTTTATTAGGACTAACAGTTATCTCACTTGAGGGGCTTGATTGTAAAATATTTGAAGGGTTAGGGTTAGCGTAATCGTCACGATACCAAACCCATTTTGAGTTTTTACCACATAATTTTCCATCGCCGCTAATTGACAATGTGACAGCTTCTCCCGGTTTAATGTTATCTCGCGATGCATAAATCGAAGAAGGAAGAGAAATTGTGCAAGGTTGCGATGCAGTTTCTTGAACCTGCCTCACCACTGCCGTAAAAGATGAAAATGTAGCCCCCTCAAAGAACCATTGACTAGCATTAAAATTTTCGCCATCTGCATTATACCTGTTTAAGTCAATTGTAAATTGCTTTTTATCTGGTTTTCCCTTACAATTGACAAATCTAATTTCAAGAACTAAATCAGATTTCAAACCCCTACCCACATATTTATTTCTGATGCCAGACATTTTTAGCTTAAATACAGTCTTTTTTATCCCAGCTCCAAGCCCGCCCGCACATGGATTTTGAACATTTTGAACTAATAACTCAATTCCAGGTTCAGCCGGAATTCTCCCTTTATTTATATAACCACCAAGTTGCCCATAGCAGGGTATGTAAAACGATAATAAAACCACTAGCGTAAGTGCAATTGTAATCTTTTTATCAGGTAGAAAATTTTTCATACTTATATTATGTGTGTTCGTCAGGATTTTTAAAGTTAACAAAAAAATTGGAGGTATATAGCGCAGGATATTCTAAAAAATACTTAATGTGTGTACGAAAAAATACTTAGTTATATGGTTAGTTAATCGAATTAGTCACACAAATAATTGTTTCCACTTATTTAATTATTCAATTTTTTAATTTAACATTACTTTATTAAACCTATAAACTATGCCAAGCTTAGCAACATTAATGTTTTTTTTAGGAGGGTTTTATTTAGCAGCAGCTGCTTATTCATTAATAAGTGGTAAAAAGCCAAGCAATCTCTTATCAATTACAGAGTTAAACTCCACTATTCTTTCAAAAGGGGGTGGCTGGGGAATTCTTATTCCATTAGTAGATCTATTGGTGCTATTTTATAACTTAACCTACACATCCTTTTGGTTTGTTGGAATCTTAATACATTTTTTCGCCTGGTTATTCAAATGGATTTGGGAGGAAGTGATAGTTGCAGGCGGTTACTTTATTTTTTCAATAATTTGGCACTATGCTATCAAGTGGCCATGGAAAGTACTGTTATTTTCATTTACTCGAATTGGGTCAAGTTTGAAATTAAACCTTTTGTGGGTTGGCTCATTGGCGATTTTTTCTTCTTTGGCTGTAATGTTTTTAGGCCGGTATTTGGTACAAACTTTTGAATTATGGCCATTCCTAACTTATCTTTTTGGCATCTTAGCTATAATTCCAATAGGGGTAGGACTTTCAATTGTAATACAAAGAATCAATGGGAAAAGTTCCGACGAGATTAAACAAGGATCCAGAAAGTTTTTTGATCATCTAGCTTTTATTGTTTTAGCAATTTTTTTTATTGGGCTCGCCGAGGCATTTTTAATTTACATCGGCACCTTCACTTCCCTTTCTCCCATTTTCTCAACTCTTTTTGCTGGAGGAAATCTTTTAGGAGCACTACTTATACTGATTAATTCAGTAGTAATTATTTTTTCGCTTGCAGCACTACCTTCTTTCTCTAGTCAATATCAAGGTTCAAATAAAGATGTGGTAGTAGATTTTTTTAAATATTTGATTCGAAATAATTGGGCAAAGTATATAATCTCTGCACCTGCAATGCTGATCCCACTTTTAATTGCATGCGCCATTCCATATATTGTTACGCAGGGGGTTTCTTTCATGGCAGGAAAAGTTTCAAATGAAGTATTTGAGTTACGGCTTTCGCAACTAACAAAAACACGCGATAGTATTCCTGTATATAATTATGCTGATTGGCTTGATGTAAGTAAGGTGTCTGATGATTCATTAAAAGGATTACAGGATAAGGACAGGGAGCGGATTAATGCGAAAATGAGCTACGCCAGTACTGTTTCAACAAAAAATTATTTAGATGAGTTTTACAGTGCGCATTCATCAGAATATGGAGCTGCGCCTGTTGGAGCTATGATTTTTCTTTTTAATGAATTTTTCAAACTTGAAAATAGTGCCATTAGTACTACACCAATGCTTAAAGATACTTTGGTGGCTGATACATCTGAACTGAATGCAATAAATTCTCAGACTATCCCACAAATCCAGCAAAATCAAAAAGAGATAAATAGCAGAATTAGCAATTTGCAACAAGATTTGAATGCAGTATGTAATCCTAATTATGTGCGTCCTAGCACTGAAAATACTTCCACAAGCCAATCTCAACAGAATCAAGTTCAAGAGAAGGAGCCTACCTTTAAAGATGTGGACGATTGCGAAAGGCAGCGAAATTACTATAGAGATCAAATAAGTAATTCTAATAAAGATAAAGCTAATGCAGATAAGCAGTTAGCAAGAGCTCAGCAAGTTGCAAAGTATTTAAAGGAAATTTATGAAGCTGAAAAGTCAAACGATAGTAATGGTGGAGCTTCTTCTAAAGTAGCATTTCTACTCATCTCGCTATGGCTGTGCCTATTAGTGGGTCTGGCATTTGGAGCAGCTATTCCTATGTTTGCGCAAGTGAATCATCATCTTTATACTTCAGAAAATAATGGCGACTTATATGTCATGGATAATATTCGTAAGGCTAATTCTTTAAATCCAAACCAGCCGTTACTTGGCATTATTTTATTTTCTACGCTTCTTTACTTTAGTTCATCATCTGAGATTCCTGGCATTTCAAAAATTAAAGATTTGCTGCCTCCACTTCCAAATCTTGAAACTTTATTTAAAGATTCTAGCAGCTCTTCATCTTCTGAGGATACTATAACAATTGATTCAGATGTCGCTGAATCAACACCAGCTGCTGACACCACTGCCGCTGTAGCGGAGATGCCAATCTTTTCGACTAATGAAGTTGATACATATGCTGAGTACACTGGAAATGCTTTTAGTTATGACAAAAACCTTCACACAACTAATGGTGCTCCAAATAGTTATTATGAAGTAACTGTCTCATACGTTGTAAATGAGAGCGGCTATGTAACAGACGTGACTCCTACCACTAGCAATGGTTATGGATTGGAAGAGGAAATAGTTTCCGCAATTCAAAGAACTTCAGGTGAATGGAAGCCTGCTATGAAAAATGGAGTAGCTGTTAGTTGCAGAATTGAGAATACTTTTTCTTTTGGTGAAAAAAATTAATTTTCTAGTAAAGATGGTTTTGGTGTAATTTTTCTTTGACGTAGTAAAGCTGTATTGCTTCCCTAAATTTGCTAACCCTATCTTAAGTTAGCAAGTTTAGGGGGCTCTACAAATCCTCTAAACCATTACTTATTCTAAAAAATAAGTGTTTAATTTCTTTTAATTGTTTTTTCTTGTAGGAAAATTTATTCATCCCCGAATTTTCTTCTTCGTACTCCTTTATTAAATCGCTGAATTTATCAAAATCTTTTCTCCCTTTTCCAGCCCGCAAGTCTTAGTCTAACATAATTTTCACATTTTATTTGAAATACGAAAATATTTCTTTCGTTTTTCATGTATATGAAAATACTATTGATTGTACTAGTTAGCCTTTTTTCAACACTTTTTATTGCTCCAGAAAGCCAAAAACCACCCCCTTACATTGGAATTGAAAAAAATCACTCACAACTTTGGAAAACTGAAATAGGCCGAACTTCATTTAGATCTAATATCTGTATCAATAAAAATGTTCTTATAATTGGATCAAATGGCGATTATTTCAGGGATGGGGGTATAATTGATGTAAAATCTGGTGTTTATTTCATCAATCCTGAAACTGGTAATATTTTACACTCTGCGAGCAAGGGCAAATGGGGTGATTTTGATGTTAATGGTACACTCGTTTACGGTGATAGAGTTTTTTTTGGAAATGATAATGAGGAATTTATATGTGCTAATTTATATGGCAATATAATATGGAAAAATCTAGCATCGGGTGATATTGAGGCTGAACCCGTAATGATTGATATAAATGGTAAAAAGGCAATTGTTTATGCAACAGAATTGGGAGAAGTCAAGGCTGTCAATCCAGAAAATGGTAGATCTCTATGGTCTTATTTTACACCTGGATTTAGCGGTTGGAGAGAAGGAGATAGTCGGCCAATTTTTAAGGTAAAAGCTTTTTTGTCTAGCACTGAATCATTTTTTACAAAACCTGTGCTAGCAGATGTGAATAAGGATGGAGTCTCTGATATTATTTACTCCTCACTTCCTAATGATATAGTGTGCATCAGCGGACGTAATGGTGCACTTTTATGGTCTATAAGTCAGAAAGATGATTCATATAGCTACAATATTGACTATAAAAAAATAGATGGTACAACTGAGTTTTGGCTATCTACCTCAACTTATAATTCCCAAACGAAAAAAAGTTATTTATCTATAACTAGAATAAGTCAAAAGGGTGAAATTCTAGGAAAAATTCCAATTCAGGAGTCTGGTAGTTCAAGTTTTTCTCTTAATTCCCTCTCTCTTGATGACGGGAAAGGGATATATGCTACGGAGGATTCTCTTTTTATCTTTGAAAATCTTAATCTTAAAAATACCATTTATATTGGTGATACATTTCATGTTAAATCCTACTGGGATACTGAAGAGCGCACAATAAACAGAGTTTACCGAGATCAATTATTTAGCTCTCACTCTTTTAAGTATAAAGGCCAAGACAACTGTATTGCATTATTAAGTCAATATGATTTAGCTAATTATGAAAATGGATTCCTTACAATAGTTTCCCTAAATAATAAGAAAGTTGTTGCTCGACTAGCTCTACCAGGTACAAGCGAGATGCCCCCTCAAGTAGGTGACTTCAATAGGGATGGGATTACAGATCTTTTAGTAAACTGTTCTGATGGGAGACTTTATTGCTATCAACTCAATTAATTTTTTATGAAAAAACTCGGAAGGGTTGGGCGTATTACAAGTTTATTTTTTTTACTGGGTTTAATTGGTTTAATATTTGGTTTAAGGCGCTGTAATAATAGTTACGCTAAACTCAATGGAATTGAACCTTTGCACTCCAGTCAAGATATTCCGTTTATTAATTTTGAAATTAATGCTTCAAGAGATACGGTAGTTTATACTTCAATAGGTACGTCTCTTACATTTCCAGCTGGCACGTTAGTTACAAAAACTGGGATAGTTATAAAAGGGAAAGCGACCGTAAGGGTTAGAGAATTTCACGATGCTATTTCTATCTTAAGAGCTGGTATTCCAATGCGGTTACAAGCTGATAGAAATGCTTTTTTGCAATCATCGGGAATGTTAGAAATAAGGGCTTTTCAAAATAATGAAGAATTAGAGGTTGGTTCGGGTAAATATATTAATTCTGAACTTGCTTCTTATCGTACTACAAAAGATTATCAGTTGTACTTTTTAAAGAATGATAATGATTGGGAGAAGACGGAGGGAAAGTTTATTACTAAGCCTAATTTACGAAAGCAAAGTCGTCTTATAGAATTATTAAAATTACATAACGAGAAGAATGAGAAAAGTGAAGTGCAAGATATAGTTTTTGAACTTTATGGTGATGAAAATGCAGCTCCAGAGCTTGAACCCTGGAAGGGTCAAAAGTGGAAAATATCGAAGCATAAAGTTACTCAAGAGGTTGTAGAGGCGTTTCGTATAAACTGGGATAGTATTAAAATTGTTAAAATAAACGAAAGTAAATTAAAGTATAAGTTGGCGTTTTGGAAAAAAATGTATCAACCTGATGATAATACAGAAGTAGTAAAGCATTTTCTTGTAGATGTAACGCCAGTGAATGGTAAACTTACAAATAGAGAGATGTCTTTGACAATGAAAAATCGTTTTTTGCAAGCGGATAGTATTCAGAAAGAGATTGAAAATGAAACGGCGCGATTAAATAAAGAAGCAGATTTACTAAATGCCTTCAAAATCAATAGAATGGGAATATGGAATATTGATCGGACCTTAAGTTTAACTGAGTTTTTACCCATAAAAGCAAATTTTGATTTTCAGACAACCTTAAAAAAGTCTCAAAAAGTTCGACTTTTTTGTGTGCTAATTGAAGATAACTCAGTAGTTGATTTTCCCAATTGGCAAAACGAACCCATTTATCTATCAAAAGAGCGGGCTATGCAGCTAGTAGCTGTCTTGCCATCGGGAAATATAGCTTTTGTAGACTTTGAGCAAATTAAGCAGAGACTCTCAACAGGCTCTTCTAATTCATTTGTTACTTCTCAGAAGCCATTGAATGACTTTATAACCTACTTGATGAATTGATCAAATTGACTAATGGCAAAAATACTTTTCATTTCTCTATTTTTAATTATTGTAATATCTGTCGTAAGCGCAATTTGTCTTTCAGATAAGCCTCCTTCTATTTTGATGCCTGTTAAAGGTGCTTCAAGAAGTAGTTATGATCAGAAGTCATTTGGCGCTCCAAGACAAGGGCATACGCATAAAGGTGTTGATATCTTTGCAAAAAAAGGAACCGATGTACTAAGCGCCACTTCAGGGCTGGTAATATTTACCGGCTACTTATCGCTTGGAGGTAAAGCGGTAACTATAATTAGTCCAGATCTAAAATTTTTATATTACGCGCACTTGGATACTATAATCATTTCGAAGATATCGTGGGTTTCCGCTGGGCAGTTAATTGGTAAAGTTGGTAATACAGGAAATGCTAAAAAGACTCCTTCTCATTTGCATTTTTCAATTAGCAGAGCGATTCCCTATAAAAAATATTTTGATCCTGTTCCTCTTTTAAATGAATACTTAGATCCTAAGTTATATTATTGACGATTACAGCAGGTATATTACTCACTCGAAATTATGCAGCATGAAGAGTGCAGACAAGGTATAATCTACTATCTCATAGGCGTTAACAACAGCAGAACTTAAACCTAATTAAAGACCTATTTTATTAAGTAATTATGGCCTAAGTTATGTATCCTCCAAACAGAAAGATTATTTATAAACTGTAAATATTAAATCCATTTACGGACGAGTAATGCATATATAAACACAAGAAGAAGCCAAAACGTATCATCGCCCCCAAAAAAAAGGGAACTGGAAAACTATTATCACCGCGAGCAGTTAATAGGTGATATCTAGGATTTTTTGGAATACTGTAATTGTGAACTTTACCACGAATTACTACCAAAACTCACTTCTTCAGATGTGCATTATGGAAGTCAGTAAAAAATAATCTAAAAAAGAATACTCATTAAGCAACAAACCCAAAATGAAGAAAACCACTATTTAAAAGAAGAAATCCTACATTTAAACAGCGAAACCCTCTACAACTAAACTGTCCACTTTCTTTGACGACATACAATTCTCATTTCGTAGAAAAAAAGAATGCCAATAATCAATAAGCATAGTCCTGTAAATCTCATTATAGTTAGTTTGATTTATGAAAGGTTTTATTTAGTTAGGTTTATATCTTTTAAAGTCAATCCAATTTCATCTAACGTTTTTTCTAAAGTTCGCTTGAAATCACGATGTGCAAGAAAAACCCAAATTGTATTTCCAATCTTTTGAGTTAATAGTTTTTTATCCTCATAGTAAGAATTTTTTATTTCTTTCTTAACAGATGGTAATTCTAAAACTTTTTTTACAATCCTATTTAAATTACCATCAAGTTTTTGCACCATTCCTTCATCGTCAAAATTATACCAATACATAATATCACCATCAAAATCGGTTTTAGTTTTTTGTATAAATTTTTTTAAGCCACCTTCCTCTATTATAATTTTTGCTAAATCTTTTAAAAATTGAATATTTTTAGCAAGCTCCAATCCAATTCGGTTCGCTTCATCAATTACTTCATTCTTTTTTTTACCCGCAAAAGATTTTACTAAAAATGTACCCATTTTTTCTTGTGCATAAAGAATGAAACGTTGTGCAAATACAAAAAGTGCTGCACCAATTAAATAAGTTAAAATACTTGCGTTAATCATTTTTTCATACATATAAATATAATGGATGCAGATTATCCACTATACGCGGTGATAGACTTAATCTTCCATAATTAATCCAAATTTCATTTTCTCTTATACTTTCCCATCACGTACGTCTTTGAATGATCCGTATTGCTGAGCAAGTATTGTCGTACAAAGGCATAGCATAGACATTAGAAGAAGTAAGTGTTTTCTCATTTTTTCATTTTTAATACACAAATTAATGAAACTTCAAACAGCCCAACGCAAAAGGGCAAAAATCAAAATGGGCCTACAGGGTCCGAGCGGGTCTGGAAAGACCTATTCAGCATTACTCATTGCAACAGGCTTACCCTCAGGATGGGATAGGGTGGCTGTGATTGACACAGAAAACCATTCCGCTGAACTGTATTCACATCTAGGTGATTACAAGGTGCTTAACCTCTCAGCACCCTACGCACCCGAGCGGTATATCTCTGCAATTGAAATCTGCGAACAAGCAGGGATGGAAGTAATCATCCTGGATTCTGTTACTCACGAATGGGAAAACCTAATAGATACCCACGCTTCCATGTCCGGAAACAGCTTTACCAACTGGAGCAAAATCACACCGAGACGCAATGCGTTTATCCAACGTATCCTACAATCCACCTGTCATATCATCTGTACAGTAAGGACCAAGCAGGACTACACTTTGGTAGAAAGAAACGGGCGGATGATCCCAGAAAAAGTGGGATTAAAGTCAGTCCAGCGTGATGGGTTAGAATATGAGTTCACGCTAACTTTTGATCTGGATATCAAGAACAATGCTACAGCATCAAAGGACCGCACTGGGTTGTTCTATGGTAAGCCAGAACAGCGGTTATCCACAGAGACTGGGAAGCTGATTAAGGATTGGTGTGAAGGAGGCTCTGTTACATCAGTAGATGAGGTCAGCGAGCGTATCGGAGCTTGTCACACTATAGAAGAACTGCTGTCTTTGTACAAGATGTTTCCTCAGTACCAAGAGGTCCTAAATACTGAGTTCAAACAACGGAAGCGGGAGCTGGTCATTACCCCTCCAAGTAGTAATGGGGTATCAACAGATCATAATTAACTAACCTGTCCGTCCGGTAAATTCACTAAGAAAACAAACAGGACGGACATTTATTTATCTTCTATTGTTGGCTTCTGTATATCTTTTTGTAAACTCTTTTTCTGGTAATAGACGCTCTGTAAATCGTCAGCATAAAGTGGACAAAATATAGTCTAAATTAGTAGAGTGTTTCCATCATTAATAATTAAACCAATAATGACATGGAACAGAAGCCAAAACAATCTACAGAGAACTTCATTAAACAACAGTCCCTGAAAAGACGAAAACAACTATTTTTAAAAGAAAAAATCCTACATTTAAACAACGAAACCCTCTACAACTAAACCGTCCACTTTCTTTGACGACATACATATTTATATTTTTCATAAATGAAGCATAAAGAATACTACACAACCGGTGAATTAAAATCCGAAGGCAATGTTTTAGAACTAATCGATTGTACTAGTAGAGGTAGTGGCCGACAAATCGAGTTTGATGACCATGAATTTTGTGTGGAATGTATTTATGGTTCAACACTACGAAAGACTAAATTGTGGCAGTACTTTAATAAAAATGGGAATGTTATTATGGCAGGAAACTATGTAATACTCGACTATATAGGTGTACCAAGTGTCAGAGAAGGAATTTGGACAATTTTTGGAGATAATGGAAGACTACTACAACAAATTGTTTATAAGGAGGGTAAGATTATGGATATATCTATTTTTGATGACGAAGGCATTAAAATTAGTTAAAGTTATAATAAACTGCCACTAACAGCTTGCAAGCCCAATAGACCTGCCGCAGACTTTACCCCGATTACGGGGCGCAACACAACTTAACTTTGTTACAAATTAGTTACAAAGTAAATTAGGAATTCAACACCAAAGCGACCAAGTTCAATTCAGGGTGTAAGTATCCCTAAGAAGCTTACCGATTAAAAATTGAATACAATTCTTCATAGCTCCCATTTTTTGGTGCAAATAAAAAAACTGGTACGAGATAAAACACATAACTGCCTGATTATCAGCATAAATACTGAACTTGAATGAGTGATTATCTGATTAGCTAGTTAAAGGAGCGGTACCTAAATATTTAAAATGTGAAAAGTTTTTAATGGATTGTGAGCATTGTCTTCCGCTTTTGATTCCTTGCACTTAATTTCTTCATGCGAAATCAGTTTATTTCTTTCTACTCATTTAAAGTAACGTGTACAGATAAGTGACATAATTTTTTTTCGAAAAGCAATTTATGTTCAGGATTTACGTTTATCATTCAGTGTAAGGTTTATTTAATTGTAAATGTTAAATCATATGCGAGAGCTATTTAATTTAATTTTATTTATTCTTTTTTCAGATACTATTATAGTTGCACAACCAATAAAAGATGTCGATCATTTTTCTGAAATTCCCAAAATTGCTCAAAGAACCCTCGATGGGAAACTTAAAACTTCTGATTTTGAAAATCAAGTGAAGTATATGGTTAATGTAGATACTTTAAAATGGAGTCAAGAACTTGTGTCTGGCGACATCACTTACTTTTCTCAGAAAAAGAAATTTGTAAATAGACTAAATTCTCTTTACACATTTTTTAATAAATATAAAGTGTCTAGATTCGTAGAAATTAATGACAGCCCATTTTATTTTCCGCGAAAATCACACTGGATAATGGATATTGATAAATATCGAATTGAATGGTGGTTTTCAAAACAAAGCTCAACCTTGCTTGAGACAATTACGGTAATCAAGTTTTAACTTATCTTAATATATTTAGCACAGCTTCTGTATAATTTGGAATACATTTATAATTCTACTGAAAAACGGCTATGGCAAAGTATTTGTGGATAGTATTTTTGATTTTGGATGTTTTTATGAGTAATGCACAGAGGAATCCAGAATTCAAAAATATGAAAAATAAAGAGGATACTTGCAGCGTGATAACTTTGATTCAGACCGAATTTGAAAATCATGTAACCTTCGTTGCATGGCAACTGGAGGGACTCGATTCAATTGCAATAACTCAATTGACGTTTTGGATCTACGATGAAAAGGAGAGAAAAGGAAGTTATTTGAGCATAGATAACATTGAATCTGTATATCCAAGCTTAAACGATAAAGTCAATAAATTAATTAAAACATCTGGCTGTAGCAACTCTTTATATTCTAATAAAACGATTTGTCTACCCCAGAACAAAATATCAAGCAAAATTGGAGAAAGCCTAACAGCTCGCCAAAGCTATGATTTAATAATGAGTGGCTTATCTACAATTACCAATAAGAACGCAGATGGTTATTTATATACTATTAATAAAGAAGACACAACATTTACAGTATTTTGGGATCATGGCCGATCCCAAAAGGTTTTTTCTCCAAAAAATAAAGAGTTTATTTTGCTTTTAGGAGTAATAAAAGCGCATGAGAAACTCTAACTATTACACTGGGCGCAAAAAAATTTATTAGATACAACATGATGAAATTATCAATCTAATTTCCATCCAGCATCGATTAGAACTAATCTACACTTCGAGCAAAATTCTTTCAATTCAATTAAGTGATCTTTTCCCTCGGCATCTCTCATGAAACAAGTTTTTTCAGGACAATGTTTTGTTTTGGTATTTGCTAACCCATAGTTATGACCTAATTCGTGAATGGTAAGTTTAAAAAGCTTCTCAATTCGATTCTTTCCTTTTAGTTTAAATACTGAGACAATGCATGATTTTCCTGGACAATTTCCGAGTCCCATAACACCCCAATCTGAATGTTTCCCTTTAGTAGTGCTTATATCTTTATCAGTCAGACCGATAATAATTTGATTTCCATTGACGAGCCTTCCAAGATACCTAATTAAAGAATCAGCTCTATACCTTTTTTTATTATAATTGAGCGCATGCTTAGGTAGAGAAATGGCATTTTTAACTGTAACTTCCCCAGAATAAATTTCTTTCAGTTGCTGAGAGATAAGTTGAGTAGTTGACTGGGGCAATCCTTCGAATGGCTGTATGATAATAATCTTCTTTGCCTTAGGCTGTCTTTTTACAGTATTTGAAATAAGCATTTCTGCTTCTGTACTTAACTGATCACAGGAAATTAAGAGAAAAGAAATATAAAATACTAGGACTTCAACTTTCATAAGTATGAGTTCTTTTTTAAATATTTCTTAAAAGGTTTTGACTTTTAAAATAGGCCTTATATCACCATTCTTCCAGCCACTAAATTACTCGGAAAAATTAGACCCAATAGATTCGCCATTATCGCAGTTAACAGCTTTAACCTCAACTAACTCTGTAGCGTATACAATGGCTTTATTGCCCTTAATGTCAAAAATTACTGGTTCAGATTCAATATCACTTGAGACAGTATATTTCCAAAGGATATCACCATCCAAGTCATAACAAATGAATTCCTCGTTATCATTTCCGAAATAAATCTTACGTTTAATAATAAGTACACCATTGACATCAAAATCTCCCCACTTCCCTTTAGCTTCGCGATGTATAACATTACCATTTTTAGAATTTAAAGTATACTCCTGACTTTTTATCAATAACACCCCAGTTTCTAAAATAATCACCATTAGATCCAAGAATAAGTAAGCCGCCACAATTTACAATGTTAGATCTAAAATAAGACCTGCCAACGTCAATTTTCCAATGAAGTGTATGAGCTTCAGATATTGGGAGATATGGTTTAGGATTATTAATTTGAGATGTTATAAAAAAATTTGTAAGCAAGCAAACGGCACATACTAAATGTAATTAATAGAAAAAGAAGAAAAAGTAAAGCACCGCCTCAATACGCCGAACCCCTTCGAAATAACCAATCGTAGATCCCGAAGACGATTTAACTCTTCCATCCTCTACATAGCCTATTGT
>Ga0172376_10004051_pt1 | contig 16895 bp, 11 predicted proteins | sample Lak35m_FD_121114 | JGI IMG/M metagenome (GOLD analysis project Ga0172376, IMG submission 121114) | Freshwater microbial communities from Kabuno Bay, South-Kivu, Congo - kab_092012_35m | ecosystem: Environmental > Aquatic > Freshwater > Lake | place: Democratic Republic of the Congo: South-Kivu... | reverse complement strand
GTGGCCCTGCCACACACCCGGCCGCAGGGGCCGCAGGCCCCGCCGCGGCGCCCTTCATGAACGAAGCGTACGAGGTGGCCCTGCCACACACCCGGCCGCAGGGGCCGCAGGCCCCGCCGCGGCCAAGCCAGCCGCGGAGCGCACCACGGCCGCCTGGAGGGCGGCCGTGCGAGGCGCGGGGCACCTCCGGCTGCCCCCGCCTCGCCAAGGCTGCGGGGGGCATGGATGCCCCCGCAGCCGCAAAAATCAGTACCGCGGCACCGTCTGTACCGGCGTGGCACGAGCGGGAGGCAGCGATGTCGCGCTCGTGGCGAACGGGTTCCAGCTCGTGTTGGGCGCGTTGGCTGCGGGCTGGTACTGCGGCATCTGGGCGGTGACCTGCTGCTGGGCCGGCGCGAGGTATTGCTGCGCCTGTTGCTGCGCGCCGTTGAAGGCCTGCTGGGTCTGGTTCTGCAGCTGGTTGCTGTATTGCTGCCACTGGTTGTTGAGCCCCTGCTGATACTGATTGAGCGTGCCCTGCGCCTGGTTGGTGAGCTGCTGCTGCTGCGCGGCCGCCTGCTGCTGGAGCTGAGCGGCATACTGCTGGGGTTGTGCCTGCAGCTGGTTGGCGAACTGCTGGGTCTGGTTGGTCATGTTCTGCTGGAGCTGCTGTGCCTGGCCCTGCAGCTGGTTGCCGTACTGCTCGAGCGACGGCGGCGGCGTCGTGGATGGGGTGCCGGGCTGCGACCAGGCCCACGTGTTCGCCGGCGTTGCCGGTGCGGCACCCTGCCACGTGCCGGCCGGTCCCGGAACCGGTGGACTCGATGTCGGCGGATAGGCGGCGCCCTGCGGAGGGGTGGCCCAGCTGCCGTAGGCCGCGGGCTGTCCGATCATTCCGGTGGCGGGCGGCGCCACGGTGTTCGGCGAGGGGGGTGTTTTGCATCCCGTCGTGCAGACGGCGAGGAGCGCGCCAATCACGGCGAGGCCGACGAACGGCGGGACAGGCACGCGGACCGTATGTGAGGTCGACACGACTGGCACTCCACGAAAAGGATGGCTGGCGCTCGGTTGGAAACACGCCGCCGTCGGCGACAATCGGGCGGGACGATCGCAGGGGTGACGGTGGCGGTCCAGACCAGTTCCGTCCTCGTGAGGGTTCCGCTGACCGCGGCCGCCGCCACCGGCTCGCCCCAGATTGCCGGCACCATGCATCCATCCCGCTCCACGCACGATCACGCCCGACCCGATGGCGAGGATCGGCTGTCCGAGGAGCTGCGCACGGAGGCCCGGCGGATCGGGTTCTCACGGGTGGGTGTCGCGCCGGCGACGCGGCCGCCCCACCATGGGGTCTTTCGCGAATGGCTGACCGCCGGCCTCGGCGGTGTGATGACGCCGTGGCTCGAGCGGCATGAGCCCCTGCGGGCCGACCCGACGGCGCTGCTCCCCGGTGCCCGGAGCATCATCATGCTGGCCACGGATCACGCGACCGGTTCGTCGGGGGTCGGGGGCACGGGGCAGGGCAGGGGACGACTCGCCAGGTACGCATGGGGTGACGACTACCACGACCTGCTGCGCGACCGCGGCACGCGGCTCGGGGCGTGGCTCGAGGCACGCGTGCCAGGCGCGCGCGCCCGTGCGGTGGTTGATTCGGCGCCCCTCGCCGAACGCGACTTTGCGTGGCTGGCCGGGCTCGGCTGGTTCGGCAAGAACACGATGCTGATCGATCCGCGTGCCGGCAGCTACTTTCTGCTCACGGCGATCGTGACCGACATCGCCCTCCCGATCGACGTCGCCGTGGACGTGGACCACTGTGGCACGTGCACGGCCTGCCTCGATGCCTGTCCCACGGGGGCGCTTCCCGCGCCGCGGGTGCTCGATGCGAACCGCTGCATCAGCGCGCTGACCATCGAGCATCACGGTGCGATCGAGGAGCCGCTGCGCGCGCCAGTCGGTGACTGGATTTTCGGATGCGACGTCTGCCAGGAGGTGTGTCCGTGGAACCGACATGCGCCCGGATCCCCGGACGTCGCGTTCCAGCCGCGAGGGGGTGAGGAGACCCTCGACCTCGTCGAGGTGCTCGCGCTCGACGAGGCGGCGTTTCGGCACCGCTTCCGTGGATCACCGGTCCTGCGGGCGAAGCGCCGGGGTCTCGTGCGGTCGGCGGCGATCGCGCTCGGCAACAGTCCCCGGTCCGCCGCCTTTGCGGTGCTCGCGCGCATCCTCGACGATGCGGAGGCGGTCGTGCGGGGGGCGGCGGCGTGGGCGCTCGGGCAGTGGGGGGCGGCGGGCGTCGAGGCAGGGCCTGCCTCGGCGGCCCTGCGCGACCGCCTTGCGGTGGAGAACGACGCGGACGTCCGCCGGGAAATCGAGCGCGCGCTCGTCACCGCGTCGCGGCCCTCCACCGGCGGCGATGCCACGACCGGCCCGGCCGGCTGACACGGCATCCGACCCGGGCACCGCCGGATCGCTCATGCGTGACAGTCGGCGGTCTCGTCGATGTCGGCCGAGGGGTCACGGCCCGGTGCATCGACGGCGTAGAACCGATCGAGAACGGCATGCCAGTCGGCATCGGTCTTCACCGCCACGAACGCGTCGCGGACGGCGAGGCGTTCCGGGTGGAGGCGGGCATACTTGATCGCAAACTTCCGCATGCCGCGGCCGGCGAGGCCCACACCGTGAAGGTCCGCGGCGAGGCGCCAATGATCGCGCAGCACCGCACGCTGCTCGTGGATGGTGGGTGGCGGAGGTGGGGGCGATCCGTCGAGCAGCGCGCGGGCCTGGGCGAAGATCCACGGATTGCCGATCGCTCCGCGGGCGACGCTCACGCCGTCCACTCCCGTCTCGCGAAGCATCGCGACGCAGGCCGCGGCCGAGAACAGGTCGCCCGATCCGATCACCGTGCGGGTGCCGGCGTGCCGCTTCACCCGGGCCAGAAACGTCCAGTCGGCCGGCCCCACGTAGCGCTGTCGCACGGTGCGGCCGTGCACGGTGACGGCCGCGACACCCCGGGCGAAGGCGCCGTCGAAGATCGTCCAGAAGCGGTCCTCGCTCTCCGGGGCGTCGTCGAGGCCGCGGCGCATCTTGAGGGTCACGGGCACATGCGCGGGTGCCGCCTCGCGGACGCGTTGGACGATCTCGAGGGCCGTGTCGGGAACACCGAGGAGGTAGCCGCCGCGGCAACGGCCGAGCACCTTCTTGACGGGGCAGCCGAAGTTGATGTCGATGACATCGTAGCCCGCGGCCACGAGGCGCCGGGTGGCGGGGGCGAAGTCGTCGGGGTTCGCGCCCATGAGCTGGCCGCCGACGGGGTGCTCGTCGTCCGCGACCGCGAGTCGGGCGAGATTGCGCCGATTGGTGCCGACCTCCGTCACGAACCGATCGAGCAGCACCTCCCCGAGCGCGTACGAGGCGCCGTGCCGACGCGCGAGCACGCGCATGGGCAGGTCGCTGTAGCCGGCCAGCGCCGCCTGCAGGAGCGGCGAGTCGAGCGCGACGGGGCCGAGGTGGAGCGGGATGGTCATGGTCGGAGCAGGACGTGAACGGCGAATCGGGGCGGGCGCGGCGGGCGGTCGCGGGCGTGGGATGCACCGGTGACGCGAAGACGATCGATCACGTCAGCACCGGGCACTGGTCGAACCACGTGCGTCCCTGGGCGGCCATCCACGCGTCGCTCTCGTGCGGTCCCCAGTTCCCCGGCTCGTAGACGGGCACCGGCTGCCTCGGCGCCGCCCATTCCCTCACGAACGGATCGATCACCTTCCATGACTGCTCCACCTCGTCCGCCCGCGCGAACAGGCTCGCGTCGCCCTGCATCACGTCGAGCAGGAGCGGCTCGTAGGCCTCCGGAATCCGGCCGGCGAACTCCCGCGAGTAGCTGAACTCGAGATCGGTGAGCCGCAGACGCATGCCGGCTCCCGGCACCTTGGTGTGGAAGTGGAGCTGGATGCCCTCGGCCGGCTGAATCTGCACGACGAGCCGGTTGGCCTCGCGATGGAACGTGCGCCTGCCCGCATTGAAGAGCTCGAGCGGCGGCTGCCGGAACCCGATCACGATCTGGGTGGTGCGGCAGCTCATCGCCTTGCCGCTGCGGAGGTAGAAGGGCACGCCCTGCCATCGCCAGTTGTCGATCTCGAGCCGGATCGCGCCGAACGTCGCCGTCTGGCTGCCGGGAGCGACGTCGGGCTCGGCGAGGTAGCCCCGGTATTGTCCGGCGGTGCCCGCGTTCGCGACGTCATCCCCTCGGAAGGCCGGAATCGCCTCGAGCACCTTCACCTTCTCGTTGCGCACGGCCGTCGCCTCGAATCGCACCGGTGCCTCCATGGCGGTCACCATGAGCAGCTGGAGAAGATGGTTCTGGAACATGTCGCGGAGCACGCCGGCCGTGTCGTAGTAGCCGCCCCGCCGGCCGACCCGGACCTCCTCCGCGACGGTGATCTGCACGTGGTCGATGTAGCGCCGGTTCCACACCGGCTCGAAGATCGTGTTTGCGAATCGCAGCGCGAGGATGTTCTGCACCGACTCCTTGCCGAGGTAGTGATCGATGCGAAAGATCTGCCGCTCGTGAAAGACACCGTGGAGATGGGTGTTCAGCGTGCGGGCGGTCTCCAGATCCGTGCCGAAGGGCTTCTCGACGACGACCCGCCGCGGGCTGGTCGACTCGTCCGCCATTCCGAGCGCCCCGAGGCCGGCGACCACCGGTTCGTAGAACTGCGGTGCCGTGGCGAGGTAGTAGACGCGGCTGGCCGCCGCGCCCCCCTCGAGCGTTGCGAGCCGTTCCCGCAGGGCCTCGAGGTCGGCGACACGTCCGATGTCTCCGGGCTGATAGTGGATGCCGGCGGCGAAGCGGCTCCACGTGTCGTCGTCCGGCGGCCCGCCCTCGACGTGGCGCGTTGTCGACTCGCGCAGGCTCGCACGCCACGCGTCATCGCTCAGTGGCGTGCGCGAGAAGCCGATGATGCGCGTCTGGGGCGGAAGGGACCCCGCACGCAGGAGGTTGTAGAGAGCCGGCACGAGCTTGCGGCTCGTGAGGTCCCCAGAGGCCCCGAAGATGACGATGGTATGTGCCATGGCGCGACAGGGTAGCAGACGGCGGCGCCTCGACGCAGGGCGGCGTCAGGCGCTCCTGGGCTCCCGTCCCGCGTCAGAATCGCATCGCCGTGAAGCCCCCGTCCACGTACAGCTCGGCACCGGTGACGAAACTGCCCGCCACCGGCGCACAGAGAAGCAGCGCGGCCCCGACGAGTTCCTCGGGATTGCCGAAGCGATTCATCGGTGTCTGTCCCATGATCGCTGCGACCCGCTCGGCGGACAGGATCTTGCGGTTCTGCTCGGCAGGGAAGAAGCCCGGACAGAGCACGTTGACGCGGACGTGACGCGGGGCGAGTTCCCGCGCGACGTTCTTCGTGTAGTTCACGACCGCCGCCTTCGAGGCGGAGTAGGCGAAGACCTTCGAGAGTGGCTTGTCCGCCGACACGCTGCCGATATTCAGGATGGCACCTCCGCCGAGGGAGGCCATGTGGCCGCCGAAGATCTGGCAGCCGAGGTGCGTGCTCGTGAGATTCGTGTCGAGCACCCGCGCGAAGTCCTCGTCGGTGATCTCGTGGTACGGGACGGCCGAGTTCACCCCGGCGCAGTTGACGAGGATGTCGGCACGGCCCCGCGCGTGGATCGTGGCCTCGAGCAGCGCGCGGACGCTTGCCCGACTCGTCGCATCGACACTCACGAACGTCCCGTCTCCACCCGCTGCGCGGATGGCGGAGACGCGAGCCTCGCCCCGGTCCTCGCCCCGTCCGGCGACGACCACGAACGCCCCGGCGGCCGCCAGTCCGTCGGCGAGCGCTCCGCCGAGGACGCCGGTGCCACCGATGACGACGGCGGTGCGATCGCGGAGGCCGAAGAGAGACTCGAGGAAGTCGTTTCCCATGTCGTTGCCCATGGTGCTCGATGCGGCGACCGTGGCAGACCACCCACAGGGGGGCGCCACACTGCAGAGGGTGTGAAAGCCGCGGAATATAGCCGGGGCCGGGTGACGCCACCACACAGCCTGGCGGTGCCCTGCCTCGGATTCCGGAGTGCTGACTGAAGCCCCATGGTCCCGGCAACCGATCTCCACCCCATCAAGGTCCGCGCGACCGGCAGAACCGTCCCGGCAGAGTCACTTCAACGGACACAACTTGACCGTGTTGCCCAGCCTGCCGTAGCGTTTCGGGCATACGCACGTGGCGCCGTAGCCAAGTGGCTAAGGCAGCGGATTGCAAATCCGCCATCGTGGGTTCGACTCCCACCGGCGCCTTTTTCTTTTTTTCGCGACGAAGCGAGCCCAAAGGGCTCACATTCCGGGCTTTTCGCGGGATTGGCTGCGTGGGGGCCACGCGGGTCGTCGTAGGGCGTGAGCCGGCAGAGTCTCTCCAGCCTGCCACCGCATGCCACGCCGAGCCATCTGATGCCGCGGTGCCACCCCTGAGGTCCTGCCCACTTCTTGATCCATCCGGGATGTTCGGGCCTCGACCTTTGACGTCCCCAGGAAAGGGTGGGTTTTCGATGGGCGGAAAACAGTACCGGGAGTAGTAGATCACATCCTCGCTGAGGCAGGCCGAGTCGAGGCGCGCCCAGCGAAAAGCGCGTCGCAAGCCTCGGGGAAGCGCACGGGAGGCACACCCGGGACTTGCGGTGGTGATCTCGGGCAGGCCCGGTTGTGCCCGGCTATTTTTCTTTGAAATACCAGACTGCTCCCTCCACCGAAACGGGGAACCCCGTCTTGCTTCGCTCCACTCTCACTCCAATCATCGCCGCTCTCGTTGCGGCGGGGCTGTACGCAGACGGGTTTGCCGCCGAGCCCGTTCCCGTCGAGCCGGTCACCGTCGAACTGTGGCCGAACGGCACGCCCACGACGATGCGGCCGAAGTCCCCCGAGACCGAGAAACTCTTCCAGTCTCTCGGCGGCCACAAGCCCACTGGCAGGGTGACGGACGTCACGAACCCGACGATGACCGTGTACGCATCTGGCACCCCCAATAGCCCGGCCGTGATCGTGGCTCCGGGCGGTGGGTTCATGTTTCTCTCCTACGAGCACGAGGGCACGCAGGTCTGCGAATGGCTGAATTCGTTGGGCATCACCGCCGTCCTGCTCAAGTACCGCACACCCACGCGCGACGAGCCCGAGCACTTCACGCTGCCGGTACAGGACGCCCAGCGAGCCATGGGGATACTCAGGCACCGGGCACGTGAATGGCAGATTGATCCCCAGCGTGTCGGCATACTGGGTTTTTCAGCCGGTGCCAATCTTGCCGGACATGCAGCGTGGAGCCGAGGTGACCGGACGTACCCGCAGGAGCCCGATCTCGACGACCCGCGTGGCCCCGACTTTCTGGTGTTCGTGTATGGCGGCGGGTTTCTGGACCGTGACAACCCAGCCGGCCCCGTCACGTTCAGGGCGGGATTCAGCGTCCCCAAGGACGCTCCGCCGGCGATCTTCATCTGTGCCCATGATGACAGGAACGCACCGGTCGAGGCCGCCATGCTGTACCTCGCCTACAAGAAGCACGATATCCCGGCTGAACTTCACATCTTTGCCAAGGGCGGCCACGGCTTCGGCATGCGACAGGCGGGTCATCCAGTGAGTGATTGGCCCGCACGGGTGGCCGAGTGGATGGCGAGCATGGGGCTGACCGAGAAGCCGGCGCGGTAGGGATTCGCCCTGTCCACGTGGACCATTTCAGCCGTGACGATCACGACTGACACCGCGGGGCTGCTGGCCGGCGAGGTGAAGATCCCGACTCTGGATGGTGGCGAAATTCCGGCCTACCGAGCGCAGTCGGCCAGCACCTGGGTTTGAAATGAGCTCGGCGACGGCCGCCGCACGCGGACACCGCATGCCTGAACCGCATGCCTGAACCGCATGCCTGAACGTGCGAGATCCCGACGGTCATCTGTACGCGGCTCGGATTGATCGGGCTATCCGTCACGGCTCCGCACGTCGTTCGATCGCGCCGATGTCGGGTGCGGCGCCGGCGAAGCCACGATCGTTGATGCCGGGAATGACCTGCCCCGCGTCGATCGCCGGGCTCCCAGGCAGGGGCCGGAAGTCGCCGTCGGCCGGATTCGAGAGCTGGGGATTGGCCACGATCACGCCGGCAAATGGGGAGAAGGCGTCTGCGGCCGACTGTCCGTCGGTGAAACCCCTCTGACCGATCTTCAATGTGGCCCCCGTGGATGCGAACACGATGTCGCGGCGGATGTCGAGAGGCGAGATCGCATCCCTCCAAAACACGAATCCGTCGCGGGTCCCGGCCCAGATGTTGTTGGCGAACACCAGCCTCGACCACTTCGCCTCCTGCACGCGAAACGCGTTGGTTCGGGCCGCGGTCGTGACCGCCGTGTTGTGGGCGAAGAGCGCCCAGCCGGTCGTGCCGTGGTCGTCACCGCCGTTGGTCTTCACCGGATAGCCCTCGAAATGTGGCGGGAGCGTCGCGGCCGTGCTGCGGCCGGAGTCGGCGATCACGTTCCGCACGACCCACGTCGGCCCATGGACCGCCTGTGCGATCGAGATGCCCGAGAGGCAGCCGCGCATCGTGTTGTCGAACACCCGCACGTTGCGGCTGAAGCCGTCGAGCTCCAGGAAGTCATCGCACACGCCGGTAACCGTGTTGCGGTAGAAGTCGATCTCGCTCGTCCGCGGACCGGGCGAGACCGCCGCCGGCGTGAGATGGGCGCCATCAAACAGGCCATCGATCACGTTGTCACGCACGACGAGGCCGCGGCCATCGAATGGATGATGCACGTACACCGCCCCGGTCTCGATCCAGGCCGAGTAGTCGCCTCCGTCGGCCGATTTGGGCAGGAAGCCCCAGCGGGCACAGTCGTCATGGAACCGGCAGCGCTCCACCAGCAGGCGGTCACTCCTCCGCTTCACGGCGATCGACGTGTTGTTGAAGGAGAATGAGCAGTCGCGGATCGTGACGTCGCTCGAATCGTTGACATAGACGGCCTGGCCGTCGAAATACCGGAACTCGAGTCCGGAGAAGACGACGTGCGCGGCCTGCGACAGCTCGAACCCGCCGCCGCCGCGGGCGATCCGCAGGGCCGATGGTCCCCCGGGGCTGAAATCCGGGCAGACGACGCGGAGCTCGCCCTTCGCGGCGTGGAACGCCTCGCGGATGCCGAACGTGTCGAAGGCATGCGCTCCCACGCGGCGGCCTGCAAGATCCGCGGCGGTCGCGACCGCGTAGAGCCGCCGGACCGCCGGGGCCACCGCCCGCTCGATACAAGCCAGATGCGGAACGCCGGCGTGGGATCGCGAAAAGACGCCGCCGCCGAGATCCTTCCAGCCACCCGTCGCGGCGGCGGTATCGCTGCCGTCGAGGATGGCCCTCGCGTCGGGGGCGGCGCGGATGACGAGCGGCGCCGCGGCGGATGCCTTCGTGCGGAGCCCGATCGGCCCTTCGTGATACACCCCCTCGCGGAGCACGATGTGCGTGCCGGCCGCGGCGGCAACGCAGGCGGCGGCGACCGTCTTCTTCGGCGCCGCGACGGAGCCGGGCGCCGTGTCGTCGCCGTGCGGTGCGACATGGATCTCGACCGTCGCGGGCGGGAGCGGGCCCGGCTCAGAACGAGTCTGTCCGTGGAAGCGCTCCTCCCCAAGCCATCTTCCACCGTCCCCGAGGAACTCCGCGCGAAAGGCGTATTCGCGTCCGGGCTCGAGATCAAACACACTGACGGCATGCCAGTCGAAATTCGCCACCCGCACGGGATCGAGCAGCCGCCGGGGCGGGTCGTCGTCGAGGGAGAACAACCGTACCTCGACGATCTCATACGGCCGCACGCCCGCCGGTGGATCGAGCACGATGCCGAGCGTGTGGAAATTGCCGAACGTCTCGGCGCCCGACGCATCGCCGAAGAGCACGCCGACGGTGACGGCGAGCGGAGCGAGGTGTCGGCCGAGGGATCGCATGGTATGTCCCGGCGAGGGAGTGGTCCGTCGGTGTACCACGTCCTGCGATGGGAAGGTATCCATGGGACCAGTCATGAATGCGCGACGATCGCCGCGTCCTTCAAGACTCGCGTGACGGCGTGCCCGCCACCGACGCAGTCGGCCCGAGCCGGCGGTCGCGCCGCGATGGACAGGGGTGTCCTTCGCTCAGGCGGCCCTGGACAGCGGGATCTCCAGCTCGGCCGGTGGCCGGGCCGCGCCCGCCGCCTCGGCCCGCAGCCGGTCGCGGACGTGGCGGGGCGGGACGACGCGGGTGACGATGCCGAGTTGCGCGAGAAGCTGAATGATGCGGTAGTTGAGGTCGAACTCCCACCAGCGGACCTGCATCGACGCGCTCGCGGGATCGGCATGGTGGTTGTTGTGCCAGCCCTCGCCCGAGGTCAGGATCGTGACGAGCCAGTTGTTGCGGCTGCCGTCGGGCGTGTCGAAGTTGCGGTAGCCGAACAGATGCGTGAGCGAGTTGACCGACCAGGTGATGTGCCACACGGCCACCGTCCGCAGGGCCACGCCCCATACCAAGAGTGACGCCGTGAGCCGCAGGGCCTCGGCCGAGGGACCGTACGCGGCGAGCGACAGGCCCCCGCCGACGAGCGCGAACACCGCGGCATGGGCCACGAAGAAGACGCACGACGCCAGCGGAATCTTCTCGATCCAGAGGTAGTACGGATCCCGGAGGATGTCGCGGGCGTAACGGTCGTAGAGCGAGAAGGTCTGCAGGTTGTCGCGCTTCTCGTAGACGAGCCAGTTCACGTGGGCCCAGAGGAGGCTCACCAGCGGCGTGTGGGGATCCTCGCGATGGTCCGAGTGCAGGTGGTGGACGCGATGCCACGCCACCCACCGCGCCGGCGTCTCCTGGCCCGCGCACATCGCGAGCGTGGCGAGCGTCCGCTCCAGCCACTTCGGGGCGTGGAAGCTGCGGTGCGAGAGCAGTCGATGGTAGCCGATCGTGATCGCGAACTGGCCGAAGACCACGATGCCCGCGACGAGCGTCGCCACGCCCGCCCAGCTGAAGAACCACGGCAGGCAGGCGAGGGCTGCGAACCCATGGAGGAGCACGAAGCTGCCGAGGTAGCCGGCATGGATCTTCGTCACGTCCACGCCCGGGGGCGGGGAGAGCCGGGTGCCCGGGTCCGTGGCCGCCGTGTCGACCGGATCGAGGTCGTCGACCTCGTCGTCGATCTGGGTGATGCGGATGACCATCGCGAGCCTCCCTGCCGACGCGGGTGTTCACGGTCGCGGCAGGCAGCCGGATGGTGATGTCGCCGGTGGATCATGGCGGACCCGGTTTCCCGGGGCGGCCACAAACCCCTCGCAGGCCGCACCCTCCGCCTCGCGGAGCAGGGATACCCTCGACGACGTCTGGAGCATCGGCGTTTTCCGCGCGCGGCGATGGAAAAAGGCGCGGGGACGGCCGGGTCACCGTCGTCGCAACATCTTGTGGCCCTCACCCCACGAGAAGACGTCATGGACCTCCCAGGCCGGTGGCGACCGTGCCATCCGTCATCTGCTTTTGGTTTCCTGCACCGCTTGGGCTCGAGGCTCGCCCACCACGTGCACCTCCATGCGAGCGATTTCATGAGGCGGGCCGCCGCGGGAGCCTGCCAGCGCGTCGGGAATCGCTCCCGCCAGCAACCACACCACGTGCGGGTTGGATGCCGGCCGTGCGGGTTCGTATCCTCTGGGGATGGATGCACGCTATCCCTCGATTGAATTCCTCGCCTCCCGGGCGAGGCAGCGGATGCCCCGCTTCGCCTACGAATACCTGTCCGGCGGGTGCATGGCGGAGGTCAACCTTGCCCGGAACACCGCCGATATCCGGGCGGTCGAACTGCGGCCGGTCTACCTGCGCGACTACGGCGGGGCTTCCCAGAAGTCCACGCTCTTCGGCCGCGAGTACGCCTCGCCGTTCGGCATCGCCCCGGTGGGTCTGCAGGGCCTGATGTGGCCGAGGTCGTGCGAGATCCTCGCCGGGGCGGCGGCCCGCCACGGGATTCCGTTCGTGCTCAGCACGGTCACCACGGCGAGCATCGAGACGGTCGCCGAGATCACCGGCGGCGAATTCTGGTTCCAGCTCTATCACCCGGCGGAGGACGCGCTGCGCGACGACCTCTTGAAACGGGCGGCGGAGGCGGGGTGCAAGACGCTGGTGCTCCTCGCCGACACGCCGACCTTCGGCTACCGCCCCAAGGAAATCCGCAACGGGCTCTCCGTGCCGCCCAAGATGACGCTCGGCAACATCCTCCAGATGTGCGGCAGCCCGACCTGGGCTCTGGGGCAGCTGGCCGCCGGTGCCCCCGCCTTCAGGACGCTCGAGCGGTACATCCCCAAGGGGCTCAACATGAAGCACCTCGGGCTGTTCATGAACAAGACCTTCTCCGGCCGGCTGAGCGAGGCCCGGATCCGGGCGATCCGCGACCGCTGGCGCGACCGGCTGGTGATCAAGGGGGTTGTGAACCGCGAGGACGCCGAGCGGGCCATCGCCCTGGGAGCGGACGGCATCATCGTCTCCAACCACGGCGGTCGGCAGCTCGACCAGGGGCAGTCGACGATCCGGTCGCTCCAGGAACTGGCGCCGGTGGTGAAGGGCCGGATCGCGCTCATGATGGACGGCGGTGTGCGGTCCGGATCGGACGTGGCCGTGGCGTTGGCCTGTGGGGCGGAGTTCGTGTTCCTCGGTCGGGCGGCGATGTACGGCGTGTGCGCGTTGGGGGATCGTGGGGGCGATCAGGTCGTGGAGATCATCCAGACGCAGCTGCGGCAGGTGCTCGAACAGCTCGGCTGCGAGACGATCGCCGAATTGCACCAGCGGCTCGTATGAGCCGCCGGCCCGCAAGCGGGCCGGGGCGCTTGCGGGCATCATCGACCACGTGCCGAACAGCGCCGTACCTCGTCTGGGAGAGCTCGGATGACCTCGCGCACCCCGCCGTCAGAACGGGCGGACGGCACGCACGCCGCACGCGCAAACGGCCCGTGCCAGCGTCGCGGCGCGGGCTGCCACCCAGACGTGCTGTTCGCGCTCGTCGTGCTCTTCTCCGCCGCGACAGGCACCACAACGCGCGGCGACGAGCGTGCGGCCTTCTTTGAAAACCGGATCCGACCGCTGTTCGAGCGGGTCTGCGTCGAGTGCCATTCCGGAGACGATGCGTCGGGCGGCGTCCGGCTTACCGATCGGGCGGGCTGGGCCGACGCGGGTGTCGTGGAGCCCGGCAGGCCCGAGGCCAGCCGCCTGCTCGCGGTACTCACCTCGGTCGACCCCGACGAGCGCATGCCGCCGGCCGACTCCGTAGCGGCGCTGTCGGCTGCGGAGATCCGTGACGTCGCGACCTGGATCACGGCGGGTGCCTTCGATCCCCGGGAGACCCCGGCCGCCGCGGCCAACGCCGGTCCGCGGCTCCGCAGTCGTGTGTTCGCGATCACGCCTGAGGACGAGTCGTGGTGGGCGTTCCAGCCGATCACCCCACCGGCGTTCACGCCGGCCGAGTCGGCACTCGCGCCGAGCGCGAGGATCGACCTGCTCGTGCGGCGGCGTCTGGCCGCGGCTTCCGAAACCGCTGCGTCGATGCGGGAAGACCCGGGCTCTCCGGGTGGCCTGCCCAGTCCGCCGGCGACTCCGCGCGAGCTCGTGCGCCGCGCGTCGTTCGATCTGTGGGGCCTGCCCCCGGCTCCGGAGACGGTGGCGGCCTTCGCAGCAGACCCGTCAGAGGCCGCCTGGCAGCGGCTCGTCGACGGCCTGCTCGCGTCGCACCACTACGGCGAGCGGTGGGCCCAGCACTGGCTCGACTGGGTCCGATATGCCGAGACCAACGGCTACGAGCGGGACGGCCCGAAGCCGAACGCCTGGCGGTACCGCGACTATTGCATCCGCGCCATCAACGACGACAAACCGTTCGACCGCTTCCTCATCGAGCAGCTCGCCGGCGACGAGTGGGCTGCCGCCCGCGGCCTCTCCCGCGACAACGAGCCGGCGGCGTGGCGCGACGCGATCGTGGCCACCGGGTTCCTGCGGCTGCACCAGTGGGACGACGAGCCCGACAGCTCCGACCAGGCCGAGCTCGACGACGCCGACGACGTGCTCGTGACGATCTCGTCGGCCTTCCTCGGGCTCACCGTCGGCTGCGCCCGCTGCCACGACCACAAGTACGATCCCGTCAGCCAGGCCGACTACTACTCCCTGCTCGCCTTCCTCCGCGGCGTCGATCCCTACGGCGCTCCGAAGCGCGGCGGCGGCGGCCGTGGCACGGGCCGGATCCAGCAGGTGCTCGGCGCGACCCCCGGCGCGACGCCGCTTCCGGAGCGGGCCCTCGCGGTGGCGGAGCTACCCGAGCCGCGGCCGACGTTCGTGCTCCACCGCGGCGACCGCGGCTCGCCCCGCGGGGCGGTCGAGCCCGCGCCGCCAGGGATCCTCCGGGGGCTCGCGACCGTGCCGACGATCGTCCCGCTCGAGGGATCCTCCGGGCGGAGGCTCGCGCTCGCGACCTGGCTCGCCGATCCCCGCAATCCCCTGCCGGCCCGCGTGCTCGCGAACCGCGTCTGGCAGCGGCACTTCGGCACGGGGCTCGTGCCCACGCCCGACGACTTCGGCCGCACGGGCGTGCCCCCCACGAACCTGCCGCTGCTCGATTTCCTGGCCGGCGAACTCATCCGATCTGGCTGGTCGATGCGACACCTGCAGCGGATCATCCTCACGAGTCATGCCTACCGGATGACCTCACGGATGACGAGCGCAGCAGCGCAGGAGCAGGATCCCGATGTCAGGCTCGTGTGGAGGCAGACGATCCGCCGGCTCGACGCCGAGGCGATCCGCGACAGCCTGCTCGCGATCGGCGGCCACTTGGGCGACAAGCGGTCGGGACCGAGCGTGGCCCCCGTGCTCGCCGAGCAGGCGCGGGGGACGGAGGGCGCCACTCCCTTCCGCTGGCCCGACACGGCTCCCGAGGACTGCCGCAGCGTCTTCCTCGTCGTGACGCGGAACCAGCCCGTGCCGTTCCTCGAGACGCTCGACCGGCTCACCGTCTCCTCGCCGACGGTCGTGCGGCCGCTGACGACCACCGCGCCGCAGGCTCTCATGCTGCTCAATGATCCCTGGGTGCAGTGGCAGGCGGAGCGGGTCGCGACGCGGATCGCCCGCGAGGCGGGGAGCGATCCCGGTGCCCGGGTCGTGCGGCTCTGGCAACTCGCCTGCCAGCGGGAGCCGACGGTTGACGAGATGGCCGCCGCCCGCGAGCACCTGCTCGGCATGACGGCCGACGGCGGGAGCGACGCGGTCGGGGGCTCCTCGGCCGTCGCGTGGACAAGCCTCTGCCGGGCCGTCCTCACGAGCAACGAGGCGATCCACGTGGAGTGATCGGGGCCGGCGCGGGCCGGCGACCTCGGGGGCCATCACGATGCATCCGCTCGACCACCTGCCGGCGACACGGCGGCACTTCTGCACCGCGACGGGGGCGGGCTTCGGCTCACTCGCACTGCTCTCGATGCTCGATCGCGACAACGCGCGCGTTGCCGCGGCCGAGACCGTCGTGGCCGCCGCCGGCGGCCCGCTCGCGGCCCGGCCCGCACCCCTGCCCGCCCGCGCGAAGTCGGTGATTTTCCTCTTCATGTTCGGCGGGCCCTCGCAGATGGACCTCTTCGACCACAAGCCGGAGCTTGCGGCCCGCGACGGGCAGTCGATCGAGAACGAATTCCGCACCGGCGCGAAGACGAAGGCCGTCCTGCAGGCGAGCCGCCGGAGCTTCCGCAGGCATGGCGAATCGGGCCAGTGGGTTTCCGACGCGCTGCCGCAGCTCGCGCGGCACGCCGACAAGCTCTGCTTCGTGAAGTCGCTCCATTCCGATTCCTTCGCGCACGGCAGCGCCCTGCTTGAGGCCAACACCGGCCGGATCCTCCAGGGGCACCCGTCGATCGGCTCATGGGTGACCTACGGCCTCGGCTCCGAGTCGGCCGACCTGCCTGGCTACGTCGTGCTGCTCGATCCGCGTGGGCTGCCGACGAGCGGCGTGGCGAACTGGGCGAGCGGCTACATGCCGGCCGCGTTCCAGGGCACGGTGCTCCGCACCGAGGGGGGAGCGCTCGCGGATCTCGGGCCGCCCCCCGGCTTCTCCCGCGGGATGCAGCGGCGGGAGATCGACTTCATGAACCGTCTCAACGAGTCCCACCGGGCCGGCCGCGAGGAGGCCAGCGAACTGGCGGCGCGGATTTCCGCCTACGAGCTGGCCTACCGTCTCCAGGCGGCGGCGCCGGAGGCGCTCGACATCGCCGACGAGACGGCCGAGACGCGGGCTCTCTACGGCATCGACGAGCCGAAGCCCGACTGGCACCGGCTCGCGCTTGGCCCCGCCCCCTTCGGCCGGCGGTGCCTCGTCGCCCGCCGGCTCGTGGAGCGGGGGGTGCGGTTCGTGCAGATCTACTCCGGTGGCGGCGGCGCCGGTGGCCAGCAGTCGTGGGACGGCCACCACGGCATCGAGGAGAACCTCTCCATCCACTGCCCGGAGATCGACCGCCCCGTCGCCGGCCTCCTCGAGGACCTCTCCCGCCGCGGCCTGCTCGATTCCACGCTCGTTGTCTGGGGGGGCGAGTTCGGACGGATGCCGGTCGCGGAGACCTACAACACCGGCGGGAAGCCCGGGGGCCGCGACCACAATCCGCGCGGGTTCACCTACTTCCTCGCGGGCGGGGGCGTCCGTGGGGGCATGAGCTACGGGGCCACCGACGAGATCGGCGAGAAGGCGGCGGAGAACCCGCGGCACCTGCGGGACCTCCACGCCACGATCCTCCACCTGCTCGGCTTCGATCACCGGCGGCTCACCTACTTCCGTGGCGGCCTCGAGGAGAAGCTCACGGGCGTCGTCGAGGCCCGGCCGATCCGCGAGATCATGGCCTGAGGATCGGCCTCGCGATACGAAGAAAAAAGGATAGCCCGGCCAATGGCACT
>Ga0172376_10004048_pt1 | contig 16899 bp, 11 predicted proteins | sample Lak35m_FD_121114 | JGI IMG/M metagenome (GOLD analysis project Ga0172376, IMG submission 121114) | Freshwater microbial communities from Kabuno Bay, South-Kivu, Congo - kab_092012_35m | ecosystem: Environmental > Aquatic > Freshwater > Lake | place: Democratic Republic of the Congo: South-Kivu... | reverse complement strand
CTTCGCCCTTCGCTCCGCCTCGCGTCGGGGTTGCGCACCCCGGGAGATTCGCCGGCCCTTCGTTGCGGAACGACCCCGAGTTGCGCCTACCGAGCCCGATGAACTCGACGTGCGGCAGCACGTTTCGGGCTCGGTAGGCGCAACTCGGGGTCGTTCCGCAACGCGCCACGGGTCCGGCGATCAAGCTCCCGGGAACCGTGCGCGGGCCCCCGGTGCGAGGCGCTCTCGGCCTCCGCCCCGGCCCTTCCGACGACCAGGAATGCCGGGCTTTCCAGAAGGAATCTTGCAATGCCTGCGTAGGGACCACGCAACCACGACACGAACATGGACACGATCCACTACGAGCGGCCGGCCAAGCCGGGCATCCTGGAAGCGAGCGCGATCCTCACGATCATCAGCGGCGGGGTGCACCTGCTGGGCTTCGTGACGCTGTTCCTGACCCTGCTGGCGCTGGCGATCGGAACGCTCGGGATCCTGTGCTGCCTGCTCCCGCTCGCCTTCGTGCCGCTCTTCCTCGGCCTCTACGAGATCCGCCACGGGCTGAACCTGCTGGCCAATCCGGCGCGCGTGTTCGAGGCCAACCGCACGCTGGCGATCACCCAGATCTGCCTGATCGTGTTCGGCAACGTGGTCGCCTTCACGGCCGGCGTCGTCAGCTTGCTGGCCTACTCGGACGAGCGCAGCGGACGCTACTTCGCGGCCCTGCGCGGCGAACGCCCGGCCCCGCCCGCGGCTTGATTCAGCGGATCACGACGGGCGTGCCCTCGAGCACCAGGTGGAAGACGCGCGGGCAGTCTTCCTGGCGCATGCGCACGCAGCCGTGCGAGCCCGGCTGGGCCAACCAGTCGGCGGTCGGCGCGCCCGTGTAGCCGTGCAGGCCGATGCCGCTCTTCCCGAGCGGCTCGGCCGCGAGCTCGATCCACCAGCCGCCGAGGATGTTGCCCGGGTCACCCGGCGCGAACGTGCGGCGCGTCTCGGGGTCGGTCCAGGAGGGATCCTGCACGCGCTCGACCACGCTCGTCGTGCCGAGCGGCGTGGGCGAGTCCGCGGCCCCGAGGCCGACCGGCACGAACAGCAGCGGCGTGCGCCGGCCGTCCGCGGTGGTGTGCCAGGCCGACAGCCGGAAGAGCGCGCGGTCGACGACGAGCTCGACCTCGCCGCGCTCGAACGCGACCTCCTTCAGCTTCTGCCCGACGCCGAGGCGCCGCTCGTCGTAGCGCGCGTTCCACAGCGGCAATAGCCCGTGCCCGTAGCCGCTCTGCCGGGCGATCTTCCCGCCCGTTTCGCCGCTCGCGACGACGTGCACGCCGACGCCGAGGGCCTCGTCTCCGGGGAAGCGCTCGGGCGAGAAGTACACGCGTGCGAGCAGCGGCTCGAGCTTGTCACCGAAGAACTGGCGCTCGCGTCCCTCGAGGCGCGCGAGCGTCTCCCCCGCCGCCAGCAAGAGCGGCACGACCTCGCGCGGCTCCTGCTCGGCACGCTCGATCCAGCCGAGGTAATCGACCTTCGGCGCGGCGGCGGGACGGGCCTGGCCGGTCTGGAGCAGGGTCACGAGGACGAGCGCGGCGATCATGCGCCGGCGAGCCTACGAAGCGCCCCGCTTCAGAGCCAGCCGCGCAGCCCGAGCGCGTAACTCGGCAGCTCGGCCGAGCCGATCTCGCGCCGCTCGTACGCGGCGAATAGCTCGACACGTCCGAGCAGGACACCGAGGCTGCCGCCGAGGTGCGTCGTGGTCGCATCCCCGAGGGTTCCGAGGTCGGCCTCGAAGCCGAGCACGAACGGCGCGGCCAGGAAGGTCGCGCCGTAGCTCGAGTTGAAGCCGTAGTCGGTGTCCGACGCGTCGTCGAGCACGTTGAGGCCGACACCGGACACGAAGGCGACGTGCGGCGACTGGGCGAAGCGGTAGACGAGCTCGAACGAGCCGAGGTCGAGCTCGTCGGTGGCGCCCGTGCCGAGGTCCTCGCGCCAGCGCGACCACTCGAACTCCAGGCCGAAGCGGCTGGCGTGCTCGAGCTCGAGCCCGACGGTCGTGCGCTCGAGGTCGTCGAAGTCACGGCCGAGCTCGAGGCGCGGCCGCAGGGCGAGCCGACGACCGTCGTGGGCGCCCTCCACCGCCCGCAACCAGTAACCGTCCGTGCGCTCCGGGCGCGCGGCGAGACCCGCCGGCGCGAAGTCCGCGTCGGCGAGCAGGAGCCGCGGCGCACGCCACGGCAGGAGCAGCGTGTTCTCCAGCAGGAGCTCGAGCCCGCCCCCGAAGAACGAATCGAGCAGCTCGTCCTCGAGCTCGTCGTCGAGGTCCCAGTCGTCGTCGTCCCCGTGCTGCGCGCTGCCGCCGTCGTCGCGGACCTCCTCGCGCACCTCGTCGAGCGTGCCCTGGGCCGCCGGCGCACCCGCCAGCAGGCACAGCCCGGCCGCGGCGCTCGAAAGGCGGGTCCACATGCCACCAGTCTCTCCTCGGCGAGAGTGTCTGGATAGCGCGCGCGATCCCTGGACGACGGATCCGGACGCTGGACGGTAGCCCGACCCCGCCCCGCGCCCTGCCCCGCGCGGGCCTGGTACACCTTTCGATCCCGTCACGACCGCCGTCCCACGTCTCCTTCCCGAGTGATGCTCACCGCCACCCTGCTCGCCCTCTGCCCCCAGCTTCCTCCCTTCCAGAGCAGCGGCCGGGCCGCCGACGCCGAGCCCGAGATCCTGCGCCTCGCCGTCGATCCGCGCGCGCCGGAGACCTGGCTCGACGCCGTCCGCCGCGCCGCACCGGGGCGCGACCTCGGCCCGCTCGCGCGTAGCTTCGGCGGGTTGCAGGGCACGCACCACGCGGCCGGATCGACGCCCGAAGGCGATGGACCGGGCCGACCGACCTTCACGCCCGACGGCGCGCGCATCCTCGTTCCCCACCGTCACTCGCGCAACCTGATCGAGTGGGACGTCGCGAGCGGAGACTTCCTGCGCTCGATCCCGCTTTCCGGGGCACCGCTCGACGTGGCCGTGACGCCCGACGGCCTGCGCGCCCTGACCGCCAACGGCGCCGAGGACACGCTCTCGTTCGTCGACCTCGTGAGCGGCAGCGAATCCGGCACGCTCGCGCTCGGCGAGCAACCCGCCGTCGTCGCGATCCGCCCGGACGGCACGCGTGCCGCGGTCGGCAACACGGGCGACGGGACGATCTCGATGGTGGACCTCGGCACGGGGCTCGAGCTGTACCGCCTGGGCGGCTTCTCCTACTCGATGCTGCTCTCGATCAACTTCGAGAGCGGCGCGGTCGTCCCGCACACGGTGCCCTTCGTCTTCGCGGGCAACACGCGCCTCGTGCACGCCGACCCCTTCGCCGATCGCCTGGCGATCCTCGACGTGGCCACGGGCGTCGTGACCTCGGTGACGACGCCGGCCGGTCCGCAGGCCGTGGCCATCTCGGCCGCCGGCACGACCGCCGTGGTGCAGTGCTCGACCGGCCGCGCGCTGGCCGTGGTCGACCTCACGACCGGCACGCTGACGAAGACGATCGCGCTCGGCGTCGACGTGTTCGGCGGAGGAATCGCGATCGATGCCGGCGCCACGAAGGCCGTGGTCAGCGTGCTCAACGCGGTCAAGGTCGTGAACCTCGTCACGAACGCGGTCGGCCCGAACCTGCCGACGATCGCCGAGGAGATCCACCGCACCGCCGACGGCCTCCACGCCTTCTGCGTCGGCCGCAACGGCAGCCTGATCTCCTTCGCCACCGGCGCGATCGTGCGCAACCTGAACGGCCTCTCCACGCTCTCCTCCGGCGCCGTCTCGCCGCTCGCGCCGCGCGCCGTCGGCGTCGGCGCGCTGTTCAACGAGGACCTGCTCGTGTTCGACACGAGCGGGGCGAGCGGCAGCCTGCTGCGGCGCCACGCCAGCGGCCCGGGACCGGAGGGTGATTCGGCCCGCTCGCTCGACCTCTCGCCGGACGGCGCGAAGCTCGCCGTGGCACAGCTCGCCAGCGGGACGCTGTCGCTGCTCGAGGCGGAGACGGGCACGCTGCTGTGGCACGTGCAGAGCGGCGAGCGCCCGGCCGAGTGCGCCTTCACGCCCGACGGACGCACCGTGGTCGGCACGAACCTCGACTCGGACTTCGTCTCGGTCGTGGACGTCGCCAGCGGCCTCGAGGACGAGGTCCCGATCACGCTGCGCGCGCACCAGGTCGAGCTCTCGCCCGACAGCCGCTTCGCCTACGTGCTCACGGCCGTGGGCGACGGCGTGTGGCGCATCGACCTCCCGACGCGCAGCGTCGCGGGTCCGCAGCTCCCGACCGGCGACACCGGCTCGATCGGTTTCCTCTACCAGCAGACGAGCGGCATGACCCTCAGCCACGACGGCGCAACCCTGGCCGTGTGCGGTTCGTTCACGAACGTCCTGACCCTGATCGACACGGCCAGCTGGAGCGTCGTCGCCAGCGTGCCCGTGGCCGGCTTCCCGGTGCGCGCGATCTTCGATGCGCGCGACGAGAACGTGCTCGTCAGTGCGCGCGACGCGGACGCCGTGCGCGTCGTGCGCAACCTCGGCCCGGGCTCCTTCGTCGCCACGAGCTATGCGACCGGCGACCAGCCCTTCGAGCTGGCCCTGACGCTCGACTCCGAGCGCCTGTTCGTGGGCAACTTCGGCACGAGCAACGTGCGCGTGATCCGCACCGCGACCGGAACCACCCTGCGCAACATCCCGTTCAGCGACTACCTCGGCGGCCTGGCGCTCTCGGCCGACGGCGCGGAGCTGTACCTCGCGACCGGCACCTGGAGCGTGAGCATCGGCCCGGGTCCGCTCTTCTCGCAGGCCTCGAGCGGCCGCCTGCTGGCCTTCGACGCGCGCACCTACGCCGCGCGCGGCGTGCTCGAGACGGGCTTCTGCCCCGCGGGCCTCGCGCTCGCCCCCGTGGCGCGCACCGCAGCCGTCCCTTCACCGGCGCTGGACGGCCACACGCACTATCGCCTGCCGCTGCGCCGCGGACCGCAGGCGCGCTGACGCCCCGGACGGCCCTGCAGCGGTAGAGGCTCAGCGTGCGCCCGCGGCCTCGCTGGCTTCGACGCGCGGAGCGGCGTTCTTCACGTGGCGCTCGGCCCACGTGAGCATCTCGGCCACGGTGTGCAGCACCGACTCGCGCGCCTGGTAGCCGTGGTCCTCGCCGGGCAGCATCACGAGCCGCGCCGTGCCGCCGTTGCCCTTGATCGCCTGGTACAGCCGCTCGGACTGCAGCGGGAAGGTGCCCGGATTCGAGTCCTTCTCGCCGTGGATCAGCAGGATCGGCTCGTCGAGCGCATGCGCGCGGAAGAAGGGCGAGAGCTTCGTGTACGACTCCGGCGCCTCCCACAGCGTGCGGCGCTCGCTCTGGAAGCCGAAGGGCGTCAGCGTGCGGTTGTAGGCGCCGCTGCGCGCGATGCCGGCGCGGAACAGGTCGCAGTGCGCGAGCAGGTTGGCGGTCATGAAGGCGCCGTAGCTGTGGCCGCCGACGAGCACGCGCTCGGGATCGGCCACGCCCTGCGCCACGCAGGCGTCGATCGCGGCCTGTGCCGCGGCCACGATCTGCTCGAGGAAGGTGTCGTTCATCGTCGCGGGATCGCCGACGATCGGCATCGTGGCACCGTCGAGCACGGCGTAACCCTGCGCGGCGAAGACGAGGTGCGTGGCCCCGCGCATGCGCACGAACCGGCTGGGCGAGCTCGACACCTGTCCGGCCGTGGCGGCGTCGCTGAACTCCATCGGATAGGCCCACACGAAGAGCGGCAGCTTCGTGCCCGGCTTGTAGCCGGCCGGCAGGTAGAGCGTGCCCGAGAGCTGCACGCCGTCGGCGCGCGCGTAGGTCAGGAGCTCGGTCTTGATTCCGCGGATCTCCGGAGTCGGATCGGGGAAGCTCGTCAGGGCCGTGACCTTGCCGTCAGTCAGCTCGCGCCGCTGGTAGTTCGGCGGGTCGCTCGGGCTCTCGCTCGAGGTCAGGATGGCCGGAAGATCCCCGAGGCGCGCCACGCCGGCGAAGGTCTCGTAGCGCCCCTCGGCGCACTGCCAGAGGCGCTGCGAGCTGCCGTCGGCGAGCGACACGCGGTCGAAGAACGGCCGCGGACCGGCCGGCGTGTGGCCCTGTCCGGCGCGGTAGATGCACTCCTCCTCGACGGGCACGATGCGCGTGCCGAGCGGACCGACGACCGTCACGGGCGCGCCCGGATCGCCGTAGCGGTCGTTCGTGCTGCGGTCCTCGACGAGCTTCGGCGCGCCGCCCGCGAGCTCGCACAGCCAGGTCCTGACCCAGCGCCGATCACGGTCGTACTCGCCCGCGAGGTAGCGCCCGCCGTCGCCGAGCCACTGGAGCCCGCGCGCGCGCTGCTCCAGCTTGCAGAGCTCGCGCGGCTCGCCCGTGAAGGGCGCCGCGAGCCGCTGCAAGCGGTCGCGGAACTCGGCCTTCGCCGCGGGATCACCACCGTCGAGGGCCTCGAACCAGGTCAGCGCGGCCGGTGCCGTCGCCTGCCACGCGACCGAGCGCGGCCCCGTGCGAACGCCCTCCATCGGGATGTTCTCGCCGGCCGGCACCGCGGCGAGCGTGCGCACGAGCGAGCCGTCCTTCGCGCGCAACTCGATCGTCTGCGGGAAGAGGCTCCACGGCAGCACGTACGAGAATGGCCGCTCGAGCGTGGTCACGAGCCAGTGCGAGCCGTCCGGCGACGGGCTCGCCTCGACGAAGAGGTCGGGCGCGCCGAACTTCGTGAGCGCACCGCTCGCGACCTCGATGCGCGCGAGCTGCACCGTGGCGAAGTGCGCGAAGCGCGCCTCGGACTCGCTGTCCGCGAGCAGGTCCTGGTAGGTGCGCAGCGGCGTCGAGCTGCCGCTCGTCTCCTGAACCGCCGGCCCGCTCGGCACCGCCTTCGGCTCCGGCGCGCGCGCGCCCTCGGGCACGAGCCGCACGACCAGCGCGCGACCGTTCTCGCTCCAGCGGAAGGGCGCATCGAGCACGCCGTTGAGGCGCTGCGCGAGCTTCCTCGGCGCGCCGCCCGCCGCCTCCGCCACCCACAGCTCGAGGCCGCCCTCCGTGGCGAGCGTCCAGGCCACGCGCGCGCTGTCGGGCGACCAGCTCCAGCGCTCGATGCGCGCGTCCTGCGGCAGAGCGAGCGTGCGCTCCGCGCCACCGTCCAGTGCGCGCAGCGCGAGCCCGCGCGCGAAGCTCACCTTCCGCTGGCTCACGAGCACCGGATCCACGCGCACGCCCGCCAGGCCCTCCCAGGGCCGCGCGACATCCGCGATCGACGGCAGCGCCGGCTGCTCGACGACGAGCATCCACTTGCCGTCCGGGCTGAAGTCGACGCTCGGCGTCGGCGCCGCGTCGAGGATCTTCACGACCTCCGGCGGCGGCAGGCGGTAGCTCGAGTCCTGGGCCGGAGCGAGGGCGAGACCGACGAGGGCGAAGGCGAGGATCGTCATGGCGCGATCATGCCGCTCGCCCCGCGCGCGCGGGAGCCCGCGCGACGGATTCGTCGCGCAGGCCCGGGCCGCGAGCGCTGCTACGGCCGGTGCGAGCCCGGCACGCGGGCCCGGCCGCCCTTCGCGCCGATCGCCGGCGCCGGAGCGGGCTCCGGACGCAGCGCGACCTGCGTCGGACCGTCGCCGACCGGGATCGTCGCCAGCAGCGCATCCGTGCTGCGCTCGATGACCTTGAGCGCGTCATGCGCGGCCACCGCGACGAACAGGAACTGCTCGTCGGGCGAGAGCGCGTGACCACCCGCGACGGCACCGGCGTTCGTGCCGCCGTCGAGCCCGTTCGTGGCGAGATCGAGGCGCGCGACCCAGGGCGACGAGAGGAACCCGGCGCCGTAGCCCGTGTCGACGAAGGTCGAGGGCGTCGAGACGTGGGCCTCGGTCCCGGCGCGGTTGAGCGTGAGCTGGCTCGGCAGGGCCCAGGTGAAGATCGAGCCCGTGACCGTGAAGCTCGCCACGTCGACCACCACGACCGAGCCGTAGAACGAGAAGCTCGGGTAGCCGAAGGTCGCCGAGACGTAGGCCTTCGTGCCGTCGCTCGTCAGCGCCAGCCCGGCCGGGCTGACGCCCGCGAAGACCGAGCGCGTGAGCGTGTCCGTGGCCGTGTCGAGCTCGAACAGGTCGCCCCAGGTCGCGTAGACCTTCGAACCGTCCGGCGAGAGCTCGAGCCCCGCCACCGAATAGCCGCTGGCCGGCGCGCCGAGCACGATCGTGCCGCTCGCCTGACCGGTGGCGAGATCGACGATGCCGACGATCCCGTTCGCGCCGGCCACGTAGGCGCGCGCTCCGGGCACGAGCACGACCGCGTTCGGCTGATCGACGGTCGCGATCGTGCGCAGCACCGTGCGCGTCGCCGCGTCGACCTCCGCCAGCGCGTCCTGCGCGCGCAGCGGCACGTAGGCGCGCGCCCCATCGCTCGAGAAGGTGATGCGCGCCGGCTGGCCGCCGACGGCGAAGGTCTGGACCACGCTCAGGCTCGTCGTGTCGACGACCGAGATCGAGCCGGCGTTCGTGTTCGAGACCCAGGCCTCCTGGGCCAGGGCCGAGACGGACAGCAGGGCGAGAGCGGGAAGGGCAAGGACGCGAGCCATGGGACCTCCAGGGGTGACGAGGGGACCGGGACGGCGCCCTTCACGCAAACGTCAGTCCGCTCGTCCCCGCGCCCGCAATCAAACGCCGCGGGCCCTGTGACAAAGAGGCAATCCGATTTGCGACTTCGCGACGCCCGGGAACGCCGCGGGGCCCCGGTTCCAGACCGTGGACCCCGCGTTTCGCTCCTGGACGCGGTCAGTTCCCGACCACCGCTCGCCCGTCGGCGTCGATCACGACCACCTCGCCCAGCCCGGCCTCGCGCACGCCGGCCTCGATCTTGGCGCGGTCGCCGACGACGATCCACACGGCTCGACTCGGGCGCACGACGGCCTGCGCGGCGGCGTCGAGGTCGGCCGGCGTCAGGGCGCGCATGCGCGTCGCGTAGGTGTCCCAGTGCTCGCGCGGGTAGCCGTTGCGCACGAGCTCGGCCAGGCTCTGCAGCACGGCCCCGTTCGTCTCCCAGCGTCCGGGCAGGGACAGCGTGTTCGAGGCCACGGACTTGTCGAGCTCCGCGGCGGTCGTCGGACGGCTGGCGAGGATCTCGTCGAGCTCCTTCTTCACCTCGAGCAGCGCCTCCTTCGTCTTGTCGGTCTGCACCGGCGCGTTGACCACGAAGGCGCGCGGCCCGCGCGCGTGGCGGATCGACGAGCGCGAGCCGTAGGACCAGCCCTTGTCCTCGCGCAGGTTCATGTTGATGCGCGAGGTGAAGGCCCCGCCGAGGAAGTCGTTCATGGCCTCGATCGCGAGGTCCTGCGGCGAGCCGCTCGGCTCGGCCGCGATCGCCACGCGGATCACCGACTGGGCCGCCTGCGGGCGGTCGAGCAGGTACACGACCGGCTTCTCGATCGCGAGCGCAGGACCGCGCGTGATCGTGCGCGTGCCCTGATCGCGCCAGCCGGCGAGCAGGCGCTCGAGGCGCGCCTGCACGTCCTCGAAGGTGACGTCGCCGACCACCAGCAGGGTGGCCTGCTTCGGCCCGAGGCACTCGCGGTGGAAGCGCGCGAGATCGGCCGTCGTCATGCGCGCCAGCGACTCCTCGGTGCCGTTGCCGCCACCGAGGCGCCCGTAGACGTGCTCGGGACCGTAGAGCAGCGGCGGCAGCACGCGCCCGGCCATCGCGCCCGCGTCGAGCTTGGCGCTGGCGAGGCGCACCAGGGCTTCCTTGCGCAGGCGCTCGAAGTCGGCCTCCGGGAAGGCCGGATTCAGCAGCACGTCGGCGAACAGCGCGAGCGAGGGCTCGAGGTTCGTGGCGAGGGCCGAGAGCGAGAGCGAGCTCCAGTCGTCGTCCGCGCCGAGCGCGAGGCGCGCGCCGAGGCGCCCCTGCAGCTCGGCGATCTCGGTCGAGCTGCGCGAGCGCGTGCCCTCGTCCAGAATGTCGAGCGTCATGCGCGCCAGGCCGGTGAGCTCGGCCGGATCGGCCGCGCTGCCGCCCTCGATCAGGAGCGTGAGCTCGACCGTCGGCACCGCGTCGCGCTCGACCACGCGCAGCTGCGCGCCGTTCGAGAGCGTGCCCTCGCGCGCCGCCGGGAAGGCCGCGCGCGGGAACTCGCCCAGCGCCGGCAGGCGCGAGCGCTCGGCCGCGACCGGCAGCGTCTGGTACTTCGGGAAGGGCAGCACGCTCAGCACGAAGCGCCCGGCATCGCGCAGGCTCGCCGCGCCGGCTGCGGCCACCTCGGCGCGCGTGGCCGCCTCGATGCGCGCCAGGCGCTGCTTGTAGAAGGCCGGATCGTCGCCGTAGACCTCGCCCTCGGCCAGCTGGTCGGATTTCCCGCCGAAGCCGCCGATGCGCTCGAGCCCGCGCACGAACTGCGCGAGCTGCTGCGTACGCACGCGCTCGAGCTCGTCCTTCGTCGGCCCCTCGGCCGCGAGCTTCGCGAGCTCCTCGTTCACGATCGTCTCGATGCGCGCGAGATCCGCGCCCGGTTTCGCGCTCACGTTGAGCGTGAACGAGCTGCCGAGCTCGCGCCGCCCGACGCCGGCGCGCAGGTCGGTGGCGAGCTCCTCGCCCAGCACGAGGCGCGGGTAGAGGCGCGAGGTCTTGCCGTTGGCGAGCACGTCGGCGAAGAGGCCGAGCCGCTCGAGCGAGGGATCGCCCCACGGCGCCACGTTCCACACCATCGTCAGGCGCGGCTGGTTGACGCGGTCCTGCAGCGTGTGCCGGCGCGTGCCCTCGATCGGCGCGACCCAGGCCTTCGGACGCTCGATCGGCGGGCCCGAGGGGATGTCGCCGAACCAGTAGTCGACCTTCTCCTTGACCTCTTTCGCGTCGACGTCACCGGTCACGACCAGCACCGCGTTGGCGGCGCCGTAGTAGCTCCGGAACCACTCCTTCACGTCCTCGAGCGAGGCTGCGTTCAGGTCCTCGAGCGAGCCGATCACGCTCCACGAGTACGGATGCCCGGCCGGCACCGTCCCGGCCGCGATCGCGTACTCGGTCATGCCGTAGGGCTGGTTGTCGCCCTGGCGCTTCTCGTTCTGCACGACGCCGCGCTGCTCGTCGAGCCGCGCCTGGTCGAGCGCCCCGAGGAAGTGCCCCATGCGGTCCGACTCCATCATCAGCACGAGATCGAGCGCGTTCTTCGGGACCGTCTCGAAGTAGTTCGTGCGGTCGTTGTTGGTCGTGCCGTTGATGCCGGTCACGCCGACCTTCTCGAGCGGTGCGAAGAACTCGCCCTGCACGTTCTCCGAGCCCTGGAACATCAGGTGCTCGAACAGGTGCGCGAAGCCGGTCTTGCCGGGCTTCTCGTTCTTGCTGCCCACGTGGTACCAGACGTTGACGGCCACGACCGGCGCCTTCTTGTCCTCGTGCACGATCAAGGTCAGCCCGTTCGCGAGCACGTGCTTCGTGAACGGGATGTCGACCTGGGCTGCGAGCGAGGCCTGGCCGCCCTCGCGCGGCGCGGAGGCCTCGAGGGCGCGGCTCGAGTCGGAGGCCTGGCAGGCGCCGGAGAGGAGCAGCAGGAGCAGGGGAAGGCGGTGGGACATCGGGCTTCGGGGCGGAGTGAAGGGTCGGAGCTGTGGGGTCCGGACGGAACGACAGTGTAGGGAGGCCCACGGGTGCGGCGCGCGCCCGGAACCCGAGCACGCCATCCAGAATCCGGACATGGGGCCGTCCAGGCCCTCGAAAGTCGCCTCAAGACGGTGTGGAGCGGGCCCTCCGACGGCTGGCACGGAGTTCGCCAATGTCGCGCTGCCATGCTCCCCACGCTGGTCCTCTCCCTGCTGCTCTCGAGTACCGCTCCGACCCCTTCGGCCTCCGCTTTGCCCCCCCAGAGCGTGACCCTGAGCGCGGCCCCCGCCGCCTCGCTCGAGCTTGCGCCGGCCACGGCCAGCGAAGACCGCTTCGAGACCGACTTCAGCGGCTTCCCCGCACGCAGCGGGGCCCTCGAGACGCGCGCCGCGCACGCCGACTCCTCGACCCTCGGGCTCGTGCGCCTGTTCCTCGGCGTCTGGCTGGCGGCTTCGGCCCTCTTCGGCCTCGTCTGGGGCCTGCTCGGCTGGGCCACGGGCGCCCGCCGCATCGCCCACCAGGGCTGATTCGAGGCCCACGGGGGCGGCCAGGCGGAGCCCTCTCCCGGCCCGAGCTCGGCTCCGACGCCGGCCCGAGCAGGCGCTCCCAATCCTTTTGCGCTCAAGGACTTGAGCGCGCCCCGCGGGCCCCGGATCGGGTTGCGATTTTTTGGCCCCGGAGCCCCCCCGTCGGAAGATTTTGCAGCATCCTGGAGGGGCCATGCTCTTCCCCCTCCCCCTCGTGCTGGCCGCGGCCCAGCTCCCCCTCTCCTTCGAGGCCCACAAGGTCTCGGCCCGCTTCGGTGGCCTGACGGCCCCGCTGCGCAACGGCGACCAGTTCGGCCGGGCCCTGGCGCCGCTCGGCGACCTGGATCTGGACGGCCGCAGCGAGCTCGCCGTCGGGGCCCACGGGGATGACGACGGCGGCAGCGAGCGCGGCGCCTTCCACGTGCTCTTCCTGCAGGCCGACGGCACGCTGCGCGCGAGCACGAAGGCGAGCGCGCTGAGCGCGGCCTTCGCCGGGCGGCTCGATGCCGGCGACCAGCTCGGACGCGCGCTGGCGGGGCTCGGCGACCTCGACGGCGACGGGATCCCCGACCTCGCCGCAGGCGTCGGCAAGGACGACGACGGCGGTCCGGAGCGGGGCGCGGTCTGGCTGTGCTTCCTCGCGCGCGATGGCAGCGTGCGCGCGACGGCCAAGCTCTCGAGCACGAGCGGAGGACTCCTCGGCCTCGCGCACCGCGACGAGTTCGGGCGCGCCGTGTGCGCCCCCGGCGATCTCGACGGCGACGGCATCCCCGACCTGATCGCCGGCGCGCCCTACGACGACGGCGGCGGCACGAACAAGGGCGCGGTCCATCTGCTCTTCCTGCAGCGCGACGGCAGCTTGAAAGCGCAGGTCGAGCTCTCCCAGGGCCGCGGCGGCTTCGTCGGCCCGCTGGTCTCGGGCGATCTGTTCGGCTTCGCGCTCGCCTGGCCGGGCGATGTCGATGGCGATGGCTTCCCCGAGCTGCTCGTCGGCGCGCCCGGTGACGACGACCTCGGCCGCACGAACGTCGGGGCCGTGTGGTGCCTCACGCTCGCCGCCGATGGAAGCGTGCGCGCGCAGCGCAAGCTCGGCGCCGCCACGCCGCTGCTCGGCGAGGCCCTGCGCGCCGGCGACCAGTTCGGCACGGGCGTGGCGAGCGCCGGTGACCGCGACGGCGACGGCCGGCCCGAGCTCTTCCTGTCGGCGCCGAAGTTCGACGGAGCCGGCCTCGACCGCGGCGCCGCCTGGCTCCTCACGCTCGCGCCGCTCGGCAACGTCAGCGCGCTCCAGCGCCTCTCTTCCTTCGCGGGCGAGTTCCCGACCCCGCTCGACAACGGCGACTGGCTCGGCAGCTCGGTCGCGCTCCTCCCCGACCTCGACGGCGACGGCACCGACGAGCTCGTGCTCGGCGCCCGCATGGACGACGATGGCGGCAAGGACCGCGGCGCGTTCTACCTGCTCTTCCCGCGTCCCTGAGGCCCGGAGGCCCCTCCTGAGCGCGTAAAGTCTTGCGTTGAAAGGGCTTGCGTGGACGCGGGCCGCTGGAGCCGAGCTCCCTCGCCCGCCGGATTGCAGAGGCTGTAATCTGATTAAGATGCGCTCCCTCTCCCTGTTGCTGGCGTTCCTGCCTTCCGCGGCCCCCCAGTCCGAGTCCACGGCCCTCGCCCTCGAGCGCACGCCCTTCGTGGCGAACCTCGGTCAGTGGCAGCACCCGGCGGAGTTCGTGGCGCGCTTCGGGACGAGCACGGTGATGGTCGAGCCGGACGGGCTGCGGATCGGACTCGACGGACACGCGCTCCGGCTGAGCTTCGTGGGCGCCTGCGCGAGCGCGCCCGCGGCCGAGCAGCGTCTGGCCGGAACGCACAGCTACCGCCTCGGCGCCGACCCCGCGCGCTGGCGCGACGGAGTGCCGCTCTTCGGGCGCGTGCGCTACGCGGAGCTGTGGCCGGGCATCGACCTCGTGTGCCACGCGCGCGACGGGTACCTCGAGTACGACCTCGAGCTGCAGCCGGGAGCGCGACTCGACCTCGCGCGCTTCGAGGTCGCGGGCTCCGCTGGACTCCAGCTGGCCGAGGACGGCACGCTCGTGATCGACACGCCGAGCGGCCCGGTGCACCAGCCGCGGCCGACGACCTGGGCCGTGGACGCGCGCGGTGAGCGTCGCCCGCTCGAGGCGCGCTTCGAGCTGTGTGGTGCCGCCGGTTTCGGCTTCGTCGCGGAGGGCTGGGACGGGCGCGAACCGCTCGTGGTCGATCCGGGGCTGCTCTACGGCACCTACTACGGCAGCAGCGTCTTCACGAACATCCGCTCGACCGTCGTCGACGCGGACGGCGTCATCACCCTCGCGGGCAACTGCCAGGCGAGCGACCTGCCGACGACGGTGGGCGCCCTCGATCGCACCTACGGTGGCAACGGCGACGGCTTCGTCGCGCGCCTCGATCCTTCGCGCACGGGTGGCCAGCAGCTCGTCTACGCGACCTTCCTCGGCGGCAGCGGCATGGACGACGCCGAGGACGTGGTCGTCACCGCGGACGGGCGGATCGTCGTGATCGGCTCGACCGGCTCGGCCGACTTCCCGACCACGCCCGGCGCCTTCGACCGCACCTTCGCGGGCAACCTGCAGGACAGCTACGTGGTCATCCTCGATCCCGCGCTTCCGACGGGCCAGCAGCTCGTCTACTCGACCTTCCTCGGCGGCTCGGGTGATGAGCTCATGGCCGAGGTGATGGTGGACGCGAACGACCGGCTGACCCTGGCCGGCTGGTCCGACTCGCTGGATTTCCCGGTCACGGCCAGCGCCTTCGACAGCCAGAACGACGTGAACGGAGGCGACGCGGTCGTCGTGCGCCTCGACCCGAGCGCGGTGGGCGCGCAGCAGCTCGTCTACGGCACGTACCTCGGCGGCTCGAAGGACGACGCCTGCCTGGCAGCGGCCCTGGCCGCGGACGGCAGCGTGTACCTGACGGGCTACACCGAGTCGAACGACTTCGTCGTGTCGGCGAACGCCTTCGACACGACCTACAACAGCCCGTTCATGATGGACACGTTCGTGACGCGCTTGAATCCGGCGCTGAGCGGCGCCCAGCAGCTCGTCTACTCGAGCTACCTCGGCAGCAGCGCCGACGACCTCGGCTACGCGCTCACCCTCGACGGCGAGGTCGCCATCGTGGCCGGCGTGACCATGGCCGACGACTTCCCGCTGGCAGGCTTCGCCTTCGACACGGTCTTCGAGGAGGCCGAGGCCTTCGTCACGCGCGTCGACACGAGCCTGCCACCCGCCAGCCAGCTCACCTACAGCAGCTTCCTCGGCGGGGAGGGCTACGACTTCGCCAGCACGGTCGCGGTCGATTCGGCGGGTGTCATCACCCTGGCGGGCGACACGTTCTCGGCCGACTTCTTCCTGCCGCCTGGCGCCTACGAGAGCGAGCTCGACCAGGGCGGCGGCTTCCTGGTGCGCCTCGATCCGAGCGTCGCCGGCCTGCGCCAGTTCGTCTACGGAACCCTCGTGGGCGGCGACACCGGCTTCCAGGACCTGACCGATCTCGCCCTCGACGCCAGCGGCCACGCGACCGTGGTCGGCCTGACGAGCGCGGCCGACTTCCCGCTCTCGGCCGGCGCCTTCGACGACTCTCCCGCCCGGATCCGCCGGCATCCGCGCTACTACGGCCTCACGGCCGGCGGCTTCGTGGCGCGCTTCGACATGCTGCCGACGGGCGTGACGCAGTTCGGCGACTCGAGCCCGGGCTGCGCGGGCGCGCTCGCGATCGGCGTGAGCTCGTGGCCGAAGCTCGGCAACACGCGCTTCTCGCTGACCTGCACCAACGCGCCGCCCTCGAGCAGCGGCGCGGTGGCCATCGGCCTGCGCCGCCTGACGACGCCGCAGCTGTTCCAGGGCGCGCGTCTGTGGGTCGACCCGAACGCGCCGCTCGTCGTGCGCACCGGCAACTCGAACGCGCGCGGCTTCTGCGACGTCCCCTGGCCCGTCCCGAACCTGGCCAGCCTCGCGGGCGTGAAGGTCCACGCCCAGTTCTTCTGGAACGGCCCGACCACTCCGCCGAGCTGCCCGCCCCTCGGCAGCTCGACCTCGGCCGCCCTCGAGCTGCGCTTCCAGCCTTGATCCGGCGCTGCGCGAGTCCCGGGCACGGGACGAGCGCGAATGCGGGCTGAACTCCGGGCACGCCGAGCGTACGACGCTCGGGCGAGCACACCGGACTCGCCGCGGTCGAGGAGGACAACTTCTTCGGCAAGACCTCGAGCGCCGAGCCTTCGGCCGAGCACGCCGGGCATCCCTTCTACGCCACCACCGGCCCGCGCATGGTCGTGCGCTTCTTCTTCGGCGGTTTCGACTTCACGCCGGCCGACGCCCACGGGTGCATGCCGGCCGAGGTCGGATACACGCAGGGCGTCCCGATGAACAGCGACCTGCGCACGGCGCCGGCCGGCAAGAGCCCGACCTTCCTGGTCGCGGCCCGTGCTCCTCGCCTGGCAACTGCGCGCGGCGCAGTGCTGAGACGCTAGTAGCGTCGCTCGATCTTCGCGCCGGCGTAGAAGCGCGCGACGATGCGCTCGGGGCTCTCGCCTTGCCGCGCGAGGTACCAGGCGCTGACCTGCGAGAGGCCGCAGCCGTGGCCGAAGCCGCGGCCCTCGAGCACGAGGTAGCCGGGCTCCTTGGCGGCGATCACGCAGCGGTCCCAGTAGAGCGAGCGGATCTTGACCGGGCTCACCGCCATGCGGAAGTCGGTCGCGGCGAGCGTCGTGAAGCGCGTCGCACCGTCGAGGCGGTGGCGCAGGCT
>Ga0172376_10004046_pt1 | contig 16903 bp, 14 predicted proteins | sample Lak35m_FD_121114 | JGI IMG/M metagenome (GOLD analysis project Ga0172376, IMG submission 121114) | Freshwater microbial communities from Kabuno Bay, South-Kivu, Congo - kab_092012_35m | ecosystem: Environmental > Aquatic > Freshwater > Lake | place: Democratic Republic of the Congo: South-Kivu... | reverse complement strand
GACCGAAGAGGTGGCGGACCAGAAGATCCGCGCCGCGATCTTCCGCGTGGGGGAGAGCACGATCGAGGTGATCGAGTCGACCGCCCCCGACGGCCCGGTGGGAAAGTTCCTCGAGAAGAACGGAGAGGGGATCCACCATCTCTGCTTCCAGGTGGATGACGCCGCCGTCGCCCTGTCGCACGCGAAGGGGAAGGGGGTCCGGCTCATCGACGAGACGCCCCGGTCGGGGGTCCACGGGTTGAGGATCGGCTTCCTCCATCCGAAATCGACCTTCGGCGTGTTGACCGAGCTCGCGCAGGAAGGAAACGAGGGGAAGTGACCGCTCCGGGCCCCGCGCCGTCCCGGCGCGCTCTCCTCCTGTGCCTCCACAACCACCAGCCGGTCGGGAACTTCGATTCCGTGATCGCGGGGGCGGCGCGCGACGCGTACCTGCCGTTCCTCCGGGTCCTCGCCGAGTTTCCATCGGTCAAGGTCACGATCCACTTCTCCGGCTTCCTGCTCCGATGGCTCGCGGATCGGTCTCCCGATACCTTTTCGCTCCTGAAACTCCTGTCCGACCGTGGACAGGCGGAAGTGTTGGGCGGGGGGATGTACGAGCCGATCCTGGCGCTGCTGCCGGAGCGGGACCGACTCGGACAGATCGGGGCGCTCGCGGCCGAGGTGAAGCGGCTCTTCGGGAAGACGCCCGAGGGGATCTGGCTCGCCGAGCGCGTGTGGGAACCGGACCTGCCGGCCACGCTCGAAGCCGCCGGCGTGAAATATCTTCCCGTGGACGACTACCACTTCGTGCGCGCGGGTCTGCCGCCGGGGGAGCTGGACGGCGTCTACCTCACCGAATACAACGGCGCCGTCGTGCGCGTCTTCCCCGGGAGCGAGCGGCTCCGGTACCTGATCCCGTTTGGAGATGTGGGGGAGACGTTGGGCGAGATCGGGAGGCTCACCTCCCGCGACGTGCCATACCCGGCGGCGATCTTCGCCGACGACGGCGAAAAGTTCGGCGTCTGGCCCGGAACGCACCGCAGCGTCTACGGGGAAGGGTGGCTTCGCCGCTTTTTCCAGGGGATCGCGGAGCGTGGCGATTGGCTGTCGACGATGACGTTCGGGGAGTACGCCGCCGTCGCCCCCCCGAGGGGGACGGTCTACCTGCCGACCTGCTCCTACACCGAGATGGGCGAGTGGGCCTTGCCGCCGCGCAGCGCCGCGCGGTTCGGCGACCTGTTGCATGAGCTGCGCGCGGGGAGGATGAGCGAGATGAAGCCGTTCCTCCAGGGAGGATATTTTCGGAATTTCCTGCGCAAGTACGACGAGGCGAACCAGCTCCACAAGCGGATGCTGCGGGTGAGCGAACGCGTCGCGGCGGCGCGGCGGGTCCGGCCGGTCCGAGGGCGCGCGGCGTGCGATTTCCTCTACCGGGCGCAGAGCAACGACGTCTACTGGCACGGCGTTTTCGGGGGGCTCTACCTCAACCATCTGCGGGAGGCGGCGTACTCGAACCTCCTGCGCGCCGAGGCGGTGTCCGACGCGGTTCTGCATGGGGAGAAGAACCGGTGGACCGAGGTTGTGCGCGGGGACATCGACCGGGACGGCGGCGAGGAACTGCTCCTCAAGACGTCCGCGCTGACGCTGCTCGCCCACGCCCATGACGGCGGGGCGGTGACGGAGATCTCCCTCCCCCGGCGCGCCGTGGCGCTCGGGCACGTGCTGACGCGGCGGGAGGAAGGGTACCACGAGAAGTTCCGCCGGGCGGCCGGGTCGTTCGACGGCTCCACGAGCATCCACGATGCCATGGTGTTGAAGGATCCGTCGGTCCTGTCCGCCCTCGGGGTCGATCCGTGGCAACGGGCCTCCTTCCGGGAGGCGTTTTACCGCGACGCGGACCTCCCCGAGGCGATTCTGTCGGGAGCGGCCCCCCCGCGGTGCGTCACCGCGGGCCGGGAGGCGTCCGTTACGCTCTCGCGGCGGGGGAGCCGACTCACCGCCGGGTTCGAGGTCCCCCTCCGAGGGGAAGGGATCGTTCTCCACCTGGCGAAGTCGCTGGTTCTGCGGGGGGGCGGGGAGCGGTTCGAGGCGCGTTTCCGGCTCGAGAACCGGGGTGCGGAGACGGTGTCGGGGTGGTTCTGCTCGGAGTGGAATCTGAACCTGCTGTCGGGGAACGGGCCGGACCGGTATTATGAGGGAATGGGCGATGCGCGCGACCTTTCCTCCTCCGGGGTCGCGAAGGGGGTCCGGGAGTTCCGCGTCGTAGACGCCTGGCGCAACGTGGCCGCCGAAGCGGCCCTCGACCGGGAGTGCGCCGTGCTGCGGGAGCCGGTGGAGACGGCCTCCCTTTCGGAAGCGGGAGCGGAGAAGATCCACCAGGGGATCTGCCTGCGCCTGCTGTTCCCGGTCCGCCTGGAGCCGGGAACCCGGGACCGGTATTCCGTACTCTGGTCGTTCGGCTCCGTCGGTGGACGGACTATAGCGCGGCGAGCTCCTTTTCGATCAGCAGCACGTGGTTCCTCTCGAACCCCGTGAGGAAGTCGAACACCTTCTTCAATTCCGGGTTTTTCATCTTCGCCGACGCCTCGCTGAAGAGGGTGAACGCCTCCTTCTCCAGCAGCAACGCCATCTCCAGCACCTCCCGCCTCGTCGACACCCCGCGGATCTTCGCAAGCAGTTCCTTGTGCGTCTCCTGCACGAGCTCGTCGATGTCCGGAAGCCCCTCCTTGCTCAGGATGTCCTTGTAAGGTGCCCACATCTCCGACCGGACGTTCCGGTCGTAGAGGTCTTCCAGCGACAGAAAGTGCCCCTTCTCGTCGTTGGCCAGTTTGTGGAGCGTCTCTTGCAGCGCCTTCTCCTTCACGATGGCGCCGGCGTGTTTGTAGAAGACGTACGCCGCGATCTCGGAGTTGATGCCCAGGTTGAGGTACTTCAGCGCGTCTTCGGAAAATTGCATGGTGTGCGCCCTCCGCTCTTTGATGGATACACTTTTCTACCACAGTTCGGCTTTGGTCGGCCACCGGCCGACCCGTCAGACCCCTCAACTGCCGCCGTAGCCGACGGTGGCCTTCCCATCCTCCAGCACGACCGGGACATCTCTTCCTCCCCCGGTCAGCGCGAGCATCTCCCGCATCGACGCGGGGTCTCTCTGCACGTTCCGGTACTCCACCTTCGCGCCGGCCTTCTCGTAGTCCCTACGAGCGTTGGTCGTGTACGGTCAGGTGTCTTTCCCGAAGATGACGACGACGCGCGGCATGTTCTCCCTCCTTTATATGGCGGCGAGGCCGCCCATGGCTCGCAATCGTTGGATGCGCGCTTCGGTGGGGGGATGCGTCGACATCAGCGCGGAGTCGTCCTCGCTGAACACCCGCAGCGGGTTGACGATGAAGAGGTGCTGGGTGCCGCGGTTCTCCCCGGGGACCTGCGCCCCTCCGGTCGTGATCTTCGCAAGGGCGGAGGCCAGGCCGAGCGGATTGCGGGTGAAGCCGGCCGCCGCCGCGTCGGCGTGGTACTCCCGCTGCCGGGAGATGCTCATCTGCAGGATCTTCGCTGCCAGCGGGGCGAGGATCGCCAGGAGGAGCGCGAGGACGAAGAAGGCGGCGTTTCCCCGACCGCCGCCCCCGCGCTCCTCGGTCGACCGCCCCCGGCGCCCCCAGAAAACGCCCCGCAGGAACATGTCGGAGAGGAGGGCGATCGCCCCGACGAGGACGGCCGCGCAGACGTTGTACAGCGTGTCCCGGCTCTTGATGTGGGCGAGCTCGTGCGCGACCACTCCCTGGAGCTCTTCCCGGTTCAGGCGGTTCATGAGCCCGGTCGTGACGGCGACGCACGCCTCTTCCGGCCTCCGCCCGGCGGCGAAGGCGTTCATCCCCTCGGTGGGAATCACGTACACCTTCGGGGGCGGCACGCCGGCCGCGATCGCCATCTCCTCGACGACGTTGCGCAGCTGCCGGTGCTCTTCCCCCGCCGCTTCCCGCGCCCCGTGGATCGACAGCACGATCGAGGTGCCGCTGAAGTACGCCGTCGCCCCGAGGATGGCGTACAGCACGAAGGAGAGCCCGAGCCCCGTCCGCGGGTCTCCGTAGGCGCCTCCGATCGCGGTCCCGAGGAGGAAGAAGACGGCGAAGAGGAGGAGGAAGAGGAGGACGGAGAGGTGGACGTTGTGCCGGGCCGCCTCGGTGAAGAGGAGCATCGGAATCGGCCGCAAGGCGGGGCGGGCCTCCGCCAGGGGCGCGGCGTCGCCGACGAACGCGCTTCCACCGGGAGGAGGAGCGGGGGGAGGAGCGCCTGTGGCCCGATCCGCGCCGAGCGGTTCCCGGCAGAGGTAACAGACGTCCGCCCCGGGCCGGTTGATCCCGCCGCACTTCGGGCATGCCGGTGCGATGCCGCTGGTCACGCCGTTCTCCTTAAGCGTTAACCGATATGAATGTGGTAACGGGTCTGGAAGATAACACGGAAGACCTACGCACCAAGAGGGTCCGGCGGAGCCGCCGCAGGAGGAGGGCGGAGTGAGGTAAAGCGCAGCCGTGCAGGTTCACCGCACGGCGAGCCACGAACGGAGCCCTCTCTCCGAGGCGGCGCAGCATTACCGCAGGCTCGCCTTCGGCACCGCCCGGCTTTCGGGTTCCGTTTCAAAGTACGCTTCCTGGGCGAAGCTGAAGAAGGAGGCGATGAAGTTGGTCGGGATCGACTGGATCGCGTTGTTGTACGTCATCACCGAGTCGTTGTAGAACTGCCGGGCGAAGGAGATCTTGTTCTCCGTCCCGGTCAGCTCCTCCTGCAGGGAGGCGACGTTCTGGTTCGCCTTGAGCTCCGGATACTTCTCGACGACGGCGAAGAGGCTTTTCAGCGTCTCGGTCAGGAGCCCTTCCGCCTTCGCCTGGGCCGCCGGCCCCTTCGCCGACAGGGCCGCTCCGCGCGCCTCGATCACCTTGGTCAGCGTCTCCTGTTCGTACGCCATGTAATCCTTCACGACCTCCACCAGGTTCGGGATGAGGTCGTACCGGCGCTTCAGCTGCACGTCGATCTGGTGCCAGGCGTTCTTGATCTGGTTGCGGAAGCGGACGAGCTTGTTGTAGGCGGCCACGAACCATCCGAGGAGGACCACGATCAGGACCAGCGGAATATACGCCATCGACGTCCCTCCGGCGCGGGAAATGGGGCGATTCACCTTCCGAATCGCTATTTTCCGGACAGTGTATCCGATGTATGATGCATTTTAAACCATTTCCGGACGTTGCAGCGATTTCCAGGGGGAACGGCGTATCAGCACACGACGCGGAAAAGACCCGAAGCGCCCATCCGGCGGCCGGGAGGAGAAATCCCGCGTCGTCCGGCGGGGGCCCGGGGAGGTAAAGCTCCCGCCCAAGCCGGGGGATGCCCGGGGGAGATCCCTCAAGGGGAGGGTTCGCCCCCGTCCCGCGCCCCCGGACCAGGGGGCGAAGAGGGGGCCCGCTCCGGCGGAACCGGGGAGAAGCACGCGTCGGCCTTCCGACGGCCCCCGGGGACCGCTCCCCCGCGCTCCGCGCCCCGCGTTCCCGGAGCTCCTCGCGCCCGCCGGGTCCGCGGAGGCGTACTACGCCGCCGTCGACGCGGGCGCCGACGCCGTCTACCTGGGTCTGGGGAAGTTCAACGCGCGCGAGCGGGCGGAGAACTTCAACCTCGCGGACCTTTGCCGCATCCGGCCTCACGCCCGCGCCCGCGGCGTCCGGCTCTACGTGGCGATGAACACCCTCCTCACCGAGGCGGACCTCCCCGAGGCGATCGGCCTGCTCCACCAGGTGGCGCCGCTTCAGCCCGACGCGATCATCGCGGCGGATCTCGGACTGGTGCGGATCCTCCATGAATTCTTTCCGAAGATCCCCGTCCACATGAGCACGCAGGCCGGCTGCGCCTCCGCGGAGGCGGCCGAGGAGTTCGCCCGGCTGGGGGCTTCGCGGGTCATCCTCGAACGCCATCTGCGCAAGGAAGAGATTGCCCGGATCGCCGAGCGCTCCCCGGCGGGCGTGGAGATCTTCGTTCACGGGTCGATGTGCTACTCGTACTCCGGCAAATGCTTCTTCTCCTCGTACCTCGGGGGGAAGAGCGGGAACCGCGGGGTGTGCGTCCAGCCGTGCCGGCGTCTGTACGGGCACGGGGGGGAACCGGAAGCGATCTTCTCCACCCGGGATCTATCGCTGCTTCCGCACCTTCCGGATCTCGTTCCGCTCGGGATCTCCGCGCTGAAGATCGAGGGGCGGATGCGGGGGGCGGACTACGTCGCCGGCGTCGTGTCGGCGTACCGGGCCGCCCTCGACGGGATCCGCGCCGGGAACCCGGCGGAGGGGGTGGCCGAGGGGACGCGGATCCTTTCGCAGGTCATCGGCCGGGAGACGACCCCCGGGCTCCCCGGCGGCGCGCGCCCGGGCGACGTGGCGACGGGAGGCGAATCCGGGAACGTCGGGGACCGGATCGGGACGATAGAACGTGTCGAGGGCGGGTGGGCCTTCGTTCCGGGCGGCGCGGGGCTTGCTCCCGGGGACCGGCTCCGCGCGCAGTTCAAGGAGGACGGTGCGGGGCGGGGCTTCTCCGTGATCGACCTGCGGAGCGAGGCGGACGGGCTCCGGATCAAGGTGCCGTTTTCCGTCGCTCCCGGCGACCTGCTCTTCCGGGTCGGCGGCATGGGCCGCGCGGAGTACACCCGGCTCGCCCGCAAGGAGATGGAGGCGACGCCGCCGGACGGCGCCCGCTTCCTCGTTTCCGTCTCTCCGGGGACGGTGACGGTCAAGGCGTCGTACGGGAACGAGGAGAAGGCGTTCGTGTACCGGATCTCGGGTCCGCCCGGAGGCCCCGAAGGTACGGTCCCCGCCGATGGGGAACGTCAGCTTGCCGAGGCGTACCGGGGCGACCTTCCTCTTGCGGGCGTCAAGGTGGAAATCCACGGGGGGCCGGGCGTGTGGGGGGATGTGCGGACCCTCTTCCTCCAGGCGGCCCGCCAGTTCGACCGGGAATTCTACCTCGCCGGGAAGCGGCTGCGGGTGGAGATCCTGCCGACATTGCGGGTTTCGGGGAGCCGTCCCGAGGAGGGTCCCGGGTCGGTGATCTTCGCGGGGTGCCGTCCGGAGCAGCTTCCGCACCTCCCGAAGACGCCGGAGATCGTCCCCGTGGTGGAGTTCACCCGTTCCCTCGCGCGGGATCCGGCTCCGGCGGCACGGTACGCCCGGTCCGGCGGGTTCCTGCGGCTCCCTTCGCCGATGCTCGAGTCGGACGCGGCGTTCCTTCGACGCACCGTGACCGACGCGATCCACAAAGGGTTCACGCGGTGGGTCGTCTCCGACGCCGGACATTTCCGCCTCTTCGCTCCCGCGCCCCTTCGGCGGCAGGTGACGCTGATCAGCGACCATTACCTCTACGCCTTCAACACGGCCGCCCTTGCGGCGCTTTCGCGGATGGGGGCGACGCGGATGATCCTTCCCGTGGAGGCGACCGTCCCGGCGCTGCGGGACGTGGGAAAATTCCTCTACGGGATGGGGATCGCGGTCGCGTACGGCCGGGTCCCGCTCATGATCTCCCGCCTCCTCCCGGCCCGTGGGGTGCGCGGGGGAGAGATCGAGAGCCCGCGCGCGGAGCGGTTCCATGTGACGGCGGACGAGCACGGGTCGGTCGTCTTCCCCGCGGAGCCGTTCTCGGCGTCCGGATCGCTCCACGTGCTGAGGGAGGCGGGGATCCGGGATTTCTTCGCCGACCTCCGGGGGCTCGGCCCCGCGGAGATCGCGGAGGTGCTGTCGGCGCTCTCCGCCGACCGCGAGATCCCCGGGACGTCGACCTTCAACCTCCTGCGGCGGAATTTCTGACGTGTCGTCCGCGGCGAACCTCCGCAACATCGGGATCATCGCGCACATCGACGCGGGGAAGACGACCTTCACCGAGCGGCTCCTCTACTACGCCGGGATCACCCACCGGATGGGGGAGGTCCACGACGGCGACTCGCAGATGGATTACCTGCCGCAGGAGAGGGAGCGGGGGATCACGATCACCGCGGCGGCGACGCACTTTTCCTGGCTGGGGGCCGAGGTCCACCTGATCGACACCCCGGGACACGTCGACTTCACGATCGAGGTGGAGCGGTCGCTTCGCGTGCTGGACGGCGCGGTGGCCGTTTTCTGCGGCGTCGGGGGCGTGGAGCCGCAGTCGGAGGTTGTCTGGCGCCAGGCCGACCGGCACGGGATCCCGCGGCTGGCGTTCGTCAACAAGCTCGACCGGCCCGGGGCCGATTTCGACCGGGTCGTCGACGACATGGCGCGCAAGCTCGACGCCCGCGGCGTTCCGCTGACCGTTCCGCTCTGCGAGGACGGAACGTTCACCGCGGTGGCCGACATCGTGACGATGGAGAAGGTGACGTTCTCCGCGAACGACCAGGGTTCGGGGGTGTCGCGGGCGCCCCTCTCCGAAGCGGACCGGTCGGCGTGCGCGCGATATCGTGACGCGCTGGTCGAGGCGGCGGCCGACGTGGACGACGCGGCGGCGGAGAAGTACCTCGCGGGGGAGACGGTCCCGGTCCCGCTGCTGCGGGCCGCACTGCGCAAGGGGACGCTGGCCGGAACGATCTTCCCCGTCTTCGCGGGCTCCGCGCTCCGCAACCGCGGAGTGCAGCCGGCGATGGACGGGATCGTCCAGTACCTCCCCTCTCCGGAGGAGGCGCCGCCGGCCCGGGGCGACGACCCGCTGACCGGCGTCCCCGCGACGCGCGAACCGGTCCCGTCCGCGCCGTTCTCGGCCCTCGTGTTCAAGGTTCTCCAGGAGGAAGGGCGCCGCACGGTCTATCTCCGTGTCTACTCGGGAAAAGCGGAGGAGGGGGGCACGCTGCTGAACGCCGCCACCGGGCAGAAGGAGAAGGTGGCGCGCCTCTTCCGGATGCACGCCGGGAAGAAGGAGCGGATCGCCGTCGCGGCGGCGGGGGATATCGTCGCGGCGCGGGGGATCCGGTTTGCCCGCACGGGGGACACGCTGTGCGACCCCGGGGCGCCGATCGTGTACGAGTCGATCGAGATCCGCAAGCCGGTCGTGTCGGTCGTCGTCGAACCGAGAACGGTGCGGGAGATGGAGCGCCTTCGGGAGCTCCTCGCCGCGATGGCGGACGAGGACCCGACGCTGTCGTTCCGCGAGGACGCCGACACGGGGCAGATCCTCCTCTCCGGGATGGGGGAGCTCCATCTGGAGATCGCGATCGACCGATTGGCGCGAGACCACGGCATGGAGGTTCGCAAGGGGAACCCGCAGGTGGTCTACCGGGAGACGGTGGCGCAGGCGGCGCGCGCGGAGAGCGTCTTCGAGCGGGAGATCGCGGAGCGCGCGGTGACCGTGGCGACCACGGTGGGCGTGTCGCCGGCTCCGCGTGGATCCGGCGTGCGGTTCTCCGACGGGTTCCGCCTGCTCGGCCTGCCGCCGGACGTGGCCGACGGCGCGGAGATGGGGCTGCGGGAAGGGGCGTTCTTAGGCGCCCTCGGCTATCCGGTGGACGACATCACGGTCGATCTCTCCCGCCTCGAGTTCCTCTCCGGCGTCCCCTCGCCGGTGGCCGCGAAGGTGGCCGCCGCCAAGGCGTTCCACGAGGCGTACGAGAAGGGGAAGCCGTATCTGCTCGAGCCGGTGATGGCGGTGGAGATCGTCGTCCCCGACGAGTTCCTCGGCGGAGTGATCGGCGACGTGAACGCCCGGCGCGGCAAGGTCACCTCGGTCGACCGGCGCCCCGGGGGGAGTTTTTTATCGGCGGCGATCCCGCTCAAGGAGATGTTCGGCTACGTCACCGCCCTGCGGTCCCTGTCCCAGGGCCGGGGGAACTACACGATGAAGTTCTCGCACTACGACAGGGGATGAGGGCATTCGCTCGCCATAACCCGCGGGACTGACGCTACGGTAAGGTCCGGCGGAGCCGCCGCAGGAGGCGGGGCGAAGTGAGGTAAAGCGCAGCCGTGCAGGTCCATCGCACGGCGAGCCACGAACGGAGCCGCGTCCTCCGAGGCGGCGCAGCCGAAGATCGTTAGCGTATTCATGATGGGGAGTACTTGGGAGGGGAGATGAAGGTTTTCGACGAGGAGTTGGTGAAAGAGCGGGTGAACCGGTTTCCGTTCGTGAAGATGATGGGGATGAAGCTGATGTCGTGCAGCGGCGGGAAGAGCGTGATGCGGTGCCGCGTGCGGCAGGCGCTCAAGAATTCGGGCGGAACGCTTCACGGCGGAGTGCTGGGAACGCTCGTCGACATGTCCGTGGCGACCGCGCTGCGGTCCGTCCTGCCGCTCACTTCCCGGATGACCACGGTGGAATACAAGGTCAACCTGCTGAAGCCCGTCGCCGACGGCGTGATCACGGCGCGCGGCTCGGTGATCCGGATGGGGAAGACGATCGCCGTGGGCACCACGGAGATCCGGAATGCGGAGGGAGAGCCGGTCGCCTTCGGCTCCGCCACGTTCTATATCCTGAACGTGCGCTCCCCCGGCGATTCTCCGGGTATAATGGTGGCGACGACCGGACAGCGGAAGCGGAAGACGAAGCCGGTCCTCGAAGGGGAAAGTTGAGATGAACCGGCCGCGACCGATGGACTGAAGAACAAGTAGCTTCCCCACCAAGGGAATATCCACACCACAAGGAGTCCGCGCGATGTTCAAGGGAATCGACTATTTCGATCTGGAAAGCGGGTTGTCGTCCGAGGCGCGCATGATCCGGGATTCGGTCCGCGATTTCGTGGAGAAGGAGTTCCTCCCGATCGTGCGGGATCATTATCGTTCGGGCGGATTCCCGATGCATATCATCCCGATGCTGGGAGAGATGGGGCTCCTCGGCTCCAACCTGAAGGGATACGGGCTGCCGGGGATCGATCAGATCTCGTACGGCCTCGTCATGCAGGAGCTGGAACGGGGCGACTCGGGGCTGCGCAGCTTCGCCTCCGTGCAGGGGGCGCTGGTGATGTACCCGATCCACACGTTCGGGAGCGAGGCGCAAAAAGAACGGTGGCTGCCGGCGCTGGGGGCGGGGAAAGCGATCGGCTGCTTCGGCCTGACGGAGCCCGACCACGGCTCGGATCCCGCCGGGATGAAGACGAAGGCGGTGAAGGACGGGAACCACTACGTCCTGTCGGGCGCGAAGATGTGGATCACGAACGGGGCCGTCGCCGACGTGGCGGTGGTGTGGGCCAAGCTCGACGGCGTGGTGCGCGGGTTCCTGGTCGAGAAGGGGATGAAGGGGTTCTCCGCCCCCGAGATCCACTCGAAACTCTCCCTGCGGGCCTCCGTCACCGCCGAGCTGATCTTCGACGACGTCCGCGTGCCGGCGGAGAACCTCCTCCCCGGCGTGCAGGGTCTGAAAGGACCGCTGATGTGCCTGACCCAGGCGCGGTACGGGATCTCGTGGGGGGTGATCGGGGCGGCGATGGCGTGCTTCGACGAGGCGCTCTCCTACACGAAGGAGCGGAAGATGTTCGACCGGCCGGTCGCCTCCTTCCAGCTCACGCAGGCGAAGCTCGCGGACATGCTCACGGGGATCACGTCGGCGCAGCTGATCGCGTTGCGGCTCGGGCAGTTGAAGGAGGCCGGAACGATGCGCCCGCAGCAGGTGTGCCTGGCGAAGCGGAACAACGTCCGGATGGCGCTCACCGTCGCCCGGACCGCGCGCGGGATGCTCGGGGCCAACGGGATCAGCGACGAATACCAGACGATGCGGCACATGTGCAACCTCGAGTCGGTCGACACCTACGAGGGGACGTACGAGATCCACACCCTCGTGCTGGGGAAGGACCTGACCGGCATCGACGCGGTGTCGTAGGAGCGCATCTACGTCAGGATGTAGGCGCCGTTGCGCAGAGCGGCCTCCCCGCGGGCGATCATCGCGTCCAGGTGCTTGGAGAGCAGGGCCCACTCGCCGTAGTCGAACCAGGGACCGTCGCGGTCCGGCCCGTAGATCAGACGCCGGGCGATGATCTCCGCGCGCGTTCGCGGCTCCCGTAAATATTCCCGCAGCGTTTCCTCCCGTCGGTCGATCACGGCGAGATACATGTCCATCTTCCCCGCGATCGGGGCGCGGTGGACCGGCCCCTCGTGGGAGACCACGTACCGGTCGGCGGCGATCCTCGCGAGGCGGCGGGCCGACCGCCGGAACGCGTCGATGCCGCACGGGGCGTCGCCGTACCACGGGCCGAACGCCGTCAGGTCGTAGTCGCCGAGGAACAGGATCCCGTCGTCGGGGAAATGGAGGCACAGGTGCCCGGGGGTGTGCCCCGGGGCGACGACGGCGACCGCTCGTGTCTCGCCGAAGCGCAGTTCCTCCCCGTCCGCGATCCTGCGGGCGACCTTCCTCGGGACGAACGGGAATGTTTCCGCGAACATCTTCCGGTAGAACGCGTCCCACTCGTTCCCGAGGACGCCGTACCACGCAAGCAGCGTCTCGAGCGATTCGAGGGCCGGAGCGTCCGCGGCCGAGGACCAGACCGGCGCGTCCGGCAGGCGGGACAGGTACGTGAAATGGTCCTCATGGTAGTGGGTCATCACGACCGCCGCGATCCCGTTTTCCTTCCGCAGGCGCTCGATCTCCACGGGATCGGAGCCGGCGTCCACGAGGATGCCGCCCCCGTCCGCGATGTACAGCGAGTGCGCATACGGGTATCGCCCGCCCTTCCCTCCCTCCACGACCCATATCTTCTCCGTCAGCCGGCGAATCATCTCCGCTCACATCCGCGATATGATGTCTGCGTGAAGAAGATCCTGTTGCTCCCGTTCTGTCTTTCCCACGACGCGCTGGAAACGGCGGAGACCCTCGCCGCGGAGGAAGGGTACGTCGTCGTGGTGGCCCGCTCGACGGCCCGGGCGCTGGCGGAGGTGCGCCGGCACGCCGGTCCCTCCGGGAGCGGCGCCCCGGTGCGGATCGTGGGCGTCGTGTGCGACGGCCGGGCGAAGAAGGTGTGGGCGGGCCTTGCGCTTCTGAAAGCGCGGCAATGGGGGAAACGGCTCCTGCGGCGGCGCGTCCGGCGGATCGAGCTGGCCCGCGTGGCGATCACGGGCGGCACGAAGTCGCTGTTCGGACGGCGTCAATGCCGGGTGGGACGCAACGAGCCCGACGTCGCGGGATTGCGGCGGGCACTGCGGGGCGGCGACACGTTCATGACGGTGTGATCCCTTTCCCGTCGTTCTCCTTCCCGGCCGGGGGTGGGGGAGGGTGGAGCAGGTCTTCGCTTCGATGGATGGTCCGGGCCGTTCCGCTGTGGAACAGGAAGGCGAGGAGGAAGTAGATCCCGCCGATCGCCGCCGCCCCGCCGGCCAGCCGGATCGTCGACCCGAACGCGGTTTCCCACGCGAGGAACCGCGAAGCCGCGGTCATCAGAAAATATCCGGCCGTTCCGGCCAGCGCCGCGGCCAGCGCCATCTTCCCGTACTCGATCAGTTCGCGCACCCCCGCCCGCCCCACCGTCTTCCGCATCAGGATCCCGTAGAGTGCCGCCGCGTAGAGGAGGATCCCCGCCGTGCTGGCGAGCGCGAGGCCGAAGACGCCGTACGACTGCTGCAGGAGGTAGTACACGGGGAGGGCGACGATCCATGCCCCGGTTCCGACGAGCGTCGGCGTCCAGGTGTCCCGCATCGCGAAGAACCCGCGGGAGACGATCGCCTGGGCGCACCAGAAGGGGATCCCGAGGCAGAAGGCGGACAGCGCGGAGGCGGTGCGCATCGTATCGTCGATCGTGAACGCGCCGCGCTGGTAGACGAGGAGGACCGCCTCCCGCGACAGGACGACGGCGATGGCCGCCACCCCGGCGGAGACGAGGAAGACCCACCGCAGGGTGAGAGTCAGCGTGTTCCACATCTCCTCTTTCTTCCCCTCGGCCGCCAGCGAGGAGAGGAACGGGTACGACGCCACCCCCGACGCCTGGCCGAAGATCCCCACGGGCACCAGCATCAGGCGGCGCGCGTTGTTCAGCCAGGTGATCGCCCCGGCGAGGAGGAAGGAGCCGAAGGCGCGCGTTGTCCACTCGTCCACCACGACAAGGGAGAATCCGAGCATGATCGGGATGGAGAGCCGGATGAACTCCTTCAGACCGGGGTCGGAGAAGTCGAGCCGGGGGGAAAACGAGAGGCCGCCGCGCCGCGCGCCGTAGATCTGCACGGCGAAGTTCCCGAGGAACGCTCCGACGAGAACTCCCCAGGCGAATCCCTCCATCCCGCGGTCGCGCCCGAGCAGCAGTCCGCCCGCGATGATCCCGGCGTTGTAGATCAGGGGGGCCAGCGCGGGAAGGAAGAACTGCTTCCGGGCGTATTGCACCGCCATCAGGAGTCCGCCGATGTAGAAGAAGATCTGCGCGGGGAGGACGATACGCGTCAGGCGCGCCGCCAGCGCCGCCTGCGCGGGAGAAAAGCCGGGTGCGAGGAGGGGGATGACGCGGCCCGCGAGGAACTCGCCCAGCACGATGAAGAAGATCATGGCGATCCCCATCACCGTGGCGATCGTCGAGAAGGAGCGGAATCCGTCCGCTTCCTTCCCCTCCGCCAGGTATCGCGCGAAGATCGGGATGAAGGTGATGGAGAGCGCGCCGCCCGCCAGCAGGTAGTTGAGGAAATCGGGGATCGTGAACGCGACGAAGTAGGCGTCGGTGTCGGAGGTCGCGCCGTGCTGCCAGGCGATCACGGCGTCGCGGGCGTACCCGAGGATGCGGGAGAGGAGCACCGACCCCATCATCAGCGCCGCGGCGCGCCCCATCTGTCGGCCCGGGCGGTCGGTCATCCTTGAGACTATAATCCAAGTGCTGCATTTCATAAATACGTCTGCATTCGAGTCGTTGAACAGGGACGTTCCTGCGAACTGCCGTTGAACGGGGACACTCCTGATTGACGCCGGTCAAGCGGCGGAGGCGTTCGCTCTGCTATTATCCCGAGCATCAACCTGCGAGGTGAACGACATGGTGTCTTCCGGAAACAATTCCTGCGGCATCGGGCCGGCGAAGAATCCGGCGGAGGGGAAGCGACCGATTCCGGGCGTGCGCAACGTCGTCGCCGTCGCATCCGGGAAGGGAGGCGTGGGGAAATCGACGATCAGCGCGAATCTCGCGGTGGCGCTGGCTCGGACCGGGGCGCGCGTCGGTCTGCTCGACGCCGACATCTACGGTCCTTCCGTCCCGACCCTGTTCCACCTGAAAGGGCACCGGCTGGCCGGCGAGGAAGACAAGATCGTCCCCGCGGAGGCGAACGGGCTGAAGATCGTCTCGATCGGGTTCCTTCTCGAAGACGACACCCCCGTCATCTGGCGCGGGCCGATGCTGATGAAGGCGCTGGAGCAATTTCTCCACGGGACGAAATGGGGGGAGCTCGACTACCTCGTCATCGACCTGCCGCCGGGGACCGGGGACGTCCAGATCTCCCTCGTCCAGATGACGCCGGTGGCCGGGGCGGTGGTGATCACGACGCCGCAGGACCTCGCCCTGATCGACGTGAAGAAGGCGGTGCGGATGTTCGAAAAGGTCGGCGTTCCCATCCTCGGCGTGGTCGAGAACATGAGCTACTTCCTCTGCCCGCACTGTGCGGGCCGCAGCGAGATTTTCGGGCACGGGGGGGCGCGGAAAGCGTGCGCGGAGATGGGGCTCCGCTTCCTCGGCGAGGTGCCGCTCGAGATGGCGCTGCGGGAAGCGTCGGATGCGGGAGCATTGCTGGTGTCGACCGCCCCCGACGCGCCCGCGGCGCAGGCGATCGCGAAGGCGGCCGCGGATGCCGCCGCCGCCCTCGCCCTCCTCGATTCCCTGGGTTAGCCCTCCATCTCGCGGGTGGGGTAGGAGAAGTACTCGTGGGTCTGGATGTTCGCCCAGAACTCCTCGAGGTCCTTCGTCAGGATGAGCAGATCGTGACGCACCCCGATCTGGTCGCGCACATGCCCGCGGAACGTCGCCTCGAGCTTGAAGCCCAGTTTTTCAAAGACCCGCTTCGCGCCCGGCTGCGACTCCATCACCTCGGCCACCACCTTCTCGAGGCCCGATTTCAGGGCGTGAAGGAACAGCTCGTTGGCGAGGAGGCTCCCCATCCCCTTCCGGTGGAAGTCTTTCGCCACGACGATCCGGATCGTCCCGACGTGCTTCATCCACCCGCCGAGGTTCTTGTGCAGCGTGGCGTCCGCAACGATGTCGTTCCCCTTCCAGGCGAGGAGCGGAAAAACCCGGTCGTAGTTGAGCTCGGTTGCCCACCGCTCCACCACCGAGGGATCCGCCACGTTGTCCTTCAGGAAGATCCGGTCGCCCTCCGGCAGGCGCTGGAAGAAGGTGAACAGGGCCTCCTTGTCCTTCCGCTCGAACGGCTTGAGCGTTACCGTGGAACCGTCCTTCAGCTTGACGTCCTTTGGATATTCGCGGTTCATGGCGCGTCCTCCTTGTCCGGCGGGTGTGTGGAACCCCAGGTGGAACACGGTGAACGGAAGCACGAAGTCCTGTTTTCATTATAATGTGCGCGGGACCCGGCACAACGGGGAAAGGGGAAAACATGGGCGGCAAGGTGATCGTGGAGCGTGACGGGGGGGTGGCGACCGTCACCCTCTCCAACCCGGCGAAGAAGAACGCGCTGAACCTGAAGATCCTGAACGAGTTGCGGGCGGCGCTGGACCGGCTTTCCGGAGAGGGCACGCGCTGCCTCATCCTGCGGGGCGAGGGAAGCGAGGCGTTCTGCGCGGGATACGACATCACCCAGATCCCCGCGGGCGGGAGCGGCGAGGCCCAGGTTCTCCTATCCAGTAATCCATTCGACGACATGATCCGGGCGGTCGAATCGTTCCCCTCGCCCGTGATCGCGATGCTCAACGGCTTCGCGTTCGGCGGAGGGCTCGAGATGGCGGTGGCGTGCGACATCCGGATCGCCTCCGACCAGGCGGTCTTCGGAATGACCCCGGCCCGTCTCGGGATCATCTACCGTCCCGCGGGCCTCATGCGGTT
>Ga0172376_10004036_pt1 | contig 16935 bp, 26 predicted proteins | sample Lak35m_FD_121114 | JGI IMG/M metagenome (GOLD analysis project Ga0172376, IMG submission 121114) | Freshwater microbial communities from Kabuno Bay, South-Kivu, Congo - kab_092012_35m | ecosystem: Environmental > Aquatic > Freshwater > Lake | place: Democratic Republic of the Congo: South-Kivu... | reverse complement strand
AGATCAATGTCAACATCAATAGTATCTCCGTCCACTATTTTTGTTACTTGCTTTACTCTATATTCAAACATAACTCTCCTTAAATTTTAATGAGCAGTTTAGCCGCATGCTCAGGCGGATCCTGGGCAGCGATGCCCGCATCTGCGACTCCCCAGTGACGGGGTGCAGACTTACATTATACTATTTATTTGATCTTGATAGTCTTTGGCTTCTTTTCTTCTGGCAGAATGCGTACAATATCAATCTTAAGCATTCCATCCTTCAGTTCCGCAGCCTTTACTTCCATATACTCACCAAGGGCCCACTCACGAGTAAATTTTCGGGCAGCAATTCCACGATGGATAAACTTCGAATCGTTATCCCCCGTCTTTAATTCTCCCTTTACTGTAAGCTTGCCGTCTGCTGTTGATACATCAATATCTGTTTTACCAAATCCAGCGACTGCTAGTTCGACAACAAAGTTGTCTTCGTCTACCTTAATTACGTTATATGGTGGATAGTTAGTTGCACTTGATACTGTTTGAGCGTGGCTCCATGTATCTAAGGCTCTATCGAATCCAATAAAAAAAGGATCCTTAAAAAGATCCCATGTATATGTTGTTACCATTTTATTCCTCCTTCAAGCGAATAAGTTAATTTATAGGACCCCTTACGAGCATCCTACAATAATTATATCATAATTTTTAATCGTTTGGAATATCCCTAAAATCAGATATATCTATTTCAACTAGACCCATTTCTTTGGCCAGCTTTTGCCCCTCTGGACTTAAGTGTATTGTTGCCTGCAGATTCTCATCGTATTCTATTTCTGCAAGCCCCGCCTCGTATAAATTTATTAAAGACTTGTCAACATAATCAAGATGAGACTGCCACAACTCAGGCGCATACTCTTTAGCCATTTCTTGATTTATAGAATAAATAAGTTCGCCATTTTCATGCATGCCCTCAAGGTTTACTACGCCTAGTTCTAAATAATAGGACAACATTTCATCATCGTTTTCATTATCAGGATTCATTAATTGTTCCATCCTTATTTTTATCTATAGTTGTTTCTACTATCTGCTGCACATACTCAGAAAAATGTTTTCTAACACTTCCCATCGGTCTAGATCCAGTAGACTTCCAGATTCTATTATACTCCATTACATTAGCAAACGTAGTGGGGCAGAGGGATACTCCATTGTACTCTTTTAAAACTGTAGGTAGCGGCACATGCTTACCACAACACTTACACTCTTTAGCTCTTTCTTGATACATACTCATACTATTTCCATTCCGTCTAATACATCTGATAAGTTTTTAGGCATCCTTGGTGGTCTTATCATGTTCATCACTATCTCGTCTTCTTCTTTTTCCCTGTCCCACTTTAAAGAGCTGTAGGTGTGTATGTCTATCTCTTCATTGTTCTGTGGCCTGCTTCTGCTAATTGCGTTATATATAGAACCGCAAACTGCGTCAGCCAAGTCTTTAGATCCTTTTCTTGGGTGATCAACCCTATCTCTCATTATTTTTAATTGAAGTAATTCATCTATTAATAATTTAATGGCTGGTCCGTTTAGTCTATCTTCTGCAACAACCATAGCCATATCATCGTAATGTTTCTTGGCTACAGAAAGAGTCTCTGTATTAATTCCATACTGTTTTAACTGTTGCATCATATCATGAGAATTCCAGCGGTCAAATGTGCAAACTCTGATCTTAAAACCTTTTGTTCTGAGTGACAAAATGTAATCTTTTACTTCTGTAAAATCTACAGATTTATCTGGAGTTGGTGTCCAATACCTAACTGCATCCACTTCTACAATTGGTGCTGGCTGTGAATAAGTATCAGTTACTTTTACATTTACCCACTTCTGTACATGTGCCATAGAAACGGCACAATGGTCGTGCTTTTGTGCAAGGTCTACGTGTAAGAAATATTCTTTGTCTGGATCTGGTGCAAACCAATTTTCAAATCTACCAAACTCATCTACTGCAAGTAACAGGTTACTGAATGCTTTTTCAATTTTTTCACGAGACTTGAAAAACGCATCTACTGCCTCCGATGGCATACATGCAAATCTTCCAAGGGCGTCTGGGGCATTTTTATAAAATGCTACCTTAAAATCACCAATGCTTCTAGTTGGATTTATATCCCATGTAGGCCTTTTAAGAGCATACATTCTAGGATACTTATAAGAAATTATATGATCTTCTTCCCATTCAATATCAAACTCATTTCCTTCTGTTCCGTCTGGCAATGATTCATCTAACTTGAAATGATGTGTTCTAACTACAACTTCTTTTTCTGCAACAACATCTTCGTAGCGCTGTTGAATATAATCATTCTTATATCTTGGGAAAGAAAGAAGAATAACCTTTCCATAATCTGGAAAACGTGAATCAACTGAAGCACGATACATCTCATATATTGCACCACCAGTTTTTGCTTGCTCATGTCCAGTTGTATTCTCTGTGGCAAATCCTGAGATTTCGTCAAGGATGATTACGATAACGTTATAACCTTCCCAGGCTTCACGTTCTGAGTGGCCTGAATGTACTGTTATATTTTTATTAAATTTTATTTCAGAGGCTTTCTCTGTATACTTTCCTACAAACCATGGTGATTTATCTATGCGTGTTCTAAGGCCTTTAAAGAAGACATTGTTCGCCTGCTGAGCATTAATAGCAATATTAATAATATCAATTGAGTCTCCAGGTGGCTTGCCGTAATACTGTGCTGGATCCTTAAGGCATAATAGTAAATACACTATATAGGCAACTGATATTGTAGAGCAGTAGTCCTTTCCAGAACCCTTTCCTAGTTGAGCAACAACCTCGTTGGCTGTCTGCTTAAACATTCTTTTGCCTTCTTCTTCGCCAAACAATTTAATTAAAGTAGACTCTTTATATACCTGAGAAGACTTTTCAATTAATGTATATTGATATTCAGATAATGGCGGAAGTCCAAGATAGTCTGGACTGGTTACAAATGTTCTTAAATCTATTGGCCGCTCTTCAAACTCTTCGCCATCTAGAATATCAATAAGATCATTAAAACTAAGATCCACTTACTTCCTCAATAATCTCTATTGGCTCCACCACTCCAGTAATCTGTGATAAGCGCTTTGCAACATCCATCTTGCATTTAGAACATGAGGCTGTAACTTCTTTTAATATTTTAACGAGGATATCTTGCTTACGTTCTGTTTCTGCAATTTGATTTGCCAACTCAGCATTGTCAAGTAGGCCAACTTCTTGAAGCATTCCAATTCTTTTACCTTCAATATCGGCAATAAGCTTTAGTGCTCCTGATTTAACATTTAGTTGTCCCGCCTGATCTGCGTCTTCAACGGTTTTCCATGCCTCTTTGATGAGCATAGCGTAGTGTTGGTCTGCTCCAGAGATAGCCTCTTTAGCCCTCTCACGGGCCGCTGTGTCATTGTGTACAACGTTCTTCCACTCATCTATTAACTCAACCACTTCAGCTCTCTTAAAGCCCGTGACGGCGGCAATCTGGGTAGGGCTATTTCCTTTAAGTAGTTCTGAGACTACCATGTTCATGCGATCAAAATGATCGGCTAATTCAATTTCGGACATATGTTAGAGTATACTCTTAGTCGACTAAAAAATCAACTAGATTTAGCTATTTTATATAATACAAGGTAGCCAATTAAATCATCTATATCATTATCCCCAGCAAATCCCTGATTATTCTTTACTCTATTTAATTTATCATCTATGCGTACTTTTAATTGTTCTGTTGAATCCGCCGTCGAAAATATTCTGGCAGGCTCAAGGGCAGAGTTGCCGTATGAGATATTCTTGTCAATAAGCATGTGAGCAATCTCATGGCATGTCTTCCATATCTGTGTGCCAGCAGGTGCCCCTACTGAATGAAGATATAAATCCTCACATTTAAATGTTTTCATGTCTTCAAATACTGGTCTTAACATTACCGCCTCCTAATTAATTGAAATTTCTCTAAATGTCTCTGTATGGTCATTGCAGAGACTTTACACTCTTCGGCAATTTCTGTTACCGTTTTCTTTTGAACTACGTATCTTCGATACAGCCATGTTTGACTTTGATATAACTTCATCTTTCTGTCAACACCTTATTAGCATAATGAGCAATGCCGAATGCATCTGCTACGTCAAAATCTGTTATAGACAGTCCATACTTTTTATTAAAGTAATCTACCGTTCTTTGTTTACGCATGTTTCTTAATTGAGTTTTATACCAAGAGTCTGCGTATCCTGGATTCTTTACCCTGATAGCCGCCTTTTCTTCTTTGGTTGGATTCTTATTACCAATATATGCCTGCCAAGAACTAGGGGATATAGTAATAACGGAAGCGCCAGTAGACATAAGCTCAGCAATGACGACACCGTAGACATAGGATAATTTTATCACGGCATCGGGAGATCTAACAAGTATCGCACCCTCTACAGCAATATAATCACTCTTTAATTTTTCTAACATAGAACTGGTTTTAATTTTAGCGTCGTAAATCTTTTCATAAATGTCTTGACCGACAAAGTTTATCTTGCCCCATTTTAATGGCTTGTCGTTTTCCATTAAGCAGAAAGCAACTGAGTTTGTTGAGGCATCTATCCCTAAAACTCTATTAGCTTTAGTCTTAACTAATTCAGCTAACTTCATCTATCATGCCCTTTATCTTAGATCTTTTATTTATATCTATCTTTTTTTGACATGCAGCGCATAGCGAAGCATCGTTATACCTACTTAATTGTGCACCACATTTTTTGCAACCACGGGCTGCACCATTTCTAATAGCTTTTCTCTCATAATACTTTTCCATAATCCTTTTGTTTGTTGCAATTCTGCAACATTCATCAGAACAATACTTTTGATTATGAGTTTTAGGAGTAAACTCCTTACCATTTAAACAATCTTTATTTGCACAAATCACAGCTTGGGAACCCGATACGACTCTATTTGAACTGTACCCAAAAGTCCAGCATAACATTCTTTTTTAATTGGGCAATAGGTGCAAGGCATTTTAGATTTAGATGCCCCTGCTGGACGCATCGGAAGATCTCCATCTTTAAAGTTATCCCATACCTCACACATCCATGTAAATGCCTCTTCAATAATTTCCTTATTCTTGTCATTCATAGAAATTGGTATAACAATTACCTCTTGAGTATTTTTATTTTCATACAAGAAGAATCCTTCTTTAGCATTCTTTAGTTTCATGTATGTAAGAAGCTGTAGTAGGTGATTAGTAGTAGGTTTCATCTCTGCCTGCCTTTGATCCCATACCTCTTGCTTAGCCGTTTTTATTTCGCCAAGCACCGTTTCTGAGTCATACTCCATAATTAAATCTATAAATCCACGAATAGGAGGATACTCGTTTACTATTTCTTCTTCTTCTGCTCTAAACTCTGGCATAGATGCAATAAGTTTTTGTAATCTTTCATGGGCCTGTGTACCCTGTGCCATATTAGCAACTGCTACCGCATCATTATCATCAATAAACATTGCGCCACTAAATGCCATGTACCAATAGCGGGGGCATGTTCCATGACCATATCCAAGAGTACTGGGGCTAAATGATTTTTTTGTCATCTCCCCATCAGCACGTTTAGTGTTACGATAAGACTCATCTAATAGCTGAGCAAATCTTTCTGGGTCGAAGTGCTTGCCTGCATGTTTTTTAAACTTAAGGTTCTTTACAATATCTCTACCCATTATTTGGCACCCATAATTTTTCTTTTCCTTTATTGTGATATCTAGCCATAACAAACAATAAGTCTGATAGACGATTTAAATATTTAGGAATGTTTGGATTAACATTTTCTATTTTCCATACTTCCCGCTCTGCCCTCCTCACAACAGTCCTAGCATTGTGTAGTGGTCCTGTAGGCAAAACAAAAGATCTAAGTGGCTCTAGGTATTCATTATAGTCATCAATTACATTTTCTAAGTATGTAATTCTATTTTCAGATATTGTTATTGTTGGGGCACCAGCAATCTCTGCCCCAAGATCGAACAGGTCGCTTTGAACTCTTTCAATAATATCATTATATTCATCTGTAGCCATTCCAATAGCAGAGTTAGCTTCATCTACGGCACCTATGGCTTCCATTATGAGGCTGGTCTTAGAAACTCTTTCATTGTTGGCAGTAGAAGTTTGACCATCATCGCCAGTCTTTGTATAAATTTTACTTAATATAACCATTATGAACTATACCTAACAACATATTTTAGTGCGTCTACTAACTTATCAATAGACTCTTTAGCAGAATAATATATATTCTTTTTGTTATTGTTAACAGTTCCTGCTTTATCTTTAGCAATAGTTGAGTAAACTGAAGCCATCATAGAAAATTTTGTGGACATAGCCTGCAACTCTATGATTAAATAAGGAGCTTTAGCGGAAGGAACATCTGGATTCATCAATAGCTTTACTACAATAGCCAATGCCTTATCTAGTTGATCGTCTTTCATATACTCATGGATCTCATTAAATTCTGTAATAGAACTAATTAGCTCTAGAGTATTTTTATCGTTTGTCATTTTTAGCCTTTTCTTTTTTATCTAATTTGTCTATAAATAATCCAAGCGGGTATCCGATTAAAAATCCTATTGCAATTCCTGAAATTAAAAACATCTCCATAGCCTTTACTTAACTTCCTTATGCTTTACTTTGTAAGGGCCAAGATCGGCCTTTACGGTACCATCTTTTCTAAGCCTGACAATCCTACCGTTTTTAATTTGAGTTGGATTAAATGGCATCTTGTTATTTCTTTTACCGCTTGACATTATTGTCCTCCCAGAACTGTATTAATTCTTGTAATACCGCCCATTCAATTATTCCAAGTCTTACCTTGGAATCCGTTCCTATAATAATCTTTAAGGCTGGGTGCATGTCACGACTTACTTTAAAAGTATCTGTGCATATTTTTGACCAGACAGATTTGTTTAATGCAAAAGACGAGGATGCTTCCTTATAATCAACCAAGAATTGTTTCCATTTAGCATCACCCTTTTGGTAATCGCCCCGCCCACTATTTTTTTGTGCTTTAGCTCCGTCTCTTTTAACTTCAGATCTTTCTGACATTAGTTAACCTTAAATGAATTTTTGTGACCATCGGGACATTCCCAACTCATAGTAAGAGACATTGCGTCCCAAAAATACTCTTCTGCATCCTTATCACATTTAGCGCATGGTTTCTTGCCACCAAACCTTTCAAGTTCGGAAGCCATTATTTCTTCTTTTTTAAAGAACTCATTAAGATTTGGCACGGATATCCTCCTGTAGTTTTGTAACCACTTTAGGGTTGTCACGAAGATACTGCACTGCTTTCGCCCTTCCTTGAAATCTTTCTCCGTTTACGGTATACCAAGCGCCACCTTTTTCAACTATGCCACACATTTCTGCAACATCTAAAGTTTCTCCTACAAGGTCTACCCCTAAGTTTTCCCCTTGGTAGTAAAAATCATATTGTCCTGATAAATTTGGGGGACCGACTTTGTTGTAATCAATAATCCAATTGACTGGTCTGCCAACTCTTTGTTCAATAATCTTGTCGCCAACTTTAACGCCAGCCTTAATAGCGTTAGCTTCGGCTTCCGAAGACCATAGTTTAATAACGGTAGAGGAAAAGAACTTAACTGCCATTCCGCCCGTGGGTATGTGGCTAGCATGCATAGATCCAAATTGGTTTCTCTGTTGTGAAATGAGAATAAGTAATGTATTTTTGTTTGCATAGTTTAACATTTTGACTGCGTGAGTCATATCCTTTGCTTCTGCACCGATTTGCTTAGTGTCTTGCAAATCTTTTAATTCGTTTCCATCTTTTTCAAAATAGATTGCTGGTAGCAATGCGGAGATAGAGTCAACAACAATAATATCGACCTCTGCTTCCATCAACTTAGTTGCAACATCTACCATATCGTTTACAGTTTTTGCCTGTGAATAAATTAATTTTTCTGAATCCACGCCAAGACTCTTGGCCCATTCTGGATCATAAGAATGCTCTGCATCAATCCAAGCACAGCTCTTGCCTTCTTTTTGTGCCAAGGCCAACATCTGTAAGCAGAAAGAAGATTTACCAGCAGACTTATTTCCCCAAACAAGAATCTGTCTTCCATAGGCAAGTCCGCCTTTTAAGGCAAGGTTTAGCCCTATGCTTGGTGTTGGTTGCTTATCTACATTTACATCTACTGCTGATTGAACTCGTGCTCTTGTTTTTGGATCTAGTTTTGCTAATATATTGTCTAATACAATTTCCATTATTATTCTTTCTTCTCTCTGCTTATTATATCATTAAAATAGGTTGCCGTGAAGTCTTGGACGCTCTTTATTTTTATTTATTTTTGCTTCCAGTATTTCATCTAAACTATGAAGAATTTGTTCTTCATTCCTCATTGCTGCATACACATCTAGTAATCGAATAATAACATCTGCAATTTCCTCTACAACCTTTTCAGATCCTTGAGATTTTCTAATTGCCTCTAGTACTTCAGTAACTTCTGAATGTACAAGTGCAAGTTTGTTTCCAATCTTGTCATGAGAATATTCTCCATCCCAGAACCCTTTGTCTCTTGCTGTTTCATGAAGCATTGCTGCTAATGCATCAAGTCCGTAATCGGCTAGAATTTCATTGCTGTTCAATTTTGTCCCTTAAACTAAATGTAAATGATGGGCCTTCCTCATCATAATCTATTACTAATTCTTTTTCTGTCGCTCCCGCATCTAAAAACCTTAGAGTGGGAACTGTTAACTTTCCATATTCTTCTAAGACAGCAACCAACACTTGGTTAATGCTTATTGAAGTAACTAAGCCCTGTATGTCATCTGTCACTTTATCTCCTTAATATTTAAAGTCCCGTCATCAAGTTTTGATATGATGACCTGACACTTCATTCCCTCACGCATTTTAGCTAGGGCGATCTTATATAGACTAGAAAAAACAATTGCTCTAGTTAGATTTTTATCTTTATCGGATAATACTATATGTGCCATGGTTTTACCAGCCTTTGTTTTATAGGGGGTAAAGTCAACAACCATGTATTCTTTTTCCTGTAAGTCATATTCTTTTCTATATAAAAAGTCTACAAATGTATTTTTTGAATCAGGAGTAATATCTTGAACCTTTACATACTTGGCAATTCTGTTATCTCCGACTAAAATAAAATACATTTGGCCAGTCTCTATGGGTGTTTGTTCGTTATGAAATAATCCTATGGCGCCAGTTTCATCTACAAGTTCTACTCTAGCCCACCCAGTTCCACGCTTAATTGATTTAACCATTCCAAACATTACGAATGCCCCAAGGTCGTCAAACTCAGATATCGGTCTTGCTTGAGACTTAATTCTTGGAGGAAGATCTAGATTAAATGTAGGTATTCCAAGATACTCGTAATAATTTTCTTTTTCTTTACCGTCTCTTAAGTTATCATCAAATGCTGCACCGCCAATAGCATTTAATGCAGAGATTGCTCTACTATTAATACCGCTACCCTTTGCTGAAGCCTTTTGTATAAAATCAGCGTAGTCTACATAAGGTCTTTTCTCAATAATCTTATTTGCAATACTGTCTGAAATAAACTTAACTTCAGCTAATCCAAATCGAATTGAATCTTTCTGTAATGAGAAATAGATATCTGACTCATTAATGTGTGGTAAAAGAACCTTAAGTCCTAAGCGCTTAGATTCAATTAAGTATTCCGTACGAACATCTTTATCGTTTTCGTTTTTAAGAATTGAAAACATGAACTCAAGAGGGTAATAAGTCTTAAGCCAAGCCGTATAATAGCTAAGCATGGAATAAGCAACAGCATGAGAACGGTTAAAAGAATAGCCAGCATGAGCCTCGAAATCATGCCATAGATGCTGGGCTTGTTTTTTAGTAATATGCTTCTCAGCCCCCTGTATAAACTTATCTTTGAATTGATCAAATTCTTTTGCATCTTTCTTCTTTCCAATAATCTTACGAACCTTATCAGCCTCTGCCCAAGTCATACCGCCCAAATGTACGCAGGCCTGCATAACTTGTTCCTGATAAATAATAACACCATATGTATTTTCTGTAAAAGGCTTCATTATATTATGTACATATTGAACGGCTTCTTGGCCATGCTTTCTTTTAATATATGAAGCACCTACAGTATTCATTGCTCCTGGACGAACAAGAGCATTCGATGCTGCAAGGTCTTCAAATTTATCTACACCCATTTTAATCAATAGGTTTGTATATGGGGTTGCTTCTGCCTGAAATACACCTTTAGTGTATCCTTCGCTTAATGTCTTGTAAACCTTGCTGTCATCTAAAGGTATTTCAGATAAATTAATTTGTTTACCAGATCTATCTTTAATAGACTTTAGTGTATCTGCAATTACAGATAATGTCTTTAGGCCCAAAGCATCCATCTTGATAAGGCCTATGTCGGCAACAGTATCCATGTCGTATGCAACAACTGGTATACGGCCAGAAACATCATCATCTGAATCTGCTCTAGATTCTACTGGCGCAAACTTTCTTAGGTCGTCTTTAGCTACAACTACACCTGCTGCATGTACGCCAACAGACCTAATCTTTCCACGTAATCTTTCTGCAAGCCACACTACCTCTGGATATTTAATCCTAAACTCTTTAGTGTTTGGAGAGTCCATAAAGTCTTCAAATGTGTCTATTTGTTTTAGTGCACGATTAACATCTGACAATGGGACCATAAATACACGGGCAGCATCTCTAATTACACCTTTGTCTTTAAAATAAGTGTAGGTAGAAATAGAAGCCACATGCTTAAACTTCTTTTTTAAATAATCTTTAACTTCTTTACGACGACGGTCTTCAAAGTCTGTATCGATATCTGGAAAGTCATTACGCTCAGGATTAATGAAGCGGAAGAATAGGAGATCATATTCAATTGGATCTACATCTGTAATTCCTAGGGCATAGCAGACAAGGGAGCCAGCGGCGGAACCACGACCTGGTCCAACCATAATATTATTATCCTTAGCCCAATTGACCATGTCTGCTACAACTAGGAAGTATGAGGCAAATGATTTATCTTTAATTACTTCTAATTCTTCAATCAGCCTTTGCTCATATAGGTCATTTCCCATCCATGACGAGGTCAGATGTAGCCTTTCTAGGCCTTCAAAGGCCATTTGGGACAGTTTCTGGTCTGCATTGGTCTTAGGGACAGGCAATAGGTCTAAACCCTGGTAAAAGTCGTATTCCTCAATTTTAGAGGCTATCTCCATAGTATTGGTATATATGTCGGTTCTATCTATGCCAGCCTTATTAAAGTCTGCCTCTATTTCAGCCCTAGTCTGAATAAATAGGTTATAGTCTACAAATGATATTTTCCTGTCAGGATAAAGATAGTTAAATCTATCTAACATATCTTTCATCTGACGAGACATTTCAAAATCTGCTTCTTTGTCTGCTTTTGGAGATGTGGATAGAATAAGCATAGCCTCTTCTAATATACGGTCTTCTTCTTTGGCAAAGTGGGCATCTCCTGTTGCCACCGCCTTAATTTTAAGTTCATCTGCTAGCGATAGCAGCCCTTCATTTATTTCTTTCGGATTGTGAGCCTGAACCTCAATATAAAAATCTTCACCGAAATTCTTCTTAAAGTCTTTGAGAATAAGTTTAGCTTCAGAGAACTCATTCTTCTCGATGCACTTAGAGATAAGACCATTAAGGCATCCAGACAATACAATAACGCCTTCCGAGTATTCATTAAGTATCTCCCTATCAATACGTGGCTTGTGATAAAAGCCTTCGTTCCATGCAAGCTCCTGCAAAATATTTATGTTCTCTAAACCCTTTTTATTTTTAGCAAGAAGGATAATGTGGTTGTAAGCCTGAATTGATTTATCTGTTTTTGATGCACGATCAAATCTATCTGTAGGAGATATGTAAGCCTCTACGCCAAGGATAGGCTTTATGCCCTGATCTTTACATGCTATTTGCATTTCACGATGTGATGACAGTGTACCGTGGTCTGTAATTGCTAATGATGTTTGACCAGCATCTTTTGCTGCCTTGACAAGTTCGGCTGGAGAATTAAGACCATCCATTAATGAATAATATGAATGAACGTGAAGATGGGTAAAACTCATTAGTATCCGCCTAAACATTCATTTCGAGTATGATAAAGCCTAATCTTAATCATAGTTTTTTATTTGGTGCGTGTAAATCTTCTTTGCAACATCCACACTTCATATGCCATTCTCTGGCAAAGAAATCATATACCATGCCCACGTAGTTTTTATATTTATTAGAAACAAATGTTTTAAATGGGTCTGGTATATCGTATGTTTTCATTATGTTATTTTACTAAATAATGCGGAGGCGGTCAATACCGCCTCCGCTATTTAATGCTACCAGTCTACGCTACTGGATGATGCAGAAGACTCTTCGGCATTACCAGTTTCGCCCATATAAAAAGCTTCTTGCTCTGCATATGGAACGTGACGTACTGCTGTTTTTTCTAGGTCATACAATTCTAGCGCAGCAAAATCGAATGGGGTCTCATCTTTTGCTAGTGGAATGATTGTATAACTTGTGTCTGTTTTTGAACCATTGCGCTTGATTCTCCACATCAGGTTTGTGATGCTTCCCATCTCGCCAGCGTATTCAATTAAGGTAGGTGTAATTGTTTTACCGCTTGTACCTTGTGAAAGAATTGCAACATATGGCTCTTCTTTACCATCGTCTACCAAGACGTTGATATATAGGCGGGTCCTGGCTTTCCAGCCAGCCTTTGGATCTTTGCGATGTTGTTCATTTGCCCAGTCACGTCCTTCGGACTCCATTGTGTCTAGAGCCTTACGACGATAATCCTTTGGGTTTGTGTGCTCTAATGCGATAAATCCGCAACCAAGCTTATCATTATAATTAGGTGAATCTGCATCAAGTTCTTGTAAGAACCTAATCTTTACGCTTTCGCCGTCTTCAACCTTTAGCCAACGGCCTTTGTTCTCATCTCCGCCAGAATATGACGGCTTATCGAGTGCTTTGTTTAGGTCCTTTAGACCTTTTACTATACTCATATGTATCTCCTTGTTTGTAGTTGATGGTATATATCCATCTGTGTTTTCATTATATCATGAGTTCCAGGATCTGTATTCCATGTCGGATACAGAATTTTTTATACAGACTTTAATTTCCTCATCGGTTAAATCGCCTGCATCTTTTGCACCATGAGGATATATCTTACCATATTCATACGAAGCCCACAAGAGGTCTTTGAATTTTAATTTATTGGCTATGCTATATCCTAAATCTCTGCCAGCAACATCGTTGTCTGTCATAATGGTTATTTTATTAAAATGTCTATTCAATAGATTTTGTTGTTCAGTTGACAGGAATCCTCCTAAAGTTGCAACAACATTTGGAAAACCAGCCTGATGTATACGTATAGCATCAAAGCTGGACTCTACAACGATAACTTGATCTCCAATTCTTTTAGCACGATGAATATTAAACAGTGTCTTGCTCTTAGGCAAATTGGTGCTATTCTTAAACGACTTGCCCTCAATAGATCTTCCTACAATTCCTATAGCCATTCCATCTGGGCTATGAACTGGAACAGTTACCATGCCCATATTTTCTGAGTATCCAAGGCTGAAATGTTCAAGGGCTTCTTGCATTATGCCACGAGACTTAAAATAATCTTTTGCCTTATCACTTGATAGCAAGCCTTTGTGCAGTTTATCCAGAGTGTCTTTATTAAACTCTTCAAATGTTGGCTTGTCTGCCATAGTCTCTGCAAGCAATTCATCAAAGTTTTCTAGCGCCTCTGATTCTTTTGAAGATATAAATCTCATTGCTTCAAACTCTGTCTTATTCATTACACGCTTAACTAATTCCTGAATTGTTCCTGCTTCTCCACATGATGGGTTAAAGCAAATGAACGCACCTTTTTCACGGCTTACGCTAAAGCTGGATGTATGCCTATTAGAATGAAATGGGCAGTAGCATAGAAAGTCATTGCTAGTTTCACCAGTCACTTCCAATCCTATTGATTTTAGGATGGACTTGATATGTGCTGGCGAATACTGCGTGGTATCGACTTCCCCTGTGTTATACCCTCTAATTGCCATGCTTTCTTCTTTCCCACATAAACACCATGAATGCTCATTAAGAACTTCCATGTCTCGCCAGTAAATTCTACCGAAAAGGCTGTGTCTATGTCAAGTACTCTGATATAGCCTTTGCCCCTCATGTCCTGAGTTAATAAGTTTTCGTATTGTGGTCTTAAACTTATTAGCTGAGAATTGTCATTAAACTCTACCGCTATCTGAAACCTTTTAATTTTTCGATGAGTCATTATTCATATCTGGTAAATTTTCATAAATCGGAGTAATAACACCACGATTAATATCCCAATCTAGATAGAAGTCAAACTCATAACCGTGACGGTTCTTACGGCTAACTACTTCAATCATATTTGTTCCTGGATACCTATGAATAGCCATAGCCATATCAGCATCATATTCAATTGCCTTTGACCATGCTACCTGACTCATCATAGGAGGATTATCCTGATCTGATATATCATCTGCTGTGGCCGCTGTAATATCTATTACGGGAATGCTATTTGATACCGCAAGAAGTTTAAACTCACGAGAGATATTACGGTTACGCTCTACTTCAGAGTTGCTGCGCTTGTTATCATTAAACAATTGGTGATAGTCAAGAATAACTAAATCTGGTTTATGCTGGTCAATCTTACCTTGAATAGTTGCGGGAGTCACTTCTGCGGTTCCTTCGTTAGAAACTAGAACAAAGGAACTCTTGCCATCAAACTTCTTTTTGCCCCAAGATCTAAATGTATCTAAGTCGATATCACCTTTTGATAAATCGCTGGCACGAAATAATCCAGAGCCAAGCATTGTATAGATACGGTCACGCATATTTTCAGGAGACATTTCAAGAGATACGATCATTGGCTTAAATCCTTGCTCCCAAGCTTTACATGCTAGGTATGAAGTAAACCAAGTCTTACCCTTACCTGGCCAACCAATAGCAACAATTAAATGTCCTGGAGCCATACCTGTAGGATATGCTTTATCGATAGCATCGAAACCTGTTAGAATTCCTGGACTACCGCCCATTACAGCAGATCGTTCTTTAACCGAAAGGAAATGATTTTCTGCAGCCTCTAAATCAATAACATCTATGTCACGAACATTATTTGTAAACTTTGTTAAGGATGCTAGCTTAGATTGCATTTCTGCAAGCACACGAGATGCAGCATCTTCTTTTAATGCGGATCCTGATTGAATAATAATAGACTTAAGTCTGGCAGACAAATACTCATTCTTAAGTTTATCTAAGTAGTACCCAGTTTCTCCTTTTGTAGCAACTGGCTCAAAGTCTTTGAAACGCTCTACTAATATTCCAACTTCTGGCACAGCTTTAAACTTATAATAATATGATTTTAGAGAATTCCATATATCACGATGTGATGTAAATATATCATCTACGTTATCTGCAAGAAGTGTGCTTATATCTTTATTCTTACAGACTGCAGAGATTAGCTCCGCCTCTGTATTCATTCTCCCTCAACCATTCTCTTTGTCTCTTCTCTCAATATACTTCTATGTATCTTATCTTGTTCGGTATCGTGCTGTATTCTATCAATCTTATCAAAGTTATAATAGAAGAACTGTAGCGGGTGTCCGTACTTAGATGTTTTGAAGTAGTATATCAAAAGCTGCTTAGCTCTGTCAAAGCCTACGCTATCAATAACATCTTGCATTGCCCACTTTTCTCTAAACTTATTAAGTTTTGGTTTCTTTGCATACTTCTCTAAATATAAAGATTCGTATAGGCCAATTAAAACATATGGCTGCCTTTCATTTGCCACTATTTAATTCCTTTTCAACTTCACGAGTCTTTTGAATAAGTTTATTCTCAACAAAAGCATAGACTCTTTCAGTAGCAGTTTCTACATTTTCACCTTTACGAACATCGTCTTCAACGCCAACATTGATCCTGATACTCTCATAGTTTCCAAGGTTGCGTGTAAAAGATAGGTCTACCTTAACTCTTGTTTCTGCCATTATTCCGCCTTCCATACAGGGACAAATTTACCGTCATCGGTCTTAGTATACAATATTAAATTGTGTTTGAGAATAGCCTGAAGCTCAGTTTTTGAAGGTAAATCTCTAATATGCCCAGCATCAATGATAAATTGATGAATGTCCAATATGTCCGATTCGCTTAGCATATATTTAGACCATGTGCTTTCAGGATTACTAATTGGATATACTTTTTGAGGCTGTTTAATCTTTCCCTCTAAAATATAATCTTCTATAGTTACTCTGTGCCTGCCTAATATTTTGCCAACCTCTACTACAGTATAAGCCTTTTCCATATTCTTGTCTACCTGAGCATAAGAATATAAAACTCTTTTTTTATCTATGTAGCACCAAGCAACGACCTCATCTTTAGCTCTTGATAGTTTTAGTACCTTATGTACTTTACCATTTAAGAAGAAATAGACGAATTTTTTGCGTACTCTCTGTCTGTTTTTTCTAGCCATTTACCAAATGCACTTGTCTCCTTGTTGACCATCCATCGCTTACCACAAAGGATGCAAAATAATTCTGTGTGTAGTTTTTGAGAAAATACTCTATCAACAAATACTCGACCACTACATTTCTGACACTTCATCATAGCGCAAAAACTTTACCGTCTACAACGCATGAATAATCTGGGGCTACGTGAATCATCTGAATATGTGGATAATCATTTACAATATGAGCAATAGCAAATCCCTTTTGCCAATCGTGATGCTGTGTGTATTTCATTCCTGGCCCCTTTTCATCACACATGTGGCCAATCTCATAACCACGAAGAGTTTCTCCCTCGCCATTATTTCGTAATTCATATGTAACTAAATGTGATGCAATTCTATGTGAGTGTCCACGAATAAGAGATACCTGTAGGTCTT
>Ga0172376_10004035_pt1 | contig 16937 bp, 14 predicted proteins | sample Lak35m_FD_121114 | JGI IMG/M metagenome (GOLD analysis project Ga0172376, IMG submission 121114) | Freshwater microbial communities from Kabuno Bay, South-Kivu, Congo - kab_092012_35m | ecosystem: Environmental > Aquatic > Freshwater > Lake | place: Democratic Republic of the Congo: South-Kivu... | reverse complement strand
TCCTAGAGAGGGTAATATGTTAGATGAAGTATAGTTTTCGCCAAATGGTAATAATGTCACTCCAAAAAAGATACTATTTGCTGGCCTTAAATCATTGTTTGCATAGTAGTTTCTTTGTAAATAAAAACCGTATCTTATGCATTCATTTTCATACTCTAATTGAAGTTTATGAAAGTTAGTAAAATCTTTATTTAGATCTCTGCTGCTCTCAATTTTTAGTGAAGTATTGTCCGTTAAATTTTGTATCAAATTAGCTTTTATAAATTTTTCATTACCGATATGTTTATTTTTTTCATAAAAATTAATATTCACTTCATTTTTTTCAGATAAAGTTCTAATATTTAAGTCATTGTAGTAAATATTATTTAAATTTTTATCTATAGTATTTTTAAGACCAATTATTAAATTTTTTGGATCAGAATAACTTACTTTACTAACTAAATCAGAGTTTTTATTTTGAAGAGATGATTTAATTGGCATTTTTGGATCATCATCAAATTTTATTACTTGCCCAATTGTTATTGCCGACTGTTTTGAGTTTTTTTCAACTTTTTCTTTCCACGTCCAATCTAGACCAATATTAAGTGAAAAATTTTTTTCAATTAATTGTTCAGAATTCATTCTATTTAATGCAAATAAATTATCCGTATTCAACGTTAGGTCATTTGATTTTCCATCAGACATTTTACCCGGTGAATAGCGTGAAAGTATTCTAGGTGTTAAAAATTGTTCAGTTTCTTTAGATATTTTTGCAAAAGGCAACGAGGTGTCAAAACCTATAATAGGATCGATTTGTGAGTTTAGATTTTTTTTGGGTGCTGCATAATCTGCGTTATAACTATAGTTATTTATTTCGGTTATGAACTTATAACCAATTCCAAGATTAGTATTAAAATTCTCTTGAGTAACGTGACCTATTTTATTGTAAAGTACAGATTTATTTTGATTTGTGTTTGAATTTAGCTGTTTGAAATTTGATAAGAAACTTAGATTATTACTTAGTAGATTATATTTAGTATATCCTATTTCAGGAAAAAGATATGAATATTTATCTGATGATTTTGTTATTGAGTTATTTTTATAAGCGGCACCCTTAAAGTTTAGGCTTTCATTAAATCCAAAAGAATTAAAATATATTTCGTTTGTTAGGTTTGAATCTGTTTCTTTAATAAGATTTTTTTTAAAATTATCAACTGTAGAGTTTATTTTATTTATTTGTAAATAAGTCGGATTATTTACGTGTTGTAATTTTGCATTAAATTCACTCTGATTTAAAATTACATTTTCAAAATTTAAATTTAAATTTCCGTATAAATGAGATCTGCTACCATCTGTTTGTACTTTGGTTATAGTTTTGTACCCTTGAGTAATTCCACCTTCTAGGGATAAATCACCATTTTTAAATTTTTCTCTATATTCACCTAAAAACAAAGGATGTTGCTTCGCATAGTAAACAGGGGCTATTGTAAAATCAACAGACTCAGATATTGGATAAAAATAAGGAATTTTAATTGTTGAGCCCATATTCTTTCCTAATGAAGAAAAACTAGGGGACAAAAATCCCTCTTTTCTTTTCACTGTAGGGTCAGGATGAGAAAAATATGGAGTAAAAAGAGCTGGAACTTTGTTAAGATCTAGATATGAATTTTTGTAGGTTATCTCTTTTTTTTCTTTGTTGTGAGTAATTAAACTTGAATTTAAATTCCAAAAAGGACAATTTTCTTTTTCATTTGTTGATTTACAGGATGTAAATTTCCCATCTTTAATTAGAGTTATATCATCCTTTATTAGGACTTCTTTACCAGTCAGCGTTGGTTCTATAAATTCACTAAATTTATCACTGGATTGAAATTTTTCTTTATTTAGTTTTGCTGTTAAATTGTATCCAAGAATTTCTTTAAATTCATCATCAGAAATAACCTTACTAAAATAGTAGATATTTTTAAATTTATCCTCAAATTTAACTTTATTTTCAGCAGTTATAATTTTATTATTCAAATCATAATTAAAATTTTCGGCTGATAAAACTTGGTTTTTATTGTCAAAGTATTTTGAGTTTACGAAACTTTTTAAGATTTGAGATTTTTTATCATATATTATCCATTCGGAGGAAATTTTTTGCCCATCTTGATTTTTAGCAACAACATTTCCTAATGCTTCAACTACGCTATTGTCCTGTGAATATATTATTTTATCTGCAGAAAAATTAAAAACATTTTTTTGTTGTGAAAAACTTGAATTTACAAGAAAAGAAAAAAAACTTAAAAAAAATAAAAAAAAAATATAAAGGACAAAAAAATTAAATATTAAAAAAAAAAAAAAAAAAAATTATAAAAAAAAAAAATAAAATATTTATTTTTATCAGCACAGTAGATAGTAAAAATATTACTGAAAAAGTATTAAAAATTTTAGTTGAATTAAAATCTTTTTATCTAATTTATGTTGTATTAAGCGATAATAACAGAAAAAATCTTATAATTGAAAAATTTAGTAACAACGAAAATATTAAATTTTTAAATTTCAATGAGAAAAATTTTCATACATATTCTAAAGATGCAAAAATTATCTTATCTGGTTCAGGGGTTTCAATGTATGAAAATTTAATTTATAATGATAAAAATATTTTTTTTATCAATAATATAATACAAAATAAGATAACAAGAGATTTTAAAACATTTTCGGATGCCCTATATCTTTCAAGCAGTAGTTCCTTTAGAAATAAAATATTAGCATATGTAAAAAAAAAAAAAAAAAAAAAAAAATTTGCAAATTTAATTGATAATTTAGGAGTGAGTAGAATAGAGAATTATCTAAATATTTCTAAGAAAAATAATTATTTTATTACTAAAGCAAAAGTCAATGATTTTTTTTTCTTTCAAAAATTTGAACGAAAAGATTTATCAAAAAGTTATCTAAATTATAAAAATTTATTAAAAAGCAAAAATAAAAAAATTTATTTTTTTAAGAACTTACACAATTTTATTGGTATTATAAAAATTAGATATGAAAATAAAAAAATTAAAAGTTATAAATTTTTCGTTTCTTCTGAATATTTAAATTTTCACACTGCCTATTTCTTAATAAGGAAATTTAAAGATAAATTTCTAAATAAATAATTTATATGAAATCAATTGCATTAATTATAGCGCGAGCTGGAAGTAAAAGAATTAAAAACAAAAATACTAAAAATTTTTTTGGTAAACCAATAATTAGCTATCCTATAAATTCAGCCCTAAGAAGTGGTGTTTTTGATAAATTAATTGTTTCCACAGAGAGTATTAAAATAAAAAAATTGGCAATTAAATTTGGAGCCCATGTTCCATTTTTAAGACCCAAGGCTTTAGCTAATGATAAAACAAGTACTATAGCAGTAATAAAGCATGCTATAAAAAAATTAAAAATAACAGATAATGAGAAAAGTGCCATTTGCTGTATTTATCCAGTAACGCCACTTATCACTAAAGAAGACTTCATCAATTCTAAAAAATTTTTTTTAAAAAATAAAGTAGATTTTTTAGTTCCAGTTTTAAAGACTATAAATAAAAGACAATTCTTCAAAAATAAAAAAGGTTTTTTGAGAGAATGGAAAAATAAAAAGTACAAAAAAAACCTCCTTTCGGATAGTGGACAGTTTTACTGGGGCTGGACAAAAAGTTTTTTAAAATCAAATAATATCTTCAGTAACAAATCTAAGCCTTATATGATGAAAAAAAATTCAGTGATAGATGTTAACACTTTAAACGATTGGAAGAAGCTCAAAAAAATGTATTTAAAAAAATATAAATTATAATAATGAAAATAATTGGATTACATAACGATGAAGACGCCGGTGTTTGTTTTATAAAAGATGGTAAATTAGTTGACATGATCAATGAAGAGAGACTTACGAGAAAGAAACTGCAATCCGGATTTCCTCTAAATAGCCTAAGATATGTTTTAAAAAAAAATAGAACAAATTTAAAAGAAATTGATTATTTTGCTTATGGATGGCATGGTAAAAGTAACAACCAAAATGAATATTTTTTAAAAATTTTTTCAAGATTGGGGGAAAGTGGGATTAAGAAAAAAAAAACTATCGACTTAGTTTTAAGAAGAATGAATATTGAAATTGAACGAGATAGAGATACCTATAAAAAATTTTTAAAATCGATGGCAAAACTTAAAATTCCTTTATCAAAAGTAAAGTTTTTTGATCATCACACAAGTCATGCTTGGTCGGCATATTCATGTTCGAACTTTAAAAAATCCCTTATTTTTACTATGGATGCAAGAGGTGATCACAAATCTGCAAGTGTCTCAGTTGCAAATCATAAAAATGGAATTACAGAGCTTGAAAATAATTTATCCCTTGATAGTTTAGGATACTTATATGGACAAATTACATACTATTTAGGTTTTAAACCACACCGACACGAAGGAAAAATTACCGGTTTAGCTGCATATGGAAATCCAAAAAATACAATTGAGATTTTTAAAAGACTAATCAATTGGAATGGTAAAAAAATTATTTCTAATTTAGGATATTTTAGACCTTTTTTTACAAACATTAATCCCTCTTTAAAAAAAGAATTAAACAAATTTTCTCGAGAGGATATTGCCGCAGGTCTACAAACTCATTGTGAAAATTTAGTTGTCAAATATGTAAACTATTGGATTAAAAAAACCAAATATAGATTTAAAAATATTTGCCTTGCTGGTGGTATATTTGCAAATGTAAAAATTAATCAAAAAATTAAAGAAATTAAAAATGTGAAAAAAATATTTGTTTTCCCGCACATGGGCGATGGCGGTCTTCCACTAGGAGCAGCAAGCATATTGAATTTTTTAAAAAAAAACAAAACAAAAATTAATTTTAAAAGTATTTATCTTGGACCTGAATATAGTGACAATAAAATATTAAAAACTTTGAAAAAATTTAAAAACAAAGTTCATTATGAAAAATTTTCAAAAATAGAGAACAAGATTGTGAATGAGCTTATAAATAAAAAAATTGTTGGATTTTTTCAAGGAAGAATGGAGTTTGGTCCAAGAGCTTTAGGATCGAGATCTATTCTTTTTCATTCTAAAGATAAATCTTCAAACGACTGGTTAAATAAAAGACTAAAAAGGACTGAATTTATGCCTTTTGCACCAGTTACTCCAATTGAACTAGCTAGTTCATGTTATGAGAATTGGAAAAAAGATGATTATTGCACTCCTTTTATGACTCAAACTTTTAAATGTAAAAAAGATTTTATTAAAAACCATCCAGCAGTAGTTCATGTAGATGGAACAGCTCGCCCACAAGTAATAAGTAAAAAAATAAACACAATTTATTATAACGTTGTAAAAAGTTATTGCAAATTAACTGGCGAAAAAGCATTAATTAACACTAGCTTTAATCAACATGAAGAACCAATAGTGTGTAAGCCAATAGATGCAATAAGATCTTTATTAAAGGGAAACATAGACACTCTAGCCTTAGGAAGCTTTCTAGTAAAAAAAAAATAAAAATGTAAAAAAGCTATATATGAGAAATAAAGTTTCAGTTTTAATGACTGTTTTTAATTGTGAAAAATACTTATCTAAATCCATTTCAAGTATATTGAATCAATCATTTGAAAATTTTGAATTTGTTATAGTCGATGATTTCTCGACTGACAAAAGTAAAGAAATAATTAATCAATTTAATGATAAAAGAATAAAATTTTTCTCACTGAATAAAAAAATAGGAAGAACTAAAGCACTTAATTATGGTTTAAAAAAGTGTGATTGTAATCTAATTGCTATTCAAGATGCTGATGATATTTCGCATCCCGAAAGAATAAAAACTTGTTTAGATAAACTTAATTCTGATACTACTATTGGATTAATCGGATCAAACTTTGATTATATTGATTGTGAAGGACACAAAAATCTTAAACAGAATAAGATTATTAAATTTGAAAATAGATTGCAAAATCTTATTTTTATAAATTCTATCCCTCATTCTTCAATTATTTTTGATAGAAATGCATTTGAAAATGGCACAGTTTATGACGAGAATTTTATTTATGCTCAAGATTATTGTTTAATCTTGAAGTATTTAAAAAATTCAAAAGTTTTTTTATTAGAAGATAAGTTAATCAATATAAGACTACATACTCAAACCATGAGTAGAGATAAGACGTTGGAAAAAGTTAGAATTAAAGAAAATATTAAACTTTTAAATTTTAGTGCTAATAATTTTAAATTAAATTTTTTTGAAAAAAGTAAAATTTATACTTATAAAATAAAAAATAAAATTAAACTAAAGATCTTAATGGGCCATTAGCTAAATAGTTGAGTGTTCGCTTGAAATGCGAGAGGAAGGTAGAGCATAGCCTCTATGATCCGCTAAATTATTCCAACAGACAACCGGAATATCGAGAATTCAATTCAATTCATTTAGCAATTGGGCAATAACACAGTTGATAAAAAATATTTAACACTAAAAGAAGTAGAAAAAATCTACACCTTCAAAGTCAAAACTTTGAAAAGGCAGCGTTGGGGTGATTATTGTTTAACTCCAGAATGCGTTTGGTCTCTGGCTCATCCATTTTCGCTGCATGATAAATTGATGATACTCTACAGCTTTTAAAATCGCAAATCTTTAAAAAAATAAATATTGTTTTTATTAATATTTTTATTTTTTTGTTTACATGAAATAGTTTTTAAAAAGATTCATTTTGCTAGGTTTTTGAGTCTTTATTAAGAATATCGTTGCGTTATAGTTGCAGTGGATTCCATGATGGTTTAATATTGTTACTGGTGAATGGTTGTTGAAGAGGAGCAGGTCACTGATATTGCAGAAGTCACAAGTTCAATTCTTATCACGCCCACCATTGAATAAATTGTACTTTTTAATTTAAGATGTCAGGTATTCAATTAAAAAAAATACGAGATGAATTATTGGAACAAATATTATAAAAAAAACTTAAGCCCTTATAAACCTACAAGATTTGCTTTTTTTTGCAAAAACAGGCTAAAAAAATTTAAAGGCAAGGTCTACGATATTGGTTGTGGTAACGGAAGAGACGTAGCTTTTTTTAATAAAAATAAAATTGATTGCTATGGAGTAGATCTATCAAAAAAAGCTATTTTGAAAAATAAAAAAAAATATAAATTAATCAAGGATAAATTTTTAAATGAAGACTTTTCTAAATTGAATATATCCCAAATTAAAACAGATATTGCTATTTACTCTAGATTTTCTTTACACAGTATCAATAAAAAAAAAGAAAAAAATTTATTTAGGATTTTAAATAGTTCAAAAAAAATTAAATTAATAATGATAGAAACAAGAACTATTTATGACGAATTATTTGGAAAAGGTTATAAAATCGGAAAAAATGAATTTATTACATCACATTATCGAAGATTTATAGATCCTAAAATAATTAAGAAAGATATTAATAAATCTTTTAAGATTGAATATTTCAAATTAGATAAAAATCTGGCTAAGTTTAAAAAAGAAAACCCAAAAGTGTTACGAATTGTCGGAACAAAAAAATGAAGATATTAAATTTTGAATTAATTAGAAAAAAAATTTATAAAGAAGTTTACGATAGACATGCCGCTAAATCAAAAATAGCTAAGACTATGTACTATCAGCCAATTAATACTTGGTCAAATAATCCTTATTTGAAACTCAAATATTATATTATTATAGAGTTGACTTCTTTGATGAGTTTTTATTTTAGCAGATTAAAAATGAATCCAAACCATGTGACTTTAGTTGGAGGAGTTTTAGGTTTATTATCAATTTTTTTTCTTTCAAGTTCATCAATCGAATTTAATATAGCTGCCTTGACAATTTTTTTCTTAAAAAATGTTTTTGACTACACTGATGGATTTATTGCAAGATTACAAAAAAAAACCTCGAATTTTGGTCAGTTTTTTGATGAATGGACAGGAGATTTTTTAACTTCATGTGTTTTAATTTCTGTTCCAGTTTATGTTTATGGAAAAACAAATGAAACTACTTATCTTTTTATAACAATTACTTTACTTTTTTTTGGAATTATTAATCCCAAAAAAAAAATACTATCTTATAACTATCTCCAAAAAGTAAATAAAAGATATAAAAAAAAAATTATTAAAAATTTTGAGTATCTTTCAGATTTAAAAATTAAGAATCAAAACAAAAATAATAAATTAAAATTAAATCTTATAAGTTTACTTTCTCAGCTTGAATATACTGGCAGAACCAGATATACAGATTTTGTAGTTCTTGTAATTGGATTAGAGTTGTATCTAAAAAAAATAATTTTAACCGATATAATTTCAATTTTTTGGCTTGGTCTAGCCATAGCAAAATTTGTAATTTTTTTTAAAAATATTTCAAAATTACAAGACTAGAATTTATTGTTAATGAATAATCTTTGCATCATAGGTAATGAAAAAATATCTTCAAAAAAAAACTATTTTTATGCTGCAAATGTAGATTTTAAGACTATATCAGAAGGATTAAATTTTTTTTTTAATACAAAGCTAATTGCTAGGAAATCTAAACAAAATGAAAATTTTAAATTAAAATTAAAATCAGTATTATTATCTTCTAATATTATAGAATATTTAGTATTAATTTTTTTCGAAATAACTAAATTTAGAACTCGTAAATTTTTAATAATTTCTATAACACCCTATACTTTTTGTGCATATCTTATTCTAAATTTGTTTTCATGTGATATCTATCTTTATTTGAGAAGTGATGGCAGCAAGGAGTATGAATATATATTAGGAAAAAGATGGAGATTTTTATATAAAATAATGTTTTTTTTTTTTATCAAAAAATCTAAAATTATTTCTTGTTATAAAGGTCTTTATGATGGAAAAATTCATCAAATGTTACAACCTTCCGAATTAGATAAAAAATGGTTTACCCAAAGAAAAATTATTACTCCAAAAAAGTATATTAAACTCTTATACGTAGGAAGAATTAGAGTTGAAAAGGGAATTTTTAATTTTTTGAATTTATTTAACAAATTAAATTATAATTTTTTACTTACAGTTGTGGGTGATAAAAAAATTGAATTATCTAATAATAGAGTTAAATTTTTTTATTTCTTTAGAAATGTATCAAGCTTGATAAGACAGTTTGATAATTGTCATATTTTTGTATTACCTTCGTACACTGAAGCGCACCCAAAGGTAATTGATGAAGCTTTATCAAGAATAAGACCAGTAATAGTTTTTAGTGATATTAAACATGTGGCAAAAGATAGATTTGGAGTTTTCGTTGTAGATAGAGATTTAAATCAGTTTATTAAAAAGATTAATTATATTAATAAAAATTATAAAAAAATATGTAAAACAATCTATTCAAACACTTTGCCAAAAAAAAAAGATTTTTTATTAAATTTAGTTTCAGCGATTAAGAGAGGATAAATTATTTTTTAATAAAAATTTTATTGAGCTTATTAATGAAATTAAAAACCAGAACATAGTTCCGTTTACCGTCTGAAAGATGCTACCGTAAGTTCTCAAAGGCCATAACTCTGATATTAAAATAGTAAAAAGTACTAAAATAATAATTTTTTCATTCTTATTTTTTTTTATTGATAGAGCATTTATAATATTTCTAATAAGTAAAATTATAAAGAATATAAAGATTATTAATCCTAATAATCCTTGACTAATTATAATCTCAAAATAGATATTATGTGGATGCGTTGAGCAAGTTAGATTTTTTTTTATAGATATCTTATTACACTCTATACCAAAAGATCTTGAGCCTGATCCAATAATCGGTTTTTCTAACCATAAATAATAAGCAGTTTTGTAAATTTTATTATAATCTCCAATCAATAACTTATTTTCATTTTTAATATTTATTTGCGTGTTTTGATCTTGCTCTTTCTTTAAAAAAAAGAGAAGTTTAGAAAAATTAATTTCTTTTTTTAGAGAGTAGTATCTTTTATTAATTGGATCGTAATTTTTAAATAATAAAATAAATGTTAGAATTATTACGAAAAAATTAATCAAAAATATAAATCTATATTCTTTTATTATAATTATTAAAATTATTAAAATAAAAAGATAAATTAAAAATGGCATTCTATCTAAAGAAAGCAGAATACCAATTCCTGATATATTTATAAAAAAAGTAATAAAAATAAATTCATAATTTATTTTGGATAAAATTATATATAATAATGAAATTAAAAAAATTTTTTGTATATAACCGCCCGCTATAGCCTCATGTTCAAAAATGCCATTATATCTTCCATCAAAAGGCTCGTATCCGAATAAGTCATGGCCATATAAGTGTTGATAAATTATATCTAGAGATAAAAAGCTTGAAGCAATTAATGTTGTAAAAGCTAATATTTTAAAACTTACAAATTTAAATTTTAATAGATTTCTAATTACAAAAAAAAATAATACAAATCTTAAATTAAAAATTGATTTAAGAAATAAAAAATAACCGAGCGTCTCAATATTTATTAATGTACTAAATAAAGATAATAAAAAAAAATAAAAAAGAAGATAATCTATAAGATCTAATTTTATTTTAACATCACTATAATAAAAAAAAATTAAAGCTGAAATCGTTAATATTGTTACATAAAAAGATATATAGCTGCTTGACGTAAGCATAAAAAATGGAAAAGCATAAAATAAGAATTTTATAAAAGTTAAAAAATTTATTTTTATGCTATAAAATTTTGATAACATGAATTATATATTTAATTATATAAGTTAAATCCTATTTAAATCCATGTATTTTTTATTTTAATGAAGAAAACTTATAGAGTTGATATAATAATTCCAGTTTATAATTCTAAAAATTTTATTCTACAAACTTTAAGTTCAATAATTCATCAAACCTATAAAAACTGGAGGATAGTATTAGTAGATGATAATTCTAACGATGGAACAAATGAAATAATTAGAAATTTTATTAATAATAATATCAATAAAAGAAAAATTATTTTCATAAAAAATAAAAAAAATAAAGGACAAGCATATTCAAGAAATTTGGCGCTTAAATATTGTAATTCAGAATATATAGCTTTTATTGACTCAGATGATTTATGGGAAAAAAACAAATTAAAAAAACAAATTAAATATATGTTGGACAATGGATATAGCTTTACGTATAGCGATTATAAAACTATTAAAAAAAATAAGATTAAAATAATTAAAACGCCAAATTTTTTTAATTATAAAAAATTTGTTAAAAACACCTCAATTGCTACTAGTACGATGATTTTAAAAAAAAAAATTTTAAATAATATTTTTTTTCCGAAGTTGAAATTATGTGAAGATTATTATTTTAAGTGTCAACTGTTAAAGTCAAATGATGCTTATAAATGTTCTCATATTTATTCATTTTATAGATTGAGAGATAATTCATTACAAAGCAATAGGCTTAAGTCTATATTTGCTTTATGGAATATAAATAAGAATCTAAATAAAATGAACTGTATTGATAATTTAATATCAATATTTTTTATAACTTATAATTCTATAAAAAAATATGCTTTTAGATAAAATTGTATTAGTTGCCCTGCCGCTTATTATATTAATAAACTATCTCTTGATTAGAAATTATAAATTATTTTTTTTATCAATGACTAAAGATGATGATTTTAATAAGCCTCAGGCTTTCCATAATAAAACAACGCCAAGAGCAGGAGGGGTTTTAATTTTTATTTCTTTTATGTTCTTTATATTTTTTTTTTTGGAAAAAAATTCTTTTTTTTTAAAAATATTTTCTTTAGGATCAATTTTTTTTTTAATAGGATTTTTAGTAGATTTAAAATTTAAAATAAAACCTCAAATAAGATTATTTCTTATGTTGGTTGTTAGCCTTTTTTTGATATATTTTTTTGATATTGAAATTATTAGAACTCAGCTTGCTTTATTAGATTATTTTATAAATAGTCATAGAATTATTTCGGCAGTATTTATTTGTTTTTGTATAGTATTCATATGCAATGGTTGTAATTTTATTGATGGTTTTAATGGTTTATTAATTATTCATTCGATGATTATATTATCTATTTTATATTTTATTAATTATCAAAATAGCAATGATGACTTACTAAAATATTTAATTATTTTTTTGCTCTGCAGCTTGGTTTCAGTATTATTTTTTAATTTTCCTAGAGCTAAAATTTTCTTAGGAGACGGCGGCGCTTATTTTTTAGGCATTATGATATCATTAATTGTTATTCAATTAAGCAATATAAATCAAATAATATCTCCATTCTTTTTTGCTAGTATATTATTTTATATTTTTTTTGAAGTATTTTTTTCTTTCTTTAGAAAGATATTTTTAAATGTATCGCCATTAAAACCTGATAATAAACATTTACATATGCTATTTTACAAATGGATATTTTATAAAGTAAAATATCGAGACAAAGCAAATTATTTAACAGGAGTTTTTATAAATATTTTCTATTTTATTATGATTTTGCCATTATTATTTAATTATAAAAACATGACATTTTGTAAGATATATTTCTTTATTTTATTAAATATATATTTACTTTCATATTACGTTCTTAGGGAGAAAAGTTTCAAATCTAAGACCTAACGTTATTATTTATATAATTATACCAATTTAGATATTAATTTATTATTAAAATCTTAATTTAATTAAATTAAGAAAATAGCAAGTTAAGATAATTTGTATTGGTAGTAGAGCGAGACTATATCTTGGTAATATAAAAAAAATCGATAATAAGAAACAATTTAATAAATAATATACGGCGAAAAATCTCAAGGGACTTTTTTTTTTAAATGTTAAAAAAACTCCAATCAAGGTAGAGATAGATATTATTATCTTAGGCAATAAGTGAAAAATATTATAATAGTTTGGGTAACTTGCGTTGAAATCTAAAAATGTAAAAGCAAATAGTTTTATTATATATAATTTAGCATATCTAAAGGGATTATCTTTAATAAACTTAATTGCTTCTTCTTTGTACAGGTTATCAATTATCAGATCGTATTTATTTTGTGGTTTAATTTTTTTAATTTTTTCATGAGTTTCTTTTGATATTTTTTCAATATCATCAAGCATAGGTATGCCCTCAGCCTTTGATAGCGGATTATTACCCTTAAATAGATTAAAACCAGCAGACTTTGTAACAGTAATAACTTCAAAAATTAAATAATTTCTTATCAAATAAGGAGAGATTAACAATAGCGTAATAACGAAACTAGAAATAATTAGATGAATTTTTTTTTTTAACAAAAAATAGAACAAAGTAAAAAAATAAAATACAAAAAACTCTCCCCTCAACAAAATTAAGCAAGCAGAGAATAATGAAAATAATATTATATTTTTTTTAGAACTAATTTTTAAAGACTTAATAAAGTAATATATATAAAATATACTTAATAAGATTTGTAATGTTACTGATGTAATTTGAGAAATTGCATAAATGTTTAGCGGAAACAAAGCAAAAATATAAGCCCCGATATAACTTATTTTCTCAGAAAAGAAATTAGAAAGTATTTTTATTAAATAAATTACTCCAATGATTGAAAATATTAACTGAATAAATTGAATTGATAATAAATAGTAATCAAAATTACTAAATAATTTTTTAACTAAAAATAAAAATATTGGATATAATGGTGGCATAAAAATATTTGGCATTATTTCTCCTTCAACTTTTCTAAATCCAATCATTTGATTTTCCTCCATGATTGAAACCATTAAACCCCATTCATTTGATAATTCTTTTGCTCCAAATAAATATATAGAAAATATTCTAGTAATTATGGTAATAATTATTAAATAAATTAATTTATTATTCATTTATTTTTTAAAAATCTTTTTGTAAAAAATTTTTATAAAGAAAAAAGGGATAATTTTAAAAACTATATTTATATATTTCCACCAATTAGGATAAAATAATTTTATAGAATTTTTATTAAGATTATTATGAATAATATGAGCTAGTTTTTTCGCTGAGCCTTTAGGTAAAATTAAATCTTTGCCATAAGATAAATTTGTATCGATATAGCCAAGAATATAAAATTGTATATTTAATTTTGTCGAAGTTAAACTAATTTCGAGGCTTTCAAAAAAAGATTCAAGAGCCCTTTTAGAGGCTGCATAAACAATATTTTTATCTCTCCCAAATATTGCAGAAATACTGCCAAATCCAACTATGCTTCCTTTATTTTTTTTTATAAATGTAGGTAAAAATTTAGATACAAAATATATAACAGAGCCTAAATTAGACTGAATTAGCTGATTTGAATTTTCAAGATTATTTGTAATTATGTCATTTTCCATTATCATTCCAACTGGCATTAGAATGCCGTCTATTTCACTAATAATATTTGGATTAGACTTAAAAAAATTTTGAATTTTTTCAAATGATGATAAATCTAGTTCGAAATATGCCACATTGATTTTAAATTGAATTTCTAAATCATTTTTTATAGCCCTTAAATCTCTCTCATCTCTTGAAATTATTATTAGGTCATTTTTTTTTTCTGCTAATAAATAAGCAATTTCTCTTCCTAAACCGGAAGAGGCCCCTAAAATAATATATTTCATATATTTAATCTATCTGATAAGTCCGAACGGTATATTCTCTTTGGGTCAAATTCTTTTAACTTTTCTCTAAATATATCTGCTTCTTTGTAACAGTTATCAAATATATCTTTATCTAAATTTGAGTCTTTTATTATAGAAGGCAAAACGTTATATTTTATATATAGCTTATATAATTCTTTTAAAAAGAGAGTGTTTTCATTATTTCTCACCATATCTAAAGTAAGACAAATTTTATTATCTTCAAATCTTAAATATTTTTGTTCCCCGCTCATTTTTTTTAAAGAAAATAATGTAATACATGGTTTATGAATACTAATTTTATAATTAAATTCCTCTAAAAACTCATCAATTCTTGTCCTAGATATTAAAATTTGGCTTTCTAAAAAGCCCTTATGTCCAAATAATGAAAAATATATCTCCTTATTATAGAAGGGAAAAATAACATTAGAAAAGTTATCTCTATAAATATTTTTTTTATATTTTTGATATTTAATAAAAAAATAATTAAAACACTTGACAGTCAAATTATTCCATAGTTTTAAAGGATATAACCTTTTTTTATAAGTATATTTTATTTGCTTGTAAGAGTTTAAACTATTTTTTTCATCAATTTTATTTTCAAATATTATACCTTTACCAAAAGATTTTAAATCTGATGTTAAATCTAATGTATTCCAGGAATAAATTAGATTTTTTTTATCTGATGTTTCTAAAAAGTCGATAGTTTCTGAAATTGATTTTACTTCTTTAATAGTTGTTAAAAAATTAAAGTTATCTATTTCCTCAAGTTTAAATGTCACTGAAATTATAGTGCCCGTAAATCCCAATCCACCGATTGTTAAATCAAATATATCTTTATTCTCCTCTGAATTAAGATTTAACCAACCATATGATTTATGAAATATTCTAATCTCTTTTACAGAGTTTTTTATTGTTCCATAAAAAGCACATGATTTACCATGCACATTTGCAGCAACGGCTCCGCCAATAGAAATAAATGGGTATCCAGGAATTTGGGGTATCCATAAATTATACTTTAGCGTGAAATTTAAAAGTTCAAATATCTGCATTCCAGCTTCGACTGTAATAATTTTTTTTTCTTTATCAAAAAATAAAATTCTATTGAATTTTTTTATGTCAATAGAAAGAGAATTTTTCTTAAAGGATGCTGCCACATAAGAATAACAAGATCCCATAGTTATTAGGTTTTCAACAGATCTGCTATCATTCTCTAAGTCTTTATGTTTTTCAGAATTTTTTATAAAGATTTCTAGTGAGCGACTTTGATCAAAAGATTTTATTTTTTTTTTTTCAAACAAGGTTTTATTATTAATAAATATATTTTATTGAACTTTATATTTTAAATGAATTTTAATAAATAATATAATAATCTCTTTTATAGTTAAGATAATATTTGAGATATTAACAATAGATCCTTTACCAAATTTTCTAATATTTGTATTTATTCCCACTTCTTTAATTTTAAAGTTATCATATTTTGATTTTATTGCTAATTCTGCTCCAAAAAAAGGACCATTAGTATTAATTTTAATTTTATTGATTAATTTTTTACTTACTAACCTTGATCCAGAAGAAATGTCTTTAAAATTTATTTTAAATATAGATCTTAGAATTAGATTATAAGACCAAGACACTATTTTTCTGTATAAGTTATATTTTTTTTTATACCTATAAGTAATAATTAAATCATGATTTAAACTTTCTCTCATTAGTTTATAAATGTCATTTACATCGTACTCGTTGTCACCATCAATCATAAAAATCCAGCTGTTTTTAGATTTTTTTAAACCAGTTTTTAATGCGGCTCCATATCCTTTATTTTTATTATGAAAAAAAACTTTTACCTGTTTTATTTTTTTAGAAATCGATAAAGCTATTTCTCCAGATTTTTGTGGACAACAGTCATCAATTATTATTATTTCGAATTTCTTATTTATTTTTTTTAAAACTTTTAAACTTTTTTCGATCATTAATTTAACTGTATTATCATCTCTATAAACTGGGATTATTAGACTAATTGATTTTATTCTATTCATGAAACTTGAGTTTTTTTAAGAAAAACTTTTTACAAATTTGGTTGCGGGGCTTGGATTTGAACCAAGGACCTTCAGGTTATGAGCCTGACGAGCTACCAGACTGCTCCACCCCGCGATAAAGTTTTTTAGTTATAGCACTATATTTTAAATTATCCACTTTTGTAAAATCAGGCGGTGATTTTAAAATATTTATGATATTTACAAAGTTATACTATTTATGTACAAACTATCGCCTGGTGATTATTGCAAAGGAGTAACACCCGATCCCATTCCGAACTCGGCAGTTAAGCCCTTTAGCGCCAATGGTACTTTGTCTTAAGGCACGGAAGAGTAGGTCGTTGCCAGGCTTT
>Ga0172376_10004034_pt1 | contig 16942 bp, 12 predicted proteins | sample Lak35m_FD_121114 | JGI IMG/M metagenome (GOLD analysis project Ga0172376, IMG submission 121114) | Freshwater microbial communities from Kabuno Bay, South-Kivu, Congo - kab_092012_35m | ecosystem: Environmental > Aquatic > Freshwater > Lake | place: Democratic Republic of the Congo: South-Kivu... | reverse complement strand
TCGACACCGGCGCGCGCCTGGCGACGAAGGAGACGATGGGCGACCCCGAGATCGCGCGCCTGCTCGAATGAGCGTCGCGCCGCGGCTCTCGATGCGCGGGGTGGCGAAGCGCTTCGGCGCGACGCAGGCCCTGGGCGGGGTCGACCTCGAGGTCGCGCCGGGCGAGATCCACGCGCTCGTGGGCGAGAATGGCGCTGGCAAGTCGACCCTGCTCAAGGTCCTGGCGGGCGTCGTGGCGCCCGACGCGGGCACGCTCGCGATCGACGGTCGTCCGTACGTGCCGCGCGGCCCGCTCGATGCGCGCGCGGCGGGCCTGGCGATGATCCACCAGGAGCTCGCGCTGGCGCCGCACCTCAGCGTGGCCGAGAACCTGTTCCTCGGCTGCGAGCCCCGCCGCGGGCCGCTGGTCGACGGCGCGCGCCTGCGTGAGCAGGCCCGTGCCGCGCTCGCGCGCGTCGGGCGCGGCGAGCTCGATCCGGACACGCGCCTCGGCCTGCTCGCGCCGGCCGACCGCCAGCGGGTCGAGATCGCGCGCGCGCTGGCCCACGAGGCGCGCGTGCTGGTGCTCGACGAGCCGACCTCGAGCCTGGCGCGCGAGGATGTCGAGGCGCTGCTCCGGAACCTCGTCGAGCTCGCCGCGCGCGGGGTCTCGGTGGTCTACGTCTCGCACGTCTTCGAGGAGCTGTTCGCACTCGGCGGGCGCTACACGGTGCTGCGTGACGGCGTCTCGGTCGCGCGCGGCGCGCTGGCCGAGACGGATCCAGACCGGCTCGTCGCCGCCATGGTCGGGCGCGAGGTCGGCGCGCTGTACCCGCGCCGGCCGGCGCGCCCGGGCGAGGTCGTGCTGGCGCTGCGCGAGCTCGGCGGCGAGCGTCTGCCCGAGCGCGCCACGCTCGAGCTGCGGCGCGGCGAGGTGCTCGGCCTCGCTGGCCTCGTCGGCGCGGGGCGCACCGAGCTCCTGCGGGCCATCTTCGGGCTCGATCCCGTCGTGCGCGGCGAGGTGCGCGTGCTGGCCCACGCGGGCGCGCGCACGCCGGCCGAGCGCTGGCGCTCGGGCGCGGGCTTCCTGAGCGAGGACCGCAAGGGCGAGGGGCTGGCCCTCGGACGTTCGCTGGCCGAGAACCTGCTCCTGCCTGTGCTCGGGCGGCACGCACGCGGCGGCTTCACGACCCCGGCGCGGCTCGAGCACGCGGCCGAGGCGTGGCTCGCGCGGGCCGGGGTGCGAGCCTGCGGGCCCGCGCAGACTGCGCGCGAGCTCTCCGGCGGCAACCAGCAGAAGGTGGCCCTGGCGCGGCTCTTCGCGGCGCAGTGCGACGTGCTCTTGCTGGACGAACCGACGCGCGGCGTCGACGTGGGAGCGAAGGCCGAGCTGTACGCGGCCATCGATCACCTCGCGCGCGAGGAGGGCAAGGCCGTGCTGGTCGTCTCGAGCTACCTGCCGGAGCTGCTCGGTCTCGCGGATCGCATCGCGGTGATGGCGCGCGGCGTGCTCGCGCCCGCGCGGCCGGTGCAGGAGCTCGACGAGGAGCGCCTGCTCTCCGCCATGACCGGGCAAGGGGGCGCATGAACGCGCGTCGGCTGCTGCACAGCGCCGGGCCGCTGCTCGGTCTCGTCGCGACCTGGCTCTTCTTCGCGCTGCTGGCCGGCCCGAGCTTCACGCGCCTCGCCAACCAGGAGCTGATGCTGCTGCAGACCGCCGTGGTCGGCACGGCCGCGGTCGGCGCGACCTGGATCATCGTCGCGGGCGGGATCGACCTCTCGGTCGGCTCGACGATCGCGCTCGGCACGATGGTGGGGGCCTACGTGCTGCGCGCGGGCGGCTCGCCCTGGCTCGCGGCCCTCGCCACGGTCGCGACCGGCGCGCTGGTCGGCGCACTGATCGGCGCGCTGGTGGTCGGACGCCTGGTCCAGGTCGTCGCCGTGGTCGCCTCGGTCGTGCTGGTGGGCGCACTCTCTTCCGCGTTGCCGCTCGCCGCGCGCGTGGCCCTGGCCGCGCTCGTGGGCGGGCTGGTGGCCCACATCGTGAGCCGCGTGCGCGTGAGCCTGCCGCTCTCGCCCTTCATCGTGACCCTCGGCCTGTGGGGCGCGCTGCGCGGACTCGCCAAGGGACTCGGCGACAACCAGCCGATCTATCCGCCCGCGATGGGCTCGCTCGGGAACCTGATGCTGGCGGGACGCGGGGGCCTGCCGCTCGGCGTGTGGGTGCTGCTCGCCGTCGCGCTCGTCGCGGGACTCGCGCTGAAGTACACGGTCTTCGGACGCCACGTGGTGGCGCTCGGCTCGAACCGCGAGACGGCACGCCTGTGCGGACTCGACGTGCCGCGCCGCGAGGTCCAGGTCTACGTGCTCGGCGTCCTGTGCGCGGGCGTCGCTGCGGTGCTGCAGCTCGCGTACCTCTCGATGGGCGATCCGACCACGGCCCAGGGCTACGAGCTCAAGACGATCGCCGCAGCGGTGATCGGCGGAGCGTCGCTCGCCGGCGGCGAGGGCTCGATCCTCGGCACGCTGGTCGGCGCGCTGATCATGACCGTGGTCGACAACGGCTGCACGAAGCTCGGGCTCGACAACTGGGTCCAGGAGCTCGTCACCGGCGGGATCATCGTGGCCGCCGTGGCCCTCGATCGCTGGCGCCAGCGCGCGCAGGCATGAGGCGCGTATTCGCACTCACGCTGCTCGTCGCGGGCGCCTGCCAGGCTCCGGCGCCCGGCGCGCGCGAGCACGCGGTCGGCTTCCGGACCGGCTGGGCCTTCGATCCGACACGCAGCTACCGCACGGCCTTCGACGGGGGCCAGACCTACGGTGCCGAGCCTGCGCCGAGGCCCCTGGCCTGGCTCGCGTGGTATCCGGCCGAGCCGGACACGGGCACGCCGATGGTCGCGGGCGATCGGCTCGAGCTGGCGCACGACGCACGCGTCGCCGCGCTCACGCCGGCCGTCGAGGGCCATGCGCGCGGCATCTACGTGGAGCAGGTCTTCGGAACCGAGGAGGAGGCCCTCGACGCGCTCGGGCAGAGCACCCTCGCCGCGCTGCTCGCGCGCCCGGTGGCCGCGCGCCGGGACGCGACCCCGGCCGCGGGCCGCTTCCCGCTCGTGCTCTACCGCAGCGGAGCGGGGAGCTCCTTCGAGGACAACGCCGAGCTGTGCGAGACCCTCGCGCGGCACGGGCACGTGGTCGTGGCGAGCCCGTACCTGCGCGGCGACGGCCGCGACCTCGGGATCGACACGCGCGAGGATTCCTCGGCCGACATGGAGTTCCTGATCGCGCTGGCGCGCAGCTGGGACTTCGTCGCGGAGGAGCGCGTGGCCCTGGTCGGCCACAGCGCGGGCGCCCAGGCGATCCTGCGGCACGCCGCGCGCGCCGGGAGCTCGGGCGATGCGCTCGTGCTGCTCGACACGACGCAGGACTACTACTCACTCGCCATGCCCCTGCACCGCGAGCTCGTCGAGACCGTGCTCGCCGGCCGTGCCGCGCTGCGCCAGCCGCTCCTCGTCGCGGCCGGCCCCGAGGCGCTCTTCGCGCTGGTCGACCGGCTCAGCGCGGCGCCGCGCACGTACCTCACGGTGCCCGGGCTGAACCACGACGAGTTCATTTCCCAGGGGCTCGAGCGCCTGGCGCGGCTCGAGCTCGAGGCGCGTCCGGAGGACGAGGCGGAACGGGCGCGCGCCGCCGAGGTCCGCGCGCGCTCGGCCGAGCTCACGCAGCGCGTGGTCGATTTCCTCGCAGGTCGCACGCTCGCGACCGTGCCGGTCGAGGCCTGGACCGGGCGCGCCTGCGAGGCCGTGGCGGTGCCGGTCGGCGAGGAGGCGCCGGCTCTGCCCGATACTCTGGCCGGTGCTCCGCCCACGCCGCGCGCCCTGCGCGCGCTGTTCGATGCGGGGCGGGTCGACGAGGTCCTCGCCGAGTTCGAGCGTGCCCGGGACCTCGTCCCGCGGCCGGCCTTCCGGCTCGGCGCCGCGGCGCCGGGCTCCTACGCCTTCGAGCTCGTGCGCGCGGGGCGGGTGGCGGAGGCGCGGCGCCTCGCGGAGGCGTGCCGAGCCGCCGAGGTCGACCTGCTCGGGCTGTTCCGCTTCCTGGCCGACATCGGCCGGCTCGTGGGCCGGCCCGAGGCGGAGCGGAGCTGCCTCGAGGTCGCCTGCGCCCTCGCCCCCGACGAGCCCGAGTTCGCGGAGCGGCTGCGCGCGCTCGACGCGCAGCCAGGGGACGCGCAGCCAGGGGACGCGCAGCCAGGGGACGCGCAGTCAGGGGACGCGCAGTCAGGGCGCTAGCAGGACCTTGGTGCAGCCCTCGCGCTTCTCGTCGAAGAGCCGGTAGCCGCGCGGCGCCTCGGAGAGCGTGAAGCGGTGCGAGAAGAGCGGGGCGAGGTCGAAGGCGCCCGCGGCGAGGCGCGCGAGCATGCGCTCCATGTAGGCGCGCGCCGGAGCGCGGCCGGCGCGGTAGGTCAGGTTCTTGTCGTACAGCTGGCCGGGCGAGACCGCCAGGTGCGGCTCGTTGTGCACGCCCGGCGCGCTGAGCGTGCCGCCGACGCGCACGAGCTCCCAGGCGAGGCGGCTCGCGTCGGGATGGCCGACGGCCTCGACCACCACGTCCGCGCCGCGGCCCTCGCTCGCGGCGCGCACGCGCGCGGGGAGATCGTCGCGGCCGAGCGCGAGCGGCGTCGCACCGAAGCGCGTGGCGAGCTCGAGGCGCTCGGGCACGGAATCGACGCCGAAGACGGTGCGCGCGCCGAGCTCGCGCGCACCGAGCACGGCGCACAGGCCGACCGGACCGAGCCCGAGCACGACGACCACGTCGTCCTTCGTCACGCCGCCCTGCTCGGCGCCGTGGAAGCCGGTCGAGAGCACGTCGCCCGCGAGCAGCGCCTGCTCCTCGGGCACGCCCGCGGGCAGCGGCACGAGCGTCGCGTCGGCGTGGGGGACGCGCACGTACTCCGCCTGGCCGCCGTGCAGGCCGCGCTCGCCCTCGACCCAGCCGAAGAGCTGGCTCTCGACGCAGCGGCTGGTCAGCCCGCGCGCGCAGAAGAAGCAGCGCCCGCAGCTCGTGCTGAAGGGGCTGACGGCGCGCGCCCCGGGGCGGAAGCGGGTGACCGCCGGGCCGGCCTCGACGACCGTGCCGAGGAACTCGTGGCCGAGCACCGTGCCGCGGTCGAGGCCGCGCTCGACGCCACGGTAGACGTGCAGGTCCGAGCCGCAGATCGCGGCCAGGTCGACGCGCAGGAGGACGTCCGAATCGGCCACGAGGCGCGGGTCGGGGACGGATTCACAGACGACGGAGCGCGCTTCGTGGAAGGTGATGGCCTTCATGTGGGCGCGAGAGCGTAACCTGGGCCTGGGCTGCCAGGCTTGCGCTCCCCACAACCGAACGCACAATCGGAAACTTCTCCGCGTTCGAGCGAAGGACGTCGCCGGTTCGCGTGAATCTGTCTCCGGAGGTTCCCCCCTTGTCTCGACTGCTCCCCGCCTTCGTCCTCGCCCTTCCGCTCTCCCTCGCCGCCCAGAACGGCTTCGTGAACTGGGAGACGCCCCATGTCTCCCCGCTCGCGCTGACCCCGGACGGCACCCGGCTCCTGGCCGTCAACACGGCCGACAACCGGCTCGAGGTCTTCGACCTGACCGGGGGGGCGCCGGCGCCGCTCCTCGCCATCCCGGTCGGGCTCGATCCGGTCAGCGTGCGCGCGCGCACGAACGACGAGGTGTGGGTCGTGAACCACATCTCCGACTCGGTCAGCATCGTGAGCCTGTCCGGCGGCGCGGTCGTGGCCACGCTCGACACCGATGACGAGCCGGCCGACGTGGTCTTCGCGGGCAGCCCCGAGCGCGCCTACGTGAGCTGCTCGCAGGCGAACACGGTGCTCGTGTTCGATCCGGCCGACCGCAGCGCGGCGCCGACGCGGCTCGCGCTCCGCGGCGAGGATCCGCGCGCCATGGCGGTCAGCCCCGGCGGCGACAAGGTCTACGTGGCGATCTTCGAGTCGGGCAACCGGACGACGGTGCTCGGCGGTGGCGCCGACGGCAGCATCGGTTTCCCGCCCAACGTCGTGGACGACGCGAACACGCCCCACGGCGGCGTCAACCCGCCGCCCAACGACGGGGCGGCCTTCGAGCCGGCGGTGAACGGGGGCAACCCGACCGCACCCGAGGTCGCGCTGATCGTGCGGCGTGAGGGGGACGGCGACTGGATGGACGACAACGGCGGCGACTGGACGGACTTCGTGAGCGGCCCGCTGGCAAGCCAGTCGGGTCGGCCGGTCGGCTGGGTGCTGCTCGACCACGACGTCGCCATCGTCGAGACGGCCACCCAGACCGTGAGCTACGCCGACGGGCTCATGAACCTCAACATGGCGCTCGCCGTGCACCCGAGCGGGGCCGTGGTCGTGGTCGGTACGGATGCGACCAACGAGGTGCGCTTCGAGCCGAACCTGACGGGGACCTTCACGCGCTCGCACGTGGCGAGCTTCCCGGCCGGCGCGCCCGGCACGGTCACGGTGCTCGATCTCAACCCGCAGCTCGATTACCAGAGCTCCAATCTGCCGCAATCCGAGCGCGACGAGGCCCTGTCCGATCCGCGTGGGATCGCGTGGAACGCGGCCGGCACGCGCGCCTACGTCACGGGCATGGGCTCGAACAATCTCGTCGTGCTGGATGCGAGCGGTGCGCGGGCCGGGCTCGCGCCGGCGATCGAGGTCGGCCAGGGGCCGACCGGGGTCGTGGTCGACGGCGCGCGCGGACAGCTCTACGTGCTCAACAAGTTCGCGGCCTCGATCTCGGTCGTCGATGCGACCACCGAGCTCGAGACGGAGCGCATCCGCTTCCACGATCCGAGCCCGCTGGCGATCCGCCGCGGGCGGCCGCACCTGTACGACACGCACGCGACCAGCGGCACGGGCCTCGTCTCCTGCGCGAGCTGCCACGTCGACGCGCGCCTGGACCGCCTGGCCTGGGACCTCGGCGACCCGGCAGGGGCCATGAAGGTCGTGGACTCGAGCCAGAACCTCGGCGGCAACGTTCCGGGGCTCAGCAGCGGCTTCGAGGACTGGCACCCGATGAAGGGGCCGATGCTGACCCAGACGCTGCAGGACATCATCGGCAAGGAGCCGCACCACTGGCGCGGCGACCGCGACGGGATCGAGGAGTTCGGCGGCGCTTTCGTGGGCTTGCTGGGCGACGACCAGCAGCCGACGGCGGGCGCGATGCAGGAGTTCGAGGACTTCCTGGCGACGATCTTCTTCCCGCCGAACCCCTACCGGAACTTCGACAACTCGCTGCCGACCAGCCTGCCCTTGCCCGGACACTACACGACCGGGCGCTTCGGTCCGGCCGGGCAGCCGCTGCCGAACGGCAACGCGGTCACCGGGCAGTCGCGCTTCCGCCCGCCGGTGCTGCTCGATGCCGGCGGCCTCGCCTGCGTGTCGTGCCACACGCGGCCGACCGGCGCGGGGGCCGACATGCAGCTCGTCGGGAACCGCTTCCAGCCGTTCCCCGTGGGCCCGAACGGCGAGCACCACCTGGCGCTCGTCTCGGTCGACGGAGTCACCAACGTGACCATGAAGATCCCGCACCTGCGCAACCTCTACGAGCGCACCGGCTTCAACCTGACGCAGCTCGAGAGCACGGCCGGCTTCGGTTATCTGCACGACGGCTCGGTCGACTCGATCGAGCGCTTCGTCAACGAGCCGGTCTTCAACGTCGCCAGCGATCAGGAGACCGCCAACCTGGTGGCCTTCATGCTGGCCTTCGGGGGCGGCACGGCCAGCCTGGGCTCGCCCACGAACCCGCTCGAGCCGCCCGGACCGCCGAGTCAAGCGACGCACGCGGCGGTCGGCACGCAGCTGACCCTCGACGGGCCCGCGGATCTCGGCCAGGACGCGCTCGTCGACCAGATGGTGACCGAGGCGGACCAGAACGACGTCGGCCTCGTGGCGCGGGGCAAGGTGAGCGGCCTCGTGCGCAGCTTCACCTACGTGGGCGCCGACCTGTGGCAGTCGGACCGGCGCGCGGAAACTTACACGCGCGCCGCGCTCGAGCTGCTGGCCGCGCCCGGCAGCGAGCTCACGCTGACGGTCGTGCCGAAGGGCACCGAGCGTCGCATCGGCATCGACCGCGACGCCGATCACTTCTACGACCGCGACGAGCTCGACGCCGGCACGGATCCGGCCGATCTCGAGAGCCGTCCGCGCACGCGCTTCGTGCCGGGCCCGCGGCGTCCCTGAGGACGCCCGGGCCGCCACGCGGATCCGCTACCCCTCCTCGGGCGCGAAGCGCTCGTGGGAGGGGTCTTCCATCTCGCGGAACTTGTCGAAGGCGGCCTTGGCCGCCTCGGCGTTACCATCGAGCAGGGCCTCCTCGAGCGCCAGCTGGTGGCGGAGGAACTCGATCATCTGCTTCTTGTAGTCGCGCGTGAAGGCCGCGCGCTCGGCCTCGGGCAGCTTGGCGGCCGCCGCGGGCACGAGCTTCTTCGCCTGCAGCGAGTGGTGCTGGATCGACTCGAGGGCCTCGAGCGCGGCCGGATAGGTGGCCGGCTCCTTCAGGTTCTTGCGCAGCAGCTTGACCGTGTCCTCGAGCTTCTCCATGTGGGAGCCGAGCTCGGTCTCCTGGCCGTCGTCGCGCGACGGCAGGAGCGGAGCGAGGGAGAGCGAAGACAGCAGGGCGATGGGGAGGAGGAACTTCATGGGGGGAAGGGATCAGAGCACCTGGGACACGCCCGGGATCGCGTAGGGGTAGTTGCCGTGGGCGTCGGGCAGCAGCGGCGCCTCGGCGTCGAAGGCGTAGCGCTTCGGCGCGAGCGAGACGTTCGAGGCCAGGGCCTCGTCCCACTTGACGACGCGGCCCGAGTAGGTGGCGAGCCGTCCGAGGATCGCGGTCATGGTCGAGTGGGCGCCGTACTCCGTCTCGTCGTGCGGCGTGCCGGCGCGGATCGCGGCGAAGAGCGCGTCGTGCTCGCGCTGGTACGGATCGACGCCCTCGCCGCGGTAGCGCCAGTCCCAGCCGCCCTGGCTCTGGATGCGCCCGCCGGAGACGTCGGCCGTGCCGAGCGTGCCGTGCGCGTGCTCGCTGACCGAATCGTGGCAGCCGGGGATGTGGCGGCACTGCGAGAGCATCTTCGTGCCGTCGGCGTAGGTGAACTCGACCATGTGGTGGTCGTAGATCTCGCCCGTGTCGGGCCCGACGCGCACCGCGCGCCCGCCCTGGCCCTGGGCGCTGACCGGAGGCGCGCCCTGGATCCAGTTGCACACGTCGAGGTTGTGGATGTGCTGCTCGACGATGTGGTCGCCGCACAGCCAGTTGAAGTAGTACCAGTTGCGCATCTGGTAGGTCATCTCGCTCCAGCCCGCCTCGCGCGCGCGCGTCCACACGCCCGAGGAGTTCCAGTAGCAGCGGTAGAGCTGGAGCTTGCCGATCGCTCCGTCGCGCAGGCGCTTGACCGTCTCCTGGTACATCGGATCGTGGTGGCGCTGCAGGCCGACGCCGACCTTGAGCGACTTCTCGCGCGCCGTCTTGGCGGCCGCGAGCACCGCGCGCACGCCCGGCGCGTCGACCGCGACCGGCTTCTCCATGAACACGTGGCGGCCCTTCGCGACCGCGTACTCGAAGTGCAGCGGACGGAAGCCGGGCGGCGTGGTCAGGATCACGACGTCGACGTCGAGGTCGATCGCCGCGCGGTAGCCGTCGAAGCCCACGAAGCGCCGCGAGTGGGGCACGTCGACGCGCTCGGGGCGCTGCTTCGCGAGCTCGGCCAGGCTGCCCTCGAGGCGATCCTCGAAGGCGTCGGCCATGGCCACGAGGTGCACGGGCCCCTCGGTGGAGAGCGCCTGCAGCGCGGCGCCCGTGCCGCGCCCGCCGCAGCCGATCAGGGCCACGCGCAGGAGGTCGTTCGAGCGCGCCGTCGGCGTCGCGGAGGCGAGCGAGGGCAGGGCCGTGGCCGCGAGGCCGGCCGAGGAGGCGCCGAGGAAGGAGCGACGCGAGAGAGAGGAAGAGCTCATGACGGTTGGCTGGGGGAACGGGGCTCTAGCGACCACCGCGGCGCTGTTTCTCCAGCACCTCGCGGATCGAATCGACCTCGGGCTCGAAGTAGCGCGCCCACTCCTCGGGCGGCGGCGGCACGAGCGGGCGCACGACGCGAAAGCCGACGAACTGCGCGTCGGTCAGGTACCAGATCGACTTCGGCTGCTGCGGATCCTGGACCTTCCAGGCCTTCGACGAGGCGCGCCGCGCGGCCGAGCGCAGCTTCTCCGGATCGTCGTCCCAGGAGCCGCCGCGCACGACGTGCGGGTAGGCGTCGCTCGACCAGTTCAGCGGGTTCGCGGTCTTGCCGCCGAGCGTCGCGTAGAAGGCCTTGTCGTGCGCGTCGAGCACCCACTCGGCCACGTTGCCGTGCATGTCGTGGAGGCCCCAGGGATTCGGCAGCTTCGTGCCGACCTTCTGGTAGGCGCCGTCGGAGTTCTCGAAGTACCAGGCGTGGAGGTCGAGCTGCGCGGCGTCCGCGCCGAACGAGTAGGCCGTGCGCGTACCCGCGCGGCAGGCGTACTCCCACTCGGCCTCGGTCGGCAGCCGGTAGAAGCGCCCGGTCTTCATCGTCAGCCACTTCGTGTAGTGGCGCGCCGCGAAGTGCGTCATCGAGATCGCGGGGAACCCGTCGATGCCCATGTCGAAGTCCATCGGCACGTAGGGCGGCGTCGGGCGGCTGACCGAGTCGGCCCACGCGTCCTGCGGCACCGCGCTGCCCTGGCCGGCCGCGCGCGCCTTGCGGTCGAGGGAGAGCATGAACGGGTGGTACTCGTTCCAGCTCACCTCGCAGCGCCCCATCCAGAAGGGCGCGAGCTCGACCTCGACCTCCGGCCCTTCGTCCGCCTTGCGCCCTTCCTCGTCATCGGGACTGCCGAGGCGGAAGGTGCCGCCGGGGATCGGCACGAGGTCGAAGCCGGCCTCGGTGCCCGGGACCGTCTCGCGGTAGGCCTTCATCTCGTCCGCGCGGGCGGCCTCGGCGCCGGGATGCACGTGCAGCGGCGGCGTGCCGGCCGGCGGGTCGGGGAACTTCTTCGCGTCCTGCAGGAGAAGGAGAAGGGCAGCGCTCAGCATCGCGGACGGCGATTGTAGGCATCGCGCGCGCGCGGCGCGCCAGGGGAGCGCTGGATAACCGGCCCGGGCACGCTAGTTTTCCAGGCCCTCGGATGCGCGTCCTGCTCGCCCTGACCCTGTTGCTCGCGTCAGCCTGCCGCGGTCCGCACCTTGCGCGCCACGAGTTCGCGCAGGGAGCGATGGGGACCGAGTTCCGGATCGTGCTCTACGCGTCCGACGAAGGGCGCGCGCGCGCCGCGGCCGAGGCCGCCTTCGCGCGCATCGCCGCCCTCGACGCGGCCCTCTCGGATTACCGCGCCGAGAGCGAGCTCAGCCGTTTCGCGCAGAGCTCCGACGGAGCGCTGCCCGGCCCCTGGGTGCCGCTCTCGGACGAGCTCTTCGACGTGCTGGCGGCCGGCGCGGAGGTCGCGCGGGCCAGCGCGGGCGCCTTCGACGTCACGCTCGGACCGCTCGTGCTGCTCTGGCGGCGCGCGCGGCGCCAGGAGGAGCTGCCGTCCGCTCAAGACCTGGCGGAGGCGCGCGCGCGCGTGGGCTTCGAGGCCCTGGAGCTGGATCCCGCGCGGCGTTCGGGGCGGCTGACGCGGGCGCGCATGCGCCTCGATCTGGGCGGGATCGCCAAGGGCTACGCGCTCGACGAGGCACGCCGCGTGCTCGCCGAGCACGGGCTCGAGCGCGTGCTGATCGACGGCGGCGGCGACCTGCTGGCCGGTGCACCGCCGCCGGGCGCGCGCGGCTGGCGCGTGGCGATCGCCGGGCTCAACAGCGCCGATCCGCGCCGCGACCGCGCGAGCTCCGAGCTCGAGCTGGCGCACGCGGCGCTGGCGACCTCGGGGGACCTCGAGCGCTCCTTCGAGCTCGGCGGGACGCGCTACTCGCATATCCTCGATCCGCGCAGCGGCGCGGCCCTGACCGAGCGCCGCCTCGTCAGCGTCCAGGCGCCCAGCGGAATCGAGGCCGACGCCTGGGCCACGGCGCTCTCGGTCCTCGGACCCGCGGGCCTCGAGCGCTTCCCGCGCCATAGCGGCTGGCGGGCGCGGCTCGCCTGCGCGAGCGACGACGGCGTGCGTGTTTTCGAGAGCAGCACTTCGGCGGGCGAGCTATCCTGCGCGGGTTCCGCGCCCGTCCTCCCCTGAACTTCGAGCGACATGCCGCACGTTTCTCCCTCGCGTCGTGACCTCCTGCGTGGTGCCGTTGCCACCACCGTCGTCGGCTCCTATGCCTCCGCCTCGCCGAGCGTCGTGCGGCGACCGGGCGGGGCCGAGATGCTGAAGGTCGGCCTGATCGGCTGCGGTGGGCGCGGCACGGGCGCGGCCGTGAACGCCCTGCGCGCCGATCCGAACGTGAAGCTGTGGGCGCTCGGGGACACCTTCGCCGACCACCTCGAGTCGAGTCTGAACTCGCTCCTGACCTCCGAGGACACGGCCGACCTGCGCGACAAGATCGACGTGCCGCCCGAGCGCCGCTTCACCGGCTGGGACGCCTACAAGGGCGTGATCGAGAGCTGCGACGTGATCCTGCTCGCGACCTCGCCGCACTTCCGCCCGCTGCACCTGCGCGCGGCGGTCGAGGCCGGCAAGCACACCTTCGTCGAGAAGCCGATCGCGGTCGACGGCCCCGGCGTGCGCCACGTGCGCGAGAGCTGCGAGCTCGCGCGCCAGAAGGGCCTCTCGGTCGTCTCGGGGCTGTGCTACCGCTACGAGCACAAGAAGCGCGAGACGGTCAAGCGCCTGCAGGACGGCGCGATCGGCGAGCTCGTGGCGATGCACACGACCTACAACGCGGGCGGGCTGTGGCTGCGCGAGCGCAAGCCCGAGTGGAGCGAGATGGAGTACCAGATGCGCAACTGGCTCTACTACACGTGGCTCTCGGCCGACCACATCGCCGAGCAGCACATCCACTCGCTCGACAAGGTGGCCTGGATCGCGGGCAGCTATCCCGTGCGCTGCGTCTCGACCGGCGGGCGCGCCGAGCGCCTCGGGCCCGAGTACGGCCACGTCTACGACCACTTCTCGACCGTCTACGAGTTCGCCGGCGGCGTGAAGGCCTTCAGCTACTGCCGCCAGTTCGCGGGCCAGGTGCAGACCGAGGTCTCCGACTGGATCCTCGGCACGCGCGGCAAGTGCAACGTGCAGGCGGCCGAGATCGACGGCGGCGCGGGCTGGAGCTGGAAGTGGCGCGGCAAGGAAGACGAGCCCGACGACATGTACCAGAACGAGCACGACGAGCTCTTCGCCGCGATCCGCGCGCGCACGCCGATCAACAACGGGCAGTACATGTGCGACTCGACCCTGATGGCGATCATGGGGCGCATGTCGGCCTACACCGGCCAGGCGCTGACCTGGGAGCAGGCCGCGGCCTCGAACGAGGTGCTCGCGCCGGCGCGTTACGAGTGGGGGCCGAGCGCGACCCCGCCGGTCGCACGGCCGGGCGTCACGCAGTTCGTGTAGCCCGCGCGCCTTCCGCCCGGCGGAGCCGAGATTCCCTCCGGCTCCGCCGGGTTCAGTCGAAGGCGTAGGCGTCCCACAGCGGACGCTCGGGCGGCAGCTCGACGCCGGTCAGGCTGCGCAGGCTGCGGGCCGCGGCGTTGCGCACGGACTCGTCCGGGTCGTCGAGCAGCGGCACGAGCTCGGGCACGTGGTCACGCACGCCCAGGCGTCCGAGGGCGCCCGCCGCCAGCGCGCGGCGCGCCGCGTCGTCGGCCTCGAGGCCGGCCAGCAGGGCCTCGGCCGCGGCCGCGCGCGCGAGCGGATGCGCGTAGAGTTCCCGCAGCGCCTCGCTGGGCGAGCCCTCGCCCTCGGCCAGGGTCGCGACGCGCGCCTGGCCGACGTCCTTCCACCAGGTCTCCTCGCCCTGCAACCAGGTCAGGCACGCGCTGCGGTCCTCGAACGGCGCGCGCCGCGCGCAGGCGGCGATGGCGTCGAGGGCGGCACCCTGCACCTCGCGCCCGGGCGACTGCAGGAGCGGCACGAGGCGCGGCAGGCTGTCGGGTCGGGCCAGACGCCCGAGGCTGCGCAGGGCGGCCGCGCGGCGCGCGGGAGAGCCTTCGCTCAGCAGCCCTTCGAGCGCGCCGGCCACGCGCGGCCCCACGCGCCACGGGCGCGCCTCGGCGGCCTGGGCGAGGGCCGCGATCACCTGCAGGTCGAGCCCGTCGGAGCGGCCGACCAGACTCTCGAGGGCCTCGCAGGCATCCTCGCTGGCGCACTCGGAGAGGGCCTCGACCACCAGGGCGAGCACGTGCGGCGGCGCACTACCGAGCTCTTCCTCGAGGCGCAGGTACGCGACCGGATCGCGGCCGAGCGGCGCGCGCAGCGCGGCGCGGGCGTGGGCGCGCAGGGTCGGACTGCCGAGCTCGAACTCGGAGGCACGCAGGAGCTCGAACACCAGCCCGAGCGCGCGCGCCGAGTCGCGGGCCGCCAGGACGCGCAGCGCAACCGCGCGTGCCTCGGCCCCCGGACGGGCCTGCAAGAGCGCCTGCAGGGCCGTGAGCACGGCCTCTTCCGGTAGACGCGCGAGGGCGCGCAGGGCCACCTCGCCGACGCGCTCCGGCGGACACAGGAGCAGCACGGGCTCCTCGCCCTCGCCCAGCAAGAGCTCGAGGCCCGTGCCCTCGACCAGCGCCACCAGGGCCGGCGCGGCCGGGGCCCCGAGGGCCGCCAGCCGACGCGCGACCGCTTCGTCGCCGAGCTCGCGCCCGTCGGCGCCCCGCAGCAGGGCCTCGCGCACGCGCGCGAGGCCCTCCGCGAGCGGATCACCCCCGAAGGCCGTGAGGAGGAAGCTCCACATGGCCGTCTACGGGTGCGCGATGCGGCGCACCGCCCGCAGGGTCAGGCCGTCGCCACCGAGGTCGTCGGCGGTCGGCAGGCCGGGCATCTCGAGCGAACCCGAGGCGATGCGGCCGTCGTAGTTGACGGTCAGCTTCGAGTGCTGCGAGCCGTAGTCGCGGTTGATGTTGACCTGGTTACCGGCCGTCATGTTGCCGTAGACGGTGACCTGGGCCGAACCGCTGGCGGAGAGGTTGTTGTCGTAGAAGTTGTTCTCCGCGTACATGAAGGCGTGCATCGCCTCGAGCGTTCCGAAGACCGGGTCGCCGAAGTAGATGTTGCCGCTGTCGTTGACCGTCGAGTCCTTCATCGCGATGAAGGCGATGCCGTCCTCGGCCGTGTTCTCGTAGAACACGTTGTCGCTGAAGTAGATGTTGCCCTTGGCGACGAACGTGACCTGGATCCCGTTCGCGACCGCCTGCTTGATCTTGAACGAGTAGGTGATCTTGTTGTGGATCCAGAGGTTGCCGTCCACGTAGAAGACCATCTGGTTCGAGCTCACGCCCGGCTCGCCGGCCACGCCCGAGAGCGTGATCGGGCAGGCGTTGGCCCCGGTCGAGCCCGAGTCCGTCAGGACCGGCTCGTAGGGGTCCTCGAGGAAGTAGTCGTCCTTCACGGTCGCGCTCGTGTTCGAGGCGCGGTCGCTCGGGTTCTTGCGGAAGATGTGGGCCGGACTCGATTCCGGCAGCTGCCACGCCTTGCCACCGAGCTCGTCGGTCTTGTAGGTCGCCACCTTGAACAGGTCGGCCACCTTGACGTCGGCGTTGACCGGATAGTTCATCGCAGCGATGTCCGGCACGGGCTGCGAGACGTCGCTCTCGCCGGTCGCACCGGAGATCGTGCCGTCCGCTCGGATCGTGCCATCGACAGAGGCCGTGCCAGCCACGGCCACGTTGCCGCCCGAGTAGACGTCACCCGTGACCTTGTCGGCCTGCACACCGCTGCCGCCGAGCTTCAGCGTGTAGGCCGCGTCCGCGGAGGTGTTGCCGGCGAACAGCGCGTGGTCGTAGATGTCCGTGCTGCCGCCCGACAGGAGTGCCTCGAGGGCCGCGCCCTCGCCGCGCACGCGAGCGAAGGAGCGCACCGTCAGCAGCCCGGCCGCCTCGTCCTCCTCGGACTCGACGAAGAAGCTGCCGCCCCCGAAGGGCAGCGGATCCTGGGCCGTGCCGAGCTCGGCCGGATCGCCGAGTGCGGCCTGCGCCAGTCCGCGGGCCAGCCCCGCCTCGGCTCCGGCGCGCGCCTGGTGGCGCGTGATGCCGGCCGAGCCCTCGGAGTTCGAGCGCGAGGCGATCATCAGCATCGCGCCCCCGAGTCCGACCAGCACCGTGACGGCGACCAGCGCCACCACGGCTGCCGAGCCGCGCTCGGGGCGTTCGAACATGGATTGGATCGGATCATCTTGCATGGAGTTCATATTCACCCTCCCGTGTTCCAAAGGCGCAGGGCGGTCGCGGCGGTCTTGGTCAAGATCCGCCCGCCCTCGTCGCGGCTCCGGCACGTGAGCCGGAGCGTGAGCAGGTTGCCGGTCGCCGAGAAGACGAGCCCGGGCTCGTCGATCAGGCCATTCGCGTTGTCGTCGGCGTCGTTGTCGAGCTCGCCTTCCTGCAGCTCCGCGACACCGCGCACCAGCACGAAGCGCTGCTCGTCGGCCGTGCCCGGGGCCGAGATGCGCACGACCTGGCGCTCGTCCACGGAGCCGTCACCGTCGTTGTCGATGCCGTCGTCGAGCTCGCCCGGCTCGAGCTCGAGCGCGATGCGCAGCGCGGCGCTCCACTGCACCTCGCCGTCCACGAAGTCGACCGGCGTGCGGAACGTGACCTCGCTGGCGCCGAGCTCGCTCTGCACCGCCGCCGAGAGCAGGCCCGCGTCGCCCAGCTCGACCTCGGTTGCGATGCGCTCGAGGGCGCGCTGCGTGCGCGTCCACAGCTCGTGCTCGACCCCGCCCTCGTCGAAGGCGTCCGAGGCGCGCGACGAGGTCTGCAGCACCGCCAGGAACAGGATCCCGAGCAGGGCCACCGAGATCAGGCTCTCGATGAGCGTGAAGCCGGC
>Ga0172376_10004033_pt1 | contig 16951 bp, 17 predicted proteins | sample Lak35m_FD_121114 | JGI IMG/M metagenome (GOLD analysis project Ga0172376, IMG submission 121114) | Freshwater microbial communities from Kabuno Bay, South-Kivu, Congo - kab_092012_35m | ecosystem: Environmental > Aquatic > Freshwater > Lake | place: Democratic Republic of the Congo: South-Kivu... | reverse complement strand
TGGGCGTACGAGAAGAAAGGCGTTGCTGAAGGCAAAGCAGTGATCGTAGTTTGTGAAGGAAATTTTCATGGACGGACCACAACTATCGTTTCATTTTCAAACGACCCGGATGCCAGAAAGAACTTCGGGCCTTATACTCCCGGCTTTGTTTCTGTTCCTTACAACGATGTTGAGGCTCTGGAAAAGGCACTTTCGCAACCGAATGTTGCCGGTTTCCTAGTTGAACCAATTCAGGGTGAAGCGGGTGTGAACGTTCCTGCCAGCGGATATTTGTCTGCCGCTCGCGAACTGTGCACCAAGTATGGTGTGCTATTGATAGCTGATGAAATTCAAACAGGAATTGCCCGCACAGGCAAACTTCTGGCCGTTGATCATGAGAATGTGAAGCCAGACATTCTCATTCTTGGAAAAGCACTTTCTGGCGGTGTGTTGCCAGTTTCGGCTGTCTTAGCCAACGATGATGTGATGTTGTGCATTCGTCCTGGTGAGCATGGTTCTACGTTCGGTGGAAATCCGTTGGCGTGCCGCGTTGCAATGGCGGCACTTCAAGTTGTGAAGAACGAAAGATTGGCGGAGAATGCCGAGCGCTTGGGGAGGTTGTTCAGAGAAGAGTTGGGTTCCTTCATTGAGGGTTCCGACCTGGTGAAACTTGTACGCGGAAAAGGTTTGCTCAACGCCATTGTGATAAACGATACGCCCGACAGCAAAACCGCTTGGAACATCTGTCTGAAGCTTGCGGAAAACGGTCTTTTGGCAAAACCCACACACGGCAACATCATCCGATTTGCGCCACCATTGGTGGTGACCGAGGAGCAGTTGAGATGTTGTCTGAACATTATCACGCGCACATTGTCTGAGTTCAGTAAGTGATCGGTCGTAGCACACATAGGTCGTTGAAAGTAGGAATGATGGTTCTTGCGTTACTGCTCTTCGCCAGTCCGTTGATGGCGCAGGAAAAGGAAACGAAGCCCGATCTGAAGGGAGACGACCTGCATTATTTGGGTTATGTGCTGCTTTCTGGCGACACTACGGTTTGGACCAACGTCAAGAGTGACGATTTCTATTATTTGTCTAAGGCATTGTTTTTCAAAAGCAGCAAGGTGCTGACCTACGTTCAAGATGATGACCTCTATTTCTTCGGTTCGGCCATGATAACGGGAAAACATGAAGAATTGGAGAAGATCGTTCGTGATGATTGGTTTTACCTTGGAAGTGCCGTTTTTAAAAAATCGGCTGCTTACTTGGAAAACATCCGCCAGGATGACGTGTATTACTTGGGCAAGGCATTGTTGCTTCGCGACCTAAATTACTTGGACCAGATCTCGACCACCGCGCCCTGATGATAACCGTTATCTGCACCACAAACCGAAGCGACAGCAATACGCTTAAGCTGTCTCAAGAATACCTGTCGCGTCTGCAATTATTGGGTGCCGATGCCCAATTGTTGGACTTACGTGAGATTCCGGCACAGTGGGTCGAAGCCAGCAGTTTCGGTACGAACACGCCAGAATTCAACCAAGTGGTGCAGAAGTACATTCGGAATGCCAACAAGATCATTTTAGTTATGCCCGAGTACAATGGTGGCTTTCCAGGGTACTTGAAATTCTTTATGGATGCTTGCGATCACGGTGATTGGCGCGGCAAGAAGGTAGCTATGATGGGATTGGCCACAGGTCGCTCAGGAAACGTACGTGGTGTGGATCAAATGACCGGAATTCTACATTATCTCGGTTCGGAAGTGTACAGCAAGAAAGTGTACCTCAGCCAAGTGAACGGCTCGCTTTCGGAATCGGGCGAACTCACCAATCCATACACCATCAAGGAATTGACCGACCAACTGAACGGTTTTCTATCTTTCTGACATGATTCTATGCCTGATCACCGAATGTGGCCCGTTGGCCTCCTTTCAAGGAATGTGGCTTGTTCAATCATTGGTTTCCGCCTTCTTGGCCATACTTTTCATTCAGTCTGGGTTGGATAAGGTCTTCGATTTCAAAGGAAACCTTGATTGGTTGAAAGATCATTTCTCGAAGAGTTTCCTCGCAGGAATGGTTCCGATGCTATTGGCAACCCTCACCGTTGTTGAACTTGCAGCCGGTTTGCTAAACGCATTCGGAATCGTGGCCATTCTGTGGAAAGGAACATCTTGCCTGGCATTTGCTGGGGCAATGGTTTCTGCCTTAGCGCTGGTCATGTTGTTCTTCGGACAGCGTGTGGCGAAGGATTATGCAGGCGCTGCCAGTTTGGTCCCTTACTTCATTCTGGTGGTGATGGACCTTTATTTCATGGCATAAAAAATCCCGCTCTGGGCGGGATCTCATATTGTGCTTTTCCAAGTTTCACTTGTCGTCTTCCAAGTCATCGAAGCTGATGTGGGTGCGGTAATTTTCACCACCGTTTGATGTTACAGTGTTGTGAACTTCGGTTTCAGACTCACCTTCGTAGTCGAGGTAATCCTGACCCTTTTCCGCCTTGATGTACTCGATGATGGATTGAAGGCCGTCCGCAAACTTGCTGATATCCTCTTTGTAAAGGAAGATCTTGTGCTTGTCGTAATGGAATTTTCCATTGTCGTCAATGCGCCTTTTGCTTTCCGTAATGGTGAGGTAGTAGTCGTTTCCTCGCGTGGACTTGACATCAAAGAAATAAGTCCGTTTTCCAGCCCTTACCGGCTTGGAATAGATGTCGTCCCTGTGCTTCTTATCCCTTCCTTCCATCTGATCAGAAATAAAATGTAATGCGTATGACTATGTCAAATATATGAATGTTTCCATCTAACGGAAATTTCTTTGCAATGGGCCAAATGGCCGTTGCACCATGATTTTCAGTGATTTGTGCTACGCGGTCTTGCGCTGATCCTCTTCCAGCAACTGCTTGCGATAGAGCGACCAATACGCGCCTTCCAAGCCCAGTAGCTGCTCGTGCGTTCCGCGCTCAACGATGCGGCCGCCATCGAGCATGATGATCTGATCGGCATGTTTTACCGATGAAACCCGATGGCTGATGATGATGGTTGTCTTCCCTTTCATCAGATCTTTCAGGTGATTGAGAATGGTTTCCTCGGTTTCGGTGTCAACAGCGCTGAGGCAATCATCGAAAATGAGGATCTGCGGATCGCGAATGATGGCGCGGGCGATGGAAATACGCTGTTTTTGACCACCACTCAACGTAATGCCACGCTCACCCACCCGTGTGTTGAAACCATCAGGAAACTCAATGATGTTGTCGTAAATGTCGGCCTGCAATGCCGCCCGATGGATGCGTTCCTCGCCAATTTCCTGTTCCACACCGAAGGCAATATTGTTGGCAATGGTGTCCGAAAAGAGGAAAACGTCCTGAGGCACGTAACCGATGTTGTTGCGAAGCGCATTCAAGTTGATGGTGTTTATAGCAGTTCCATCCACCAGAATTTTCCCAGCCGAAACATCATAGGTTCGGGTAATGAGCGATGCTACGGTCGACTTGCCGCTTCCGGTACGTCCCAAAATGGCCAAGCTTTCCCCGGGATGCACCTCAAAGCTCACCCCTTTGAGTGCCTTGATACCTGAATCCGGATACACGAATTCCACATCTTCAAACCGGATGCGTCCTTGAATTTCCAACGGCTGTTGAGATGGGTTGGTGATCTCAGGTTCGGTTTCCAAGAATTCGTTGATGCGCTGCTGCGATGCTGCGGCACGTTGCACAATGCTTGTGATCCAACCAATGGCGGCCACAGGCCAAGTAAGCATGTTGATGTAAATGATGAATTCGGCAATGTTGCCCGTGGTTATTTCACCTGCCATGGCCTGACGGCCGCCCACGTAAATGGTAAGAATGGTACTCAAACCGATGAGCGCCAGCATGGTGGGGAAGAAAATGGCATTTATGCGGACAAGTTCCAGCGAAGTTTCCTTGTATTGATCCGTTTCGCGGTCGAACGCATTGGCCCAAAGCCCCTCTTTCGTGTAGGCTTTCAGCACCCGAATACCAGAGAATCCTTCTTGAACAAATGTGCTGAGACGGCTCAACTGAAACTGCACCCGTTCGCTGCGGATGTTGATCTGACGGCTCACATAGTAAATGATGATGGAAAGTGCCGGAAGCGGAATGAGCACGTACGCAGTCAATTCCACGCTTACGCTGAGCATGTTGTAAATGACGAGAACGAACAACACGACCAAGTTGATGGCATATAGAATGGCAGGACCCAAGTACATGCGCACTTTCGATACGTCTTCGGTGATGCGCGCCATCAGGTCACCGGTATTGTTCCGTTTGAAAAAGGCCAGCGAGAGATTCTGATAGTGTTCGTAGATCTCGTTTTTAAGGTCGTATTCAATGAAACGGCTCATAACTACGATGGTCTGCCGCATCAGAAACATGAAGAATCCTTTGAGCAGAGCCGTGATGACGATGACGGCACCGAAATAGAGGAACACGGTCAAAAGCACATCCGTCAGTTCATCTTGCAGCGGGGTGCCAGACATGTGGCGAAACAACGGTTCGGCTTCCTTTAGAAAGTCGAACGTGATGCGAACCACTTTGGGCGGAAAAATGGCATAGATGTTACTGATGGTCACGAAAAGGATTCCGAGGACGAACCGCGTTCTGTAACGCCAGAAATACTTATTGAGATGTGCCAGCGCCCGCATTTCGTCAGTCCCAATTCGGGCAAAATTGCAATGAGAAAATTCGCATACTTTTGCCCAAAGGTAGGAATGTTCATCGGCTTCAATGTTCAAACGTTGACCGATGCATTCTCTTGGGTAGAAAGGATAACAGGAGGTAGGATAAAAGGTTCTTTATAAAGATGTTGAGCAGAAGGCATTTGAGGGTTAAGGTCATGCAGGCCTTGTTCGCGTACCAGCGATCGGAAGGTGCGGAGCTGGCAGTTGGAGAACGCTTGCTGAAACAGAGCCTCGACCGTATTTACGACCTCTACATCCATCATCTTTCGCTCATTTCAGAGTTCCATCGATTTGCAGTAAACCAGATAGAGGAAGGGAAGAAGAAGAAGCTTCCAACGCCAGAAGATCTCAACCCGAATCTTCGTTTTATAGAAAACCAAGTGTTGCTGCAGTTGGAAAACAACAAGCAGTTGCTAAAGGAAGTTGATCGCAGAAAGATCAATTGGGCCGATCAGGTAGAGCTTGTCCGCAGAATTTTCACGCAGTTCAAAGCCAGTGACGAATTCAAGCAGTACATGACTGCTGAAACGGTCACGTACAAGGACCATCGGCACATCATCTATCATCTTTACGAGGATTTTGTGCTCACCAACGAACATCTGCTGTCACTTTTTGAAGAGAAGAGCATTTTCTGGGTGAACGACTTCGATCAGGTAGGGCCGTTGGTGATTCGCACCATTTCCGAATTCAAGCATAGCGAAGAAGAAGGTGGTCCGCTTCCGGGCATTTACAAGGACGAGGAAGAAGACCGTCAGTTCGTGATCGACCTTTTCCGGAAAACAGCCGCTCACAGCATGGAATTCCAATCGATGATCGAGGCAAAACTCGAAAATTGGGATTTGGAGCGCATTGCATCTACCGATATTCTGCTGATGAAAATGGCCCTCAGCGAATTTCTCTACGTGAACTCGATACCCACTCGGGTTTCAATGAACGAGTACATAGAGATCGCCAAAGAGTACAGCACACCCAAAAGCCACACATTCATAAACGGCATTTTGGACAAATTGCTGATCGATCTGAAAGAGCAGGGAAAGATCAAGAAAACCGGGAAAGGATTGATCGGTGGATAATCTGTGACCTATCACTAATTTTGACCGCCTTTTGAACTTAATTAATCTACAATTCAATATGAAAATGACGCTTTTAATGCTTGCTACTGCTGTTGCGCTCTACAGCTGTGGTGAAAAGCCTGCCGCAGAAGGCGAGGCTACGGTTGATACCGAAGTGGTGAACAACCCTGCAACGGCTGAAAATGCCGAAGGAATCGATCCTAATGCACCGCTTCCCGAATTCACTTTTGAGAAGGAAGTTCATGATTTCGGTACCATCATTCAAGGCGAGAAGGTTGCCTACTCGTTCAAATTCAAGAACACAGGCAAGGCCGACCTAATCATCACCTCTGCCAAAGGAAGTTGTGGTTGCACGGTTCCAGAGTATCCAGTTGAGCCCATTCCACCCGGTGGCGATGGCGTTATCGATGTGGTTTTCAACAGCGATGGCAAATCGGGTCAGCAGAACAAGAAAGTAACCATTGTGGCCAACACGGTTCCGAACACGAAAGTGCTTGCCATAAACGGTAATGTTGAAGCCCCGGTAGCCGAATAATGATGACACATTTCACATTGCTGCAAGCGGCAGCCAATCCGCTTCAAGAGTATTCGAGCCTCATCATGATCGGGCTCATGTTCGTGGTTTTCTACTTTTTCATGATCCGTCCGCAAATGAAAAAGGCCAAAGAGGACAAGAAATTCCGCGAAGAGCTGAAGAAGGGCGACAAGGTGGTGACCATCGGTGGCATACATGGAAAGATCTTTGAAGTGAAGGAAACCACGCTGCTCATTGAAGTTGGCGAAGGCATGAAACTGAAGATCGAGAAGTCGGCCGTATCGCGCGACAACAGCGTGGGAATCCAACAAAGCAATTGATCTTTTCATAAATTGGTCGCATGTCCGAACAGGAATCGACCGATAAGCGCGCATCAAACAGGCCAAGGATCAACCGAAGAACGGTTGTATTCTTGGCCTGTCTGCTTCTTTCGGGCCTGTTCTGGGTGCTCACATCGCTCTCAAAAGAATACACGGAGGTCATTCGGGTACCCGTGGTTTACACCGGAATTCCAGAGGATAAACTGGTTGTGAATCCGCTTGCGCGGAACTTGGATACCGAAGTGCGCGGCTTCGGATTCGACCTACTTTGGTACTGGCTACATTTTGAAACCCTGGAAGTGACAGTGAATGCCGACCCCACACAATTGCGCAGAACGAAACGCGAGGGGAAGGAATGGCACTACATGCTGATGGAGGAAAAGCGTGCGCAATTGGCCGAGAGTTTCAGCGAACAGTTCGCACTGATCTCCGTGAAGCCCGACACGCTCTTTTTCCGCTTCCGGAGCCGGATTGCGAAGCGCGTTCCTGTAAAACTGAATGCCGACATTTCATTCGAGAAACAGTTTGGAATAGTGGGTGAGGCCGTTTTAGAACCCGATTCGGTAACTGTTTTCGGGCTGCGCGAGTGGTTGGATACGCTTGATTTCGTACTGACTGAACCCGAAAAATGGAATGGCCTGAAGGAAAGCATCACCACCGAGCTCAAACTGATGGTTCCTTACAACAGTCGTCTGGTTTCATTGTCAGATTCTGTGACATCGGTAGAGTTGAATGTGGCTGAGTTTACCGAAGGGCGCGTTTCGGTTCCTGTGAATGTGTTGTCTCCTCAGTCCGAATTGGTCAAACTGTTCCCCCAAACGGTAGAGGTCATTTATCAGGTCCCTCTATCTGAATACGATAAGGTGCTACCCGACCAGTTCTCGGTTTCGGTCAAGGTCACGGGTCGCGAACCGAAGGAACAGACGCGGCTTTCGGTTGAGTTGAACACGCATCCATCCATGGTGCGGCAGTTGCGTTTAGAACCCGCCCAAGTCGAATTCATCATCCAGAAATGAAGGTCATTGGAATAACAGGCGGCATTGGAAGCGGCAAGACAACGGTCTGCCGCATTTTTGAGCAGTTGGGTGTTCCAGTCTACTATGCAGACGACCGCGCGAAAATGCTGATGAACACAAGTGCAACCCTCCGCGAAGGCATCATTACGGAATTCGGCTCCGAAGCATACACTGATCAGGGATTGAACCGCGCTTATCTGGCCGGTTTGGTGTTCAGTACGCCCGAACGATTGGCCAAGCTGAATGCGCTTGTGCATCCTGCGGTGGCAGACGATTTTGATGAGTGGGTGGAGCAGCATGCCAAGGAACCATATGTGATGAAAGAGGCTGCCATTCTTTTCGAAAGCGGTGCTTACCAAGGAGTTGACATCACGGTACTGGTCATTGCGCCCGAAGACATTCGCATTGAAAGGGTGGTGGGGCGCGATGGCGTGATGCCCGATGACGTTCGGAAACGCTTGGCCAATCAGTGGACGCAAGAGCGCAAGGCCAAGTTGGCCGACCACATCATAAACAATGACGGGTTCCATCTGCTCATTCCGCAGGTATTGGAACTTCACCGTAAATTCACAGAAGTATGAAAATATTGACTGCCACCCAATTGCGTGAACTTGAAAAGCTCACCATGAAGAAGGAATCCATCGATCCGTACCAATTGATGGAGCGCGCGGCAAAAGGTGTGCTCCATCAATTCCTGAATTCCACCTATGGGCCCATCAGGCGGATGGTGGTCATTTGCGGAAAGGGCAACAATGGTGGAGACGGTCTTTCGTTTGCCCTTCAGGCCATCAAAGAATTCGGATTGGATGATGAAAATGATGACCCTATGGGCGGAAGAATGTTCTTCGCCAAGCCAAAGTTGATGGTTGTGGTGATCGAGCATTCAGACAAAGGCACGCCCGATTTTGCCAAGAACCTTTACTTGTTGAATGAGACCGGCACCACGGAAATTGTTCACGTGAAGCGGATGTCCGATTTCCCTGAACTGAAACCGGACGACAAGATCATTGATGCCATGCTCGGAATTGGCCTTTCGCGTCCGTTGGATGGCATTCTGGCCCAAGTGGTCCGCCACATCAACACACTTTCCAATCACATCATCAGTATTGATGTGCCAACAGGGCTTTTTGCTGAAGACAATTCGGAGAACGACTTGGACACCGTGGTGCAGGCCGATATGACCTACACATTCCATTGTCCCAAGCTCAGTTTTCTGATGCCCGAATGGGGCAATCCTGTTGGAAGGCTCAATGTGGTCAACATTGGGCTTGACGAAGACCTGTTGGATGTCGACCCCAAATTGGAATACTTGACAGCACAGACATTCTCTTCTTGGCGGAAAAGAAGGGCTTCGTTCGACCATAAGGGCGATTTCGGACATGCGCTGTTGCTGGCGGGTTCCAAAGGGAAAATGGGTGCGGCCCAATTGGCTGCCATGGCTTGCCTGCGCAGTGGTGCCGGGCTGGTGACAGCTCATATTCCATCCTGTGGTCTCGATGTTGTTCAAACCAATGTGGCAGAAGCCATGTGTTCGGTTGATGCGCATGAGGATAGGCTTACGCAACTGCCCGATCTGTTCCCGTACGATGCCATCGGCATCGGTCCGGGCATAGGCACTGATGATGCCACGGCCAAAATGCTGAAACTGCTGATGGAAACAGCAACCGCACCGCTTGTGTTGGATGCCGATGCTTTGAACATTCTGGCCAAAAACCCCGATTGGTTGCATTTGATCCCGGCCAACAGCATTCTGACCCCGCACCCCAAGGAATTTGAGCGCTTGGCAGGTAAATGGACGTCAACCACCGAACGTTGGGAGTTGCAACGCCAATTTGCGCAACGCTACACGGTTTTCCTTGTGGTAAAAGGTGCCTTCACATCTGTTACCACGCCTGATGGTGTCATTCATTTCAATTCAACGGGAAACCCCGGAATGGCCACAGCAGGCATGGGCGATGTATTGACAGGCATTGTCCTTTCGTTGCTGGCTCAGGGCTACGAACCGCTGAAGGCCGCGCTGATGGCTGCTTTCGTACATGGATACGCTGCCGACATGTGCTTGGTCGAAGACCAGTCGGTAGAATCGCTGATCGCCTCAGATGTAATTGAGAAATTGGGCTACGCGTTCGATGGACGTAGTCCTTTTATTTGATCACCAACTTCTCGTTGAACAGTTCATCGCGCGATGAACCGACCACTATGTACATGCCCGGGGCAAGGTTGTGGTGAGGGTCGATGGCCGTGACCGGACCGGGACCTTGATTCAAAATGACCTTGGAGTAAGCCTGACGGCCGTGCATATCATAAACGATGACAAGTACTTCGGGGCCGTTGAGATCATTCACATCTATCTTAATGGGGTCGTAGCCGTAGGCAGGGTTCGGGTAAAGGCCCGAAGTGTAGCGCACGGGTGCATCCTCGCCAAATCCATCCTCTATTGCGGTGGCCACGCTGTAGTTAACGGTGTAACCCAATCGCTCCAGCACGCGCACCTCATCTTCGTGCAGCATTTTGAATGCTTGGCCTCTTGAAAGCGAAGGATGCATCACATAACTGCCATCGCTGCTGCGGCTGTTGTCGAAGTGATCGATGCTCGACCCATTGAACGAACCCGGTGAGAACACAGGCGCATGCTGACTTGGGAAGAGTTCGAACCACACCTGATTGTTGGTGAGCGTGCTAGTGGAAGGTGCCGGAATGACGGTGGAGGAACCACTGCCCGAAGGAATCAACAGTTGATCTTTATTGTAATCGGCCAAGAATTCATCGAAAGCTGTAAAGACATAAGTGGCGGCTGCCGATGTGCCGTCTTCCGTTGTGTAACTGGTAAAACCCAACAGGTGCATGATCTCATGTAGGGCCACCGTGTGGAAATCGTACTGATCTGGTGCCGGATCGGCTGCCGTTACCAGATTGTAGTTCATATTGGTGTGGAAGTTGAACTGAATGTAGCCATCCGCGTAGGCATCATAGGGGTCGTCTCCAGAAACGATGTGGTCCTTGGTAAAGGAGTCGTTGAAGCCTTTACTTCCAAAGTAATAGGAGGCGGAAAATGCGAAAGGATTTGATGTGGGATTTCCCGAGAACGATTGGCGTATCTCCACATCCATCACGCCTTCATCCTGAATGACGGATGCGTAGTAGGCGAAGGCTGCTTCCAAAGCCGATCTGCGCTGCTGACCTGAGATAGGGTCATCGAAACCTTGGTTGGTGTTGTTGGCCACATCAACGAACAGCAGGTTGAACGTAGGGCCGATGATCTCATTGCGGTCATCCGTACGCCCGTTCACCACACCGAAAATGGGGCTCTGACGTTTCTCTTGGTCCGACATACGGAACGCTTCGTGTGTCGGTATCGGCTCACCAGTTAAGTTCACCAATCGCTGCTGGCCATCAACCGTTTTCAGAAAGACGGCACCATCTGTCGGATGCGGGTCGTCAAACAGTACGTCCTGCGCCCTTAGCTGAAAGGAGCCTGCCAGAAGCATAGAACCGATGATGAGTTGACGAAACATACCAAGCATACTTGCTTACACAAAGAAAGGATACGTCTTTTAGATGTCGTATATCGATCGGTGGATGACGACCTATTGGAGGTCGATGTGTCGATGAACGACCTAGTAGAGGTCTTCCAGCGGCCCCGTGCCTTCGCGGATCACATCCAGTTCGCCACCCGAGCAGTCGATAACGGTAGAACCTGTGACTCCACCATAACCACCATCGATCACCATATCAACCTTATCACCAAAGCGTTCGTGTATCAGCTCGGGGTCGGTGGTGTATTCGATCATCTCGTCCGGGTCGTGCACCGAGGCGGTCATGATGGGATTGCCCAGCACGCGCACAATTTCCAACGGAATGGAATTGTTCGGAATACGGATACCCACCGTGCGCTTCTTGCTCTGAAACAGCTTCGGTACCGCATTGGTGGCATTCAGAATGAAGGTGTAAGGCCCCGGCAACACACGCTTCATCACCTTGAAAGTACTGTTGTCTATCTGCGAGCAGAATTCAGAGATATGACTGAGGTCGGAGCAGATGAACGAGAACTGCGCCTTTTCGGGTTTTATGTTCCGTATTTGGCAAATGCGCTCCACCGCCTTGCGGTTGTAGATGTCGCAACCGATACCGTAAACCGTATCAGTGGGGTAGATGATGACCCCGCCCGACCTCAGGCATTCCACCACTTCGTTTATGGCGCGTGGATTCGGATTCTCGGGGTAGATGCGAACGAGCATCGGTTACTTGTTGGCCTTGAAATCGGCCAGGAACTTGGCCAGACCGATGTCGGTAAGCGGGTGGTTCAGCAAACCGAGAATGGGGCCCAGCGGACACGTGGCCACATCGGCACCAGCCTCTGCGCAGCGCACAATATGCATGGTATGGCGTATGCTGGCGGCCAGTATCTGTGTGTCGAACAGGTAGTTGTCGTAAATGAGGCGTATCTGCTCAATGAGCTCTATGCCGTCCTGGCTCTGGTCGTCCAAGCGACCAAGGAAAGGCGATACGTACGTGGCACCCGCTTTGGCGGCCAACAGCGCCTGTCCGGCACTGAACACCAGCGTGCAGTTGGTTTTAATGCCGTGGTCGCTGAAGTATTTGATGGCCTTCACGCCATCCTTTATCATCGGTACCTTCACCACTATCTGCGGGTGCAGTTCGGCCAGTGCATGTCCTTCTTTCAGCATGCCGGCATAGTCGGTGGCTATCACCTCTGCGCTCACATCGCCATCCACAATATTGCAAATGTCAATGTAGTGCTGCTTTACGCGGGCTTCGCCATGTATGCCCTCCTTTGCCATTAGCGATGGGTTGGTGGTCACACCATCGAGCACACCAAGGTCCTGTGCTTCGCGTATCTGGTCCAAGTTGGCCGTGTCAATAAAGAATTTCATGCTGTGGAATGTTTGATGCAAAGGTGCTCATAGCGGCCCGAAGCGACCCAACGCAAAGGGCAAAAGAAATCAACAGGTTTTGAAGGGAGCTGCCAGCTGCAAGCCACAAGCTATTAGCTACTGATGAAAAGAAACGTGGAAGGCTGGAGTGTGATTGAGCCGGGAGTGTCAATGCCGTCAATCACTTGAAGCTTGCGACCTGTAGCTTGCAGCAAAAAAAATGGGGTAAGCTTGCTGTGTCGCACCGCTACAACCACCTACCCTTGCTACATTCCTGTCCTGGGGGATTCGGTAGGAGCTGGTCGCACAGGACTTACCCCGCCACAAAAGTAGAACACTTGCTGTAGCGTGCAACATGTAAAGTTTGAAACGGTCGACTAAAAAAACCGGGACATTGGTATCGCGGTATCACGCTTCGCTGCCCTTCTGCTTCAGGAACTGTTCAAGGTCCTTGTTCGAACCGAAGAGCACCAGAATGTCCGTCTCCTCCATGGTCTGATCGGGGGTGGCAATGCCGTGTATGTTGACCTCCGTGCGGCTTTTGCCCAGCAGGCTTTGCACCTCCTCCTTCTTCATAATGGTGAGCACCAGTATGTTGAACTGTTTACGGAGGCCTATTTGCCTTACGGTGCTGCCCACATACGCCTTGGGCACCTTGGCCTCTATGATGCTGAAGTGATCGTTCAGTTCAAACGAATCGACCACGTTGTTCAAGCACAGTTTCTTGGCCCAACGTTCGGCCGTTTCCTCTTCGGGATGTACAATCTCATCCACACCGATGGCCTCCAACACCTTTTGGTGCAGCGGATTGATGGCGCGGCTGATGAGGCGTTTCACCTTCAGGTTCTTGAAGAGGGCGGTGGTCATGATATTGGCCCCTTGGTTCTCGCCAATGGCAATGATGGTGATGTCCGTTTCGTTGAGCGGCAGACCCGATACGGTGAACTCATCGGTGGCATCCATGCAGATGGTGTGCGAGATCTGTTCCTTGTACTGATCCACCTTTTCCATGCGGTTGTCTATGCCAATGACCTCGTTGCCTTGCGCTGTGAGCTTCTGTGCCAGCGATGCTCCGAAATTGCCGAGTCCTACGATGATGTATTTCATGGTGTAATGATCAGTTGATGGTGATGTCTTCTGTGGGGTAACGGTAGTTCTTGTATATCTCTTTGCGCACAAGGGCAATGACCAGCGTGAGCGCCCCTACCCGACCAATGAACATGATGGTTATGAGCACCAACTTGCTGACGGCCGAAAGCTGTGGGGTGATGCCGCGCGTGAGCCCAACGGTGCTGTAGGCCGAGAAACATTCGAAACCGATGTCGATGAGATCCATTTGGCTATCGAAAACGGAAATGACCATGATGCCCATGCCAATGACGATGAGCGAGAGCGAAATGATGGCAAAGGCGCGCCTGACGGAAATATCGGCCACTTCCCTTCTGAACAGTTCGATGCGGCTTTTGCCCTTGGCCAGGCTGAGTATGTTGAGCGTGGCAATGGCGAAGGTGCTGGTTTTGATACCACCGCCCGTTGATGCGGGTGACGCCCCTATCCACATGAGCAGGAACACCATCATGGTGGTGGGGAAAAGCATGGAGGCCACATCGATGGTATTGAACCCGGCCGTGCGCGGGGTGGTGGCTCCGAAAAGGGCGGTTACCACCTTGCCGAACCAACCGTGGCCTGCCAAGGTGTTGTTGTATTCGAGCAGAAAGAAGGCCACGAACGCCACAGCCGAAATGGACAGCGTGGTGATGAGCGTAATGCGGCTGTTGAGGCTGAGCACCCACGGCCTGTTGCGCACCTTTTCTGTCGTGAACGGCAGCAGCCTGCGGATGCGGTAGTTGAGGTAGCCCATGATGTTGGCCACTATGGGAAAGCCCAATCCACCCAAAACGAAGGTGAAGATGATGACCAGTTGCAGCAGGTAGTTGAACTGGAAACCATCTTCATACAACCCATTGCGCAGGGTGCTGAAACCCGCATTGCAGAAGGCCGATATGGAATGGAAGGCGGCAAAGAACACGCGTTCGAACCGGGTGCCGAACAGTTCGGGCTGCAACGTGGTGTAAATGAGCGCGGCCGCCACAAACTCTATCACAAAGGTGATGAGCAGAATGTAGCGCAGCGTAGAGAACACATCGCCAAGGGTTTTGGTGCTGGTAAGGTCGCTGAGGGTGAGTTGGGTCTCGTAGGTGCCCCCGCCCTTGAAAAAGTAGCTGAAGTAACTGGCAAAGGTGAGGATGCCCAACCCGCCTATCTGTATGAGCGCCAGAATGAGAAACTGCCCGAAAAGGGTGAAATGGCTGCCCGTATCGACCACAATGAGGCCCGTAACGCACACGGCACTGGTGGATGTGAACAGCGCATCGATGAAGGAAAGCCCCCCGTTGGTGGCATTGGGCAGCATGAGCATGAACGCGCCCAACAGCACTATGGCCAAGAAACTGGCCACGAACAACTGGGCCGGGTTCAGAAACGTGCGTTTGTAGCTGATGCCCGCTGCCGACACCTCGCGCACGAACGTAAGCAGCACGGCCATGCGTACCCAAATGGGGTTTTCGAGCATGAAGTCGGTCTGAAACGGTACGCCCACGAACAGGAACATGTAGTATACCCACAGGGTGAAGGCAACAGAAACGAGGTCGAAGGCGAAGACCGCGTTGCTGATGGTTCTGAACTGCTTCACATGGCGCAGCACCGTGGCCAGCACACCTACGGCCAGCACGGCAAAGAAGAAGAGGTCAATGATGCGTTGGGCCAGCGTGCCCTTGGTAAAACCCAGATCGATGAAGAAAGCCACCAGCCCCAGTATGCTCATGATGAGCGCTACGCGGTAGAAACGGCCAGTACTGAATTTCATGGTGCAAATATCAACTTTCGGTAATGGCGGGGCGGCCACCGAGGCCGTGTTTAGTTATTAACCGATGGGGGTTGATGAACCTCCCCCGACCCCTCCTTTGCAGGAGGGGAGATTGGAGGCAGGAGACAGGAGTTAGGAGATAGGAGTTGGGAGTTGGGAATTAAGAATTAGGAATTAAGAATTGTGAGGACGGGAAACCTTTTGGGGAAAGAGGGAAACCGACATGCTGGAACCGTTGACCAAAATGAAAATACCATTCACCAAAATGAAATTACCATTGACCAAAATGATAATACCATTGACAAAATCGTTACTGCGATAACCAAAAAGGCTGGAACCATTGACCGAAATGAAAAAGACATTGACCAAAATGTTGGAACCATTGACCAAAACGTTGGAACCATTGACCAAAATGAAAATTCCATTGACCAAAATGTTGGAACCATTGACCAAAATGGAAAATCGATTGACCAAAATGGGGCTATTGAAGATGAAATATTTGTAAATGACTAAATTCCAGTCATTTACATACGATGAATTGGAAGGGATCGATTCTGTGGAGCTACAAGTGGCAAGATGCAAGTTGCAGGTGAAAAGAGATAAGGGACATTTGGGACAGGTGGGACAGCTGGGTAAGGCTACTGCTGATGTCACACACGAAATGGCATACTATGATAATGCCAAGTACAACTGCACCAATAAGCGACTTATTTTTTTGGGCGGACGATGTGATCGATCTAACATAGTTATAACTTAGCGTGTACTAATCTCTAAAACCTTTAAAAATGGAAAGACCAACGGCAGCATTCCCCTGCAAGCAAAGCGAACTGATAGCGGTTTCGCGCATTGGATTGAACACTTACAGGGAACAACAACCATCTTTAGTAACCTTCAAGGGTAAATATACCACTGCATGGGGTGATGACCTTGAAGCACAAATTAACGGGCTGATGAGTTTGCCTGACTTTCAGGCGCGGAACGCGAGGGCAGAAACGCTGAAAGTGGATCTTGAGAAGAAGAACAAAGAAGTATGCGACAATTGGCAGGGACTGAAACTATACATAGCTGATGTTGCTGCTTGGAAAGACACACAGAAAGCGATGTTGGAAGCAGCGGGTTCGATGTATTATGCAGCTGCTTCGAAAGGGAACTGGGACAGTACCATTTCCATGATAGCAAGCGGTAATGTATTGATGAACACCTACGCAGCTGACCTGATAACACCGGATAATATGCCTGCGGGCTTTCCGACCACGTATTCTACGGCAGGAAATGAGTTCATTGCCTTGTTTGATGATTTTGAAGATGCGAACCAAGACAGCCCTACCGAGACAGACAAGAAATTGGAGTTGTACAATAAACTGTACGCTACCGTAATTGGGATGTTTGCTGACGGCTACCACCACTTTAGGGCAAACCCTGCAATGCAGACACGTTTTGTGTTTGCGACCGTGCTTGAACTGGTACGCGGGGCTTCTACACCGATAAAGGAATTTGAGGTTGGACCGAACGATAAGAAGTTTGTGGACAGACTGGTGGCGAAATCGATGGTGACGAACGTTGGTGCTGAAAGTCT
>Ga0172376_10004032_pt1 | contig 16951 bp, 11 predicted proteins | sample Lak35m_FD_121114 | JGI IMG/M metagenome (GOLD analysis project Ga0172376, IMG submission 121114) | Freshwater microbial communities from Kabuno Bay, South-Kivu, Congo - kab_092012_35m | ecosystem: Environmental > Aquatic > Freshwater > Lake | place: Democratic Republic of the Congo: South-Kivu... | reverse complement strand
TGCCGGTTCGGGAGCAATCTTCCGTCGCACAACCGCTCGTTGGATTGTCGCGAATGACCGCGAATGGTTTACGGCCACGCTCGTCGCGCACGGCCCGCGCTTCGCTGGTTGGATCAACGGAGTGCAAGTCACCGACTGGCAAGACGACCGCACCGCTGATGCCAATCCACGCAAAGGCAAAAAGGTCGAAGCCGGTCCCATCAGCCTGCAAGGCCATGATCCAACGACCGACTTGCAGTTCCGTAACATCCGAGTGGCCGGTGAAATGCAGTAACCTCTACGCAGCGTGAATGGCAGAAGGCATCCATTGTCTATCAGACATCGGATTCGTCGCTCACGCTGATCCATCGACGACTTCTGAGCATGCAGATCAACTCTCGACGCGATACGCCAGCGGAAGTATTCCGCCAGTGCTTTCACCGGCCTTCACGCCTGGCACCGCGCGTTGAAATAGTAAGAGGCCCCACTCACTCGCCGTGATTTCGGCCAGCACATTGCCGCAAGCGTCGCTCACACGTCCGATGACTTCGTTGACATGGCACTCGTACCCCAATGGCCGCAATGGCTCGAACACTCCATCCACCGGCGCGGGATGTTGCATCTGCATAAAACCACTCTGATCGCGCGGATCTTCGACAATGATTTCCACATCGGGAACTGAGGCTTGAGCCGGGATCAGACCGAGCGAACTGGCCACACTGAGGCAACCACGTTCACACGCCGCAAGCGCAGACGGTTGAAACGCTCCGCCGCCACAGGCTTCGACATAGACAGCGGGTACGTTCAAATCGCGTGCGACTGACAAGGTACGGCCGTTGAGAAACGGATAAGTCCCCCACACGATCGGCAGCCCAAACGCGCGCGCCATCGCTCGTTGCTGATCAAGAACATCCGAACGCGGATGCAGCACATACCCGGTCAGCGGTTTGATGGCGAAGACTCGCCCACCTGTGTGGAGATCAATCAGAAAATCGGCCTGCTCGATGAACGTCGTGAGTTCTGCGGCCACTCGCTGCGTGATCGAGCCATCCGCGCGACCGGGCATCGTTCGAGCCAAGTCGCGATCATCGTCGGCAGTGCGTTGGCTCCTCAAAAATGCGGGCTCGTTAACGATTGGAATCACGGTCACACGCCCGCGCACCGACAGTTGCTCGAAGCGCGCGAGTAAGCCACGCAGCGCAAACATGGGCTCGTACTCGTCCCCATGCACTCCAGCGATGATCAGCAAGTTCGGCCCATCTCCAGCGCCGAACGTCCGTGATTGAAACAGCATGAGTTGGTCCTCGAATCAGCGATCACATCCTCTGATTCTCAGAGTCTGTCTGAAAAAAACTAACCGTGAACCGCCAAGCGCTAGCTGGGGGTTCTGCGTTCGCTAAGAACCGGAGGCAAGCGCTGCGCTGCTCACTCAGGGCACTGACGGTGACGAACTCTCGGATCGCTTCTCCAAAGAATTAGAAAGGCCGAGCGATCTGGAGTTCGATCCGATTTCTTGTGCGCGGCAAGCCACCTCAAGCCGCAACTCGTGAAGCAGAAACGGCGCATTCCAAGCGAACTACTCCACAGCCAGCAGTTGCACTCCGTCGATAATCACATGTCCGTTCGTGTTGCGATTAGTGATGGTGATGATGGCCGCAGCGTCCAAATCAAAAGTGCCAAGCGGCTCAAACAGACCGTCAACTTTGGGAGCTTGCTGCTGATTCACGCGGACCGTCTTCGAACCGCTTTTGTGTTGAATCTCGACGGGAACATTCGATGCACGGTTGCTGGTTGACGAATACGCCAAACGCACTTCGTACCGGCCAGCCTTTGGCAGTTTCACTTCGAAGCGAGCCGTGCTCTTGCCATCTTTGGCCCCTCCGTCGTGCGAATAGCTGCGACCAATCCATTTGCCGGTCGCGGATGATTGGTGCCAATCGCCCGTCAGCTTGGCCTCGGAATCGTCGATCACGATGCCCGGAAAGTTCTTTGGATCCAGTCCCGCTTTGCCCGCATCGCCCGTTTCGCGCGTGCGGCTGCCTTCGTATTCGAGAATCTGACCGTCTTTGAGCAGTTGCTCGCGAAGCTTGGCGTAGGGCACATCTTGTACGGCTTGCTGAGCGTCGATCGCCATCACCGCCGCAGTCGCCGCCGATTGCCCGAGGATCATGAAAACCGGCTCCATGCGGATTGATCCAAAGGCAATGTGAGAACTCGAAACGCAGACCGGCACCAGCAAGTTTTCGCACTGCATCTTCTTCGGCATCAGCGAGCCCAGCGCGATCTCATACGGTCCCTTTAAGCCGACGCCGATATCGCCTTCGTTTTGAACGTAGCCCTCGTCGGTGATGTAGCGCTGAATGTTGTGAGAATCGATTGTGTACGAGCCCATGCCGACTGACTCAGGAGTGGGCCGCTTCTTCAGCAGCTCGTTCTCGGTCATCACATACGAGCCGATCAGCCGTCGCGCTTCGCGCACATAGATTTGATGCGGCCAATTCCCGTTGTCAGTGAACTCGTCTTTGGCGAGTCCCCACTTGCTCATCGCCTCGCGCACATCGGCAGGCACGCGCGGATCGTTGGCAATGAAATACAGCCAACCCTGCTGATAGGTCCGATGCTCGGCGAGAATGGCGCGTCGGCGTTCGTAAGTGGCTTCGGGATAGTCGTAGTTCATCCCGATGTTGTCGGTGCTGAAGGGACCGTGATTGTTGGTGTCGGTCTTGCGATTGGGGATCGGGTCGAACTTGTGAAACGTCTCGCGCCAACCCGCTTCGAAGACCCGCAGTAAGAGTTCGTACTGCTTCGCGTCATAGCCCTCGGGCTTCGGGAACGGCACGCGGTTCGGATCGTGATTCGTCAAGCACATGCGATAGCAGTAGGCCTGCACGCGCTTGTCTCCGGCTCCATATTCGCCGGGTGATGTCGTGCTGATGCGCGGCAGCACGCCGCTCTGGGGATCATCGGGGATGACATACGGACTGATCTTCTTCTTGACGGCACCGAAGTGATGTCCGTGATGCAACACGCCGGTTTGAATGCCATTCCATTTCTCGTCATAGACCGACTGAGCTTCGCGACCGACGTGATAATCCACTCCCGCAGCAGCGAGCAGATCGCCTTCATACGTCGCGTCGATGAACATCTTCCCGGCAAAGGTCTTGCCGCTGAGCATCGTCATCGACGTGATGCGACCGTCCTTTTTGGTGACGCCTTTTGCCACCTGCCCCAGCTTGCCGCCATCCGCTCCGCGATCGAGCCACTCGTTGCGCAGCACTTCGATCTGATGCTCGCGGACGAAGTCTTCAAACGCTTGCTCGGCGGCATGCGGCTCGAAGATCCACATGGTGCGTTGAGTCCCGTCGATCGCGGGAGTGCCTTGCCCCTTGCCGCCGTACTCGTCCTTCTTCATCCACTTCCAATTCTCGAGGGCGTCATAGTGCTTCCAGATGCGGTGATAGAACTCGCGCGCGAGCCCGCCAATCACGGCCTTGTTGCCGGTATCGGTGAACCCAAGCCCGCCGCTACTCAAGCCACCAAGATGCTTGTCGGGGCAAACGAGGACGACCGACTTGCCCATCTTCTTGGCTTGCACGGCCGCGATCACTCCGCCGGACGTGCCGCCATAAACAACGACGTCATACTCGGCGGCCAGCGTGGGGCTCATCAGCAACACGAGAAAACTGAAGAATGCGGCAGAGAGTGCTTTCATAAGTCGGTCTCGAATCAAAGGTGGAGATGAATTGAAGCTGCAGCATGACAAGCGAGGCCGCGAACCTCTATCGCCGACACCTCTGGCAATGAATCCTGCAGGTACGAACTGAAAACGACCGCCCGATCGTCACGAGCTTGATCACGACTTCGGCCTTCTCCGTGCCCGAAGAGATTTCGATCAACCACACGAGCTGCCCAGCAACGCGGAGTCCGCGCACTACGCGCGGACTTTCTCCCATTGCTTCTCTAGTCGAGTCTCTGAGATCGGCATGGCCGTCCGCAGTTCCTGTGCGAACAGGGAGACTCGCAATTCTTCGAGCATCCAACGGTAGAGATCGAGCTCTGGATCGAAGAGTGCACGGGCCGCGTGCTCAGAAGCGCGCGACTGGTAGCGTGCGAGACAACGTTGCACGATCTCGTGCGAAACGCGATCGCGCGGGATGCCATTACTCGTCAGCTTCTTGAGGCGGCGCACGATGGCATCCATGTAACGAGCATACTGCGCTAACCAACCAGACGGCGTGCGTGTCAGAAACTGCGGACCGGACAGAGCCGCGAGTTGCGCTTTCACGTCTGCAACCGCGTACGCCATCAACGGCGACTGAGTCGCGTTGAGCGTCGCTCGAACTTCAGCATAACTGAGGAAGAACGGGCGCAAGATGTCGATGATCGCCTGAGCGGACTCGCCGAGGTTCGCTCGCGCGCTTTGCAAGCGGACTTTGAAGTCCGCCTCGGTGCGTGGATAGGCGCCGCGTTCCGGAAAGAAGGCACGATCTACAATCAGGTCCGCGAGGTCTTGCTGAAACGAACCCGTGCAGCCAAGTGCCGCCCCCCACAATGTCCATTGATTGAGATCCGGCAGATTGTCGAGCTGATACTTCACCGGCTTTCGCAAGGCCAGCGCGGCAAGCCTCCGGAGTCCGGAACGAGTCTCGATGGCCGCCTTAGTCGGAGTGTCGATCAAACGCATCGAGACGGAGTCACCTTGATCGATCAGCGACGGGTACCCAATGAGCTGCACGCCGCCGCTGCTAAAATTGATTTGGGCCGGCAGTTCGCCAAAGTTCCATTCGGTCAGCTTGTCCCGACTCCATTGCTGACTGCCGGCCTTCTTGAAACTCGCCGCCGCAACTCCGCCGAGTTGCTTATGGAGTTCGAGCAAGTTGCGACCAGCGGCCAATGGCTCGCCTTTGTCGTCAACGACTTTGACATTCATCCTCAAGTGAGACGGCAAGCGTTCGAGATCAAAGTCGCTGGGGCGTACGGCAACGCGACCATGCTCGCTCAACAACCTCGCAACCTCCGCTTCAAAATCGCCCTCACCGAACTTGAGCTTGGCAAGCACAGCTTTGGCGGTCTCGTTGGCCGGAACGAACATGCGTCGTGTCTCTTTGGGTAATGACTTGATCAGCGCGCTCAGCTTCTCTTCCAGCAAACCCGGCACGAGCCAACCAAGTCGGGCTTGAGTGAGCTGATTGAGCGCTTCCTTGGGGACCGACAAGGTGATGCCGTCTTCGGTCTTGCCTGGCTCTAGGTGATACTCCAGCGGCAAGCTGAGATGCCCGGCAGCGATGCGATCGGGAAACTCGGCGTTGGTGACATCGCGAGCGCCCTCGCGCCGCAAATCGTCTCGCGTCATGTGCAAGATCTTGGGTTGCTTGCGATCGATACTCTTGAGCCATTTGCGTAGCCGCATGCCGTCGCTGACATCGAGCGGAATGCGCTGTTCGTAGAAGGCGATTCGCACTTCGTCGTCGACTAAAAGATCACTGCGCCGCGTGCGAACCTGCAGCGTTTCCAGTTCGGCAATCAATTCTTTGTTGTGCTGAAAGAAGCCAAGATCGAGCTCCCAATTTCCGGCGACCAGTCCTTGCTCGATCATCATTTTGCGGCACAACGTCGGGTCGATGCGCGAGTAATTCACGCGCCGGCGTTGCACGATTGGAAGGCCGAACAACGTCACCTTCTCGAAGGCCATCACGCTGCCATTCTGCGGATCCCATGTGGGGTCACTGTAAGTCCGCTTGATGAGATGCCCGGCCAGAGGTTCGATCCATTCGGGATTGATCCGCGCGGCGACTCGCAAATACCGCCGCAAGGTTTCGACGAGTTCTGCTGCGACGATCCATTTCGGCTTCTTGCCCATCAAGCCAGACCCCGGCCACAACAGCAATCGTTGATTGCCCGCAGCGATATATTCGCCGTTCTCGGCCAATGTTGCGATGCCGCCGATGAAGCCGGTTAGCAACGCGCGATGAATCGAACCTGAGTCATCGCGGCGCTTGTGCGGCTTGATACCGGCTTCCTGCACCAGTTGCGAAAGCTGCTGATGAATGTCGACCCACTCGCGCAGTCGGTTGTATGACAAAAAGTTTTGTTGGCACGCCTTGCGGAGCTTTGACCGAGTCAGCGTCTGCGATAGGTGATGATAGAAGTCCCATAATTTGAGGTAGCTCAAGAAGTCAGACTCTTCGTGCTTGAACTGCTCATGAGCTTGATCCGCGGCTTGCTGATGTTCGACGGGTCGATCGCGCGGGTCTTGTAGTTCCAAAGCCGAGGCAATGATGAGCACCTCGGTCAAACAGTTCTCGTCGTGCGCGGCGAGAATGATGCGGCCAACACGCGGATCGACCGGCAGGCGCGAAAGCTTCTCACCAATCGGAGTGAGCTCATTGCGATCGTCGAGTGCGCCGAGTTCAAACAACGTGCGGTAGCCGTCGTTGATCGTGCCAGTCTTCGGTGGTTCGAGGAACGGAAACTCTTCGATCTTGCCGAGCTTGAGCGCCTTGGTTTGCAAGATGACCGACGCGAGGTCTGTGCGTTGAATCTCGGGCGGAGTAAACGGCTCGCGAGTCTTGAAGTCGTCTTCAGCATAAAGCCGAATGCAGACGCCCGGCCCGATACGACCGCAACGACCGGCTCGCTGATTCGCCGAGGCCTGTGAAATCGCTTCAACCGGTAGTCGCTGCATCCGCGAACGGGCCGAGTACCGACTGATCCGCGCAGTCCCAGAGTCAATCACATAACGAATACCGGGGACGGTCAGCGAGGACTCTGCAACGTTCGTCGCGATCACAATGCGGCGATGCGGATGTTGCTCGAAAATTCGTTGCTGATCCTTGTCTGAAAGCCGCGCATAAAGCGGGAGAATCTCGGTCGTGCGACCATTATTGCGTTCGGGTAGCAGTCGACCGCGCAATGATTTCGCCGTCTCAAGGATGTCGCGCTCGGTCGGCATAAACAGGAGAATGTCACCCGTTGGGTCATGCTGCGTCAGTTCGTCGACGGCATTCAGGATCGAGCGTTGAATGTCGGGCTCAGAGCGGCGTGCGGGACGATCGGGGCGTTTCGGTTTCTCGGTCGACTTCTCACCGACGTCATCGCTGTCGTCATCGTCGTCGACATCCTCGATGAGCGGACGATAGCGAACTTCAACGGGATAAGTCCGACCGGCGACCTCGATGACCGGCGCCGGGCGGTCCGGCGTGCCGAAGTGGTCCGCGAAGCGTGCCGCGTCGATCGTTGCCGAAGTGATAATGACTTTGAGATCAGGCCGCTTCGGCAAGAGTTGCTTCAAACGACCGAGCAAGAAATCGATGTTGAGCGAACGCTCATGCGCTTCATCAATGATGAGCGTGTCGTATTGGTCAAAGAAACGATCGTTCTGAGATTCGGCAAGCAGGATGCCATCGGTCATCAGCTTGATATAGGTCTGAGGACTCGTTGCATCAGTGAAGCGAACTTTGAAGCCGACGGCTTCACCGACTTTGGAACTGAGTTCAGATGCGATGCGAGTGGCCACACTTCGTGCGGCGATGCGCCGTGGTTGCGTGTGGCCGATAAGCCCCTCCACGCCGCGTCCAAGGTCGAGGCAGATCAACGGCAACTGAGTCGATTTCCCGGAACCGGTCTCGCCGCACAGGATGACAACTTGATGCTGTTTAATGGCAGCAGCGATCTCCTCGCGCCGCATGGCGATGGGCAGTTCGGCGTTCAAAGTGACTTTGGGGCGCGACTCAAGCCGCCGCTGGCGAGTCGCAACCGAGGCTTCAAGCGCTCCGAGAAACTGCTTGACACTCCGGCTGAACTGCGGCGACGACGACGAAGTACGTTCGAGTTGTTCCAGCGAACGCCGCAAACGAAACCGATCCGCTTGCATCGTCTGCTGAATGCGGTGACGGAGTTCGCGAAAGTTCGGAGTGCCAGGTTCAGGCGAGTCGGAAGGAGCAGCGGTCACGGGAAACTTAGGGCAAGAGGAAGTCGGAACCGAAAAGTCAGGAACGAGTTGCGTGTTCGCGGAAGATGCGGACTCAAACAGCGATCTCCGCAGTTCGGGACGATAGCCCGTGCTCCCGCGAATGCACAAGAAGTTGGAAACGTGCCTAACACTGGCTCGCGACGATTCGTAACATCCCGCCCCGATCAATCCGCCTGCTCGGCGGTTGTCGACTGTGGTGTCGTCCGATGGCGGCGGCGTCCGTCTTTATTTGTTGTTTCGAGGAGCTTTGTTATGCGACCGATCGCAGTGTTGGTGTCCGTCGTGACGCTAATCGCCGCGTTGGCAGGAATTGCGTGGTTGGGTGGTGCCCCCGCGACTAAGGAACCCGTTAAAGCCTCGCCGCAAGCTGCGTCCGACAAACCGCAACCCCGTCAGCAAGGACCGCATCCCAAAGCGGTGATCCCAGAGACGACGTTCAACTTTGGAGTGATGCAGCACCGCTCCAAAGGTTCGCACAAGTTTGTTGTGAAGAACGAGGGCACTGTCCCGCTCAAACTGCAGACCGGACAAACAACGTGCCAATGCACGATCGGAAAAATTGGTGACGAGACGGTCCCTGCGGGCGGCGAGACGACCATCGAATTGAACTGGGAGATCAAGGCTCGTAATCCCAGCTTTCAACACCAAGCAACGATTCATACCGACGATCCAGAGATGCTGCAGTTTGATTTAGTTGTGAAGGGCTATGTCGGCCTCGATATTGTGCATACCCCCGAGGAACTGACCTTCTCGGCGATGTCCGATTTACGTCCGTCCAAGGGCAAGGTGTTCGTGGCCTCAAGTAGTTCTGCGGACTTCAAGATCACCAAGATCGATGCATCGTCGGACCATATTAAAACCGAAGTGACCACCGTGCCCGAAAATGGTCGCGTCGACTTCTATCAGCAAGTTCTCCTCAAGCACCCTGACTTCTCAAAAGACAATGTCCCGGTGTCCGAGCTTGTCAAACAGGTCTACATGATCGACGTGGCGGCCACGGGACAGAAAAAGCAGGGCTCGTTCAACGAGACCATCACCATTCATACTGATATCCCGGAGACACAACCGATCGTCGTGACAATCCGTGGCGAGAACCCCGGTGCGTTTCAATTCTTCCCGCAGGGCGGAGCGCGGTGGTATCCCAAAGAGTTGATGTGCGATCTGGGTGACATCAACGGCAGCGAAGGGCGCAAGCGCGCCTTGAATGTGATTGGCCGCGGTGTCACCGAGGCCTTGCAATTGACTGTGATCAAAGTCGAGCCAGCGGTGCTCAAAGTCGCCACGATCCCCGATCCAACAAACAAGATGGCTTGTAAGATCGAATTCGAGATTCCGCCGGGCACTCCGGCATTCCTGAGGACACCTGACGCACCGGCGACCGTCGTGCTAAAGTCAAACCACGAACGCACAGAGACGATCGAACTCAAGGTTGTGTTCAACGTGCAGTAAACTCGATGGAATCACCTCGCCAGCAGCGAACGGCATCAGTCCGACACGATGGAGGTCAACGCAGTGACCCCGCGACGTGAGCGCAGGAACGAAATGGAGTGCTTGATGAAGGTCCGCATGAAGTGGTGGCAAACTGATGGAGTCTTGAACGGCCGCTATTGGCGGACGTGCGCAAGACTTATTTTGCTAGCAGTTCTCAGCGGTTGTGGTGGAGCATCAACAGAGACCACAAACAATCAACCGCAGGAAGTCAGTAAGCCGAAGGTCGAAATGATTTCGTCCCAGGCTGACCCCAATAAGAACTACCGCCAAGAAAGCTTCAAAGACTGGCCCCAACCGGCGATGGTGTTGGCGGTGACCGGTGAGATGCATGGCTACATTGAGCCTTGTGGATGCTCGGAACCGCAATATGGTGGCATTGCGCGGCGCGCGAGCCTGCTCAAACAATTGCGTGAAAAAGAGTGGCCAGTCGCCGCACTGGATCTCGGTGGTACGCTCAAAAACTCTCGGCAACAAAGCCAATTCAAGTTTCAAGCGCTGCTGGCAGCCTTACGCGACATGCAATACAGCAGCCTGCAAGTGGGCATCGAAGAGTTGCGACTCGGTGCCGGTTGGCTCGTTTCGCAAGACGTTCCGCCGGACGACGGAAAACAGACAGACGGCCTGCGAATGCTAGGTGCAAACGTGGTGTTGTTCGGATCAACGGAACTGCCAACTCCTGTGCGCCAACAAGTGATTCAGGTCGGCGCGCTGAAGATTGGAGTGACGGGCGTTTTCGGAGAGTCACTTCGAGAAAAGCTGGGCAGCGTCGATACGAACGAGATCAGCATCAGCGATCCCGCCAAGGCCATTGAGTCAGCATTAACGGTGATCAACAACCAAAAGCCCGACTTACGCGTCCTCATTTGCCATGGCACGCTTCAAGAAGCTCGCAAGCTGGCGGAGCGATTTACGAGCTTCAACCTGATCATCGCGACAACAGTCGTCGAAGAACCACTGACAGATAACCCAGAGCAGATCGGCGACGCGCTACTCGTGGCGACTGGGCATAAAGGTAAGTACGTCGCGGTTGTGGGCTACTACCCACAAGAGGAAAAGCGGAAGTTTCGGTTCGACCTCGTGAAGCTCGACGGCGACCGTTTTAAAAACGATGCCAAAATGATCGAGCACATGCAGTTCTATCAAGACATGCTGAAGGACGCGAAATTGCTGGAGACAGAACCGGCCATCAAGCATTCCAGCGGTGACAAATTCGTTGGGGCGGCGAAGTGTGGCGAGTGCCATACAAAGGCCCTTGAAAAGTGGACCGAGAGCAAGCACTCGCATGCGTTTGAGAGTTTAAAAACAGGCCGCTTAGGGATCTCGCGGATCTACGACCCCGAGTGTATTTGTTGTCACACCGTCGGTTGGAACGCTCCCGACGTCCTGAGATACGAGGGTGGCTATCTGAGCGAGATTAAGACCTCGCATTTGAAAGGCGTGCAATGCGAAAGCTGTCATGGACCTGGTAGCAAGCACATCGAATTGATCGAACAAGACAAGAAGGACGAAGCCAACAAATCTGTCCGCGTCACGATTGCCGAGGCGCGGAAGCGGTTCTTGTGCGAGTCCTGTCACGATCACGACAACAGTCCGCACTTCGATTTCGAAAAGTATTGGCCGCAGATCGCGCATCCCGGCAAGGACTGAGTCTCGCTCATCAAAGCGACTTCGCTGAGAGGGCAATGCAGACACATCAAGACCGCCAAAGCGTTGCTCGGCCATCAACACGACCAGGTCAAACAGCCTGCTAGTTAGCTATCGGAACCAACTTTTCCGCGAGATTTCATGCGCCAAGTTTTGTTTGAAATACCAATTCGTGGGCCGTGGCACCTGGGGCCATTAGGTGATGTTCCTGGCTTTGGCTTCGGAATCGTCTTGCTCGTCTGGTCGGTTTGGGGTGGATTTAATTTGCTGCGCGACTGGCGACGATCAGATGAGCTTCATTCCGACTGGCAGCAATCCTTGTTGTTCTTTGTGATCATCGCAGTCGCGATTGCACTGCTACCCAAGTACTCGCCGACGGACAAACTGCCAGTCTTCGGATATGGGGCGATGCTGGTCATCGGCGCGGCACTTTCGGGATGGACGGCAGCGACGCGCATCAAGCTTGTCGGTGGCGATCCCAAAGTCGCTTGGGACATGACCGTGATGCTGATTCTGACCGGAGTTATCGGCTCAAGACTGTTCTATTTGGTACAGAAGCGAGACCTCGTTTTTGCCAATTGCCAAAACATCTTCGACTTCGTGAAACGGGTCGTGAACCTACCCGATGGCGGACTCGTACTTTACGGAGGCCTGATGCTCGGTTCGGTGGTCTATGTCTGGACCTGCCGCAAGCACGGATTAAGCCCACTCAAGGTCGGTGACGCAGTGGTGCCTGCTGTATTCATTGGGGAAGCGTGCGGACGAGTGGGCTGCTTCCTCAATGGTTGCTGCTTCGGCGACGCCTGTGAGTTGCCGTGGGGGGTGCGGTTCCCTCAAGGCAGCGTACCTTGGGCAGCATTAGAGAACCGTGGCTTTCTCCTTCCTTTCGCTGAAGCAACGTTTCCCTTGCACCCGACTCAACTTTATAGCGCGATCAACGCGCTCGTCTTAGCGGGGCTGACGGCAGTGTACTATCGCCGTCGAGCCGGTGACGGTTCGGTCCTTGCGTTAGCGATCATGGCCTATGCGCTGTCGCGAAGTTGCCTGGAAGTCTTACGAGGAGACGAGTTCGGCCAGTTCGGAACTGGGATGACAATCGCTCAATGGGTCAGTGTCTTCGTCTTCATCGCCGGTGCGAGCCTCGCCGTGTGGAGTTGGAGGCATGCTGAGCGAGGGCTACGATCTTCGGCCACCTAAAGGATCGCCCCACGCCACCTCTCTGTTGTTGAGCCGCCTTGAGCAACGCCGACGATCAGCTTCTGATTGAACAATGCCTCGCCGGCGATACGCAGGCCTTCGGTGAATTGGTCTTGCGCTATCAGGACCGCCTCTTCAACGCGCTCCTGATGATGGTGAGCTCGCACGAGGATGCTCGAGATTTGGCACAAGAGTCTTTCGTGCATGCGTTTCGCAAGCTGGCGTCTTTTCGTGGCGACTCCCAGTTCTACACGTGGCTCTTTCGCATCGCCGTCAATGCGACCATCAGCTTTCGCCGTAAGCATGCTCGTCGCAAGACCGCCAGCGTGGAAGCGGCTCGCGAAAATGCCGGACTTGAACCAGTTGATGACAACCCCGATGTCAGTCCTTCTCATCAACTCGAAACCACCGAGCAGCAAGCTGTGGTGAAGCGCGCGCTCGCGGAGCTTTCTGATGACTTCCGGACGGCTTTGGTACTGACGGAAATCGAAGGCTTGTCCTACGAAGAGGCTGCGGCGATCTGCGAGTGCCCGATCGGTACGATCCGCAGCCGAGTCCACCGCGCTCGAGCAGACCTCAAAGAGAAGCTGCGTATCTTGCTCAAACAAGAGCTACCGCCGGAGTAATACGACCAATTGAAGACAGTTGAGACTGGTTCAATAGGCCGCAGAAGGAATCGCCGATGCCATCCGGAATTCGCCCGACGGTCGATTATGCATTCAAACGTGTCTTTGGCTGTGAAGAGAACAAGTCAGTCCTCGTCGACCTGCTTAATGCGGTGTTGCTCGATTCGGGACAAACTGCGATTCGCGACGTCCAAATCCTGAATCCATTCAGCTTGCAAGACGCTGCTGACGATCGGGTTGTCATCCTGGACATCAAAGCCCGTGACGAGTTGGGCCGCGAGACACTCATTGAAATGCAGATGATGTCACATCGAGCATTTCGCGAGAGGCTGATGTTCGAGTTAGCAGTTCACTATTCTCAGTCACTGCGCGAAGGCGAAGATTTCGTCAAACTGAGGCCCGTAATTGTTGTCTGTTTCATCGACTCGTTGCTTTGCCCCGAAACTTCCGACTACCACAGCCGTTATGAACTGCGAGATCCCACAACGGGGAACCTCTTCAGTAACCATTGGGCAATTCACATAATTGAGCTGCCAAAATTCGACCGCTCGCCAACACAATTGACATCGGCCATCGACCGCTGGTCCTATTTTCTCAAGCATGGTGCCGAATTCGACCTTAGTAACCTACCCGCTGAACTCCAAACGCCACCAATCCTGCAAGCGACAGGGACTCTCATCATTATGAGCCAAAACACCATCGAACGAGACCAGTACAACGCTCGCAGATTGTTCTTGGGCGACCAGGCAACGCGATTCCGAGACGCACTCGAAATTGGTCGGGAAGAAGGTCGAGAAATGGGCCGACAAGAAGGCCGACAAGAAGGCCGACAAGAAGGCCGACAAGAAGGCCGCGAGGAGGGAAGACAAGAGGGGCGAGAAGAGGGACGAGAATTAGCGCTTCGATCGTTGCTGACCGTCGGCACATCGCGCCTGGGACCAGCCCCTGTCGAAATCCAAAATCGCTTGCAACAGCTTCGAAACATTGACCAAATCCGGCAGCTTCTTGATCGCAGTCTCGATTGTCAGTCTTGGGAGGCACTCATCTCTGGAGATACTCCCACGTCGTGAGTGCTCGTTGCTTCGCCTCGTCGCGTGATGACATTTCGTCGTCGTCGACACTGGGGCACGATCATCGCAGTTTCCAAACAAAAACAGGAACCATTGTGAGTAGCAAAGCTTGGGGAGGACGTTTTCAAGAGGCGACAGATGCCCGCGTCGAACGATTCACGGAGTCCATCAGCTTCGATGCCCGCTTAGCCGACTGCGACATCACTGGCTCGCAGGTCCATGCGACGATGCTCGCCCAAGTCGGGCTCATCACGGTCGATGAAAGCGAGCAAATCGTCGCGGAACTTGAGGTGATCCGCGGCGAGATCGCTCGCGGCGAGATGCAATTTCGCACGGAGCTCGAAGACATCCACATGCACGTCGAAAGCCGACTCATTCAGAAGCTCGGTGATGTTGGACGCAAGCTGCACACGGGACGCAGCCGTAATGATCAAGTTACGACGGACCTTAAGCTCTATGTGCGCGGTGCGATTGAACATGTCGACGCACTGCTTCAAGAAGTTCAAGCGGCATTTGTCGAACGAGCCGACAAAGACCGCGAGATCGTGCTGCCCGGCTACACGCACCTGCAACGAGCGATGCCCGTGCTGGCTTCGCATTACTGGCTGGCTTTTTGCGAGAAGTTCGATCGCGATCGGCAGCGGCTGGCGGACTGTTTGAAACGCGTCAATGTGTGCCCACTAGGAGCGGCTGCCCTGGCCGGGACGTCACTCCCGATTGATCGTCACGAGACTGCGAAGCTGCTCGGGTTTGCCGAAGTCGCTCGCAACAGCCTCGATGTGTCAAGTGATCGCGATTACCTCGCAGAATTCGTCTTCGCGCTGTCGCTCGTCTCAACGCATCTCAGCACGTTGGCCGAGGAGTGGATCATCTGGTTCACGACCGAGTTTGGGTTCTTAAAGCTGCCCGACAAGTTCACGACCGGCTCGTCGATCATGCCGCAGAAACGAAACCCCGACGTACTCGAACTCATTCGCGGCAAGACAGCCCGTGTGATGGCAGACGTCTCGCAGATTTTAATCCTCTTGAAGGGCTTGCCGACGGCCTATAACCGTGACTTGCAGGAAGACAAGCTCGCGATGTTCGATGCTTATGACACAGTCGTCGCCTGCCTCGAACTGATGCCTGCTGTCATTCGCGGAGCTGAACTGCGGGTCGAACACATCAATGAGAAACTCGACGACGGTTATCTCGATGCCACGGCATTGATGGAGTACCTCATCAAGCGCGGCGTCCCCATGCGAACGGGGCATGAGACGGTCGGCAAGCTCGTCGCCCTCGCAGAGTCACGCGGTTGTCGCCTGGGAGATCTGCCACTCACAGACATGCAAGGCGTTTGCGGTGTGATCGCCGCGGACGTCACGAGCGTGCTTGGCACACGCAACGCGGTCGCCGTTTTGCAAAGCTACGGATCGGGGGGCCAAGGCCCGGTTAGCGAGCAAATTGCCTACTGGCAGCGGCGAGTCGCGCAGTGATTGCGCATTCGTAGATGACTCGATGACAGCAACTGGTTCGATTGTCTTTCGACTTTGAGGAGCATCAATCATGTCAGACGTGCAGGCAGAGACTCAGACGGTGAATCGCCGGTCGTTTATGGCCGCCGGAGTAGCCGCGGCAACGGTAGGAACAGTGACCGCGTCAGGGTGGGCTCAAGACAAACTGGTTGCTGGCAGCATTATTCGCCCGCCCGTCGATAAGCGAATCTTGCTGTCTTGTAAGCTCGGCATGATCGCCAAGAAGTCGCCGGACGGTAAGGAGTTCACATTGACTGAACGACTCAAGCTCGCCGGCCAAGCAGGCTTTGATGGCGTCGATTTTGATGAAGCCGGCTCGTTCACTCCCGAGCAAGCCCGTGATGCCGTACGTGAGTCCGGCGTCTTCGTGCATAACGCCATCAATCACGCTCACTGGGGGCAACGTCTGACGAGCGCCAAAGAAGCCGAACGTCTTCAAGGTCGCGCGAATATCGAACATTGCTTGCGAGTCTCGCACGCAGCGGGAGGCAGCGGCGTTCTGATTGTTGTTGGTCGAGGCGGTGATGGTCCCGAGGCTGAAATCGAAGAACGAGCACGGCAAGAGATCAAGAAGATGTTGCCACTCGCATCGTCGTTGGGGCAGATGATTCTCTTCGAGAACGTTTGGAATCAGATGCACTACGACCACGACAAGCCGCCGGAGCAAACACCCGATCGCTTCATCAAATTCGTCGACAGCTTCAACAGCAATTGGATCGGCATGTACTACGACATCGGAAACCATTGGAAGTACGGGCAGCCTCGCGCTTGGCTCAACGCCTTCGGGCGCAGGGCCGTAAAGCTCGACGTGAAAGGCTTCAGTCGTGCCAAGAACAAGTTCGTCGACATCACCTCAGAGGACGACGATCTCCCGTGGGCCGAAGTCCAAAAGGGACTCGACGAGATCGGTTTCAGTGGTTGGACAACTGCTGAAGTCGGTGGCGGCGGTCTCGAACGCCTAACGGTCGTGCGTCAACAGATGCAAAAGGCGTTTGGACTTTCCTAGGGCCTGATCATCAAGTTGCTGGATTAGTTCAGCCCAAAATGCGTCTCCCTTCAGTTCGCAGGCCCATTGCAATTGTCATCCGCGAGAAGTTGGCTTGTGGATCACTCTTGTAGTGCGCCTGCAGCCATTTTAAGACCGCACGCACCTCTCTAGGAAATTGCTTGATGCAGATCACGCTGGAACAGCACGACGACTTGCTCGAACTTCATGTGCAGGGCCGGCTCGATAATGAATGGGCGGCGACGCTCGAACGAGCAATTGATGATGCGTTGCGGCAAGGTTTTCATGCCCTGTTGATCGATTTGCATGGAGTCGCTTACGCCAGTTCCGCTGGCTTGGGAGTGCTGACTCGTGCTCATAAGCAATTCAAAGCGATTCGCGGCTTCTTAGGAGTGGGTGGTGCTCAAGGCCCGGTCGAAGAGGTCATTCGTCAGACGGGTCTGGCAAAGATG
>Ga0172376_10004031_pt1 | contig 16952 bp, 10 predicted proteins | sample Lak35m_FD_121114 | JGI IMG/M metagenome (GOLD analysis project Ga0172376, IMG submission 121114) | Freshwater microbial communities from Kabuno Bay, South-Kivu, Congo - kab_092012_35m | ecosystem: Environmental > Aquatic > Freshwater > Lake | place: Democratic Republic of the Congo: South-Kivu... | reverse complement strand
CCGCCGGAGGCGATGAGCCAGTCCATGACCTCGCGGCGGAGCTGCTTGAAGCGCGGCTCGTGGTTCAGCTCCTTGCGGTCGCGCGGGCGCGGCAGGTCCACGGTGAAGGACGGGCCGAGCGTCGCGCCCGGGCCGGCGCTCAACGGGATGATGCGGTCGGCGAGGTAGATGCCCTCGTCCACGTCGTTGGTGATGAGGAGCACGGTCTTGCGGCTCTCGCCCCAGATGCGGGAAATCTCGTCCTGAAGCGTGGCGCGGGTGAGCGCGTCGAGCGCGGAGAGCGGCTCGTCGAGCAGGAGAATCTGCGGGTCCATCGCCAGCGCGCGGGCCACGCTCACGCGCTGTTTCATGCCGCCGGAAAGCTCGCCGGGGCGTTTCGCGCGGGCGGGCGTGAGGTTCACCATGGCGATGAACTTCTCCGTGTGCTGGCGCTTCTTCTCCGGGGAGTAATTCGGAAAGACCTGATCCACGGCCAGGTGGATGTTTTCATAAACCGTGAGCCAAGGAAGCAGCGAGTAGTTCTGGAAGACAATGCCACGGTCGGGGCCGGGGCCGGTGATCTCCAGGTCGTTGAGCAGGACGGTGCCGGTGTCCGGCTGGATCAGGCCCGCGATGAGCGACATGAGAGTGGTCTTGCCCGCGCCGGAGTAGCCGACGATCGCGACAAACTCGCCCTTCTCCACGGCGAGGTTGATGTCGCGCAGGACTTCCGCGCGCGAACCGTTCACGCCGTAGCCTTTGGCGACTGATTTCAGTTCAAGATAGGGCATGGCAGGAAAGGGGCTTCACGCAAAGGCCGCCAGGCGCGCGGTGATGTGGGAAGCGGACGGTGGGGATGGTGTCCGGTTGCCGGGAAGGAATCCCGTTCCTCCTATGCTCACTCTGCGCCTTTGCGTGAAGCGGTTCTGATTTCATTTCACTTTCAGTTCACCGACAAAACGGAGTTCCAGCCGCCGAACGGGTTCGGCGCGGCTTCGCGGGCGGCGGGGTCGGGCAGCCAGGTGCCGTCCACGACGAAGAGGTATTCGTAGCGGCCGGGCGTGAGTTTCAACTCGCCCTGCCACTCGCCGTCCTGGGCCGGCCGCAGCGGTGTGACGCCGGTCTGCCAGCCGTTGAACGAGCCGGCGACGAACACCTCCCTGGCGGCGGGCGCGCGGAGCTTGAGCGCGACGGGGGCCGGGCCGGTGACGGGCTTCACCCCGTTGAACGGGTTCTTCAGCACGCGCACGACCTGGCCGAGCGCGGCGGCGGACTTCTTCGCGAGGGAACGCGAAGGCTTCGGCGCGCGGTGGCAGATTTTGTGGCTCTTCATATGAGTCAGTTGCTCAGGCCCGAAGCGGTGGACGAGCGCGCCGATGACGGCGGGGCGATCTCCCGATGGGCGGCTGCCGCAGCCAAGAGCGCAACCCCAAAACTGAGCAGCGGCGACACAACCGTCTTCACGGCGACGAGCGATGTCACCTGATGGTGCAACCACAAGTCGCCCTGGTTCAACGCGGCCTGCAGCACGCCGACCGGCAGCCCGTAGCGGGCGGCCTGCTGCCAAACCACCCGGGCGCAGAAGGCACGCTTCCAAGCTGTCGGCCCGGGCGCGGAATTGGCATCGGCGGGGTTCATGTCGGTGCGTTCAGCGGATGGTGTTGGCGTCGAAGCTCACGGCCTTCTGGAAGACCATCATGGTGCGGTCGAGGAAGAAGCCGATGAAGCCGATGGTGAAGACGGCCACCATGATCTGCGCCAGCGTCTGGCTGCTGCCGTTCTGGAACATGTCCCAGACGAACTTCCCGAGGCCGGGGTTCTGCGCGAGCATCTCGGCGGCGATGAGCACCATCCAGCCCACGCCCAGCGAGAGCCGCAGGCCGGTGAAGATGAGCGGCAGCGCGGACGGGATGACGATCTTGGTGACCTGCTTCCACCAGCCGAGCTTCAGCACGCGGGCGACGTTCAGGTAGTCGTTGTCAATCGAGGCCACGCCCAGCGACGTGTTGATGAGCGTGGGCCAGAGCGAGCAGAGCGCGACGGTGAAGGCCGAGCTGATGAACGACTTCTCGAACGTCGGGTCGGCGGGGTTGTAGAGCGCGCTGACCATGATCATCACGATGGGCAGCCACGCCAGCGGCGACACGGGCTTGAACACCTGGATGAACGGGTTGACCGCCGTGTTGAACACCTTGCTCAGGCCGCAGAGGATGCCGATGGGCACCGCGATGACCGAGGCGATGAGGAAGCCGGTGAACACCGTCTTCAGGCTCGTCGCGATCTGGTCAATGTAGGTCGGCTTGCCGGCGTATTTGCGGTCCTTCCACTCGGCCTTCGGGTCGTCCGCGAGCGCCTTCGCCTTGCGGTCGGCCTGGCGCTTGTAGAACTCCGTCTCCTTCGTGCGCTCGGCGGTGTGGTCGGCCCACAGGTTCTTGGTCTCGGTCCAGACGGCGACCGGCCCGGGAAGGGAGCCGAAGCTGACTTTGACGTTGGCCGCCGTCCATGACCACGCGCCGAGGAAGGCGAGGATCGCCAGCAGCGGCACGCCGAGGTTCAGGAGAATCTGCCGGAACTGCTCGTTCGGATTCTCGCGTCGCAACAGGCGGAAGAAGGGCACCGCCCAGCTCAGGCCGAAGGTTTCGCAGGTGTTGATGAGTGCGCTCATGGAATGCGGTCGAGCCGGTCAGTCTTTCAGGCCGATGGGGAACTTCTTGAGATAAGCGAGCGGCTTGCGGCCGTCGTATTCGACCCCGTCAATGAAGTCCTTCGTGGGCGGCTTGAAGCCGTCGGTCTTGGGAATTTCAGCTTCCGTGACCTTGCCTTCCTTGATGAGCGCCTGGGCGGCCTTGAGGTAGGTCTCCGGCTTGTAAATCTCCTTCGCGGTGGCGAGATACCAGTCGTCAGATTTCGCCTCGGTGATCTGGCCCCAGCGGCGCATCTGCGTGAGATACCAGATGGCGTCGCTGTAGAACGGATACGTGGCGTAGTAGCGGAAGAAGACGTTGAAGTCGGCCATCGGGCGCACATCGCCCTTGTGATACTCCCAGGTGCCGGTCATGGAGTTGGCGATGACCTTCACGTCCGCGCCCACATATTCGGGCTTGCTGAGAAGCTCGCAGGCTTTCTTGCGGTTGGCCGGCGAGGCGTCCAGCCACTTGCCGGCGCGAATGAGCGCCTTCACGACGGCGACGTGGGTGTTCGGGTTCTTCTTGTCCCAGTCGGCGGTGACGCCAAAGACCTTCTCCGGATTGTTCTTCCAGATTTCATAGTCCGTGATGGGCGCAACGCCGATGCCCTTGATGACGGCCTGCTGGTTCCACGGCTCGCCGACGCAATAGCCGTGAATGGTGCCCTGCGCGAGCGTCGCGGGCATCTGCGGTGGCGGCGTCACGGAAATGAGCACGTCGGCGTCCTTGGTGCCGGTGGTGTCCGTGGCGGTGTAATAGCCGGGGTGAATGCCGCCGGAGGCGAGCCAGTAGCGCAGCTCGTAGTTGTGCGTCGAGACCGGGAAGACCATGCCCATCTTCATCGGCGTGCCGGCGGACTTCATCTTCTGAACGACGGGCTTGAGCAAGTCGGCCTTGAGCGGACGGGCGATGGGATCCTTCGCGAGGCTGGGCGTCATGGCCTTCATCTGCTCCCAGATGGCGCTGCCCAGCGTGATGCCATTGCCGTTGAGATCCATGCTGAACGCGGTGATGACATGCGCCTTGGTGCCGAAGCCGATGGTCGCGGCAATGGGCTGGCCCGCGAGCATGTGCGCACCATCGAGTTCGCCGCTGATGACGCGGTCCAGGAGAATCTTCCAGTTCGACTGCGCCTCGACCGTGACATACAGCCCCTCGTCCTCGAAGTAGTTCATCTCCTTGGCGATGATGATGGGCACGCAGTCGGTGAGCTTGATGAAGCCAAACTTGAGATCGGTCTTCTCGAGCTTGGCCGGCGCGGCCAGCAGGCCGCCAGCCGTGAGGGCGAGCGCGCCGAGCGTCAGGCTGGCGCGTGCGAAGAAGCGGCGGCGGGCGGAGGAACGGTTCGGGATGGAGTTCGGGGTTTGGTTCATTTCAACGATGAGTCAGTTCGATTTCAGGTGGGCTGCAACCACTCGTCCGCCATGCAAGCGGGCGGGATGCCAACGCTGGCCCGAGGGTTGCTGAGAGATATTGCGGCAACGGATGAACTGAATTATTGCATGAGCGAACCCCTCGACAGCCGACAGCTACGCGCCTTCGTCACCCTCGCAAACACGGGCAGTTTCACGCGCACGGGAAAGGATTTGTTCCTCACCCAGTCCGCCATCAGCCACGCCATCAAGGCGCTGGAGGAGGACGTGGGCTGTCGCCTTTTTGACAGGGTGGGCAAATCCGTGGCCCTGACGCCAGCGGGCGAGCAGTTGCTCCACTACGCCAAAAGAATTCTCGGCGAAATGGCGCAGGCCCGCGCCTCGCTCGAGCGGCTCGGCAAGTGGGGCCGCTCGCACCTGCGGCTCGCCACGAGCGAGGCCGTGTGCGAGGCGCTGCTGCCCAACGTGCTCGCGCAGCACAAGGAGCAGTTCCCGCAATGCCAGGTCACGGTCTCCTCCGCCGACATGAGCGAAGCCGTGGACCTTCTGCACAACGGCCACGCCGACCTCGTGCTGAGTCTCGAGCCGGGACCGGAGGCGGGCGTGGAGTTCCTGCCGCTGTTCTCGGATGAGCTGCAATTCCTCGTCAGCGCGCAGCACCCGTGGGCCGTCACGCGGCAGGTCACGCGCGAGGAGATTCCCACGCAGCCCTACATCCTCTACAGCCGGTCGAGCTTCACCTCGCGCCTGGTGGAAGGCTATTTCCGCCACGAGGACATGACCCTGCTCACCATGATGGAGGTTGGCAGCATGAGCGCCATCCGTGAAATGGTCGGGCGCGGACTGGGCGTCGCCATTCTCGCCCCGTGGGTCGCGCGCGACGAAATCGCCGCCGGCACGCTGGTCGCATTGCCGCTGGGCCGGCGCAAGCTCGTGCGCAACTGGGGCGTCCTCCACCGGCGCGGTCGCCGGCTCAACCTGGGCGAGGAGCAATTCGTCTCCCTCTGCCGCCGCGAAGGCGCGCAGCTCGTCGGCATCAGCAAGGCCGAGGCGCAGGCGGCGCAGCCGCCGCTCACTTGAGGGCGAGCCACGTTGGGGAATTATTTCTCGACGCGGCGCAGAGCACGCGGAGGAACGCAGAGTTAGGCCGATTCACCGGCGTTCACCAGTTGTCCCCAGTCAGGCTTTCTCTGCGCGTCTCCGCAGGGTCTGCCCGATGGCCAGGTGACGGAAGGGGCGTCCGGCTTGCGCGGCGACGGCGCGGGCGGCGGCCTTGATGCCCGCAGTCAGCCCGCCGAAGTCTTTGATGAGGACGCGGCAGGTGCTGAGATCAGCTTCCATGACCGGGGGCTGGCAGAGATGGCGCAACGTGCCGCGCAGGCGCAGCCGGTCGAAGCCGGACCAAACGGCTGCCAGGGAACTGCCGCAGCGGTCAAGCAGGGCCGCCGGGAGAAGTTTGTGGGTTCATCGCCCAAACTTTCACCGTGCCGCCCGGGGTTCCGCCACTTTGGTTGCGGCTCCGCCGCGCCAGGCCTCCGCGTTGACTGGAACGCCGGGGTGAACTGCATGGTTCCGGCTTGGGAAGCTGAATGTTGGACGTTGAATGTTTGCCCGCTCTCGGCAGTTCGCCGCTTGTATGCCGCCGCCCGCCCGCGCATCCTCCGCACACCCGCTGAATGGCCCGGAGCGCCGCGCCGTCCGCGCTTGAGCACATGAACCGTTCCCTCCCGCCCCTCCTCGTCGCGTGTCTCCTCGTTGCAGTCATCGCCCGCGCGGACCACGACACGCCCGCCGGCCAGTCGCTCCACGGCGAGGCTTACAACGAAGGTCCACGCCAGCAGGCGCACCTGATGCCGGGCATGGGCAACGTCCACTTCCCCATCGCCACGAAGAACCCGCTCGCGCAGAAGTTCTTCGACCAGGGCATCGGGCAGTTGCACGGGTTCTTTTACTTCGAGGCCGAGCGGTCGTTCCGGCAGGTGGCGGCGCTCGACCCGTTCTGCGCCACGGCCTACTGGGGCATCGCGATGGCGAACGTGAACAACGCCAAGCGCGCGAAGGAGTTCATCAAGACCGCCGAGAAGTATCAGGCTGGCGTCAGCCCGCGCGAGCAGCAGTGGATTGCCGCGCTCGCGAACTACCATCGCGACGAGAAGAAGCCCGAGAAGGAGCGCCGGCAGGAATATCAGAAGGCGCTCGAAGCCATCGTGAAGAACTTTCCGGCTGACGTGGAGGCCAAGGCGCTGCTGGCCGTGCAGTATTGGAGCGACAATTCCAAAGGCGTCCCCTACGGCGACAAGAAGAAGGTGGACGCGCTGCTCGACCCCATCCTCGCCGCGAACCCGCTTCACCCGGCGAACCACTACCGCATCCACCTGTGGGACGAGGGCGCGCGCGCGACCAACGCGCTCGTCTCCGCTGCCAACGACGGCTTCTCCGCGCCCGGCATCGCGCACATGTGGCACATGAGCGGCCACACCTACTCGGCGCTCAAGCGCTACTCCGACGCCGCGTGGCAGCAGGAGGCCAGCGCCCGCGTGGACCACGCCTACATGATGGGCAACTACGTCCTGCCCGACCAGATCCACAACTTCGCGCACAACAACGAGTGGCTCATCCGCGACCTGAACAACATCGGGGCCGCGCGCCGCGCCGTGGACCTGGCCAAGAACATGATCGAGCTGCCGCGCCATCCGAAGTTCAACACGCATTCCAGGGGCAGCTCAAACTACGGCTACCAGCGCCTGCTCGAAACGCTCGTCCGCTTCGAACTGTGGGATGAACTCCTCTCGCTAAGTCGCACGGTCTATCTCCAGCCCACGGACAACAACGACCACGAGGCCCGCCGCTTCCACGCGCTCGGCCTCGCAGCGTTGAACACCGGCGACATCACGGCCGGCAAAAATCAAATCGCCGCGCTTGAGGCCCTCGCGAAGAAAGTCACGCCCAAGCCCTCGACCAACGCCCCAGCAGCGAAGCCAGCCGAGCAGAAACCCGAAGCTGGTAGGGACGCGCTGCCGCGCGTCCAGCCCGAAGCCAAGGCCGCCCGGCAGGGCGGCCCTACCATCAAGGCTGCCGAGGCCAAGCCCGCCGCTCCCAAGTCCGCACCCACTGTTGCCACGAAGAAGGGCACCCCCAGCGGCTACAGTGGTGGGGCCGCGCTGCTCGCCACCGCCAGCACCAACTCCATCGCCGGGGCCATCACCGAGCTGCGCATTCTCATCGCGCTGAAGGAAGGCCAGTTCACCGCCGCGAAAGAGCGGTTGGGCAAAGCCGCCGGCATCCCCAAGGAGCGCCTGGCCCGCCTCCACTTCGCCGCCGGCGACAAGGCCAAGGCCGAGCAGCTCGCGTCGGAGGCCATGAAGTCCGGCGAGAAGCAGGTGCAGCCGCTCGCGAACTACGTGGACCTCGCCTACCAGGGCGGCAAGTTCAAGGAAGCCTACGAGGCGTTCTACAAGCTGCGCGAGCTGAGTGCCGAGGCCGACCTCAACGCGCCGGTCTTCCGCCGCCTCGCGCCCGCGGCGAAAGACTTGAAGCTCGCCGCCGACTGGCGTCCGCCACTGACGCGCCCGTCGGACTTCGGCAAGCGGCCGAGCCTCGCGTCGCTCGGGCCGTTCCGCTGGCAGCCCTCCGCCGCGCCGGACTTCTCGCTGCCCGACGGCGAGGGGAAGAAAGTTTCCCTCCGCCAGTTCAAGGGCAAGCCGGTCATCGTCATCTTCTACCTTGGCGCGGGCTGCGCGCACTGCATCGAGCAGCTCGTGGCGTTCGCGCCGGAGGCCGAGGCGTTCAAGAAGGCCGGCATCTCGCTCGTCGCCGTGAGCACCGACACCGTCGAGGGTCTGAACTTCACGGTGGAGAAGGCGAAATACAACGGCGGCTTCCCCATCCCGCTGCTCTCGGACTCCGGCCTGAAAGCCTTCAAGGCCTTCCGCGCGCACGACGACTTCGAGCAGCAGCCGCTGCACGGCACGTTCCTGATTGATGGCGAGGGCCTCATCCGCTGGCAGGACATCAGCTACCAGCCGTTCATGGAGACGAAGTTCCTGCTCGGCGAAGCACAGCGACTGCTCAACCTGCCCAAGGGCAACAGCGCGACGCCGCCGATAAAACTGGCGGGGCAGAAGCAGGAGAAGGCAGTGAACTGTCGGTGAGGTATGCGAAACCTCGCCATGCTGGTAGTCTTCGCGCTCTCAAGCTATGGGTTTTGGGCCTGCTTCAGTGCGTTCTTCCATTCGCTGCTTTTTCCGATGGGTGTTTCCTTCCGGGCGTATTTCGGTTTCATCACCCTGTCGGATTGCGTCTACGTTCTCGCTTTCGCCGGCTGGGCGTATCTCATCGCTCGAACTAGCTTGGGAATCTTCTCCGGTCCTTGGGCTCGCTCGCTCCGCGTTCTCTCCACGGGGTTCGTGGTGGTAATTTACCTCCACGGAGCCGGAGTCTTCATTCCCGAAAACTTAGGCACTGAGTTCATGTTGGCTCGCCTTGGCTTCACATCAATCGTCGCGTTAGCAGCGTGGGCTGGATTGCGCGTCCAGCCCAGAACGGATGCCCGCGAAGCACGCGAGTGAACGCGAATCAGAGCCGGCGCATCCGCTTTCGCGTCTATTCGCGTGTTTCGCGGGCAATGTCTTCTTCCTCTGCGCCTTTGCGTTGAATCCCACCCTCGTCTTGCGGTTTAATCCCGCCGCCACTCATGTGCGCCATCACCGGCATCGTCCACTTTGATCGTCGCCCCGTCGCGGAGTCAGAGCTGGTCACGATGCGCGACGTGATGGTGAACCGCGGCCCCGAGCACGGCGGGCAGTGGCTCGGCGGCCACGCGGCGCTCGGCCATCGGCGGCTCCGCATCATTGACCTCTCGCCGCTCGGCAACCAGCCGATGACCAACGAGGACTCGACCGTCTGGGTCACGTTCAACGGCGAGATTTACAACTTCCCCGCGCTGCGGAAGGAGCTGGAGGCGAAGGGCCACCAGTTCCGCTCGCACTCCGACACCGAGGTCATCGTGCACGGCTATGAGGAGTGGGGCGAAGGCGTTGTCGCGCGCATGGACGGCATGTTCGCCATCGGCATCTGGGACACGCGCAAGGAGACGCTGCTGCTCGCCACCGACCGCTTCGGGAAGAAACCGCTCTACTACTCGCACCACGGCGCGACCGTCCGCTTCGCCTCCGACAGCAAGGCCTTCTGGTCGCTGCCCGGCGCGTCGCTCACGGTGAACCACGCCGCGATTGACTGCTACCTGCACCACCTCGCCGTCACCACCGACCACACGATCTATAACGAGGTCAGCAAGCTTCCACCTGCGCACTTCAAGGTCTTCGAGCGCGATGCCTCCGGCGGCGTGCGCGCCCGTGAGGTGCGTTACTGGCAGCCCAACTTCCGCGACAAGCTCAACGTCACCGAAGCCGAGGCGCTGGAGCGCATTGACGCGTCGCTCAAGGAAGCCGTCCGCAAGCGCATGATCGCCGACGTGCCGCTCGGCGCGTTCCTCAGCGGCGGCGTGGACAGCAGCCTGGTCGTCGCCATGATGAGCCAGCTTTCCTCCAAGCCGGTGAAGACCTTCAGCATCGGCTTCGCGGAACAGGACTTCTCCGAACTGGAATACTCCGACGCCGTGGCGAAACGCTACGGCACCGAGCATCAGCAAATCCGCCTCAAGCCCGACGTGCTCGAAATCCTCCCGTCGCTCGTGTGGGAATATGGCGAGCCGTTCGCCGACTCCTCCGCCATCCCCACCTACTACGTGTCCAAGGCCGCGAAGGAATTCGTGACCGTCGCGCTCACCGGCGACGGCGGCGATGAACTCTTCGGCGGCTACGACATCGCCCGCGCGTCCTTCCACGCGATGCGCTACGACGCCTTCATGCCGGGCTTCATGCGCGGGCCGCTGGAGGACTGGCTCTTCGCCGCCGAGCGCAGCGGATTCGCGCAGAAGCTAAAAACCCTCGCCACGCACGCCAGCCCCGACCCCGCGCGCCGGCACGGCTACTCGATGGCCTTCAATCAACGCCAGCGCGACGCCCTCTACACCGACAGCTTCCGCGCGAGCCTCGGCGCGCACCGCCCGTGGCACATCTACGAACGCCACGCGGAGGACATGGCGGGCCTGAGCATCCTCGACCAAAACCTCTATCACGTCCTCATGGCACGGCTCTCGAACGACTACCTCGTGAAGGTGGACGTGGCCTCGATGAAGGTCGCACTGGAGCTGCGCAGCCCGTTCCTCGACACCGACCTCTGCGCGCTCTCCAGCTCCTTCGATCCGCTGCTCAAGGTGCGTGGGGGCGTGCAAAAGTATCTGCCCAAGAAGCTCGCCGAGCGCTACCTGCCGTGGGAAGTCATCTACCGTCCGAAGAAAGGTTTTAGTCTCCCGCTGAAACACTGGCTCCGCACCGACTTCGCTCCGCTGCTGAACCGGATGCTTCCCGCCGGCAATCTCGTGCAAGCCGGCTGGTTCAAGAAGACCGAAATCCAGCGCCTCATCGCCGAGCACACCGCCGGCGCGGCCCAGCACACGCACCGCCTGTGGTCCCTCCTCTGGCTCGAACTCTGGCACCGCATCTTCGTGGAACGCTCGATGACCGGGCGGGAGAGCCTGCGTTCGTAGTCGCAACCTTCAGGTTGCGAAATCAAACCCGTAGCGGCGCTCTGTGCGCGCCGAGTGCGATGACGGCGGTCACAGACCGCCGCTACAGACGGAAGCGCAGGCTGAAGCCTGCGACTACGACCTGCCCTCGCACGCTTCTTCCAGCACGGACAGGTAGCGCTGCGTCGTTTGCTCCCACGAGAATTGCGCGGCGTGGCGGAGGATGGCGGCGCGGTCGGGCGTTTCCATGAGCGTCTGGCCGAGGGCTTTCTCCAAGGCGTCCGCGTCGGCGCTCGGCACGAGGCGGCCGAGGAAATCCTTGTCGAGCACCTCGGGGATGCCGCCGACGCGCGTGGCGACGGTGCGCAGGCCGCAGGCGAAGGCTTCGAGGATGACGTTGGGCACGCCTTCCTGCTTGCTGGGCACGCAGAGCACGTCGGCGGCCTGCATGAAGCGCGCGACCTCGGCGGGTGACTTGCGGCCCACGAAGCGGACGTTCGCGCTGAAGCCGAGCTTGCCGGCGAGCCGGCGGAGCTTCCCCTCCAGCGGGCCGCTGCCAATCATCACCAGCTCGCACGGCTCGGCGGAGACGCGGCACAGCTTGGCGTGCGCGCTGATGAGCAGGAGCGGATTCTTCACCGGCAGAAAGTTGCCGACGTAGAGGATGACTTGAGAGTCCGAGGGCAGGCCGAGTTCCTGGCGCACGGCCTGGGCGTCGCCGGGGCGGAAGGTGGCGGTGTCCACGCCGTTGTAAATCGGGCGCAGCTTCATGAACGGCACGCCGGCGTCGTGCAGGCGGGTCGAAAGGTCGCGGCTGCGCGTGATGGTGGCGGCGGCCCGGCTGAGGGCCTGCACGATGGCGTGGCGGCGCAGCGGCATGTGCAGGTAGCTGTGGACATCCGTGCCCTGTGCGATGGCGACGAGCGGGGCTTGGAGTTCCACGTCCAGCAAATCGAGCGCGCAGGCGTCGGGATAAACCCACGCGCCGAGGACGACATCGAAGGGAAACTCCGCGCGGACGCGGCGCACCGGTTCGCGGAGGGCGCGGGCCATGAGGCGATGGTTCCACGGGCCGCCGAACTTGGGCACGTAGAAGGTGCGGATGTAGAGCGGTTGGAAAATCTTGTCCTCATCGCGCGGCGTGCGGCCCCGCCAGCTCTTGAACGGCAGCATCGGGCGCGGGGAGATGACGCGAATCTCGCAATGCCGCGCGAGCTGGTGCAGCACCGTGGCGTTGACCTGTCCGTGACCCGGGGCGGACGAGTCGGGGAACAGGTTCGACACGAAGAGGAGTTTCATGGGCAGGCGAAGGGTAAGCTCCAAATCCCAAGCTCCAAATCCCAAAGAAGCTCCAAGTTCCAAACTTCAACGGGCACGGCTAGGCGTGACGGACGAATTGGAGCTTGGAGCTTGGAGCTTTTTTGGAGTTTGGGATTTGAGATTTGGAGCTTCACGGTTTGCTCCAATTGAACCACCGCCACTTCGCGCCGCGCTCGTCGCTGTCGCACTTGGCGACGCCGAAGAAGAAGGAGGCGTGCGAGTTCGTCGGGCTGGTGTCGAAGCGCAGCAGGTTCCAGAGGAGCGAATGGCTTTCCGCCCCGGTGCGCGGGTTCTTCTCGTAGCGGAAGACCGACCAGACGGGTGACCAGTTGCGCTCGATGGACTTGTTGTTCGGCACGAGCGGCTCCAGTGGGGCGAAGAGCTGAAAGCGCTCGCGGCCGTCGAGCTCCTTCCTGTGGGTGAAAAGCGGCCAGAGGTCGGCGCGGGTCTTGGACTCGCCGGTGAGCGTGTTCTTCTCGGAGAGATCGCTGTAGAGAAAGAGCAGGATGCGGGTGCGCTCACGGTCAAGCGGCGCGGCTTGGGCGCGATTGTATTTGTAGAACGGCCAGAGGATGAAGTCGCTGGTGAGCACGGCGTTGGTGGCATGGCTGTAGAAGGGCCAGACGCGGTTCATGTGCTTGCCCTCGCCGCGCGCGAACCCGACCAGCGGCCACGGCGCGCCCCACTCGCGGTATTTCTTCTCGCGGTCTTCGGTGAACGTGAAGAACGGCCAGAGGTAGGTGGACGAGTCGCGTTGCGGCGAGCGGTAATGGCTGTAGAGCGGGAGGAAGGCCTGCTGGTGGACAGGATTGGTGGAGCCGACGCCGCTGTGGTTGTTGAAGAAAACCGGCCAAGCGATGAAGAGCCGGTCGTGGCCGGGTGTGAGCTGTTCGAGGCCGAGGTAGTTCGTGCTGGTGAACGGGTCGCGGTGCTTGTGGCCCATGAGCGGCCAGAACTGCCAGCCGTCGAGCTGCGTGCCGTGCCGCAGGTGGAAGAAGGGAAACAGGTAGTTCTTGGTGACGACATCCTTCTTCACCGTGCGCGAGTAGAGCGGGAAAAGGCGGATTTTGATTTCGTCGCGGAGCAGGCGGTTCTTCAGCGTGCCCCAGAACGGCAGGAGCGCGGTGTAGTTCTGTGCCGGGTCGGCGGCCCGGCGCTGGAAGTAGAACGGGAAGACGGTGAACTTGTCCGAGTTCTGCTCGTCCTGCGTCCGGCCGCCGGAGAAGTTGAGGACTTGGAAGAGGTGCCAGCGGTATTCCGCGCCGAAGCGGTCGTAGGAAAGGAACGGGTAGAGGACATCGTATTCCTCCATCTCCACGTCGGGCTTCACGGTGCGCGAGAAGAGCGGCGGGATGGCCCAGGTGGTCTGGCCTTCAGAAACTTCACGGTAGTAGAGAGGCCCGAGCCACTCCTCGCGCGTGCCGGACGACAGCGTCAGCGAGAACTCGTGGGCGAACGGGCCGGCGGCCCACTCGGCGGCGGCGGGCCGGAGAGCCGAGAGCAAGAGACAGGCAAGCCCTGCGAAACGGATGAACCGAGTGGCACCGCCACAAGGGGACAGAAGTGTCCCCTTCACAAACTGATTGGCGGTGCGGTGAACCACGCGGGCGGGATGGTAGGAGAGCGGCGTTTTGGGTCAAGTTCGCCCGCCGGGGCCAGTTCGGCGACGGCGGCTGGCTGGGGTTCCGAATATCGTTAGCGGCGGGTCTGGCCGTCAGGGAATCTGCGTATTTGACATTTATTCACAAGTTATTAGCCTATTGCGTCAGTTGGTTGAGGTTCCATTTGACCTCGGTTCCTCACAGCCCAGTGACGAGGGTGCATTCTCGTTACTGGGCCTTTTCTTTTTGCCAGCCCAGTTTCAAGAGCAGTTGCAGCACCGCCGGGAGGAAAGTCAGCGCCGCCGCCATGCACGTCGCCGTGCCCACGGCCATGACGTAGCCGAGGCTCTCGATGCCCTGGTGCTTCGCCAGAATGAGGCTGCCGAAGCCCGCGATGGTGGTCAGACCGGACACGAGCACAGCGAGACCGGTGCTGCGCGCGAGGATGGATGGATTCTTCTCCTCGCCGAAGCGGTTCAGGATGTGGATGCCGTTGGTCACGCCGATGCCCACGACCAGCGGCAGCGTCATGATGTTCGCCGGATTGAAGGGAATCCCGAACCAGCCCATGAAGCCCACCATCCACACCGTCCCGAGGGCCACCGGCAGCAGCGCCAGCACCACGCACACGAGCGACCGGAAGTGCAGCAGCACCATCAGCGCGATGGCCGCCGTCGCATACCACGCGGCCTCGATGTAGCTGTCCTTGAGCAAGGTCGTGTATTCGAGGAGCTGGACCGGCGTCCCGGTCACGTTCGGGTCCACGGTGCGGAGTTCCTTCACGAAGGCCTCCTGCGGCGCGCGCTGCCACACGTCGGCCTTGGGATAAACTTGCAGCAAATACTTCCCCGTCACGCCGATGAAGCGGTTGCGCAACGGAGCCGGCAAATCCTCCGCCCGCAGCGCGCTGGCCTGCTGGCTCGCGAGCGTCGCGAACGTGTCCGCCAAGTCATCGAGCAGCGCCTGCTGGTAAAATGCCGTCTGCGCCGCCGCCTGCGCCGGAGTCGCGGCCACCAGCGCGTTGCGCCACGCCTGCACCGCGTCCTTGAGCGACTTGAACTGCTCCGCCAGCTTCGCGTCGCCTTCCTTGCGCACCACATCCTCCGCCGCGCCAACGAAGCCTTGGAACGAGAACAGCACCTGCAACAGCTCGGACACATTCGCCGGCTGTAGGTCGAGCGGCGCGAACTTCACGGCGCTCGCGTCCGCCTTCACCTGCCGGATGAGCGCGAGCTTGGGCGTCGCGTCCTCGGCGAGGAACTGGCTCATCGAGCGCACGTTGGCGACGGTCGTGAGGTTGGTGAGCTTCTGCTCCAGTTGCGCCGCCTGCTCCAAGTTGGTCGCCACCACCGCGCCGAACAGCACGGAGTTCGACGCCGTGTTGATGAGCTTGTGCTCGAAAACCACCGCCGGCAGCCCCGCCGACTGCATGTTCAGCAGGTTGTAATCGAAGTGAACCTTGCCGAATCGCGCCACGCTCAACGCGACCAGCCCCGCCGTCACCACCAGCACGGCGACGGGCCGGCTCAGCCAGATGCGCTCGATGCGCTCGCGGCGGTCCACGGGCGGCGCGATGTGGTCAATCACGTTCTGCCTGCCGCGCAGCAGCAGCACCGGCAGCAGCGTCATCATCGGCACGAGGCACACGATGAGGCCACCACCCGCGATGATGCCCATCTCCTGGATGCCTTTGAAGTTCGTGATGCCCATCGCGAAGAACGCCGCCGCCGTCGTGGCTGCGCCGGTGAAGATGCCCTGCCCCGTGTTGACCATCGCCAGCGTGATGGCCTCGCGCTCGGACTTGCCGTGCCGCAATTCCTCCTCGAACCGCGCGACCAGATGCGCGCCAAAATCAATCGCCAGCCCAATCAGCATCGGCGCGAACGTAATGGTCAGGATGTTCAGGTGCCCGACCGTCAGCGTCGTGTAGCCCATCGTATAGACCAGTCCGACCACCAGCACCGCGTTGGCCTTGAGCGGGCGACCCGACTCCGCGTAGCCGTAGATGAAGATCATGAGCACCAGCGCCAACGACACGATGGTCGCCACCGTCGTGTCCACCTGTGACTGCGCCATCTCGTCGAACTCCAGCACCGGCTCGCCCGTGACGCCCACGCTCACGCCCGTCACCTCGCGCTTCGTCTCCTCCACCAGCACGCGCAACCGCTCCACCGCGTCGCCGTTCAATTCCTCGCGCTTCGCGTGCGCGGTCACGAGATACATCCGGCCGCCGCCGAAGGTGATATACATCTCGCGTTCCGCCTCCGGCCCGCCGCCGAAGAGCGCGCTCACGCCCGGCGACGGCGGCTTGCCCGGCCGCTGCAAGCTGTCGCGCGCCTCATTCACGATGCGTTCCAGCGCCGGCAGCGCGCCGAGCATGGACTCGTTCTCCGCGTTCGTCTCCTGCTTCGCCGTGCGGAACTGGCGGTTGAGGATGCTGAACAGCGAGACGAGGTTCGTCGCCCGCGAGAAGTTTTGGATGAACGGCTGGTAGTCCTTCACCTTCTTCTGCAACTCGACTAGATCGTCCGGCGGCACGAACAGCAGCGCCTTGGTGCCCATCAGTTTGAGGTCGCCCTTGTAGAAGACGTCCGTGAACAGGTTCGTCTCCGCCTCCAGCTTCGCGCCGAGCCGCTCGACGAACTGCCGGTTCTTGTCCTGCCGGTCGCTCTCGACGATGACCACGAGGTCGTCCTGGCCGGGGAACTCCTTTTTGAACGCGAGGAAGTTCTGGTGATACTTCTTGTCCGAGCCGACGAGGTCGTTGCGCGACGTGCTGAACTCCAGGTGCCGCACCGTGTAAAGCAGGCACACCGCGAACAGCGCCACCTGCGGATAGAAGAACGCGCGCGGATGCAAATACACCGCGTCCGCCAGCCGGGTGAGGAGGCGTTGGACGAACGACGGGTTGGGCGGTTCAGCGGCCACGTTCCGGGTCGAAGTTCAGGGCGCGGATGATGCACCGAAGGCCGGGCCGGTGTCCAACCTGCGCGACTTCTCCGGCCCGGGCTAGAACTTAACCTCGCACTCCAGTTCCACCAGCCCGCGGAAGTGCGCGGCGTAGGGCGCGAGTTCGCCTTCCTTCGTGGCGGCGCTCACGGTCAGCGAGGCGAGGTCGTGGTAGTCGCTGTAATACTCGGAGCAGTGCATGAAGAGGCCGACGCGGTAGTCGCCCTCGACGAGCGGGAAGTTCTTGATCCGGCCCGTGCAGCGGAACGGCTGGTCCGGCGCGAGGGTGAACTGACCGGTGGGTTTGCGCAGGTCTAGGATGGCCACGCGTTGGCCATAGACGCTGTAAATCAGGATGGCGCAGTCAATGAGCTGCGTGCGCTGCTTCGCGCCGAGTTCGAGCGTGAACTCGATGGGTTGCCCGCTGACGATGGGGTTCGGGCTGAACTCCAGT
>Ga0172376_10004030_pt1 | contig 16952 bp, 18 predicted proteins | sample Lak35m_FD_121114 | JGI IMG/M metagenome (GOLD analysis project Ga0172376, IMG submission 121114) | Freshwater microbial communities from Kabuno Bay, South-Kivu, Congo - kab_092012_35m | ecosystem: Environmental > Aquatic > Freshwater > Lake | place: Democratic Republic of the Congo: South-Kivu... | reverse complement strand
TGCCCGCCTCGATGCGGGCCGCGGCGAGCAGCTCGGACTCCGATGCCGTGCCGAAGGCTCCGGGCATGGCCCCGAGGTCGCGGATGTGGCGGGTGAGACGGCGGGTGTCGACCCCGGCGATGCCAGGCACGCCCCGGTCGCGCAGGAACCCGTCGAGATCGCCCTCGGACCGCCAGTTGCTGCGGCGGCGGGCGAGATCGCGCACGATCACGCCGCGCGTGAACGGCCGGCGGGCCTCGTCGTCGAAGGCGGTCACGCCGTAGTTGCCGATGTGCGGATAGGTGAAAGTGATGATCTGCCCGGCGTACGACGGGTCGGTGATGATCTCCTGGTACCCGGTGAGCGCAGTGTTGAACACGACCTCACCGGTGGCGACACCGTCGGCGGGTCGGGCCCCGATCGCCTCACCCTCGAACACGGTGCCGTCGGCCAGTACCAGCAGGGCCTCGTCGATCGCGCTCATCGCGTCGCTTTCCCATCGTGGACCATCGGCACCCCGCACAGCAGCGTGTGTCGCACCTTGCCGCGCACGACCCGGCCTCGATACGGCGTGTTGTCGGACTTCGACGCGAACTGCGAGGGGTCGACGGTCCACTCGGCGGCGGGATCGAACACCACGAGATGCGCTGGTGCGCCCGGCGCGATGTCGCGACCATGCACGTCGGCGATGCCGGCGATGGCCGCGGGGTTCCACGACATCAGCGCCAGCAGCTCGCGCATCGTCAGCACGCCGGGCTCCACCAATTCGGTGATGCCGAGGGCCAGCGCCGTCTCCAGACCGAGCATCCCGCACGGGGCGATGTCGAACGGCGCCTCCTTCACGTCGGCGGTGTGGGGCGCGTGGTCGGTGGCGATGGCGTCGATGGTGCCGTCGGCCAGTCCGGCCTTCACCGCAGCGACGTCCTCGGCGGTGCGCAGCGGCGGGTTGACCTTGAACACCGGGTCGTAGGACGCCACCTCGGCGTGGGTGAGGGTGAAGTGGTGCGGCGTGGCCTCGGCCGTGACGGGCAGCCCCTTGGCCTTGGCCTCGCGCACCAGCGCCACAGCACCGGCGGTGGACAGGTGCTGGAAGTGCACGCGCATCCCGGTGAGCCGACTCAGCGCGATGTCGCGGAACACCATCAACTCCTCCGCCTCGGCCGGGATGCCGGGGATGCCGAGTCGACTCGACCACTCCCCCTCGTGCATGTGCCCGCCCTCGCTCAGCGCCTCGACCTCGCAGTGTTGGGCCAGCACCACCGGCACCGTGAGACCCGAGGCGTACTCGAGGGCCCGGCGCATGAGGCGGTCGTCCTGCACCCCGCAGCCGTCGTCGGTGAAGATGCGCACACCGAGGTCGGCGAGTTCCGCCATCGGCGTGAGCGTGGTGCCGGCGCGGTCCATTGTGATCGCCGCCGACGAACGCACGTCGCACAGACCGGCGGCCACACCGGCGTCGAGGACCTGCCGCACGATGGCCACCGAATCGATGGTCGGTTCGGTGTTGGGCATCGCCACCACCGCCGTGTAGCCGCCGAGTGCCGCGGCGCGACTTCCCGTCTCGACCGTCTCGGCCTCCTCACGGCCGGGCTCGCGCAGATGCGTGTGGATGTCGACGAGACCGGGGGCGACGATGCACCCCGTGGCATCGAGTCGGGTGGCGTCGGCCAGCCCGAGGGCCGCGAGATCGAGATCGGCACCAACGGCGGCGACGGTGCCGCCCGGTTCGATGGCGACGTCGGCCCGACGTTCACCGGTGCGGTCGATGACGGTGCCACCGACGATGATCCAACCAGCCGACTCGCTCACGTCGTCCTTCCGTGCTCTCGCATCGCTCATCCCTCGACCTCTCCGCCCCAACCGGTGCCGCTGCCCAGCAGCAGGAACAGCACCGCCATGCGCACCGCAACCCCGTTGCGCACCTGATCGATGATCACCGTGTTCGGGCGATCGGCCACTTCGGCGTTGATCTCGACCCCGCGGTTCATGGGGCCGGGATGCATGATCAGTGCGTGCTCGGGCAACCGGTCGGCGCGGGCGGCGTCGAGGCCGTACCGGGCGACGTACTCGCGCAGCGACGGGATGAGTGCCTCGGTCATGCGTTCGCGCTGCATGCGCAGCAGGTAGCAGACGTCGAGTTCGGGGAGCATCTCGTCGAGATCGTGTGACACCTTGACCGGCCAGCCCTCGAGGCTGGGAGGCAGAAGAGTCGGTGGTGCGACGAGGGTGACCTCGGCGCCGAGGGCGGTGAAGGCGGCGACGTCGCTGCGGGCCACCCGGGAGTGGCGGATGTCGCCCACGATGGCGATGCGGCGGCCGGCGAGGTCACCGAAGCGCTGGCGGATCGTGTAGCAGTCGAGCAGGGCCTGGGTGGGGTGCTCGTGCCAGCCGTCGCCGGCATTGATGACCGCACTCTGGGCCCACCGGGCGATCTGCAGTGGCACCCCGGCCGAAGAGTGGCGCACCACGATGGCGTCGACCCCCATGGCCTCGATCGTCTCGATGGTGTCGCGCAACGACTCGCCCTTCTTCACCGACGAGGTGCTGACGCTGAAGTTCATGGTGTCGGCCGACAGCCGCTTGGCCGCCGTCTCGAAACTGAGGCGGGTCCGGGTGGAGTCCTCGAAGAACAGCGAGACCACGGTGCGACCGCGCAGCGCCGGGACCTTCGGGATGGTGCGCTCGCTCACCTCGACGAACGAGTCGGTGAGCGTCATCACCTCACCAATCCCGGCAGCGACGTCGGGACCGAGATCGGCGATCGACAGCAGATTGCGGAGTTCTCCGTGCCGGGGATTGGTGACCAGTCGGCTCATCGCCGCATCTCCCCGAGGTCGACGCCATCGACGTTCACGTCGACGACCTCGTCGCGCCGCGTGGGCAGGTTCTTGCCCACGAAGTCGGGGCGGATCGGCAGTTCGCGGTGCCCGCGGTCGACCATGACCGCCAGTTGCACCGCCTTGGCCCGCCCGTGATCGGACAGCGCATCGAGCGCGGCGCGGATCGTGCGGCCCGTGAACAGTACGTCGTCGACCAGCACCACGATCCGACCCTGGAGGTCGCAGGGGATGTCGGTGACCGCCTCGGGCAGCACCGGTCGCAGACCGATGTCGTCGCGGTAGAAGGCGACGTCGAGGGTCCCGATGGGGACGTCGACGCCCTCGATGGCCTCGAGTTGCTGATGCAGACGAGCGGCGAGGGGGACGCCGCCGGTCTGGAGACCGATGAGCACCACCTCGTCGAGGCCGTGGTTGCGTTCGATGATCTCGTGGGCCATTCGCTTGGTGGCCCGCTTCAGGTCATCGGCCCCCATCACCCTGGTCCGGGGCACGAAAACGCCCCCATACGGGGGCGCGAGGCGGCGTTCTCTTTCAGCCATTCCGGCCGACATTCCGTTGTTCAGCCACGCGGCTGTACCTCCTGTCCGTTCGGGCCTCACGGGACCCGCTTCACGGTCAGGAAAGAACTATAGCGAGTCGGGACGGACCTGCGCGGCGATGGCCGAGAGGACCCCGTTCACGAAGCGGCCCGACTCCTCGGTGCTGTAGGAGGTGGCCAGGCCGACGGCCTCGGAGAGCACCACGCCGGTGGGCACGTCGGGGCGGTGCAGCAGCTCGTAGGTGGCGAGACGCAGGACGGCGCGGTCGAGGGCCGGCATGCGTTCGACGTCCCAGTTGTGGGAGTGGGCGCCGATGACGGCGTCGACCTCGTCACGGTGTGCATCGAAGCCGGCCACCAGTTCGGTGGCGAACCCGTCGGGTTCCACGGGGAGCGCAGCGAGGACATCGCCGCCGGACTCGCCCTTCATCTCCGACTCGTACAGGAGGTGAAATGCCCGTTCGCGAGCGTCGTGACGGCTGGCGTTGAGGGAGTCGCCGTTCACGCCCGGGTGATGTACTCGCCCGTGCGCGTGTCGACCTTCACCCGATCACCGGGTTCGACGAACAACGGCACCTGGATGACGAGACCGGTCTCGAGGGTGGCGGGTTTGCGGGCACCCGAGACGCGGTCGCCCTGGATGCCGGGCTCGGTCTCGGCGATGTTCAATTCCACTGCGGCGGCGAGCTCGACGCCGACGATCTCGTCGCCGTACATCTTGAGGATCGCGTCAGCACTCTCCACGAGATAGTTGGCGGCGTCACCGAGTGAGCGGGGCCCCACGTTCATCTGGTCGTAGGTGGTGTTGTCCATGAACACGTAGTCCTCACCCGAGCGGTAGAGGAACTGCATCTCACGCTTGTCGATCATGGCCCGCTCCACCTTCTCGCCGGCCCGGAACGTGCGCTCGACCACCGCGCCGTTCCGCACGTTCTTGAGGGTGGTCCGCACGAAGGCCCCGCCCTTGCCGGGCTTCACGTGCTGGAACTCGACGACCTCCATGAGATCGCCGTCGAGATCGAGGGACATCCCGTTCTTCAGGTCGTTGGTGGTGATGGTGGGCATGGGGCCTTCCTGATCGGGGGTGCGTCACCGGCCACCGCTCCCCCGCCGACTCACGGTTGCGGGGACTTGGTGGTGTGCGTGAGGACGGTGCAACCGTCGGCGGTCACGACGACGGAATCCTCCATCCGTGCGCCACCGTGGCCGGGAAGGTACACGCCCGGTTCGACGGTGACCACATCGCCGATCTCCAGTACCTCGGCGCTGCTGGACCCCACCCGGGGCGCCTCGTGGATGTCGAGACCGACGCCGTGACCGGTGCCGTGGGCGAACTCGTCGCCCCATCCGGCGTCGACGATCACCGAACGGGCGGCGGTGTCCACCGCTGACGCCGCCACTCCGGCGCGCACAGTGGCCACGCCGGCGGCGTTGGCGGCGGTGACCACGTCGAGCAGACGTTGTGACCGCTCGTCGATGTCACCGATCGCCACGGTGCGGGTCATGTCCGAGCAGTAGCCGTCGACCACGCACCCGAAGTCGAGGATGACGAGATCGCCATCGGTCAAGCGCCGGGAGCTCGGTCGGGCGTGGGGCTTGGCTGCGTTGGGGCCGGAGGCGACGATCGTCTCGAAACTCGGACGGGTGGCACCCAACGAACGCATCATGGTGTCGAGCTCGACGGCGAACTCCTGCTCGGTGGGCTGTTCGAGCAACCGGTGCCGGATATCCGCCAGTGCGGTGTCGGCGATGAGCGCGGCCAGTTCCATCCGGGCCAGCTCGGACGCGTCCTTGCGGCGACGCAGTCCTTCGACCAGACCGGCGGTGGCCACGAGGTCACGACCGTCGAACCACTCGGTGGCATAGCGGCGTTGCGCCGACCAGGTGACGTGCTCGGACTCCAGCCCGATGCGCGACACCTCACCGACGGTGTCCACCACGATCGCGCGCTGGGCGACTGATGTGATCTCGATCCGCGACGGCGCGCCGACGGCCGTCAGTTGCTCAGCGGCCTGTTCGGTGTAGCGGGCATCGGTGACGAGGACCATGTCGTCGGAAGTGAGCGCCACCAGTCCCGCGCTGCCAGTGAAGCCGGTGAGCCAGCGGATGTTCGACGGCGCGGTGACGATGAGCGCGTCGAGTCGTTCGGCGCTCATCCGTTCACGCAGACGCGTCACGCGGTCGGCCACGGCGATGGCCGGCAGCGAAGCCAGGCGCGAGGCGATGGCGGTGGCGGTCATCGAGCGAGGAGCGCGGCCACAGCATCGAGCGCCAGTCGGTACCCGTCGCCACCGAATCCGGCGATAGTCCCGGTGGCCACCGGTGCCACCACCGACACCCGTCGCCATTCCTCACGCGCCGCCGGATTCGACAGGTGCAGTTCGACGATCGGTCCGTCGAAGGCGGCCAGGGCGTCGTGCAGCGACCAGGCGTAGTGGGTGAACGCCCCCGGATTGATGACGATGGCCGCGCAACGCCCGGTGGCACCGTGGATGGCCTCGACCAGTTGGTGCTCCGCATTGGAATGGAAGTGTTCGAGCGCGAGGCCGTGCGCTTCGGCGGCCGCCCGGGCCGTGGCCACATGATCGTCGAGGGAGGCGGTGCCGTACACCTCGGGTTGTCGGGTGCCCAGTCGATCGAGGTTGACCCCCGACAACAGCAGAACGACGGGTGTGGTCATGGGTTCCCTCCCCGGACGGCGTCGATCGAGGCCACGACGAGTTCCGGATCGATGCCGGTGACCGACTCGACCCCGGCCGGACCGTCGAGCACGAAGGTGAGCCCGTCGAGCGCCTTCTTGTCGCGGCCCATCAGTTCCACCAGACGGGCCGTCTCCAGTCCATCGGGAATGGAGGTGGGCAGATCGAAGGCGGCCACGACGCGTCGGTGCTCGGCCACCCGCGACGCGTCGATGCGGCCGGCTCGGTGAGCCAGTTCGGCGGCGAAGACCAGTCCGATGGCCACCGCCTCGCCGTGACGGAGATCGTGTCCTCCGGCGATCTCCACCGCGTGGCCGAGGGTGTGGCCGTAGTTGAGGATGGCCCGCCGACCCGACTCGCGTTCATCACTGGCCACGACCGCGGCCTTGATGGCTGCGCAGGCCGCCACCTGCTCGTCGAGCGGCAGCGCGTCGATCCCCTCGCCGCCGAGGAACCGGTACTTGGCGATCTCTCCGTAGCCGCAGCGCAGTTCACGCGGCGGCAGTGTGGCCAGCGTGGCGGTGTCGCACAGCACGGCGGTGGGTTGCCAGAACGCGCCGACGAGGTTCTTGCCCTCCGGCAGGTTCACCCCGGTCTTGCCCCCGATGGCGGCATCGACCTGGGCCAGCAGCGTCGTGGCCACATGGATGACGGCCACGCCGCGGTGGTAGGAGGCGGCGGCGAAACCGGCGGTGTCGGTGACGATGCCGCCGCCCACGGCGACGACGCAATCGGCTCGCGTGAGTCCCCACTGGGTGAAGCCACGACACAACGACTCGATGGTGGCCAACGACTTGTGCTCCTCACCGACACCCATCTCGAACACGCGCACGTCACGACCGGCACCGATGTCGGCCCTCACGTCGATGCCGATACCGGGTTGGGTGACGACGGCGATGCGCCTGGCCGACTCGGGCAGGACACGCGCCAGTTCGTGGCGCGCGCCATCGCCCACGATGACGTCGTAGGAACGATCGGCGAGTTCGACGGGCACGACGATCATCGGTCGGCCCCTTCGACCAGAGCGGCGAGGACGGCGTCGACGACCTCGTCCACCGAGTCGGTGGCATCGACGCGCCGGTCGGCCACCTCGGCGTAGAGCGCGGCGCGTTCGTCCGACAGGCGGGCCAGCGTGCCGGCGGGATCATCGGCCAACGCCGGACGGTGCGCACCGGATGCCGTGCGGTCGACGAGGGTGTCGATCGGCGCCGACAACCACACGACGGTGCCGGCCCGACGCAGTCGCTGGCGCGTGGCATCGGCCAGCACCGCACCACCGGCCGCGGCGATCACCGTGGGTTCGTCTCGATCGAGCAGGTCGGCCATGACCTCGGCCTCCACGGCGCGGAACGCCGGTTCACCGTCGGCGGCGAAGATCTCAGCGACGGAGCGTCCCGTGCGGGCCACGATCTCGTCGTCGCTGTCGCAGAAGGGCCGCTCCATGACCCGCGCCAATGCCCGTCCCACGGTGGACTTGCCGACTCCCATCATCCCGACCAGCACCACGTGTCGGGAGCCCGCCGCGGGCGCGTTCATGACCTCGACGGGCCGGTGCCGTCGAACGCCTCGGTCTCGTTCCAGTTGAGCGGAGCGGCCTCGACCTCGAGTCCGGCCGTGGTGTCGATGCGCGCACTCTGGGCGCGCACCTGGGCCACGAACGCGTCGTGATTGCGAACGAACTCGCCCAACGAATCACCACCGAACTTGCGCAACGATTCGGAGGCGAGCACGAGCGCGCACATCGCCTCGGCGACCACACCCATGGCCGGCACGGCGGTGACATCAGTGCGTTCACGGAACGACACGCCGGCTTCCTTGGTGGCGGTATCGACGGTGGCCAGCACCGGTCGGTTGAGTGTGGCCAGCGGCTTCATGGCCACGTGGGCCACCAGCGCCTCGCCGGTGGACATCCCGCCCTCGATGCCGCCGGCATTGGAACTGGTGCGCCGGTACATCGAGCGCTCGGCGTCCCACACGATCGGGTCGTGAGCGGCCGAGCCCGGACGACCGGCGACGTCGAACCCGTCACCGATCTCCACGCCCTTGACCGCCTGGATCGACAGCAACGCCTGAGCCAACAGTCCGTCGAGCTTCCGATCCCAGTGAACATGCGACCCCAGCCCGATGGGCACGCCGTGGGCCACGACCTCCACCACGCCCCCGAGCGAGTCGCCGGCCTTCTGGGCGGCCACGATGGCGGCGACCATGGCCGCCGCCGCGTCGGCATCGAGACAGCGCACCTCGGACTCGTCGACGGCGCCGAAACCCCCGGGACCGGGACGCACCGACGCCGCGGCGCGCACCGACCCGAGTTGGATCACGTGCGAGCCGACCTCGGTGCCGAGATGGGACAGGAGTTGTTTGGCCACCGCACCGGCGGCGACGCGGGCTGCGGTCTCGCGGGCCGAGGCGCGCTCGAGCACGTCGCGGGCGTCGTCCAGCGCGTACTTCTGCATGCCGGTGAGATCAGCGTGGCCCGGTCGCGGCGTGGTGAGCCGCTGCGTGGTCGCCCCCGGATGGGGCGACATCTCCTCGGTCCACTTGCGTTCCCACTCGCTGTTGCCGATCTCGATCGCCACCGGCGATCCGAGCGTGCGGCCATGGCGGATGCCGGCCAGCAGCGTGATCTCGTCGGCCTCGAACTTCATGCGCGGGCCGCGGCCGTAGCCGAGTCGGCGGCGAGCCAACTCGTTCCCGATGTCGTCGACGGTCACGGGCAGGCCGGCGGGCAGGCCCTCGACGATGACGACGAGGCCCTTGCCGTGCGATTCGCCAGCGGTCAGGTAACGCAGCACCGGTCCACCCTACCGGTCGACACCTTGGCCACCGGCGACGTTTGACCCCGCCTTCAGCCCACGAGCGAGCCGCTCACCATGACGGTCACGAACGTGCCGATGGCCAGGAACGGTCCGAACGGGAACGGCGCATTCCGCCGACGCATGATCCACAGCACCACGCCGACGAGCGAGCCGACACCGAAGCCGATGAGCAGCATCCACAGCACGAGGATGAGCGACTCGATCATCGTCCCCGCCTGCCAACCCACGGCCAGTCCGAGGAGGAGAGCGAACTTCACGTCGCCGAATCCCATGCCCTGAGGCGAGACGAGATGAGCAGCCAAGAGCACCACGAAGGCCACCGCTGCGCCGATGAGGGCGTGGCCGATGCGATCGGGATCGTCGTCGAGCAGCGACACCACCACCACGATCACCGCACCGAGCGCGATCGCCGGCAGCACGATCACGTCGGGCAGTCGGTACTCGCCGATGTCGATGATGCTGAGCAGCACGAGCACGGCGAACAGGGCGAGGTAGGCGAGGTACTCCGCCCACCCCGAGCGGTCGAAGCGGAACGCGGTGGCTACGTAGACCCCCGCGACGAGCGTCGTGACCACGATGGTGCGCAGACCGAGGCGCGGAGAGGGTTCGTTCCTGAACCACGGTCGGGAGGTGGAGAACCGCATGGCGACCCGTTCGATGACCCTCGCCATCGGGATCGCCAGCACGATGCTCACGACGAGGTGGGGCGCGTCCATGGAATCAGCCGAGACTGTCGGCGACCGCCGCCATCATCACGTCCATCGGTGCCGGCACTCCCGTCCAGATCTCGAACTGCACGGCCGCCTGATGGGCCAGCATCGGCACACCGTTGGCCACCCATGCGCCGCGCGCGCTGGCTTCGACGATCCAGTTGGTCACCAACGGTCGGTAGACGAGGTCGACGACGATCTGACCCTCGTGGAACACCGCCGGATCACACGGCGTGCCGTGGGCGTCGACGCCCTCCATCCCCACCGAGGTGGCATTCACCACGAGGTCGGCATCGGACAGGTCGGAATCGGCCAGCGCAGCGGCCACCACCCGACCTCGGTCACCGGCCAGTGCCGCGGCCCGTTCGCCGCGCTCGACGGTGCGATTCACCACCACCACCTCGTCGGCGCCCGCATCGGCCAGCGCCAGCACCAGCGAGCGGGCCGCACCACCGGCACCGAGCACCACACAGCGCCGACCGGCGGGCGAGAACCCCGCCCCGGCGGCCAGTGAACGGACGAACCCCTCACCATCGGTGTTGTGACCCACCAGTGCGCCGTCGAGATTGACGATGCAGTTGACTGCGCCGAGACGCGCCGCGGTCGGGGTCAGGTCGTCGACGAGTGCGGCGGCTTCGTCCTTGTGCGGCGTGGTGACCGACAGACCGGCGATGCCCAGCGCCCGCATCCCCACCAGTGCGTCGCGCAATCCGGCGGCCGGGACCTCGAAGGCCACATACGTCCAGTCGAGTCCGGTGGCCTCGAACGCGGCGTTGTGCAGACGCGGCGACAGCGAATGCCGCACCGGCGAACCGATGACCGCAGCGAGGCGTGTCGAACCGGACGGGGCCATCAGAAGACCCCGCGCGCCTTGGCGTCGGCCTTGGCCCGTTCGAACTCGGCGGCGGTCTTGGCGAAGTAGTGCGTGCCGTCGGTCTGGTAGAGCACGTAGTACATCCAGTCACCGGGCGCCGGGTTGAGCGCCGCCTCGATGGACTCGGCCCCCGGTGAGTTGATCGGAGTGGGCGGCAGTCCGTTCTTGAGACGCGTGTTGTAAGGCGAATCGGTGCGGAGGTCCGACGACGTGATCGTCTCCTTGCGCTGCTGCAACGCGTAGAGCACGGTGGCGTCGATGCCCAGGATCTCGCCGCGGGCCAGACGGTTGTAGATGACGCGGGCGATCTTGGGTCGGTCGGCGTCGACCTTGGCCTCGGCCTCGATGAGTGAGGCCACGATGAGCGCCTCGTAGGGCGTGATGGTTCGTCGACCGGCGACGCCGGCCAACTTGGCGGAGGCATCGGCCAATCCCGTGGTGGCCGCCGTGCGATCGAAGGCCGCCATCATCTTGTCGATGAGCACCTGGGCGTTGCCCACCTCGGACTGGGACAATTCGTAGGTGGCGGGGAACAGGAACCCCTCGAGGTTGCTCGAACCAGCGGGCTGCAGCGGAGGGTGCGTCGTCAACAAGGCCTTCTGCAGTGCGGCCGGGTCCATCGTGGGGAACTTCTCCAGCGTCAACTTGATGAACTCGCCGATCCACAGCCCTTCGCGCACGAGGAAGAACACCGGTTTGGGCGGCGGCGGACCTTCCTTGAGCACGTCGATCACGGCGCCCATGTCCATGTTGGTGCGCAGTCCGTCGTAGGAACCGGCCTGGAAGGGATCGCCGCCCTTCCAGCGCACGTACCACTGGAACACCGTGGCGTTGGAGACGATGCGGGCGTCGGCCAGCAGACCGGCGATCTGCGAGGTGGTGGCACCCGAGGGCACGGTGAAGGCCACCTCGTCGCCCGGCGATCCGGGATCGATCTGTCCCCGGAGCCACAGTCCGACTCCGGCCACGAGCAGCACGAGCACGAGCAGTGGCACGCCGAGGAGCAGCGCCCATCGACGACCGCCACCACCGCCCCCACCGCTGCTTCCGATGGTCACGTACTCGTCGTCCGGGCGGGACGGGGGGACCGGCGGGACCGGCGGCGACGGCGACGGCGCGGAGCCGGTGCCCGGATCGGCGGCCGCCGACGGCTCGGTGAGTCCGAACAGTTCGAAGGGATCTGGTTGTCCGGGCATCGGCTCAGTCCTGGGCGTCGTCGGACGGACGGCGGTCGAGACCGTCGAGCCAGGCCTGGAGAAGTACTGCGGCGGCGAGTCGATCGACGACCTTCCGCTGCGAGCGCCCCGGGACCTCCCCCTCGCGAAGGAGCCTGTTCGCCGTCACCGACGTGAGGCGCTCATCGTAGGGAACGACCGTCAACGATGTGCGGTCGGCCAGTTCGGCCATCTCGGCACGTGCGGCGCGCGCCGCGGGACCCTCGGAACCGTCGAGGGAGAGAGGCAGGCCGACGACGATGGTGTCGACCTCCCATTCGGCGGCGAGCTCCAGCAGCCGACGATGGTCGATGGACCGGTCACCACTTCGGTGGATCGTCTCGATGGGCGAGGCCACCGATCCCGAGGACACGGCGATGCCGATGCGGCGTTCGCCGAGGTCGACGCCCAGTGCCCTCAACCGCCCATCCCGGCTGCCGCCCGGGCCAGGTCCAGCGCCTCGTCGAGGGCGGCCGGGTCCTTGCCCCCGGCCACGGCCAGATCGGGGCCCTTCCCGCCGCCGCCCTTGACCTTGCGGGCGGCGTCGGCGAGCAGTGCTCCGGCGTCGAGGCCCGAATCGGGGGCCACCGCCGCGGCGATGGCGACGCCTCCGGACTCGGGGGCAGTGCCGAGCACCACGGCCCGGATCCCCGCCCGGTCACGCACGGCGGCGGCGAGGTCACGCACACCGTCTCGATCGAGGCCGTCGACGCGGGCCACGACGATGCCGCCGACGGCTGCCTCGGCCAGTTCGGCGGCCCGACCGGTGGCGGCGGCGCGCTCGAGTTCGCGGACACGCTGGCGCAGTTCGCGATTCTCGGCCACCCGTCGTTCGACGGCGTCGACCAACTCGTCGGTGGCCACGCCCAACACGTCGGCCGCAGCCCGCAGTCGCGCCTCATCGGCACGGAGTCGTTCGATCGGTCCGGTGCCCGACACCGCTTCGATGCGCCGGATGTTGGAGCCGATGGAGGATTCGCTGACGATCTTCACCGCACCGATGTCACCGAGAGCGCTCACATGGGTACCACCGCACAGTTCGGTGGAATGCGGCCCGGCCTGCAGGACCTTGACCACGTCGCCGTACTTGTCGCCGAAGAAGGCGATGGCACCCATGCCCTCGGCCTCGGTCATCGTCGTCTCGAAGTGACGAGTCGGAGCGTTGGCCAGCACATCGGCCACCACCAGGTCCTCGATGGTGGCGATCTCCGCGTCGGTGAGCGCCTCGTAGTGCGAGAAGTCGAACCGCAGCCGGTCGGGCTCGACCAACGAACCCTGCTGCTTCACGTGCTCGCCGAGCACCTCGCGCAGCGCCCAATGGAGCAGGTGGGTGGCGGTGTGATTGCGACGGATGGCGGCCCGCCGATCGTGATCGATCACCGCGGTCACGGTCTGACCCACGGCGATGTCACCCTCCATCGAAGTGAAGACATGACGCACCACACCCGGCGCGCCGTAGACGGTGTCGACGACGCGCACCCGACCGGTGGGTGAGGTGAGCACACCGGTGTCACCCACCTGCCCACCCGACTCGGCATAGAACGGTGTGCGATCGAGCACGATGGCATCGTCGGTGACGGCCAGCACGGTGGCCTCGCACTGCTCGTGCTCGTCGCCCTCGAAGACGGTCGGTCCGTGCTGGCGCGACAGCGCGGCGTAGACCTCGGCGTCGACGCCACCGCCACCCTTGCGGGCATCCTTGGCCCGCTGTCGCTGCTGGGTCATCTCGGTCTCGAACCCGGCCTCGTCGACGTCGTGACCGCGCTCGAGCGCGATCTCCCTCGTCAACTCGAGCGGAAAGCCGTGGGTGTCGTGCAGCAGGAAGGCCACCGATCCCCCGACGGTGGCGCCCGGACCCAGTCGGTCGAGTTCGGTGTCGAGCAGCGTGGTGCCCGTGGCCAGCGTGTCGCGGAATCGTTCCTCCTCGCGGGCCACCACGGTGCGCACGAAATCGGACTGGCGCACGAGATCGGGATAGGCCTCGCCCATGACCTCGACGGTCGTGTCGACCAACGCGGGCGTCACCAGTTCGGCCACGTCGAGCAGGAACGCCTCGCGCACGGCGCGACGGATGATGCGGCGCAGCACGTACCCGCGTCCCTCGTTGGACGGGAACACCCCGTCGGCGACGAGGAAGCTCATCGTGCGGGCGTGCTCGGCCAGGATCCGCAACGAGATGTCCGAGCGTGCGCCGGCGCCCAGACGCACGCCGGTCACCCGCTGCGCCGTGTCCACCAGCGGTGCCAGCACATCGGTCTCGAACACCGAGTCGACGCCCTGCAGCACACCGAGGATCCGCTCCAGTCCGGCACCGGTGTCGATGTTCTTCTTGGGCAGCTCCACGTCGTGCCCGTCGACATCACGGGCGAACTGCATGAACACGAGGTTCCAGATCTCGAGGAACCGTTCGTCGCCACCGTTCGCCGGCCCGCCATCGGGTCCATAGGCCGGGCCCTTGTCCACGTAGATCTCCGAGCACGGACCACACGGTCCGGGAGGTCCACCGGGCGGGCCCCACCAGTTGTCGGCGTCGAGGAACTGGATGCGGTCGGGGGCGACACCGACCTCGTCACGCCAGATCTCGGCCGCCTCGGCGTCGGTGAGGTGGCAGGTCACCCACAGCCGATCGGGATCGATCCCGAACAGGTTGGTGACCATGTCCCATGCCATCGGGATGGCTTCGTGCTTGAAGTAGTCGCCGAAGGAGAAGTTGCCCAACATCTCGAAGAAGGAGAGATGGCGAGCATCGCGCCCGACCTCCTCGAGATCGGAGTCCTTGCCCCCGGCCCGCACGCACTTCTGCACCGTGGTGGCCCGGGGGAACGGCGGTACCTGCTCGCCGAGGAAGTAGGGCTTGAACGGCACCATGCCCGCCACCGTGAACAGCAGGTCGGGATCGTGGGGGATCAGGCTGGCCGACGGGACGATGGTGTGACCCCGCTCGGCGAAGAAGGCCGTGAAGGCTCGCCGGAGATCATTGGCGGTCATGGGGCTCGACATCGTGGCCCGAGCCTAGTGAGCCGGACCTGCGACGCCGGTCCTAGGGCGTGCCGTCGTCCACCGGGGGGTCGCCCGTGTCGCCGACACCGCTCTCGGATCTCGGCGGACCGACGGAGGCGTCGTCGTAGGAGACCGGACCGAGGATCCGGAACCCTCCGTCCTCGTCGAACATCACCGTGGCGTCGGCAGCCGACACGCCCGTGCTGCGCCGACGCCGCTTCGACGGCGTGGGCTCACGCACGAACTCGACACCCGGAGGGAGATCGGGTTCATCGAGGACGACCCGACGCGAGCGTTGCCGGTATCCGAGGGCGAGTTCGATGGCCACCCCGACGGCGATGCCGATCACGATGACGACGAGCACCTTCACAGCGACCCCATCCCCCACGAGCGGATCCTGCAACGATCGGGTTCCTCACCGTAGCCCGTGTCCACGCACCCGTCTCCCGGGCCGGCTCCCTCAGAGACCTGATCGCTCGAGTTCATGTCGCAGGAGACTCTCGGCCTCCTGCCGGGTCCGCCGGACGTCGTCGGTGGTCCGTCGCCATTGCTCGATCCGGTCCGAGGTGCGCTCCACCGCCACCCGGGCGCCGGTGTCGGCCGCGCGCACGACCCGGCCGGCCGCATCCTGCACGGAATCGGGCACCCGTTCGCGCACCAGCTCACGGGCCCGCACATAGGCCACGGCGGCGCCGACGACACCGGTGACCGCCCCGATGGTGAACCACGTCGCCCGTTTCAACATCACGAGGCCCGACGCGCGGCGCGTCCACGACGGCGACGACCGGTGGCCGATCCGTCGCCCAGCGATCGCGGTTCGATCACCTCGACCGAGTCGGCCGCGATGGCGCCACGCAGTCGACGATCGGAGGCCACCGAGGCCGAGGCCAGCTTCACCAACGGGTTGCGCATCACCAACCACGCCAGACGCGAGGTGGCCTCGACACGCGCACCGACGACCTCGGCGGTGTCGAGCAACGAATCGACCCGGGCGATCTCACCGTTGGCCTCGGCCACCATGGCGCGCATCTCGGCCACGGCGGTGTGGGTCTCGACGCGCAGTTCCTCCACGGTGGCGCGCAACGACCGCAGCGTGATGATCAACGACTGCACGGCCATGGCCACCACGACCAGGCCCACCACCGCCACGACGATGAGCACCACCGAGAGCGCGGTCATCGACGACACCTCATCGGTCGTCCCCGGTGCTGTCGTCTCGGAGGGTCCTCATGCGCTGGGCGACCTCGGCTTCCCGACCGTGCTCGGAGGGCTCGTAGTACACACGCCCGGCGAGTTCGTCGGGCCGGTACTGCTGGACCACGAACCCGTCGGGGTGCTCATGAGGGTAGTCGTAGCCCTCGCCGTGACCGAGGTGGGCGGCGCCGCGGTAATGGGCATCGCGCAGATGGGTCGGCACCTCACCACCGGCCCGCTCGCGAACATCGGCTCGGGCCCGGCCGAGCGCCACCGTCACGCGGTTGGACTTCGGCGCGCTGGCCAGGTGCACCACCGCCTGAGCCAGATTGAGTTGGGCCTCGGGCAGCCCGACGAACTCCACGGCCCGGGCGGCGGCGTCGGCCACCAGCAACGACTGCGGGTCGGCCATACCGATGTCCTCACTGGCCAGGATCACCAGACGCCGGGCGATGAAACGGGCGTCCTCCCCCGCCTCCAGCATGCGGGCCAGCCAGTAGAGGCCGGCGTCGGGATCGGACCCGCGGATGGACTTGATGAACGCGCTGGCCACATCGTAGTGCTCGTCGCGTCCGTAGCGCAGGGCCTTGGTGCCGAGCGCGGCCTCGACATCGTCGAGCGCGACCTGCGGCGAGGAACCCGCTCGACCTCCGGCCAGCGCCACCGCCACCTCGAGACTGGTGAGCACATGGCGTCCGTCGCCGCCCGCCCGTTCGACGAGCAACGCCAGCGCATCGTCGTCGATGATGGCGCCCTCGACGGCCAGGCCGCGCTCGACCAGTCGGATGCACGACGCTCGATCCAGCGGCTCGAGCCGGAACAGGGTGGACCGACTGAGCAGCGGCGGGTTCACCTCGAAGAAGGGGTTCTCGGTGGTGGCGCCCACGAGCACCAACAGCCCGGTCTCCACCGAGGGGAGCAGCGCGTCCTGTTGCGCCTTGTTGAAGCGGTGGACCTCGTCGAGGAACAGGATCGTGCCCTGGGAGCGCATCGACAGCCGCTCCTCGGCCGCTGCGGTGATCTGACGCACGTCCTTGACGCTGGCCGTCACCGCGCTGAGTTGCTCGAACGCCTTGGCCGTGGTC
>Ga0172376_10004022_pt1 | contig 16973 bp, 26 predicted proteins | sample Lak35m_FD_121114 | JGI IMG/M metagenome (GOLD analysis project Ga0172376, IMG submission 121114) | Freshwater microbial communities from Kabuno Bay, South-Kivu, Congo - kab_092012_35m | ecosystem: Environmental > Aquatic > Freshwater > Lake | place: Democratic Republic of the Congo: South-Kivu... | reverse complement strand
ATGGGTCAAAAAGTAAACCCTATCTCGTTAAGGTTAGGTATCAATAAGACGTGGGATTCTCGCTGGTACGCCGAGAAAGATTATGCAATACTTCTCCATCAAGACTTTGCAATACGCGAGTATTTAATGGAAAATTTGCAACAAGCGGGCATATCACGCGTTGTCATTGAGCGGCCTGCTAAAAAAGCGCGATTAAGTATTTATACGGCTCGACCTGGTGTTCTTATCGGCAAAAAGGGAGCCGATATTGAAAAATTAAAGCAAAAGCTTTCTGATATCTCGAAAACAGACGTAACAATTAATATTATTGAGGTCCGCAAACCAGAGCTTGATGCAAAACTAATTGCAGATGGTATTGCGCAGCAAATTGAACGCCGCGTATCATTCCGACGAGCGATGAAGAGAGCAATGCAATCTGCCCTTCGGTTAGGGGCCTTGGGTATTCGGGTTAATTGTTCGGGCCGTTTAGGGGGAGCAGAGATTGCGCGCATGGAATGGTACCGTGAAGGGCGAGTTCCTTTGCATACGTTTCGTTCAGACATTGATTATGGGCTGGGTGTTGCCAAAACAACCTATGGCACCTGCGGTATAAAGGTATGGGTTTATAAAGGTGAAATACTGGAACATGATCCAATGGCTCATGAAAGAAGGCTTAACGAAGGTACAACAGCAAGACCAAACTAAGCGGGCAACAATTTATATAAGGAAAAGATGCAATGTTAGCGCCAAAGAAAAGTAAGTATCGTAAGGCGTTCAAAGGTAAGATCCATGGGGTAGCAAAACGAGGTTCCACCGTTTCTTTTGGGACTTATGGCTTAAAAGCCTTGCGTCCGGAGCGTATTACTGCTAGACAAATTGAAGCAGCAAGAAGGGCGATTACACGCCACATACGGCGTATTGGTAAGGTATGGATTCGGATATTTCCGCATGTTCCTGTTTCTTCTAAGCCAGCAGAAGTTCGCATGGGAAGCGGGAAGGGAAACCCAGAGTACCAGGTATGCCGCGTTAAGCCCGGCATGATTTTATTTGAGTTGGATGGCGTATTGCCTGAAGTTGCAGAGGAAGCTTTTCAATTGGCAGCAGCAAAGCTACCTATTCCAACGAAATTTGTAAAACGTATAGGTTAAGGTGAAGAGTTGTGAAGTACCAGGAAGTGACGAATAAAACAGTAAGTGAGCTTTATGATAGCTTATATAATTTGAAAAAAGAGCTGCTGAATCTTCGCATTCAAGGGGCAACAGGGTCTATGACGAATACAGCTCAAATTCGTAAAAATCGTCGTGACGTTGCGCGCATAAAAACGCACCTCACTCACCTGTCAAGTAAGAAATAAAGCGGAGAAAACTAATGCCATGTCGCATTTTACAGGGTGTCGTTGTTAGTGACGCAAGTCATAAGACAGTTGTTGTTCGTGTAGAAAAGAGTGTGAAACACCCGATGTACAAGAAGTATATTAAGCGGTCTTGTAAGTATGCAGCTCATGACCCAGAAAATGCTTATAAAATTGGTGATGTAATTAGAATTATTGAATGTCGGCCAATATCAAAAACAAAGAAATGGCATGTCATGGATGGTTCAAAAACCTCAGAAGCAAAGGCTGCAAGGCAATGATTCAAGTAGAAACCCGATTAGATGTTGCAGACAACACAGGTGCTCGCGAAGTCCAGTGTATAAAAGTTTTAGGCGGCTCAAAGCGGCGTTATGCGTCAATTGGTGACGTTATTGTCGTTTCTGTTAAAGATGCTTTGCCTAAAGGTAAGGTGAAAAAAGGCGAAGTTCATCGCGCCGTGGTGGTTCGCACCAAGCAAGCGATTCGTCGCCAAGACGGGAGTGAAATTCAATTTGACTGCAACGCGGCTGTTTTGATTGCAAAACAAAATGAACCCATTGGTACACGTATTTTTGGCCCTGTGACTCGTGAGTTACGCTCCGCTCGCCCTGTTAGTTTTATGAAAATTATTTCTTTGGCTCCTTAGGTATTGTAATGACAGCAGTAAAGTTTAAAATTCGCAAAGGCGATACAGTTATTGTACGCACTGGCCAAAACAAAGGGAAAACCGGCGAAGTTTTAAAAGTTATTAAGGATGATGCGAAAGTCCTTATAAAAGGCGTTAATATTGTGAAACGGCACACAAAACCCACTCCGACAAATACGGGAGGTATTGTTCAGAAAGAGTTGCCAATTCATATTTCAAATGTTGCTTTACTAGATCCAAAAACATCTATAGCAACAAAGGTGGGATTCAAATTCCAAAAAGACGGAACGAAAGTTAGATACGCTAAAAAAAGTAGCGAAATTCTTTAAAAAAGACGAGAGCAATTATGGCACGGCTATATGATTTATATAAAAAAGAAATCCGACCTCAGCTGATAAAAGATTTCAGCTATAAAAATGTCCTTGAAGTGCCAAGGCTGGATAAGATTGTGATCAACTCTTGTGTTGCAGAAGCGACACAAGACAGCAAGAAGTTACAAGCGGTTGTGGATGAATTAATGGCCATTACGGGACAAAAACCTGTAATTACAACGGCAAAGAAGTCAATTGCACAATTTAAATTGCGTGAAGGCATGCAAATTGGTGCAAAAGTTACCTTGCGCCGGGACAGAATGTACGAGTTCATGGATAGGCTTGTGAATATAGCATTGCCGCGTGTCCGTGACTTTAGAGGCCTTTCGGTGAAAAGTTTTGATGGACATGGGAACTACGCTCTCGGTATTAAAGAGCAGATTGTATTTCCTGAAATTAACTATGATAAGGTTGATAAGGTCCGTGGTTTTGATGTAATAATTTGTACAACGGCACGAACAGATGCGGAAAGCTTGGCATTGTTAAAGGCCTTAAACGTTCCGTTTATGCAATAAGGAATAGATAGATAATGGCAAAGCAAGGAACCATTGAAAAGAACAACAGGCGTAAGATGCTGGCAAAACGCGCAGAGAATCGGCGCCGCGCTTTGAAGAAAGTTATTTCTTCAAAAACAACACCGATTGAAGAGCGCATTATGGCAACATTGAAGCTTGCTGAGATGCCACGAAATAGTTCGTCAACGCGAATTAGAAACCGTTGCTTGTTAACAGGACGCCCCCGTGGCTACCATCGTAAGTTTGGGCTCTCAAGAATTGCCTTGAGGGATTTGGGTTCATCAGGATTAATTCCAGGTATTATTAAATCGAGTTGGTAAACAATGAATATTAACGACCCCATTGGAGACATGCTAACCCGTATTCGTAATGGACAGCGTGTTGGTAAGAAATCAGTTGAATCACCTTCTTCCCTTTTGCGAAAACGCATATTGGAAGTGCTTCAAAAAGAAGGCTATATTCGAGCCTATCACTCTGAAGAAGTCCGCAAGGGAATTGAGAAGCTTGTAATTGAACTAAAATACAGTGAAGACCAGCCTGTTATTGAATCTCTAGAGCGTGTATCAACACCAGGACGGCGTGCCTATTGTGCGGCTAAAAAGCTCACGAGTTACCGCAGTGGCCTTGGTATGAGCATATTATCTACCTCAAAAGGGGTAATGTCTGATATGGAAGCAAAGGCTCAAGGTGTTGGTGGTGAAATAATTTGTCAAGTTTATTAGGGTGTTAATATGTCTCGAGTTGGGAAAAATCCAATCATAGTACCTACAGGCGTTACGGTAACAATTAACGCCAGTGTGATAGATGCTCAAGGGAAAACCGGTAGGGATTCTTATCAAATTCCAGAAGAAATTTCCTTAGAGCGTACGGATAACGCAATTATTGTCAAGCCAAAGACCAGTGGAAAAATTGCGCGCATGATGTGGGGAACAGCACAACGCCGGATTGCCACGATGATATCGGCAGTGGATCATGGAGCAACTGTTAATTTAGAGTTGAGTGGCGTTGGTTACCGAGCAGCTGTACAAGGCTCAAAATTAGTGCTTCAGCTTGGCTATAGCCATGATGTAGAATACCCAATTCCCCAAGGAATTGTTGTGAAATGCGATAAGCCTACTTCAATATCTATAACAGGGCCAAGCAAGCAACAAGTTGGGCAAATGGCTGCAGAGATTCGCTCTCATCGGGTACCAGAACCTTATAAAGGGAAAGGTGTTATTCGGGCCGGTGAATTTGTCATTAGAAAAGAAGGTAAGAAGAAGTAATCATGTCGTTATTAAGAAATTCACATGAGCGGCGTAAGCGGAGAATACGGGCAAAATTACGCCATATAAACGCAGGGCGCCTCCGGTTGACTGTACACCGGTCAAATTGTCACATTTATGTGCAAGTTATCGACGATGAAAAGGCTAAGACGTTAGCGGCAGCATCAACGATAGATAAGGATATCAAAAAATCAATCAAGTGTGGCAGTAATAAAGATGCTGCTATAGCTGTTGGACAGCTTATAGCAAAGAGAGCTATTAAAGCTGGCATCAAAGACGTATACTTTGATAGGTCTGGTTATTTGTACCATGGGCGCGTTAAAGCACTTGCAGACGCAGCACGTGAAAATGGACTGAATTTTTAGGGAAAGATTTATGGCTAAAGCTACCAATTCAGATAAGAATGAGAAAAAAGAAGACCAAGAACTGATTGAAAAACTTGTCAGTGTGCGTCGCGTTACAAAAGTTGTTAAGGGTGGTAAAAACCTCCGCTTTTCAGCGCTTGTCGTGATTGGAGACGGGAAGGGTAAAGTCGGTTTTGGTGCTGGAAAAGCACGAGAAGTCCCTGATGCTGTGCGTAAAGCAACAGAGCAAGCCAAACGTGCAATGATACGTGTTCCTCTACGAGAAGGGCGAACATTACATCATGACGTCAAAGGTAAGTTTGGCGCAGGAGCTGTTAACCTCAGAATGGCACCAGCTGGAACGGGTATTATTGCTGGTGGTCCGATGCGCGCCGTTTTCGAAGCACTCGGCTTGCAAGACGTCGTTAGTAAGTCTGTTGGAACGTCAAATTATTATAATGTTGTCCGCGCGACTTTTAACGCGTTAACGAATATGACTTCACCTCGCCAAGTTGCTGTAAAATTAGGTCGAAAGGTGCCTGAAATTGTAGCTCGGCGTGACGCTACGTTGGCAAGGAGATAACAATGGCACGCGCAAAATCAGGTAATGGTATGATCCGCATAAAGCAAATTGGAAGTCCAATTCGCCGTGATCCCAGACAAGAACTGTACCTTAAATCCCTCGGTTTGGGAAAAATGAATAAAGAATGCCAAATTATTGATAATCCTTCTACACGGGGTTTGCTCAATAAGTTACGACATATGGTTGTCGTTGTTGAGCAATAACGAATTGGGAATATAGAGAATATAGATATGACAATTAAGCTAAATCAAATACGAGATAATGCAGGAGCTCGCACCCAGAAAAAACTTCTAGGGCGTGGTATTGGTTCTGGTCTTGGAAAAACGTCTGGGCGTGGTGGCAAAGGCCAAACAGCTCGATCAGGTGTTGCTTTAAACGGATTTGAAGGAGGACAGAACCCCATTTACCGCCGCTTGCCTAAGCGTGGGTTTGTGAACGTTCATGCTCAAAAGATGTTTGAGCTCACCTTTGATAAAATTAACAAACTTATTAAATCTCAGAAAATTGATCCCTCTAAGCCGATTGATCGTGATGCTCTTATTTCTTCAGGGGCCATGAAGAAATGGTATGAAGGTATTAGTTTAATTGCAACTGGGAAATTAGATCAGAAAGTAAGCCTTGAAATTACAAGGGCATCTGCGTCAGCAAAAGAAATGGTTGAGAAATTAGGTGGCACGATCAAATTTGCATGAAACTATGCTAATCCACTTACACTCATATTGTTAACAGTAAAGAAAATCTAGGGGAATTCTATGGCTTCTGCAATCGAACAGTTTGCCTCCAGTGTAAGCTTAAAGACATTCACAAAAGCAGAAGACTTAAAGAAGAGAATCTGGTTCACCTTAGCTGCTCTTGTTATTTACCGCATCGGTACGTACATTCCCCTTCCTGGTATCAATCCTGAGGTTATTTCTGAATTTATTCAACGCAATGCCGGCGGCTTTTTTGGTATGCTAGACATGTTTTCAGGCGGTGCAATTGGTCGTATGACTATATTTTCACTAATGATTATGCCATATATTTCATCAAGCATCATCATCCAGCTCCTTACCTCAGTTTCACCCCACTTAGAAGCTTTGAAAAAAGAAGGGGAGTCAGGGCGTCGCAAGATTAACCAGTACACTCGGTATGGCACTGTTATCTTGGCAAGCATCCAGGCCTATGGTATTGCTGTTGGATTGGAAAAAATGACGGGCCATACAGGTGCTGCTGTTCTTGATCCAGGCCTATTTTTCCGCTTAACAACCATGATTACTTTAACAGGTGGAACCCTTTTTATTATGTGGTTAGGGGAGCAAATTACATCGCGTGGTATTGGGAATGGTATTTCGCTTTTAATTTATGCAGGTATCGTGGCCAACCTCCCGCCATCCGTATTTAAAACCATTGAATTAGGCCGTACTGGATCCTTATCAGCCCTTGTCATACTAGGTATCTTATTTATGGTTGCTGTTGTTATTGGTTACGTTGTATTTGTAGAACGTGCGCAAAGACGTATTCTCATACAATATCCAAAACGCCAGGCAGCGCCGGATCGCCCAGCAACAGCCCAAACGACACACTTGCCATTAAAGCTTAATAGTGCAGGTGTGATTCCACCAATTTTTGCTTCTTCATTACTACTATTTCCCGCGACGATTGCAGGCTTTTCCTCAGGAGCATCTCCAGACACATGGATTGGCACAATTGCAATGTATTTGAATCATGGAACACCTTTATATATCGCCTTGTATGTTTTTATGATTGTGTTTTTTGCATTTTTTTATACAGCGCTTGTATTTAATCCGACAGAAACTGCTGAAAATCTCAGGAAAATGGGAGCATATGTTCCTGGTGTTCGTCCAGGTCCTAGTACAGCTAGTTATATTGATTATATTTTGACACGCCTAACAGCTGTTGGTGCAATTTATTTAGCTTCTGTCTGTATTTTGCCTGAATTTATTTTATCACGTGTTGGCCCCTTGCCTTTTTACCTTGGAGGAACAAGTATATTAATTGTTGTGAGTGTTACAATTGATACAATTAACCAAGTTCAGTCTCACTTACTCGCACATCAGTACGAAGGGCTTATCCGCAAATCCCGTGGAAGGGGAAAGCGGTAGTATGGTTATTGTTTTTTTTGGGCCACCTGGCTCAGGCAAAGGAACGCAAGCACAAGAGTTAGAAAAAACAATAGAGAACCTAGTTCATATTTCGACAGGTGATTTATTGAGACGAGAAATTGAGTCTGCTTCGGAAATGGGACGCGGTCTTCAAGCCCAAATAGAAGCGGGAAAGTTTGTCACAGACGATATAATTTTGAAGCTTATATCAGGAGTTTTGGAGAAAAACATCAAAAAAGACATTATTTTTGATGGTTTTCCCAGAACATTGCACCAAGCTATTGCTTTTGATACGCTTCTTGGTGTAGAAAATTTACAGGTTGATATGGTATTTGACTTTGATGTAGATGTGCACATGCTTGTTGAGCGAGTATCTGGGCGTTATATGTGCCTGGATTGTGGTGCCGTTTATCACAAAAAGAACAAGAAGCCAAAAGTTGAGAGCGTTTGCGATCAATGTGGTGGTATTCATTTTGTTGAACGAAAAGATGACTCGGCTGATGCCCTAGAGACACGGCTGAAGATTTATCAGAAAGAGACACTACCGGTGAAAGAGTATTATGCCAATAAAGGTGTCTTAAAAAGAGTTGATGCGTCGCTAAGTTTAAGTGAAGTGACGCATTTTATTAAAACAGCCTTAACAGAGGCATGTTTAATTAGAAAAGGAGAGTAACGTGGCTCGTATTGCTGGTGTTAACATACCGACGCAGAAGAGAGTAGTCATTGCTTTAACATATATTTATGGCATTGGGCCTGTGCGCGCAAAAGAAATTGTGGATAAGGCAGGCATAGATTCTAAGCGTCGAGTTAATGAATTGACAGACCAAGAGATTCTAAAGATTCGTGAAATCATTGACCGTGACTTTAAGGTGGAAGGCGACTTACGCCGTGATGTTTCCATGAATATAAAGCGTTTAATGGATTTGGCATGTTATCGGGGTCTAAGGCACCGTAAAGGGTTACCTGTACGTGGTCAACGAACGCATACGAATGCACGTACCCGTAAAGGCAAGGCCGTTGCGATTGCAGGTAAGAAAATGGTTGGTAAGTAAATAAAGGATAATTAGGACGATTATGGCACAGAAACCAGTAGGCAGAGTTCGTCGGCGAGAACGTAAAAATATCGTTAACGCCGTAGCTCATATCAATGCAACTTTCAATAATACCGTCATTACTATAGCAGATGAACAAGGTAATACAATTTCCTGGTCTTCTGCAGGGACGGTTGGATTTAAGGGATCACGCAAATCAACTCCTTATGCCGCGCAGGTTGCCGCAGAAGACGTTGGCAAGAAGGCATCTGAGCATGGTGTCCGGAATGTTTCGGTGATGGTAAAAGGGCCTGGTTCAGGACGTGAAACGGCTCTGCGGGCTTTACAGTCTGCTGGCTTTAACGTGACGATTATTCGTGATGTATCGCCAGTCCCTCATAACGGTTGTCGCGCACCAAAAAGGCGTCGTGTATAGCTATTGGTAGTGGGTGTATAACCATTCGTGGTTTAATAAGTTTTTTAGTTTTAGATTTTAAAAGTGGGGAAGACAAGTGCTTCAAAAAAATTGGCAATCATTAATTAAGCCCTATAAACTGAATGTCCAGTTTGTTGATCCAGATTTGCGTGAAGCAGAAGTCATTGCAGAACCTTTAGAAAGAGGTTTTGGGTTGACATTAGGGAACTCTTTGCGGCGCATTCTGTTATCTTCTATCCAAGGAGCAGCTATTACGTCTGTAAAGATCGATGGTGTGCTTCATGAATTCACAACAATCCCTGGTGTATTGGAAGATGTAACCGATATCGTTCTGAACCTCAAAACCGTTGGTGTTCGCTTGCATTCAGAGACCTCAAGAAAAGTTCGCATCAACGTCAGCCGCAGCGGGCCTGTCCGAGCATCTGATATTTTGTGCCCTTCAGAAGTTGAAATTCTAGATCCTGATGTTCTTATTTGCACCTTAGATGAAGGCGGCAAGCTCAATATGGAGCTAACGATTGAAGCTGGTAAGGGGTATGTTCCTGCAGGTCAATTGGCTCCAGAAGATAAGCCAATTGGTGTCATTCCGATTGACGCTATTTTCAGCCCTGTAAAGACAGTGAGCTTCCGCGTTGAGCCGACACGTGTTGGTCAACGAACTGACTATGATAAATTGACAATGCGGATCTTAACAGATGGTTCTATTAAGCCAGATGACGCTGTTGCTTTGGCAGCTCGGATCTTACAAGATCAGCTTCAACAATTCATTAACTTTGAGGAACCTAAGTATGCAGAAAGGCCGTCTGAAGCCTCTGATTTACCATTTAACCGCAACTTGTTAAGAAAAGTAGAAGAATTAGAGCTTTCTGTACGCTCTGCCAATTGTTTGAAAAATGAAAATATTTTATATATCGGTGATTTGGTTCAAAAAACCGAGAATGAAATGTTAAAAACGCCAAATTTTGGCCGTAAGTCGTTGAATGAAATTAAAGAAGTTCTGGAAGGTATGGGGCTCACATTAGGGATGATGATTCCAAATTGGCCACCGGAAAATATTGAAGAACTTGCTAAAAAACTAGAAGATCCTTATTCTTAAAGACTATGGTATTTCAAAGTTTGGGCGTAATTTTTTGGAGAATTAGAAAATGAGACATGGATTAAGCGGCAGAAAGCTCAACCGGACAAGCTCACACAGAAAAGCGCTGTTTGCCAACCTGGCACAGGCTTTGATTGAGCATGAGCAAATTACAACGACTTTGCCAAAAGCAAAGGATTTACGTCCTATTGTTGAAAAGCTTATCACCCTAGGGAAGAAGAGGTCGTTGGCCGCACGGCGCCAAGCCATTTCCCAAATAAGAAGTGAGAAATTAGCAGCTAAGCTTATGGGAGCGTTGGCTGACCGTTATAAAAAGCGTAATGGTGGTTATGTGCGTATTATAAAGGCCGGCTTCCGGTATGGAGATAATGCTCCTCTCGCAATCATTGAACTGGTTGACCGCGATTTGGCTGCAAAGGGCGCACAAGACTTAGCGAGGCTCACTCCTTTGGAACAAACTCAAGAAGCTCTTGCATAAAAAGTATTTTGTGGGGAGAGTTACACCGCAGCATTTGGTGGAAACCAATGACGAAGTAATCCAGGAGCAATTATTGACGTTTTTCTCTTAGCCCCTGGATCAATCACTATCTGTTCCCAGGCCTTCGCCGCGGTGAGTTGTGCTTGCGATGATATAACACCTTGAGTATCTTTTGATATCTATTAAAGTTCATGCTTTTCATATCAAATTCAGTCTAATCAGGCATTTCAAAACCATATTCAAAGCTATGGGGCACTGATTTTTCTAAAATTTTTCCTACAGTTTGAATCCATGACTCTTCTTCTGAACCTTCAGAAGGCGAGAATTGAACGCGCTTACTTAACTGAGTTGTAATAATTTCATTTTCGAGCTCAGTCAACATAAAAGAAGTTCCCTTTAAACCTGGAATCTCTTCCTTATCTAAGGCTTCTTGAGTCATCACTATATAATTTCTCATAACTCCCGACATGGGTGACTCTGCCTCAAACTCAGAAAGAGGAATTTTTGCTTGGTCAAGGTCAAGCAGGGGCCTCATAGCCTTCATGGATTGAGCAGCTTCTATGTCATCTTCTCCAGATGTAGATGAATAATCAGCCCAAACCGGGGTGCTTAAAACTACCAAAAAGCTTGTAAAAAGTAAGACAGATTTAATGGACATAGCACCTTCCTCCTTCATAAGGATACCGACTTTACCATTATTTTAAGATAGGATGTGAAGTCTAAAAATCAATAGGGAGAGGACTTCTATTTTTAAATTTTTCAATAAATTCAGGTAAAATTTGCAAAACCGCAGTAGAAGGAAGTGCTGTTTTTTCTTGCGCTTTGAGATGGCGGTAAAATACACCCCGAGGACCAACAGCATTGGGATCGTGCGCCCCAAAAAATAGCACCAAAACAGGACAAAGGCAGGTTGAAGCGATATGCATTGGTCCTGTATCGTTGCCAATGGCAAACGCTGCGTGGGTAGCTAGCGTAATCATGTCCATTAATTGTGTTTTTCCTGTTAAATCAATGGCTTCAGGACAAATATCTATAATGGAGTGGTTATCTTCATCTGGCCCGCCAACAATGACTGGGGTAAGGCCAGCTTTGACAAGAGCCGTTGCAACTTCCGCGTATCGATCTAAAGGCCAACATTTTGTGTGGCGGTGCGCTTTAGAGGCTCCCGGAGCAAAGAGAACATACGGAGACTTTACAGGAAATGAATAAATGTCTTTCGCAAGCCGGGTTAAATTTAAAGGAGGAAGAGGGCTAATATCTCCCCTCGCCAGAAGATCCTTTAGTCGATCTTGATGGTAAGTAGGCACTTTTGGCAAACGATAACGATGGGAAGCCCCTAAGGCTGTTCCAACCCATTCAGGGCGACGACCAGGACCTAGCAAGTAAAAATAGAAATTGGTTCGATCAACCATCTGGAGATCATAAACCCTATCAAATGATTTGGACCGTAGCTTTTTGCGCAAGTCCCATACGCTCTTCAAGCGACGGAGCTTTGGGCGGTCATCTAACCAAATCTCATCAAAATACCCTAGCTCTTCGGCCATACCCTTATAAAGCTTTGTCGTAAGAAGGATGATATGGGCATGCTTGTGATGATTACGGATAGCTTCAAAAGCTGAAGTAGCTGCGAACATGTCCCCCAGAGCTCCCAGCTTGATAACAAGGATATGTTTCATTACGTGATCTCCTTATATAAGGCAATTGTTTCAGCACACATGCGCTTAAGTGAAAAATTTGAGCAAATATGCTCACGGGCTGCTTTTTCCATTGTTTTTCGTTTCTCAGGGGACATTTCCAAAGCAACCTTCATGGCTTCAGCCAAAGCTTTTGCATCCCCTGGAGGAACAAGATAGCCTGTTTTTTCTGCTTTGCAAAGTTCGGGAGTAGCACCATGATCTGTAGCGATGATAACCCGTTCCATAGCGCCTGCCTCAGCAGTGACGCGCCCAAAAGTTTCTGGAGCCAGAGAAGGAGAGACGATGAAATCGGCTGCTGCATAGGCAATGTTTAAAGTTTGTGTATGGGAAACGTGACGGATAGGTAGCCCCTCCATTTGGCGGGTAACTTCTTGTGTGTAAGAGGAATTACTTTGATTTTGGCCTAAAATAATACCAACAATATTGGGATCATTGAGATAACGCAATGCTTCAATAAAAATGGCCTGCCCTTTAAGGCGTGTTACACGCCCAGGCAATAAAAAAACCTTAGCGTTAATCGGAATACCCCACGCGTTTCGGAAAGCCTCAGCTTCTTTCTGGGAAACCGTTTTAACACTAAACGCTTCAACGTCAATACCCTCACTTATTAAGCGAATTTTTTTCAATGCAGCTGGGTACTGTTCTTGTATATGCCTAGCAATAAATTCAGATATGGCAATAACCCGCGTCCCCCGGGCCATAACAGAATTATAAAAAGTTTTAACGGCGCTGGAGGTGTGATATGCACCATGGAAAGTTGTTACCAACGGTATCTTTGTCCAGTGGGCAGCCCATAAAGCACTCCAAGCCGGAGCCCGAGAACGAGCATGGATGATTTGGATATGATGCCTGCGTATCAGGCGAGCCAAACTTATGGCATTTTGAATTATTTGAAAAGGGTTTTTGGATGCTAAAGGGAAGGTAAAATGCGTGCCTCCAAGAGTCTCAAGCTCAGGAATAAGGCTCCCCCCCTGTGAAGCGACATACGTTACCGGAAAAACTTGGCGTAAGGCTCCTACCATATCTAAGGTAGTGCGCTCGACTCCCCCCATATTTAATTCAGGCAATACTTGTAAGATACGCAAATTTGACATTATCCATCCTTATTCTTCGGGCAGTATAGAAGAAACATTCAAGAAAAGTCTAGATAAATATAAGGAAGTTTGTATTGAAGTATAATTTGTTGTAAAAATAGTTTATATTTAATAATTAATTAACATATTCCATGTATTATGAATAATGTAACTATTAATAAAGGAGTATTAAAATGAATAGATCAGTAGTTCTTGCGACATTATTTTTAGGAATGTTAATTTCTGTTAATAAAACAGATGCCGCTGTAAAAAATACAAATAACTTCGAAGGCTTTCAAATTGCAAAAAATTCCCCTTGGGATCCAAGAGAAGCAGAAAGTGCTACCGACGATACAGCTAGAGAAGGCGAAGAATTACAAGCCAATCAAAATCGAACAGAAGAAGAATAAGGATTCATTCTGTTTATTTTGATGTATGCCTAAATAGCATATATTAGTTATCAAAAGGGAAGGTCACCCAATGGCAATCATTGGAATCTTCCCTTCTTTATTTCCCTGGAATTGGGTTCTAAAACCCATTAACATTAACGTATGCGACGCAAAATCCTTATTTTTTTGTTTGTATTAGGCCTGACTTCAGTAGGGGGGTTATTCTTACTTTGGGGGCCTGGGGGTATTTTATCATGGGGCCCGCATTCTGAGGATGCCACTGTCCTTATTGAAAAAGGAAGTACCTTATCCACAACAGCCCATGAGTTGGCTCAAAGAGGGACGCTTCTCTACCCATGGAGTTTTATGGCTGCTGTTCTCTTGTCAGGGAATAAGGGGGCCTTAAAAGCAGGAGAATACCTTATTCCGGCCCATGCCAGGCCCCTTGATATTGTGCGGATATTGGTGAGCGGCAAGGTAATCGTCCATCAAGTTACCATTCCTGAAGGAATGACAGTGTCTCAAATTGTAGGTGTTGTGAAAGACCTCCCCCACCTTGTTGGGGAAGTCATTCGGATTCCAGAAGAAGGAACGCTGCTGCCGGAGACCTATCGTTATGTATATGGGGATTCGCGGGAAAAAATAATGTCCCACATGCGCCGAGCAATGAAAAGCGCTTTAGAGCAGGTTTGGGAAAGCAGAAAAGAAGAATCGCCAATTAAGACGCCAGAAGAATTGGTTATTTTAGCGTCTATTGTAGAAAAGGAAACAGGGATTGCGACAGAACGCCCGCAGGTTGCAGCCGTGTTCTTGAACCGCTTAAAAAGAGGGATGAAACTACAGTCTGATCCGACTGTGATTTATGGTATTACGCTCGGAGAAAAACCATTAGGGCGCCTCCTTACTTTCAATGACCTTAAGCATGAGTCCGCTTATAATACTTATCTCATACCCGCTCTTCCTCCCAAACCCATTGCTTGCCCAGGGCGCAAGTCCCTTGAAGCTGTTATGAAGCCAGCCCCTACAGAAGATTATTACTTTGTTGCCGATGGTACAGGCGGCCATGCGTTTTCCCCAACTTATGGGCAACATCTTGAAAATATTAAAGAGTGGCGTAAGGTTCAAAAGAAGGGGGGGATTTAATTGAAAGAATTTTAAGGGCCTATCTTAATGAATTTATTCTAAAAATCAACAACGTTTAAAAACACGAAAATACAGTCGTCAACTATGTTTTTCATATTTTGCCCCTGGCTTCGCTCTTCATAACAACAAGATAAGCTTTTTCAACCCCGTCTTCTTATCTCTTATACCAATTAGCGATTATAAAGGGGGTAATTTTACAGCATTTTGTCATCACGAGCGAAGCGCGGCGATCCATATATTTACTAATCTCAACGCAGAATAATACGTTGAAAAATTTTAAAAATACATGGATTGCCACGCCGCTCCGCGGCTCGCAATGACTGGATATTTCATCAAAGTACTACACACCTATTGATCGTAACTTCGTATTAAAAATCCTACGATAGTGATAGCTGCGTTATTAAACACCAAAACCACAAGCCTTAAGGGCTTCGTACATATGAGGAGGGGGGGCCGCTTCAACATGAACAGGGGCTTTTTTAGGGTAGAGAGGGATCTCGATGGACCGGGCGTGTAAATGTAGATTACCTTTGGTGGGCGCTTCTTCCGGAGGGCCATAAATATAATCGCCTACAATGGGATAGCCAAGAGCAGCACAATGGACACGCAATTGATGGGTGCGCCCTGTTTGGGGGCATAACTCTAACCAAGTTAAGCCATTTCCACGCCCTAAGACACGATAGTTCGTAACCGCAGAGATACCACCTTCAGGATCAGCCTTCATCCACCAGTGCTTTTTGCTGGTTGATTGTTTGCTCAAAGGCAAATCAATTCGTCCCTCATTCTGGGGAAAGTCACCTACCACAGCGGCCCAATAGGTTTTCTTAACGTGGTTTCCTGAAAACAAAACTCTTAGGCGTTGAGCAGCTTGCCGGTGGCGGGCAAGGACCAAACATCCGCTGGTACCAAAATCTAGCCGATGGCCGAGCGTGGGAGGGTTGGGAAGTCCAAATTGCAAGGCAGAGAAGTGGCGTTCGAGATTATTTAATCCCCCATTTGCGGTATGGACAGCAATTCCAGCAGGTTTGTCCACTACCAGAACCAGAGCATCACGGTAAAGAAGGCGATTTACAATATCCATTTAGGTTTCTTCTGGGGCCGAAAGAATTAAGGAAAGGGCATGAATTTTACCGTTGAGCTCCTCTTTGAGGATTTCATGGATAAGACGGTGGCGTTCTAAACGAGATAAAGGGGCAAAGGTTTGGGAAATGATCTTAACGGTGAAATGGCTATTTCCACCAGGGCGTGCACCTGCGTGTCCTGTATGTTTGTGGGACTCATCCACAATCTCTAAAGAAAGAGGGCTCAAAGCAGCTATCAATTTGTTTCGTATAATATTTTCCATGAAGGCATTTTAAAGAGAAAAAAACCCTTTGTCACTCTTTTCTAAGGAATCGTCGATAAGGACTACCAAATCGCTCTATCTGGTATTATCTATGATAATTGTATTAATATCACCTTTCTTTTTCTTCCACTCACCAGAATGCTCCAAGATACGGTAGTAAAGGAGAAATTCTGCTTTATCACCGAAGTATTCAAGCTGTTTTATGGCACCATCACAAAGAAGATTGAGCGTTTCTTTTATATGGGCCTCCTCACCAGAGGTTCTACAACAAGAAGAAAAGCGTTTTGTGATAGAGTAGAAGAAATCACTTGTCAGGAACTTACTTTTGATTTCCCCTAAATTCTTCGAAAAAACATGAGTGAGAAAGGAATTCTCTAACATGAAGGGCGGAAGGGACTGAAGGAACCTCATGCCAGGAGTAAGGTTCGAATAGGTATCTAAAGCCTTTTTAAGTTGGGGGGAAGATAGCAAAACCCCCGTTACTAAAGATGTCGTCTCTTTTATTTTGCCACCTAACCAACCGAACGCTGATGTCCATGTGTAGGCGCTCTTAACTTCTTGGTATTTTTCCGTAAGCCAATCATAGCTGAAACATTTTTTAAGCGTTGTGCCCACGTCAGCGAGCTTTTGGGTGTAGGAGTGGTGAATGCCGTACGTTGAGTAGACAAAACTTCCTGACTGAAGGATGGCACCAGCCAGTGCTGTCCAGTAGGAGGCATCTTTAGGCACTCTTATTCCACTTAAGGTTACCTCGTATTCTTCCATAAGCAGCACACTTAAATATAAGAAACCTATGCCGAGCCCCATATTTGTTACATTTGCTATGGATGCGCGTTTATCCAAGAGAGAGGGATTATAGTGGCTCTCTACGAGTTGATGATAAGCAGAATATCTTTTTTGAAAATCTTCAAGAATGTTTGTATCCTCAGGTGTTAAGAACAGAGCGCTGAAAAGAAAATCCCTCCTATCTGTTTGAGAACTGAGGCCGCCATCTTTTATATCATCATCTATAATGTTCTTAGAATTTAAATTCTTTTTTATAAGGTTATAAGCATTTTCGGCTGTTTCAGGATCAGTGGATATTTTTTCTTTGAATAGTCTCACATGAGCTATCAATAGATCCCTTTTT
>Ga0172376_10004020_pt1 | contig 16981 bp, 13 predicted proteins | sample Lak35m_FD_121114 | JGI IMG/M metagenome (GOLD analysis project Ga0172376, IMG submission 121114) | Freshwater microbial communities from Kabuno Bay, South-Kivu, Congo - kab_092012_35m | ecosystem: Environmental > Aquatic > Freshwater > Lake | place: Democratic Republic of the Congo: South-Kivu... | reverse complement strand
CCACGGTATCCGTCACCACCCCCACACACGCATCCGTGTACGTCACCGTGTACGTCACCGACTCCGACGGCACGCAGAGCGGACTGGCCACCGTCGGGTCGCTCAAAAAGTCCGGCGGCTCCCACAGGTACGACGACCCGCCGGCCCCTACCGCATTCAGCGTCAGCTCCGCCCCGAGGCACAGCTGCACCTCCTGAGGCGTGGCGAGGCTGTTCGCTTGGAGGCACACCGTTTGGACATTGAAAGAGCCCCCCGTCGAACCCGTAAACCCCCACCAAACCCCCGGATCGCCCCCGAACACGTCGCCCACGAGGTCGACCTCCGCCGTGAGCCGCAGCACGCAATCGAAATACACCGCCACTTCCTGCGTCGCAGGGTCCCACGTGATCCGGCCCAGGTGCGGCTGCCCGTCCTCCACATTCACATTCGTCGACGACATCTGCACCGTGGGGCTGTACGCCGTGGCCGCGGTGTGCACGACGCTGCCGTCCGAGACCAGGCCGATGTGGTCCGCGAACGGGTCGCCGAAGTCTCCGTTTTGCCACGTGTCAAACTCCACGCCGAAGCTCGTCCCGAACCCCAAAAACCCCAAGCCCCCGCCACTCGCCCCAAGCGCCGAGGTGCCCACCTGCTGCAACACGAACATGATGCCGTCCGCGCCGGTTCCGTCGAGGGTGCCGAAGTTCAGCTCGAAGCGCACGTCGAAGGGCGCGTTGAGGTCCAGTTGGTCGGCGTACCAGACGGCGCCGTTTTGGGTGGGTTGCGCGGTGGTGAGCTGGTAGCAGTCCGTTCCTGCGTCCACCGCCGTGCCGTTGAGGAAGTACGTTTGGGCTGCGGCCGGGGACAGCCCGGCACAGCAGACCCAAATCCCAGCCCACAGCCGCTCCCTGACCGCCTTCAAAACGCGCATGGCCCCGAAGGTAGTCCTCCGAGGCCACGCGCAAAAACCCGCGAACAATCAGGAATGCAGGTCGAACCGGTCGAGCTCCATCACCTTCACCCACGCCCGGACGAAATCGCTGCGGAACTGCTCCGCCCCGTCCGCGCATCCATACACCTCCGCGATGGCGCGGAGCTCCGTGTTCGACCCGAAGATGAGGTCCACCCGCGTCCCGGTCCACTTCACTGCGCCCGTCGTCCGGTCGCGTCCCTCGAAGGCCTCCTCCGCCGGCGACACCGCCGCCCACTTCGTGCGCAAATCGAGCAAGTTCACGAACCAATCGTTCGTCAACTCCCCCGGACGGTCGGTAAACACGCCGTGCGTGGAGCCGTCCGCATTCGTTCCCAGCACCCGCAGTCCGCCGAGCAACACCGTCATTTCCGGCGCCGTCAGCGTCAACAGCTGCGCCTTGTCCACCAGCATTTCCTCCGGCGTCACCCCCGGGCGCGGCTTCGCGAAGTTGCGGAATCCATCTGCCTGCGGTTCGAGCACCGCATACGAAGCCACGTCCGTGGACGCCTGGTCCGCATCGGTCCGGCCCGGCGTGAACGGCACGGTCACCGGGGTGCCCGCTCGCCGCGCCGCTTCTTCGATGCCCGCGCCGCCGGCCAGCACAATCAAATCGGCCATCGAAATCTGCTTGCCGCCCGCAGCCGATGCGTTGAACGCCGCGCGCACGGATTCGAGCGCATCGAGGATGCGGCCGAGGTGTTCCGGGCGGTTGACCGCCCAAAACCGCGCCGGGCTCAAGCGGAGCCGCGCTCCGTTTGCCCCGCCGCGCTTGTCGGAATTCCGGTACGTCGAGGCCGAAGCCCACGCCGTCGAAACGAGGTCAGACACCGACAACCCCGACGCCAGCACCTGCGCCTTCAACTGCGCCACATCTGCCGCATCGACGAGGGGATGATGTACCGCCGGAACCGGATCCTGCCAAATCAACACTTCCGCCGGCACGTCCGGTCCGAGGTACCGCGCACGCGGCCCCATGTCCCGGTGCGTCAACTTGAACCACGCCCGCGCGAAGGCGTCGGCGAACTGCTCGGGATGCGCATAGAACCGGCGCGAAATCTGCTCGTAGGCCGGGTCCATCCGCAGCGCAAGGTCCGTCGTCAACATCATCGGCGCGTGGCGCTTCTCCGGGTTGTGCGCATCGGGCACGGTTCCGGCACCGGCGCCACCCTTCGGGGTCCACTGCTTCGCTCCTGCCGGGCTGGTGGTCAGTTCCCATTCGTACCCGAAGAGGTTTTCGAAGTAGTTGTTGCTCCAACGGGTCGGCGTCGTGGTCCACGCACCTTCGAGTCCGCTCGTGATGGTGTGCTCGCCGTGCCCCGTTCCGTAGGTGTTGCGCCAGCCCTGGCTTTGCTCTGCGATGGCCGCTCCTGCGGGCTCGGGACCGACGTATTGCTCAGGATCTGCCGCTCCGTGGGTCTTGCCGAAGGTGTGGCCACCGGCCACGAGGGCCACGGTTTCCTCGTCGTTCATCGCCATCCGCGCAAACGTCTCCCGGATATCGCGGGCCGCCGCGAGCGGATCGGGGTTTCCGTTAGGCCCTTGCGGGTTGACGTAGATGAGGCCCATTTGGACTGCTGCAAGCGGATTGTCCAACTCCCGCTCGCCCTTGTAGCGCTTGTCTGCCAGCCACTCCGACTCCGATCCCCAGTAGATGTCCTCCTCCGGTTCCCACACGTCTGCTCGGCCGCCGGCAAAGCCGAACGTCTTGAATCCCATCGATTCCAGCGCGACGTTGCCCGCGAGGATCATGAGGTCTGCCCACGAAATCTTCCGACCGTATTTCTGCTTGATGGGCCAAAGCAGCAACCGCGCCTTGTCCAAATTCGCGTTGTCCGGCCAGCTGTTCAACGGCGCAAACCGCTGCGTCCCCGCCCCTGCGCCCCCGCGCCCGTCCGCAATCCGGTACGTGCCGGCGCTGTGCCAGGCCATCCGGATGAAGAACGGGCCGTAGTGGCCGTAGTCCGCGGGCCACCACGCCTGCGAATCGGTCATCGCCTTTTCGAGGTCGGACTTCACCGCGGCGAGGTCGAGCGTCGCGAATTCCTTCGCATAATCAAACCCCTCTCCCATCGGGTCCGACAGGGAAGAATGCATCCGCAAAATCCCCAAATCCAGTGCATTCGGCCACCAGTGGTGGTTGCGCATGCCCCCACCTGCGGTTTGGCCCATGGCGCCGTGCATGACCGGGCATTTGCCGCCTGCGGTCGCTGTTCCGTGCTGTTCGTGTTGCATAATAAAGGTGCTGTCTCGTCTGAAGTTTGAATCGCGAAACTACAACCGGCAGGAGGCGGCGGTGTTCGACTGCGGTCACCGATTTGCAAACTTTTTCAGCCGTTGAGGTAGCTTTGACCTGCGCACAATGGACGACTCCCCGGATCAAAAAACCCTGCACAAAGCGTCCACATTGCGGCGGGTGTGGCGGCTGCTCACTCCCGCAGAGCGACGAAAATCCACAGGGGTGCTTGCTGCACTCGCGCTCAACAGCTTGGTGGATTTGGTCGGCCTTGCAGCGGTGTTGCCCGTTTTGACCACCGTGCTGCAACCGGAATTGCTGCACACTTCTCCGATTTTTCTCGAAGTGTTGCCCCATGCAGCTGCGGTAGGCATCGATTCGCACACCGAGGTGCTGCTGGCCCTGGCCGCGGGCATGGTCGCCGCATTTGTCATCAAGGCGGCCTTCGGCCTTGTTGTTACGACGGTTTTGGCGCGATTTGCCTTCAACGTGGCACACCGCATGTCCGGGGATCAATGGAGCCGGCACTTTGACGCCACCCGCAATGGGCGGCTCGAAGCCGACACGGGACAGGTGCTGGCCGAGGTCAATGCCTGGCCGTTCCTGTTCGCAAACACCTTCCTTGCCGGCGGGTTGCTTGCGGTGAGCGAAGTAATCACGGCGGGGCTGATTGCCGCCGTGGTGTTCGCCTTCAGTCCGGTTGTTTTTGTGGGCGTGGCGGGGTTGTTTGGGATCGGTACGTTCCTTGTGCGAACGGCGACCCGGAAGCGTTTGGCCCATTACAGCCACCTCAGAAACCGGGCAGAACCCGCCTCGAACGCTTGGATTGTGGACGCACTCCGAGGCCATTTGGAAATGCTCACCTTTCGCGCGGGCGCCGCGATGCGCGCTGCCTACTTACGCGAACGCAAGGTGGTGCTCGACACGGCAGCAGCCACCTCCGTCGTGGCCATCCTTCCGGCGAAGGTGTACGAAGTGCTCGCCGTGGCGGCGCTCGCCGGGGCCATCGCGCTCAGTGTGGCGCTGGGTGCCACGTCGGGTGAGTTCCTCGCGGTCTTGAGCTTGCTCGCCCTCAGTGCGTATCGGGTGATGCCCTCTCTCAGCAGAATCTCCGGGGCCCTGTTGGCCATGCGCGGCCATGCACACGTCCTGGAGGCGATGGAACAAACTGCCCCGGCACGCGCTGCGGCCCTTGATCCCATTCCCCCTGCGGTGCGCTTGCGCGGGGGAATCGAGCTGGAGTTGGTGGACGTTACGCTCTGCTACGACGACGGTCAAGGCGCGTTTTTAGAAGGCGTGCATGCGCGGTTTGGGCCGGGGCGGTTGCATGCCATCGTTGGTCCTTCCGGGTCCGGAAAAAGTACCCTCCTGCGCGCCCTTCTCGGGCTGCATGCGCCTGCGACCGGGAGGGTTCAGGTGCGGACCGAGGAAGGGGTTTGGACGCTCGGGGAGACCCTCGCGCCCTCGGATTGGCTCGGGCACTGTGCGCATGTGGGCCAACACCCGTACCTCTTCCGCGGAACGGTGGCAGAAAACCTCACGCTGCGCATCCCCGGGCAAGGGTTGGAGGTCGAGCGTGCTCGCGGCTGGATGCAGCAAGTGGGGCTGGATGCATGCCTCGGTCCCGAACCCATGGACTTTGTGCTGACCGAGGGCGGGAGCAACCTCAGCGGCGGTCAGCAGCAGCGGCTGGCCTTGGTGCGGGCCTTGCACTTAGACCACCCCGTCCTGTTCGTGGACGAGGGCACCAGCGCCCTGGATGCCGCCCTGCGGGAGGACGTGCTCGCGGTGCTCCGGGAAAAGGCCCAACGCGGAGCCACGGTGCTCCTGGTCACGCACGACCGGGAACTCGCTGAAGCGTGCGACACGTGCCTTGATTTGGCCCATTTTGCTCCCCAAACCGCCGCATGGAACCCGAACTGACGGTGCGACTCGACCGCTATTCGAATGCGGCACACCGCCGCGGTTCCTTGCTGCGTCTGGCCGCTTGGATGGCCGTATCCCGCCTGTTTTTTGCCACGCCCCTGCCCTACCCCTCCGCGTGGAAACGGCTCTTGCTAAGGTGCTTCGGGGCGAAGGTCGGGGCGGGGGTGGTGTTGAAACAGCGGCTCACCATCAAATACCCGTGGAACCTGCGCCTGGGCGACCACGTCTGGATCGGGGAAGGCGTGTGGATTGACAATTTGGTCCACGTCTCGGCAGGTTCCCACAGCTGCATTTCCCAAGGGGCGATGCTGCTGTGCGGCAACCACAACTACAGCAGCCCCACCTTCGACCTCATGCAAGGTGAAATCCACCTCGAGCAGGGGGTTTGGATCGGTGCGCGGGCGGTCCTCTGCCCGCAAACGACGTGCGAACGTCACAGCGTTGTGACCGTGGGCTCCGTGGCGCATGGCCGGTTAGAGGCGTGGACCATCTACCGCGGCAACCCGGCAGTGCCCGTGCGGCGGCGCAAGTTGCAGCAACCATGAAGCACCGGGTGGTCTTTTTGCACACCGAGTGGGCCGGCTATTTCGGAGCGTGCACGGCTGCCTTGGCCGCGCATCCTGAGGTGGAGTCCGTGCATGTAATTCACTGGGATTCAAATCCTGAAGCGCCCTTTGAATGGCCGTCGGGCGGGGCGGTGCAGCGGCGTTTGAAGTCCGGCCTGGCGCAACCGCTCCTGCAGCTGCTGGACCAAATCGCACCCACAGCCCTCCTGGTCTCCGGCTGGATCGACCGGGACTACCTGGCCGCAGCGCGCCGCTGGCGCCCGCACATCCCCGTCGTCCTGTGCATGGACAACCGCTGGACGGGAAGCTGGAGGCAACGCCTCGCCGCCGCCGTGGCCCCCTTCACCTTGCACCGGCACTTCGACCGAATTTGGGTACCGGGCACTCCGCAACTTCCTTACGCGGCGCGGCTCGGCTTCCCACCCCATCGCCGGGCCGTCGGGCTCTACTGTGCGGACAATGCCCCCTTCGACGCCGCCTACCGGCTCAGAAAGCCGCACCTCCAAGCCCTTCGGCCTGTGCTGGTGTTTGCGGGACGCTATGTCCCCGCGAAAGGCATCGACGCGCTGCAACACGCGTTCGCGGCGCTGGCGCCGGAATTCCCGGAATGGGAACTGCGCTGTGTCGGAACCGGCCCGCTCGCTGCAACGCAACTCGACCACCCCCAAATCACGCACCACGGCTTCCTGCAGCCGTCCGATTTCGCTACCGTGCTGCGCGATGCGGCTGTGTTCGTCCTGCCGAGCCGGGAAGAACCGTGGGGCGTGGTGTTGCACGAAATGGCCCTTGCAGGCCTCCCGCTCGCGGCCACCCCGGCGGTGGGCTCGGCGTCGCACTTCCTCTCGTCCGGCCTCAACGGCACCCTCCTCGACCTACATGACTTGCACAGCTCGCTTCGATCGCTGCTCGAAGTGCCCCTCTCGGTTCGTGCGCAGCAATCTGAAGCCTCCCGCACGATCGGCCTCACCTACACGCCGGACGTTTGGGCAGAAACCTTGCTGAACTTCGTGCGCACACCATGAAGGTCGTCTTACTCAAACATGCCACGAACACGGGTGGAGTGGAGAAATTCATCGCTGCCTTCCTTGCGGAATCGCGCTTTGACGTCGCGCCCCTCAACGTCGATGTGCCGATGGGATTTGCGGGAAGGTGGACCTACCTCCGCAGGCTCTTTCGCGCGTTGCCGGCAAAGGTTGACGTCCTTGTCAGCTGTCACATCGATACCGTAGAAACAGGACGTGAGCTTGCCCGGCGCAAAGGAGCCTGTCACGTATTCAGAGAGCCCGCTGGGGCAGTGCATCCTTTTTTGACCCAAACGGCGGCTCGGCTGCTTTCACAGTCCCTGTGCATCGCATTGAGTGATGCGGCCATCGGACGGTGGAGAACTGCGGGTTTTCAAGGACCTGCTGCCGTAGTTCGACCGCGAATTCGCACGTATTTGCCGATGCGTATGCCCGACTTGCGTGCTCCAGTGAAGTTCGTTCATGTGGGAAACTTGTTCCCAGAAAAGGACCATCCCGCGAGCATCGCGCTGTTTGAGGCGCTGAAGGAACGCTGGCCGGTGCCTGTTCAGTTGGACCTCATCGGGCACCCTACGGCCACGGCCTACAGCGCGCACGTGCAGCATTTGGCACATCGCACCGAAGGGGTCCGCCTGCGGTCCGGCGTGGCGTCTGCAGAGGCCGTCCTCGGCGATTACTCCGTGGGATTGCTCACGTCGGTAAGCGAGGGATTTGGGTACGTACTGCTTGAATATGCGAGCCGAGGACTGCCCTTTTTCACCACGCGCACCGAAGGGATCGCGGAGGTGTTGCCGGAGGACTCCCCGGTGTTTTTGCCGAGCGATTCGGCGCTTTGGGCAAGCCACATCCTGCACTGCCTGGCGTCTCCCGAATGGAAGGTCGCGCTTGAAGCGGCCCAGCGTGCCCTTGTAGCATCCAACTCGTATACCGAAGCCTATGATGAAGCGATACTTCGCCATTGTGCAAAATGAGTGGGCGATTCGGTGGGGGAGCCGGGCGTGGCAGCCGAGGAACAAGGAAGGCCTCGCGGATTTTGCTTGCGCGGGGCGCTCGGGGCGCCGGCCGTGGGGCCTGACCGCCTTTGTGCGGTATCGAAATGAGGCATTTACGCTTGAATCCGCCGTGATTTCTGCCTTGCCGTTCTGCGATGAAGTGCTGTTGTTCGACAACCTTTCGACGGATGAATCGCCCGCAATCGCGCAGCATTTGGCCTCCAAATACCCGAAGGTTCGCGCCTTTTCGTATCCATTCGAGTGCTTTCCCAGCACCCAAGGGCACAGCCGGCTGCCGTCCGATTCGGTGCAGTCGCGTGCCTATTTTTACAATTACTGCTTGAGTCATGCGCGCTTTTCGCACGTATGGAAATGGGATGCGGACCAAATTGTCCTCCCCCGAGCGATGGCGAACCTGCGCTCCTTGATGCGCACCTGCGACATCATCCACGGCAGCGGTTACGACCTCGCCGATTTGCATGACTTCACGTTGACGGTTGAGCCCACCACCCACCATGAGCCGCACTTCTTCCGCAACACCGCGCCCTTCCATTATTACATGGGGGAACCTTGCGAGTTTTTCACCTACCCCGCATGGACCCGGGGCCGGAGAACACGGATCGGGAACCTCGAGGCCCCGTACTTCGTCCATTTGAAGTTCGCGCTGCGCACGAACATCGGTCAGGGCTGGGAGCCCGGATGGAACGAAAACCCGTACTTCCAAGGGCTTGTCAACCAGCGAAAAGCGAAAGGGGCGCCTTACACCGGCGAGGTCCCACCGGAGTTGGCGGCTTTGCGTGCGAATTGGGTCCAAAAATCCCGCGCAACGGCGCCCTGACCTGCCCCCTCACCCGTGCGCGGGAGGGGTCGCAGCGCCCACCGCAGCGCTTCCATCCGCAGGCCCCAAGGCCCCGATGAACGCGTCAACAAGGCCAAAACGCCTGCGCTGAACATGAGCGGCTTCCGCCATTTGCGTGCGAGGTAGATGAGGTTTGTGCGGTTCATCCAGAGTTGCATCGGTCGCGCCGGACGCCCCTCCCCGTGGTGGATCAGTCCTTCCGAAGGCACGAAGCGCATGGCGTGCCGTTGGGCGTGCGCGATGCAGGCCCAATCGAATTCCTCCGCGTACAAGAACAACGACGCATCCAGCGGACCCCACCGCTGCAGGGCGCGGACATTGAGCCCGATGAAGGCCCCGTGCAGCGCAGGTACGGTCGCGGGTGCGGTCGGGAGCGGTGCCCTGCCACGGCTGAGTACGAGGCGGACATCGAATGGAGGCAACGGCCCGGCCACGGGGCGTCCTGCCCGGTCGTGGAGCGTCGTGCCGATGGCAAAGGTTTGGGGCGCGGAACGCGCCACTTCCCAACACCTCTCGAACGCATCGAAACTGCGAAACTCCACGTCCGGATTGACGACGAACAGGAAGGCGTGCGGCGCGGCCCAATCCAGCAAGGCCTGGACGCCCGCAGCGAATCCGCCGTTCTCCCGAGGCAGGTAGGTCCAGCCGAGTCGGGCCGCCACCGCTGAAATTTCAGCGGCCTCCTCGGGCAATTCGCTGTGGTCTACGGCTGCGCAGGCGAGCCGGGGGTAGGCCTTGCTCACCTGCTCCATCCACGTGAAAAGCAGCGGATTCGCGCCGTAGGTGACCACGCCGATGCAGCTGTCCATCAGGGGATTTGGTACGTTTTGCCCGCAAAAAAGCGCACGAGCGCCTCCCACCTCGGGCCACGCGGGGTCTTGAGCGCGGCCGCCACTGCGCTCCCCAACACGAACACCCCTCCCCAACACACCGCACGCAGCGGCCGGGTCCGCTTGAAAAACCGGTAAAATGCCAGTGCGCTGTCCGCGCGCACCCGCGCGCGGTCCTCCGGGGCCCCCGTCCCCCCCGCACCACGGTGGTGCATGCACGTTACCGGGAGCAAGGGAATGGCCTCGCCGGTTCGCTGCACTTCGTCCCAGCAGAGCTGCAAATCACTGCCGTACAGGAAATAACTGGCATCCAGCAGGGTGCCCGCCGGCAGGACCAGCCCTGCGCCGGGAGGCTGCTCAAACGCGGTACGCAGTGCATAATCCTCGGAATAGGTGTAGCGGCGGTAACTCGCGAACTTCTGCTGCAACGCCTTCGGGACGAAGAACATCACGGCCACCGCGCGCACCGTCGGAAACCGGCGGTAGTAGTTCGAACGTGTGCCTGCCGCGTCCAGCAGTTCGATGCAGTGCAACCGAGCGGGCGCACCGGCCAACGCCGCGCGCAGTGCACGGCCCGCGCCAGGCAGCAGCTCCGTATCCGGATTCAGCACCAACCTCCACGGGTTCCTGGCCCGCGCGAGCCCTTCGTTCACCGCACGGGTAAAGCCCAGATTTTCAGCAGAAAGGAGGACCTGCACCCGGTCTTGTTGGAGTTCGAGCAAGGAGGCGTCCCCGCTGTTTTCGATGACCCAAACCTCGTCCCCTTCCTGCAATTCCCGCACGCAACTCGCAACGCACGCTCGAACGAGGTCACTGCATCGGTAGCTGACGATCACGGTGCTCACCATCGGCGGACAAGGTAGCATGCGGGCTGCGATTCCTGCGCAGGGCGGCCCGTACCCAAATCCAACACGCCCGAAGCCACCACCCCATCCCCCACCGTCCCGCTCCCCAGCGCCACCACGTCCGGACTGCCGCGGGCTCGGGTTGTGCCCGCACGGCGTACGTTCCCCACGCCGCCGCGAAGCGCTCCCAATCCACGCCCAGCGCATCCCACGCCTTCTCATCGAGGGCCACTTGCTCGCACACGCGGCACATCCATCGGTGCATGTGCGTTTGGTCAACGCTCATGGAATCCGGATGGATGCGCACCCGCGCCTGTGCTTGCGGCACGTGCATCACCGGCCCACCGGAACGCAGACACCTCAGCCAAAAATCCCAATCCTCCATCGCGCCCAGCTCCGGATTGAACCCCCCTACCGATCGTGCCTTCGCGGCGGACACCCAACCGGCATTCACCGGGAAGCAATTGCCTGAAATCAGCCGCCGCTGCAGGACCTCGGGTGCCGGGGCCCCGTGCGCCGTTTCAGTAGAGGCGTCGAAGTAAAGCCAATTCCCATAGGCCCACTGCACGTCGGGCCGCGCACGGCATGCCGCTTGCATGGCCGCATAGAACTGCTCATCGATTGTGTCGTCGTCGTCGATGAAATGCAGCCACGTGGCGGATGCATGTGCGATGCCGGTGTTGCGGGCCGCGGGCAGCCCCTGGTTCGCTGTGCGCACCACCTTCCACCCCGGCCGGTCCTGTGCCACCTCCCGGCCGACTCCATCCGGACATCCGTCGTCCACCAACCACCACTGAAACGTCCACCCCGAGGCCCGTCGCGCCGCCGCCTCAACCGCCTCGCAACACCGTTCAAGGTGCTGACGGTTCGAGCGATACGACGGCACGATGACCGCGACATCGCACTCAGCTGCCTCGCTCATGGGACTGCGATTTACGGGCTCCCCTTCCGCTGGCGGCCAACCCCGCAACGGCAAAAAACAACGGCGAACTGGCGCTCAACGGGGCCGTCAGCCACCCCTCCACCGCCCACGAAGTCAAGACCGGGGGAAGGGCGATGAGCGCGAGCGACGCCCCGAGCAACTTCAGCCGGTAGAGCAGGGCGAGCATCATCAACGTCCCGCCCGGAATGCCGAAGTTGATGGCGAATGCAAGCCACGAATTGTGGGAGAATCCTTGGTGATTTTGGAGCGAGAGCTCCTCTTCAAACGCGCGATAAATCCGCTCTTCATACCCCCCCCCGTGGCCGACCCAAGGCTCTTTCATCACCTCGCTCCACCCAAACTCCCAGGCCACCAACCGACCCCCGCCCAGCTCGACTGTTTCTTCGCGCACCAGCGACTCTGGCAACCAGCGCTTTGCCGGATTCAAGAAGGTATCGGGCGCTGCGAGGGCCCATGCCGACACGAAGAGCAGGAGGCCCCAACCGACCGCCGGACGCACCTGCAATCGGGTCAACACATAGCCCAAAACGCTCAACACCACGCCGATCAAGGCCCCGCGCGTGCCGGTGAAGAACAGCAATGCCGCGGTCGTGGCCACGGCTGCGAGGTACGCCGCATTGCCCACGCGCAACCCGCGGATTCCCACCACCACAAACACGAGCAACCACCAGTGGCTCAACTCATTCGGATTCCCAAAAATCCCCCGGAAACGGCCGTGCAACTCCGCTCCTTCGGGCCGAAACACCGCGGCACCCGCAGAAACCAGCAGCACTGCCGCCGCAAGGCACAGCACGGTCGCCTCGCGTCCTCGGATGTCCTGCTCCTCGTCCACGTGGGCGCACACCGCCATCACGGGCCAAAGCACCGCCAGCAGCACCGCCTCGAAAAGGGCATCTTCCGGAAACAGGGAAAATGCCGCAGCCACCAACGCAACCGCCAGCACCGTCCCGGCGAACCGCAACGTCCCGGTGCGCTCCGCGGGAGTCGCCTGCTTGAACGTTCGAACGGCATGCACACAGAGCAGCCCGGCCGGAAGGAAGCGCAAGAACTTCCAATACTGCAACCCCACTTCCCGGCTGCTCGCGAGCACGCACGCGAGCAACAAGGCCGCCCAAACGCCATTCAACGCCCCCCACTTCCGCCCGATTGCCCTTCCGACCACCGCGAGGGCCGCCACGCCTGTGACCATGGAAGGCAGGGCCACCGCAGCGCCAACCGCGCCCGAGGTCCAGAGAAATGCCTTGAACGCGCCGCGATCTGCCCCCCTGTCCAGTTGGGCTTCGTCGTGCGTTTCAGCCGAGAAGTGCAGCGGTCTCACTGACCAAATCTACTCACCAGCACCGGCCCTTCGCAGGCGCATCCGCAACCCGACCGACCAGAAACAAAAAACCCCGCCGGAGCGGGGCTTTCTGTGCGGGAGTGGGCAATACTGGACTCGAACCAGTGACCTCTGCCATGTGAGGGCAGCGCTCTAACCAGCTGAGCTAAATGCCCGCAGCGGGCGGCAAAGGTCGAACATCTCACGGCTGACTCCACCATGCGTTCGAAAAAAATTCTGCCCACCGGCACCGCTCCCCTTCAGGCGCCCGCCTCCTCGACCCAGCTTTCGACCAGCCTGATGAAGGGGAGCAGCCCGATGACTTCTACCTGTTCGCGCACTGCGAATCGTTCGGAACCTGGAATCACGACATACAGTTTTTCCGCACCGAGCGTTTCCAAGGCCTCGTGGTTTCCCCGCGAAATCCGCGGCGATGCGCCCCACTTCATTTCGATTCCCACGCGCTTGCCTGAAGGCCATTGCAACACCCCGTCTAACTCCGCTCCCCCTGAAGTGCGGTAAAAGCACCGTTCCACTTCCACCGGCAAAACACTTCGCAAATGGTGGTGAACAAGCGCTTCCCAAATCGCTCCCACGTGCGGGTGCCCGAACATCGCTTCCCGGGTATGGATCCCGAGGAAGTAGGTCAACAACCCCGTATCTCGCATGTACAACTTCGGAGACCGGACGAGTTTCTTTCCCAAATTTCCCGCTACGGGTTCAAGCCGCTCGACGATAAAAGCCCCCTCTAAGAAATCGATGTACCGCTTTGCCGTCGGGGATGTTACGCCCAAAGAGTTGGCTAACGAACTGTAAGACAGGACTTGACCGTTCAAATGCGCGACCATACGCAAAAGCCGATACGACTCCCTGGGATTTAAAGGCAGGCCGAGGAGGGGCAAATCCCGCTGGATGTAGGTCGTTGCAAATGCATCACGCCACCTGAAACTCGCTGCATCCTGCGCGGCGAGTAAGGAATCTGGAAAGCCTCCACGCAGCAGGAGCCCGATGTCGTCCGGGGCAGGAAGTTCGTGGATGCAAAAAGTCGTCAATTCGAGAAATGCGATGCGACCCGCCAAACTCTCCGAAGCCGTTGAAAGCAATTCCGGCGAAGCTGAACCCAGCAACACAAAACGTCCCGGTTTGCGGTTCATATCTATCACTGAGCGCAACACCGGAAACAGGTCGGGCCGGCGCTGCACCTCGTCAAGCACGATGCACGCGTTCTCAAACTGCTCGAAAAACAGCAGGGGATCTTCCAGTTTGAGCATGTCCCGCGGATTTTCCAAATCGAGGTAGACGACCTCTGGAAAAACGCGGGTCAGTGCGGCCTTTGCAAGGGTCGTTTTACCCACTTGGCGTGGCCCTAAAATTGCCACTGCTGGGAACTCTTGAAGCGCCTCGACCAGACGCACTTGCGCTTTCCTCGGAATCATTTACCCGGATTTATCTAGGCAAATTTAAACCTCCGCGTTAAAATTTCCCACTTAATTCCGTCGGTTGTCGATCCGAAAAGCAGGCATTTCAGCGATTCCAAAGGCCAAAGCGCACTTCCCAACACGAAAAACGCCCGCGGGTGCGGGCTGTCATTCGAAACGCACGGTTGTGGGAGGCTTTCAAATTCCTATCTTCCGAAAAGAAACCGCAACCCCAAGAAACCATTAATTGTTTTTATGATGTAGGTTTTTAGTAGAGCTTGTGAAAATATATGGCTTTTAATCAGTAATCTACGCGAACACGCAACTCATTCTCAGTTAAGTATACCAGAGTTTTATCTTTCATTGGTCCCCGCTCGATTTTTATAAGGAAATCCGCCTTTGTAGGATCTTGAACAAAAAACCACAATCCTTCTTGACGCTCTGCTTCTTGTCGGTCGATTGTAGGGGCAACAATCCAATCCGCCTCTTCCATTTCATACACCAAATCAATAATATGTGTTGGTGTAATGGTAGTGTCATCGGGGTGGATGATATAAACATACTGCGCATTTGTGTTGGACAAAACCAAACCCAACCCAGCGAAAAACAGAGATGTCTTAACTTTTTTCATGTCCCAAATATTTAAAAAAATATTTCAAATTTCAAAATCTTAAGATGACTTTAATCTGACGCCTGAATCCCTTAAAAAGATCCAGTTGTGGAGGGCTTTCAAATTCCTATCTTCCAGAGTGAATCCGCAACCGCCGACCTCGCCGATGGGCGATTCCTGCTGTTGTGGAGGGCTTTCAAATCCCTATCTTCCGGAGTGAATCCGCAACATGGCGTTCGAGTAGCGGAGTTTAGGCACCTAAACAGCGAAAAGCTTAGGACGTTGCCTCCGTAACGGCATAAAAAAGCCAGTGCACTCGCACTGGCTTTTTTCGCTTTTCAGCGGAGAGACTGGGACTCGAACCCAGGGACCAAGATACTCGGTCACAGCTTAGCAGGCTGCTGCATTACCACTCTGCCACCTCTCCATCTCGCGCGGACCGTCGTCCGCATCGGGGCGACAAAAATACGATAACACTTGGCTGAAACAAGGATTTCGTGTATCTTAAACCCCTGAAATCATCCATCCAGATTTGACATGAAGAAGTTCCTGATTTTGAGCGCATTTGCGTTCATCGCCTTCGGGGCGAACGCCCAAACGACCGCCGCATCGAAGCCGGAAAAAGCGACGACGGAGACCGTAGAGAAGAAGCAAGAAGCCGCTCCGCAAGGAAAAACGGCGGCTGCAACGTCTCAGCGGAGCGCACGCGTCGGCCAAGTGAAAGGCGGTGGAGCAGCTGCCCCCGCAGCCGGTGCTGCCCCCCAGTCGAAAGACGAGAAGGGCGGAGAATCATGCGGCAAGAGCGGTGGCCAAGCCGCAGCAGGCTGCTGCAGCAAGGGCGGTTCTACCGCAGCGGAAGGCAAGTCGGCCGGTTGCTGCAGCGGTGCCGCTGGCGCTGCATGTGGCAAAGGCGCTACGAAGCCCGAGAAAAAGCAATAATCCCCTCCCAGTGGGTGTGCACCTCCCGCTGACCGGGTCTTGAGTGTGCGCAACGTTTGGTGCAAACCGACCGTTGCCTTGCCAGAACCATCGAAAAAGCCCTCCGGCACCGTGTGCCAGGGGGCTTTTCTCGTTTCCCGTGGATGCGATCGAGAAAGGCCCCCCCTCCTGCTTCAACCTTGCCCGAACTGCGCGGCGTACAGGTCTGCGATGTGGTCGCCGATCGCGAGCGACGCCGTCGCAGCCGGCGAGGGCGCGTTCAGGACGTGGATGCTGCGGTCGGTGGTCTCGATGCGGAAATCGTCCCGCGTGTCGCCGTTCTCCGCCAACAACAGGGCCCGCACCCCCGAACGGCCGGGCTCCAGGTCTTCGAGTGTCAATGAAGGAACCAGGCGCTGCAGCGTCTTGAGGAACAACCGCTTCGAAAATGCGCGGCGGTACTCGTTGAGGCCGAAGGACACGTTGCCGAAGAACAAGCGCCACGTGCCCCGGTAGCTGAGGGCGTCCAAGGTGTCCCGCAGATCGAAGTCCGTTTTGCCGTAGCCTTCGCGCTTGAAGGTGAAGACCGCGTTGGGGCCGCATTCGATTTCGCCGTTCGTCATGCGGGTGAAGTGCACGCCGAGGAAGGGGAAGGCGGGGTTGGGGACCGGGTAGATGAGGTTGCGGACCTTGTGCTTTGCGGCGTGGGTCAGTTCGTAATAATCGCCGCGGAATCCGACGACGCGCTCGCGGAGCTTCACGCCGTCTTTGCGGGCGATGCGGTCCGCGTGCAGGCCGGCGCAGGCGATGAGCACCTTGCAGCGGATTGCCGTGCCGCGGGAGGTGCGGAGCACCGTGGTGTCGCCGTCGCGCTCGACGGCTGTGACTTCTTCGCCGAGGCGGAGCGCGCTCTCCGGCTGCAAGGACGTCGCAATTTCCACCATGCGGGCCGTGGCCGCGCGGAAGTCGATGATGCCCGTGCAGGCCACGTGAAGGGCCGCGACGCCCCGGCAGTGGGGCTCGAGTTCGCGCAAGGCTTCCGCATCGATCCGTTCGAGGCCTTCGATGCGGTTTTCCATCCCGATGCGGTGGATTTTCTCCAGCATGGGCAGTTCCGAAGCGTCCGCGGCGACGACCACCTTGCCGCACACATCGTGCGGAATGTGATGCGTGCGCGCAAACTCCACCAGGGCACGGCGGCCGTCCACACAATTTTTCGCCTTGAGTGAGCCGGGCGGGTAGTAGAGGCCGCTGTGGATCACGCCGGAGTTGTGCCCTGTTTGGTGATCCGCCAGCAAGGGTTCTTTCTCGACCAAAACCATGCGCAAGCCCGGAAACCGTGACTGCAGGCGGTAGAACGTCGCCGCGCCCACGATCCCGCCGCCCACCACCGCCACGTCGTAAATCGGTTCCATGCGCCGACAAAGTTAACCCGGCGCGGTCGGTCGGCCTCTGTATCTTGCCCACCCATGAAGCATTCCCATGCGGCCGTTGCCGCCGATGCGCGGACCCAGCGGGCTTGGACCCTGTACGATTGGGCGAACAGCGT
>Ga0172376_10004016_pt1 | contig 16999 bp, 13 predicted proteins | sample Lak35m_FD_121114 | JGI IMG/M metagenome (GOLD analysis project Ga0172376, IMG submission 121114) | Freshwater microbial communities from Kabuno Bay, South-Kivu, Congo - kab_092012_35m | ecosystem: Environmental > Aquatic > Freshwater > Lake | place: Democratic Republic of the Congo: South-Kivu... | reverse complement strand
ACTGCTACCGCACATCAAGTCGTTGCGCACAACCGCCGTCGAGTGTCGGTGGCCTTCACGTTCTCGGGCACGTTCTCGGGCACGTTCTCGGGCACGTTCTCGGGCACGCGCTCCGACGAATGGATGATCGCGATGAAGGGAGCGGTGGAGTCGGTGTTGATGTGTTGTCGCCGGGTGCGTTCGTCGGATGGATCGACGGAGCCGATCGCCGAACGCCTGCCCGAACTGCTCTCGGTCTTCGACGATCTCTCGGCGTCGGGGCTTCGAGTGCTGGCAGTGGCCGGTCGGTCGTGGTCGAGGTCGTTGGCTCTCGTTCCCGAGAACGAGGTGGACTTCGTGCTCGAGGGATTCCTCACGTTCGACGATCCGCCCAAGGACGGAGTCGTGGAAGCGCTCGAGTCGCTGCGCGGACTCGGCGTCAGCGTGAAGATGATCACGGGCGACAATCGCCGGGTCGCGGTCGCCACCGCGACCCGAATCGGCGTTGCCGACGCCGTGGTGGTGACCGGAGAGACCATCGATTCGTCGTCCGATGTCGATCTCGAGAGTCTCGTCGAGGAGGCCGAGATCTTCGCCGAGGTCGACCCGATTCAGAAGGAACGCGTGTCGCGGGCCCTCTCGCGTCGGGGACACACCGTCGGCTTCCTCGGCGACGGCATCAACGACGCTCCGGCCCCGCACGCCGCTGGCGAAGGTGTTGCTCGCCCTTGCGGGAGTGACGGCGGGTTACCTCGTCGTCACCGAGTTGCTGAAGCGGCGCTTCGGACATCTGCTTCTCGCCGACGGATCCGGTGGCTCCGGTGGCTCCGGCGGGTCGGTTCGTCGCCGGTAGCGTGGCGAAGCGTTGCCCGAGGAGCAGGATCGAACGTGAGCGAGACAATCGACGTTGCCGCCGAGGCCGCTCGCCGTCGCACCATCGCGATCATCAGCCATCCGGACGCCGGCAAGACCACGCTCACCGAGAAGTTCCTCCTGTACGCCGGCGCGATCCAGGAAGCCGGTGCCGTTCACGCGCGAGGCGATCGTCGCGGAGCGACGTCCGATTGGATGGAACTCGAGCGCCAGCGCGGAATCTCGATCTCGTCGGCCGTGATGCAGTTCCCGCACCGTGGTCACGTGATCAATCTGCTCGACACACCCGGTCACCGCGACTTCTCCGAGGACACCTACCGGGTTCTCGCCGCCGTCGACGCGGTGATCATGGTGCTCGACACCGCCAAGGGCATCGAAGCCCAGACCCTGAAGCTCTTCCAGGTGTGTCGGGTTCGCCGATTGCCGGTGATCACCTTCTTCAACAAGTTCGATCGACCGGGACGGGATCCCCTCGAACTGCTCGACGAGGTGGAGGAGCAGATCGGACTGCGACCCACGCCCGTGACGTGGCCGGTCGGTTTCCCGGGCGAATTCCGAGGAGTCATCGATCGTCGCAACGGCGACTACATCCGGTTCGTGCGCACGGCGCACGGCGCCTCGCTCGCACCGGAGGAACTGGTCGATCGGTCGCGCGCCGAGAGCGAGGAGGGTGATGCTTGGGCGACCGCGCTCGACGGATGCGGACTGTTGGAGGCGATCGGGGCCGACGTCGATCTGCCGTCGTTCCGGGCCGGCGAATCGACCCCGGTCTACGTGGGCTCGGCCCTCACGAACTTCGGTGTGCGCATGTTGCTCGATGCGGTCGTCGACTACGCCCCGGCGCCCACCCCGCGCGTGGATGTGCGCGGTGAACCGCGCGCTCTCGACGACGGATTCTCGGCGTTCGTCTTCAAGGTGCAGGCCAACATGGATCCGAACCATCGGGATCGGTTGGCCTTCGCGCGGGTCTGCTCGGGCGAGTTCGTCCGGTCGATGGATGCGACGAACTCCCGAACCGGCAAACCGGTCGGCACCAAGTACGCGACCACCGCGTTCGGTTCGGAGCGCGAGACCATCGAGACCGCCTATCCGGGCGACATCGTCGGTCTCATCAACGCCTCGGGCTTGCAGATCGGCGACACCCTGTACGCCGGGTCGTCCGTCGAGTTCCCGGGGGTACCTCGTTTCGAGCCCGAGGTCTTCGCCACCGCGCGTCCGATCGACACCGGCAAGTACAAGCAGTTCCGCAAGGGTCTCTCGCAACTCGACGAGGAGGGCGTGGTGCAGGTGTTGCGCGATCCCGACATGGGCGACGCCGATCCCGTGCTGGCCGCGGTGGGGCAACTGCAGTTCGAGGTCTTCGCGCATCGGTTGGAGAACGAGTTCAACGCGCCGAGTCGCATCGAGTCGGCTGGCTACCAGGCGATCCGTCTCACCGACGAGGAGTCGGTGGAACGACTCCGTCGAATCGGCGGAATCCGCATCCTTCGCCGCGGCGACGGCAACCTGGTCGCGTTGTTCGAGAATCGATATCGACTGCAACGACTGATGAGCGACGAGCCCGAACTGACCCTGAAGCCCATCCTCGCCGGAGTCGTCGAGTGATCGGTTCGCGGGGTCGGTTCTCCGTCCCCTCTCCTCGAACGAACGGTTAGTCGGTCGACAGGTCGTCGAGGAAGCGCAGCGCTCCCTCCGCCGATCGAAGACGCCAGCGGATCACGAGATCGTCGGGGGTCTCGTCGAGCCGGGCGACGAGACCGTCGCGGACCGCGACGACCATCCGTTTCTGCCGGTCGACGAGTCCCGCGGAATCGAATCCGCAGCGGTGGGTCAGCACGAGTTTCAGCAACAGTTCACTGCGTAGATCGCGCAGGTGTTCGACGGGTTCGACGACCCAGTTCCGGAAGGCCGCGCGACCACGACGGGTGGCGCCGTAGATCGTCCTCGATCCGCCGGCCGCACCGGGTTCGTCGCCGCGAATCTCGATGAAGCCGCGGCCCACCAATTGATCGACCGCCCGGTAGGTGAGGGGGCGACTGATCGACCAGACCCGACCGACCTCTCCCTCGGGTCGGAGTTCGGACGCGAGAGCGAATCCGTGTCGTGGGCTCTCGCACACCAAACCGAGACACGCCCATTCACCGAGCAGCAACTGGTCATCGGAGCGGGGTTGGCGCGACATCGTCGGGAATCATTCGTCGATGTCGCGCGCCGGAGGTCGCAATGGGCTCGCTGAGTACAGGTCACTCAGTCGATCGATGTCGATTCCGAGTCGAGCCATCTGCTCCGGGGAGCGCCGCCCTCCCAGTGCCCGCAGGAAGTCGAACGCGGCCAGATCGGAGACCCCGGGTCGGCTGGTGATCCCCGGGGCGAGTTCTTCGGCGCGGTTGCGCAACCATCCGGCACCCACCACGACCGCGAGCGAGTCGCGCTCACCTGGTCGACCGATCGCATGACGCAGATCGTGCTCGTGGGTGACGGCGTCCATCACCATCTGCGAGTTGATCGGTGCGGGAATGGACGGGAGCACCTCGTCGAATCGGGGCGCGAGCGACACGAACGCATCGGCGAGTTCGGCGAGCGTTTCCCCCCGGTGGCGGCCCACTTGGGCGGCGGTCCACGCGTCGGTGGTGACTCCCTCCATGCGTCCGGCGAGGATGTCCTCGGGAACACCCACGATGTGCGACACGAGTTCGCGCACCGTCCACTCCGGACAGTGCGACACCGTGAGATCCCCGTCGCTCTCGGGGGTCGTTCTCAGGAGTTCGACCACTCGGTCGCGCAGCTGCACGTAGGAGACTCGGACCGAGGAATCATCGAGGAGGTGTCCGGGCACGACGAGAGTCTGGCACTTCCCGCCGACGCTGACCGCGCGTCAATTCGTCGGGAGCCGCAAGGCGGGTGCCCAACACGCGTGGGTCCCGCTGCTGACCCGCTCGGGCAACTCGATCCGGCAGAGCGGACCGTCGCCCACGCGACGCGCGTCGAACACGAGGCATTCCGATCGGTCGTTGGGTACGTCGGTGACGATGGTGACGAGGTATCCGTCGTCCTCCGCGGTGGAGCCCGTTCGTGGTGCCATCACCGTCTCGCTCCCGAAGACCCCCTCGCCGAACATCCAGACATCGCGCGAACCGTCGCGCAGATCGTTGTGGACGAGTCCGTCGAACTGGAAGCAACCCTTCGTCGGGACGACCGAGTAGTAGTGGCGATACGGACGCCCGGCGTGACGATCGTTGATCATGCCGAACTCGGTCACGTGCTCGTCGAGGGGCGACTCGTGCGTGCGGCCGGTGTCGAGATTGAAGCGCCAACGGTGCGGACGCGAATCCATCGCCCAGAGGTCGAGAAACCGGAACATCCTCGCGTCGAGGTCGGCATCGGGGGGAACCGACGGCGAGGGTTGGTTCTGGAAGAAGCCGTCGAGAACCACCCAACGACCCTCGTGGTCGACCTCCTCGAACGCGTTGATCCAGTGCAGGACGTAGGTGGGCTCGGCCTCGAACCAGCGAACCTGATCGGCGGCTCCGCGTCGCGGAACCAAGGCGAATCGCGTCGGTAGTTCCGGATGCCACTTCGTCGCGTGAACCCCGCGCCGCAGGAGGTCGGGGTCCCAGAAGAGGGGACAGTCGTTGAGGATGGCCCAGTTCTCGGTGAACGCCATGTCGTGGGGGAGTCGGGGACCGGGCAACTCGATCGGCGTCGAGTGCACCAGGCGATGCTCGGAGTCGACGACGCCGTAGTTCATGTAGGGGGCGACGGTGGAGTAGTTGAAGAACAGCAACTCGTCGGCGTGGGGATCGACTTTGGTGTGCGCCGACACCCCCCACGCCGGGAATCGACCGTTCCACGACTCTCGCCCGAGGTCGTCGAGCGTTCGCGGATCGAGACGGTACAGATCGCCGCACTGGTAGAAACTCGACAACGCGACACCACCGTGCACGACCACGTCGGTGCTGGAGGCATCCTTCATGCGACCGCGCGCTCCCCAACCATCCGGTCGCGGCGAGCGACTCGGCGATTCGGCGAGGCCCGACCACTGCGAGCCGCCAGCCACTTGTTCGGTGAGCAGCCCTTCGGTGCGCACGAATCGGTTGCGGTACTGCACCTCGCCGTTGTCGAAGCACACCGAATGAATCATTCCGTCGCCGTCGAACGGGTGGTATCGCTCGATGTTGGGGTGCAGGGGGTTCTCGGTGTTGCGCAGGTACACCCCCGAGAGATCGTCCGGTAGGTCACCGATCACCCGCGGTTCGCGAACCGTCCACTCGGTGGTCTGGGGACGCCACGCACCGGAGCGGTACGGATGCTCGTCGTCCCCCGGGAGAGTCGACACGAACGGCGAACGCTTTTCGCTCCTCACCCTCGCCGACTGTACCGTCGCGAGCACCCCATGATGTCCGCGCTCCTTCTCAGCTTCGGTGTCATCTTCGTCGCCGAACTCGGCGACAAGAGTCAGTTGATGGCGTTGGCGTTCGCCGCCCGCTACAAGGCGCTTCCGGTCCTGATCGGAATCTCCATCGCCACCGCGGTGACCCACGCGATCAGCGTGGGAATCGGGGCCGCGGTCGGAGCCAAGCTTCCGACCGACACGATCGCGATCGTGGCCGGGATCGCGTTCCTCGCGTTCGCCGCGTGGACCTGGCGGGGCGACTCGCTGGACGACGACGAAGTGGAGGCCGCCGACCGTGGCAATCGCAACGCCGTCGTGGCCGCGAGCGTGGCGTTCTTCCTCGCCGAGCTGGGCGACAAGACCATGCTCGCGACCATCACCCTGGCCACCAAGGAGGGCGTCCTCGGAACCTGGATCGGTTCGACGCTCGGCATGGTGGCGGCCGACGCGTTGGCGATCCTGGTGGGACGGCAACTCGGTCGGCGACTTCCCGAACACACCATTCGAATCGGAGCGACGATTTCGTTCGTGGTGTTCGGTGTGCTGCTGATCGTCGAAGGAGCGGTGTAGCGATCGTTCGACGCGGTCAACCGAGCAGGTCTTCGGCCGCCTGACGCACCTGCCAATCGCGATCGGACTTGGCGCGTTCGAGTGCGGCTCGCACCTCGGCACCGTCGAACGGGGCGAGAGCCAGCACCGCGCGACGCCGGACGGTCGGCTTGTCGTCGCAGGCCGACAGGATCGTCGGCAGCGCACGTTCGTCGCCGAGTGCGCCGAGAGCGGCAACGGAGATCTCACGGATCAGAGCGTCATCGTGCCGCGACGCCAACTCGATCAGACGATCGACGAGTTCGGGAGATGGATCGGCGACCTCGCCCGCCGACCAGGCCGCCATCTCGACGACGTCGGAATCGGCATCGTGGAGGAACGGCAACAGATCGCAGCCGGGTACCGAGGCCGCCAACTCGGCCGCGCGTCGCCTCACGATGGGGGATCGATCGTCGACGGCTCGGGCGATCCGTCCGGCGTCGAGTCGACCGAGACGGTGCAGGGCCCCGAGGGCCGCGGTGCGGACGCCCGGATCGATGTGATCGAGATGGGCCTCGACCAGTGCCCGATCGCCACGATGACCGGCGATCACGATCAGTCGGCGCAGGTCGTTCGTTTCGCTCGGCTCGCGCGACGCACTCATGGTCAGAGCCGGTCGACCACGTTGGTGACGATCGTCGAGATCGCGAGCGCCACCACGATGGCGAGCAGTACGCCGGCGATCAGCGAGATCGCCCCGAGTCCGAACGCGTCGAGGGCTCGGCGGGCCCAACGTTCGCTCGTCGAGATGTTCGTTCCGGTCGGGTCGTTCGTCCCACTCGGGTCGTTGGTCCCAACCGACCGGTGCGACTTCTCGACTCCGGCGGGTTCCGGCATCCTGCGTGGTGCGGAACGTCCGGTTCTGGCAGGCTGTCGCCAACCGATCACGAGAAGTGCGACGAGAGCGAGTGCGGTCACGACCGACACGCGGATCGTGACATCGGTGAGCGAGCCGGATGCGAGAACGACGAACACGATGACCGACACCGTACCGGGCTCCGACGTGGGCGCACCCGACACCGCATCGTCGCCGCCGGGCTCCGCCATGGTCGCGACCGTTCGACCCGTGTGGGGAATCCCCCTGGTGACGCTCTCGTTCCTGTTGCTCGCCCTCGTGTTCGGTGCGACGTTCTGGCCGATCGAGCGCTACGAGACGGCTCCCGGTCGGGCCGATCGCGTGTCGTCGTTGTTGTCGGTCGACGTCGGCGACACCGGAGCCGAGGTCTTCGAGCCCGAGGAGGGTGTGAGGTTCGTGACGGCGCTCGGCAACGAACTCACCGCCCTGCAGGCCTTCATGGGATGGATCGATCCGGTCGTCGACGTGCAGACCTGCGAGGAGCGCTTCGGAACGTGCGAACCCGATCTGAATCGCGAGATCCAACTCGGCAACATGGCCACCGCGAAGGAGATCGCCGCCTTCGTCGCGTTGGCTCGCCTCGGATTCGATGCGCAGTTCCTGGAGGGTCCGGCGCAAGTGGCCGGTTTCGACCCCGAGATCTGTCCCGATGATGCGCCGGCATCCCGAGCCTGTCGCCGCCTGCGGGTGGGCGACACGATTCTTCGGATCGAGGCGGCCGATGCCGAGGGTCTCGCGGTGGATCACCCGATCGACGTGGTGTCCGACATCGGCGTCGCTCTCGAGTTCAGCGAACCGGGTGACGTCGTCCGGATGACCGTGCGGTCGATCGATGCCCCCGACGACGAGGTGCGGGTCGAGGAGATCGAACTGATCGCGAGTCCGTCCGACCCGGACCGAACGATCGTCGGCTTCAACGCGCGCGACACCCGCACGGTGCGGCTGCCCATCGCGATCGACTTCGACACCGATTCGATCGGTGGACCCTCGGCCGGGTTGTCGTTCGCGCTCGCCTTGATCGACGAGTTGACCCCCGGAGAGTTGGCGCCCGCCGGTGGCGTCGCCGTGACCGGCACCATCGCCGAGGACGGATCCGTGGGTGCCATCGGGGCGCTCGTGCAGAAGGCGGTGGCGGTGAAGCGTTCGGGTGTCGCATTGTTCCTGGTGCCAACGGCCCAGGGCGAGGACGACATCGCGGCGGCGCGCGCGGCGGTCGGCGACTCGCTGGAGATCGTGGCGGTTGCGAATCTCGACGAGGCACTCGATGCCCTCGTCGCGCGGGGTGGTCGACCGGTTCCGGCGCCGAACTGAGGCCTCGTCGCAGGTCAGAGGCGATTGCCACCCACGGTCACCAGCCATTTCGTACCCTTCCGATGTGGCAGTTTCGTTTTCTCGTCCTGATCCTTCGTCGCCCACCGCCGTGGCCGGGGCGGCGTTCCCCACCGTTCGTCGCGGATTCGATCCCGCCGAGGTGCGCGACTTCCTCCGGATGGTCTCGGCCGAGTTGGCCCGTCTGCAGGAACGCGAGACCGAACTCGAACGCGCGTTGATCGAACTCGAGCAGCGACCCACCGTCATGTCGGACGGTCTGAACGACGAGCAGCTGGCCGAGGCGCTCGGTGCCGAGACCGCGGCCATCGTGCAGGCGGCCCGCGACGCGGCCATGAAGATTCGGGCTCGCGGCGAGGAGACCGCCAACCGACTCGTTCGGGACGCCACCGACGAGGCACTGCGCATTCGCGAGGAGGCCGAGCTCGAGGCGGCGCGCCGTCGACAGGATGCCGCCGCCGACGCCGAAGCCGAGATCGAGTTGGCCAAGCAACAAGGTCGCGACATGGTGAACGAGGCTCGGGCCTACCGCGAACGAGTTTTGGCCGATGTCGCGCGTCGCCGCGAACTGGCCCGCGAGCAACTCGAGGATCTGGTGCACGGGCGTGATCGCCTGATCCAGGCGTTCGAACGCGCCCGAATCGCGACCGACGACGTGTTGCGCGATCTGGTCGACGTGGGCGATCAGCCTTCGGCCTACGTGAATCTCACCAACACCACCGGCCCGGTGCCGATCCTGCTGCCGGTCGACGACGAGTCGACGGAGTCCGGTGCCGACGAGCCCGAGATCATCGAGTTCCCGATGCGCGACGAGGTCTCGGCGACTCATCGGGTCGACCCTCCGACGTCCGAGACGAACGTCGAGACCACTCCGGTCGATGCCGACACGACCGACGAGATGATCGATGACTCGACTGTCGACTCGACCGACGAGTCGATCGCGGTCGTCGAGCAGGTGACGAATCCCGAGATTCGGCCGGATCACCCGGCGATCGTCGAGTCGATCGAGCGCGACGAACCCAAGTCGAACGTGGTTCCCCTCTTCGGCAAGAACGATCCGGGGCACTCGTCCGCCCCTGCGGACGTCCCCGCCGCCCCGCGACCGCGATCCGGTTCGGCCGACGACATCTTCGCCAAGTTGCGCAAGGCCGGTGCCGAGGTGGTGGCCCAACGAGCCAGCGAAGCCGCCCGACGCACTCCGGCGAAGGGCGACGACGCGTCGAAAGTCCCGATCGAACTCGACTCGACGATCGACGAGATCGACGATTCGCCGTTCGGGGTGCGCGACGAGATTCTGGTGCCGCTCATCCTCACGATGGGACGCAAACTGAAGCGGACTCTGACCGACGAACAAAACCAGGTGCTCGACACCCTGCGCGGGAAGACCTCGGTGAGGACCCTCGATGCCATCGTGGGCACCAAGGCACAGCATTCGCGTCGCTACTGCGAAGGGGTGGCGGCTTCGGTGAAGTCGGCGGCCGTGGCCGGGGCCCGGTCGCTCCACGCCTCGGGCAATCTTCCGAGTGATCGGGCGCTGAACGACATGGTGTCCACCCAGTTGTCGGCCATCAACGAGTACATCACCGACAACATCGTCGGGCCCCTGCGCGAACGCCTGAGTCGTTGCATCTCGCAGGCCGACGGGAACAACGCCGAACTCTCGACGCTCGTTCGCGTGGTGTACCGCGAGTGGAAGAACCAGTACATCGACGAACACGTCGACGACATCGCCCACACGGCCTACGGTCGGGGTGCGTTGTCGGCACTGACCCCCGGTGGGGCCGTGTGCTGGCAGTTCGACCCGGCCGGTCCGGCGTGCCCCGACGCCGAGGACAACTCTCTCGCCGGTGCGGTCAGGGCCGGCGATGCTTTCCCCACCGGTCACACCCACGCACCCGCCCATCGCGGTTGCCGATGTGTGCTGGTTCCCGCCGACAACTAAGGTCGGCTCGTGCGAATTCCCTCGGATCTCCCCGGAGGTCCGCGTCGTCGCGGTCCTCGCTCCAATCGTCCATCCACGAGATTGGTGTCGCGAGGACGTCTCGCTCTCATCATCCTGTTCGCCGTCGTCGTGGTGTTGTTCCTGTCGGCACGCGGATTGGCCAATTTCTACGTGGACCTCTTGTGGTTCGACTCGGTCGGTCAATCCGACGTGTTCTGGACGTCCCTCACCTCGAAGCTCTTCCTGGCGGCGGTCTTCTCGGTCGGTTTCGCCCTGGTGTCGTTCTTCAGCCTCACGATCGCCCAGCGACTCGCGCCGGCCGACCTTCCCACCGGACCCGAACGCGAGATGGTGGAGCGCTATCGGGCGGTGGTCGGATCGCGGGGCCGACTTCTGCGGATGGCCGTCGCGATTGTCTTCGGTCTGTTCATCGGACTCCCGGCGGCCGCTCAGTGGCAGGAGTGGTTGCTCTTCCGCAACGCCCAGTCGTTCAACGTCGAGGACGCCCAATTCGGCGTCGACGTGAGTTTCTACGTCTTCCGACTGCCTTTCCTGACATTCGTCGTCGATTGGGCCTTCGTCGCGCTCGTGATGGTGGTGATTCTCACCGCGGCCATGCACGTGCTGAACGGAGCGATCAGGTTCCAGACCAATTCCGATCGTGTCGCGCGCGGCGCGCGTATTCAGTTGAGCGTGATGTTCGCCTTCCTGGCGCTCATCAAGGCGGTCGATTACTACCTCCAGCGCTTCGAACTCACGTCGTCGAGCAGGGGAGTGGTGCAGGGGGCCACCTACACCGACGTCAACGCGCAACTGCCGGCGATCAACCTGCTGATTCTGGTGAGCCTGTTGGTGGCGGCGCTGTTTCTCGCCGGAATCCGCTGGGGTGGTTGGCGACTGCCGTTGCTCTCGATGGCGCTGTGGGCGGTGGTGGCGGTGGTGGCCGGTGCCGTCTATCCCGCGATCATCCAGCGTTTCGTGGTGCAGCCCAACGTCACCACTCGCGAGCGCCCGTACATCGCCCGCAACATCGAAGCAACGCAACGAGCCATGGGCCTCGACATGGTCGACGTCGTCCCGGTGACCTCCGGCGAGACGACACTCGACGAACTCGAGGCCGAGGTTCAGGAGTTCTCCGATGTGCGTCTGCTCGACGTCAGCGAGATGCGCGATCGTTTCTCGTTGGACGAGGGTCAATTCGCCTTCTACGCGATCAACGATCTCGACGTCGACCGCTACGACATCGCGGGCCGCAGCCGACAGGCACTGGTCGCGGCGCGCGAGTTGAACGTCGAAGGCATTCCCAACAAGACGTGGGTCTCGCGTCATCTCATCTACACGCACGGTTGCGGCGTGGTGGCGGCGTCGGCCAGCCAGGTGACGTCCGACGGTCGTCCCATCTACGAGGCACTCGACATCGACCGTCCGCAGTTGTACGTCGGAACCGAGCAACCGGGTTATTCGATCGTGCGCACCGACCAGGTCGAGCAGGCTTGTCCGGGCGACGAGAACGAGTCGTACACCGCCGAGGGTGGAGTTCGACTGAATTCATCGCTCCGAAGACTGGCTTTCGCCGTTCACTTCGGAGAGTTCAACCTCTTCGGCTCCGGACTCATCACCGATGATTCGCGACTCATCCACGTGCGCGACGTCCGCGACCGGGTGAGCAAATTGGCGCCGTTCCTGCATCTCGACGCCGACCCGTATCCCGTCGTTCACGATGGACGGGTGCACTGGATCGTGGATGCCTTCACGACCACCTCGCGTTATCCGTACGCCCAGCGAGCCAACACCGACAACCTCACCCAGGGTTCGGGACTCGATCACAATTTCAACTACGTCCGAAACAGCGTGAAGGCCGTGGTCGACGCCTACACGGGCGAGGTGACGCTGTACGTCATCGATCCGACCGATCCCATCGTCCGGGCGTGGTCGCAATCGTTCCCCGGTCTCCTGACGCCGGCCGACCGGATCCCCGACGGTCTGCGCGAGCACTTCCGCTATCCGGAGGATCTCTTCCGCGTACAGACCAATCTCTACGGTCGCTATCAGTTCGACGACGCCGATCAGTTCTTCAACCGCGACGCGGCGTGGAGTGTCGCGCAGGCCGCGCCCCGCGAGCCCGAGATCAGCACCGCGGTGGTCGACACGGCGATCACCGACACCGCCGCCGAAGCCAACACCGGCGAGGTGGCCGACGCCAACGTGGATCGCTTCGAGCCGTACTACACGTACTTCCACGCCCCCGATGCCGAGCCGGGTGCGGCGCCGGTGTTCTCGTTGGTTCGTCCGTTCGTTCCTTTCTCGTCCGACGACACCCGCAAGGAATTGCGCGCCTATATGGTGGTGTCGAGCGATCCCGACTCGTACGGACGCATCACCGTGTACCGGATCGAAGGATCGCTGCCGGAAGGTCCGGCCACCGTGGCGGCCGAATTGAGCAGCGACACGGCCATCGCGCCGGCCATCACGTTGCTCGACCAGCGCGGATCGCGTGTGGTCTTCGGACAGTTGCAGTTCTTCACGGTGGGTGACGGTCTGGTGTGGGTGCGCCCCCTCTACGTTCGTCCCGACGACACCGGATCGAAGCAGGTGTTCGTGCGTCGAATGTTGGCGTGGTACGACGGTCGTTCGGTGATCGGCGACACCTTGTCCGACGCGCTAAACCGGTTGTTCCCCCAGGCCAACGTGGATCTCGGCGAATTCGTGAACGACGGCGAGGACTCGGACTCGGGTACCGATACGGAAACCGAAACCGACACGGAGACCGACACCGACACCGGTTCTGCGGGTGCTTCCGATGATCCGGTGGTGCTGCTCGAGCAGGCCGAGGCGCTCTTCGACGAAGCCGACACCGCATTGCGCGACGGTGATCTGGGTCGGTACCAGGAGAAGGTGGGCGAGGCCGAGGAGCTCGTCGCTCGAGCCCTCGAGCTGCTGTCGGCCTGATCGAGCGGCTGGCGTCGCTACTCGGGACGACCGGAGGGGCGACGCTTCATGACGAGGTCGGCCAATTCGGCCAGATCCTGTCGGAAGGCGATCTCGTAGCGAGCCTGTTCCTGGGCCAGACGCGCCTGGTCGCTGCGTACTCCCTCGACCAGTTGGGGCACCTCGACGAGATGGGCGATGTCGCCCACGATCTTGGTGGTTCGCTCGTCGACCCGATCGAGATCGCCCGACAGTTCGCCGAGCTGGTGAACGACCTCGCGTCCGACCTGCTCGACCCGAACGTCGATCGCGGCGATTCGATCGGAGATTTCGACGGTGATCTTCTCCTGCGCACTGATGAAATCGTCGATTCGTCGCACGATCTCGTCGACTCGCTGTTTGACCAGAGCGACCTCGGCCTGGCTGGCGCGCGGAGTGCGTCGGAAGAGTCCCACTGTGGGCAACGGTAGTCGTGGGGTCGAGTGGAGGGGTGGGATTCCTCGGGTGTCGCCCAGCTCGTACGATCGTCGTATGAAGCGGATCGCCGTCGTGATGGCCATGGCCGCCGAAGCCTCGCCGATTCTGAGCGCGCTCGATGCGCGGGCACTGGCCGCCTCGAATCCACTGCCTTTCCGATGGTTCGACGCGACTCGCAACGGTTGCGAGGTGCTCGTGGCGGTGAACGGTCGGGATCCGCGACACGGAGTCGACTCCATCGGCACCGAACCCGCCGTGCTCAACACCCATCTGGTGATCGATCGGTGGCGACCCGACCTGGTGGTGTCGGCCGGCACGGCCGGGGGTTGGCGGCGCGGTGGGGGTGAAGTCGGCGACGTGTACGTGAGCGACGGGCGGGTGGTGCATCACGACCGCCGCATCTCGATGGAACGATTCGACGAGTACGGCATCGGCTCGTACCCGGTGGTGGTGGCGCGCGAGATGGCGACGGCTCTCGGTCTGAAGACCGGTGTGGTGACCACCGGCAACTCGCTCGACGAGAGCGATGACGATCGACGCATGATCGCCGCCTCGGGGGCCGCCGTGAAGGACATGGAGGCGGCCGCGGTGGCCTACGTGTGCGATCTGCACCGAGTCCCGTTCATGGCGTTGAAGGCCGTGACCGATCTGGTGGATCACCACGAGACGACCGCTTCCCAGTTCACCACCAATCTGGCCATGGCCTCGCGTCGTTTGGCCGACACGGTGGTGAGGGTCGTGGACTGGTGTGCGACCCGCGAAACCTCTGATCTGCGTTGATGGCGGGTTGGGCGACGGAGAGTCAGCCCGTAGGCTTCGGGGCACAACGCGGGGTGGAGCAGCCAGGTAGCTCGTCGGGCTCATAACCCGAAGGTCGCAGGTTCAAATCCTGCCCCCGCCACCAAGAGAGAAGCACCTAAGTAGGGCTTCTCGAGCACCGAAGTCCCGGAATCTGGAAACAGAGACCGGGACTTCTGCTTTCCCGGTATCGATCTGCTCACGACATCGGGTCGACTGCCAGCCACCGGACCAGGTCCCGATCGGCCGGCGGTGGTGGCACTGTGGATGCTGGTGGCCGGCACTCTGGTGGCCACCATCCGGCGGCGTTGGCGACTGCTCGTCTGAGGTTTCGACTCCGACGGTGAGTGTCTCGGGTGCTTCGGCCCCGCGACACTCACCATCCGGTCATCCGGCGCAGTCGATGCAGTAGTTGTCGGCGAGTGGAGTTCCGTCCAGGAAGGCCCGCAACCACTCGATGAAGCGAACACCGTTCAGTTCCTCGGAGTACATCTCGTTCCGCCCGAGGATGGTGTGCGCGTCGCCGGGTCCGACCCAGGAGGACACCGTGGTCCCCGCCGCCTCGATGCGCGCCTCGCCGGCCCTCATCACGTCCACCAAACCGTCGGGGGAGAGTCCGGCCATGCGGGCGTAGCTCGACAACACGTTGTCGTAGGCGTAGTCGTGACGGGCGAACGTCATCGACGGGTTGCGGGCCCCGGCCACGATGAAAGTGAACGGCGGGTTGAAGTCGGCCGGGGTCGTGCCGGCGAACTCGGGCCAGTCGGGAAGTGTTTCGATCGTTCCCCAGTTGCCGACCACCGCGCTCATGGCGTCGGGAATCGCTCCACCGCTGTCGGAGATCACCTTCACCATCGCGTCGGGTAGCAGTTCGGCGGTCAACCCTCCGTAGATCGGAGTGGGGAAGGCACCGGCACTCGATCCCGCGACCACCACTTCGGTCGCACCGCCGAAGCGATCGGCCAGGTCGCGCAGTGCCGTGGTGCCGTTCACGAAGCCCTTGTGCTCGATCACCACGCCATCCCCGTAATCCTTGGTGGTGTCGCCGGCGTGGACGTCTCCCGTGCAGTAGGGGACGTACACCATCGACCACTCGGCGAAGGGGTTGTCGGGATTGGCGAGATCGAACACTCCGGTGGTGGCGCCCGATCCGCCGGCTCCCACCGATTCCTTGTAGTTGCCGCTTCCCGATGCGCACATTTCGGCGGTGAAGCAGGCGCCGCCGCCCTCGAGGTAGAAGAGCACCTTGGTGGGATCGGCCTCGCGAACGAACCAGGAGTACTCGCTGCCGTCGGCGCACATGCAGTCGGACGGTGCGGCGACGGTTTCCCACTGGTCGCCGAAATCGACCGGCACCTCGCTCGTCGCGACGTCGGTCAAGACCGGATCGGTGGATGGTGGTTCGGTGACCAGTGGATCGGTCGACGGGGCACTCGTCTCCGAGTTTGCGTCCGAGGTTTCGTCGTTCGGATCCGACGATCCGCAGGCGGCGAGCACGACGAAACTCGTCGCCAACACGAGTCGTCCTAGAAGGACGTGCTTCCGATTCATGTGGGTCTCCTTCCCGGGAGACCCGAAGTCTGTCCGATGGCACGGCGCCGAACCGGGATCGGCGGGTGTCCGATCAGTCGACGGGAACCAGACCACCGCCGGAACTCGCACTCCGCAAGGCGGCGTCGCAGATGCGTTGCACGAGTGCACCGTGGGCGATGTCGGGTGCGAAGGGTCGGCCCGCGGCGACCGCCGACACCCAGCCGCGGGTCATCGCTTCGGTGGCGCGGAAGACGTCGCGATAGGTGTCGTGCACCGAGCCGGTGCGTAATCCGCTCCAGATCGACGGCGTGCGGTCGAGAACACTCGCCGGACCGGTGGCGCCGGCCTTCAGTCCGCGCACCTCCTGCACGGTGTCCCAGTCGTTGAGCGCGTACAGCGTGCCGTCGCTGCCGTGCACCTCGACGTGATGGGTCTGGTTGAAGGGAGTGCCCTCCCAGCAGACCGCACTCACCGTGAGGTGTCCGACCGCACCCGACGCGAAGCGCACCGTGATGAGGGCCATGTCCTCGCAGACCTCGTAGGCCCGCCCGTCGGGCCGAGGTGACCTCGGAACCGTGGAGTTGATGACGTCACCGACCTCGGTGATCGGCCCGAGCAGGTACAACGCCAGGTCGATCCAGTGACTGCCGAGATCACCCAGCACTCCCGAGCCGGCCTCGGCTCGATCGAAGCGCCAGGCGTACTCGCCGTCGCGCGCGTATCCGGTGTAGTAACGCGCCGCCATGTGGTACGGCCGACCCACGAATCCCGATTCGATGCGGTGGCGCAGCTCGCCGAACACCGGCATGAATCGATAGGTGAACGGCGTGAGCGTGGTGGCACCGGTGCGGGCGGCGGTCGCGGCCAGGTCGTCGGCTTCAGCACCGTTCAATCCGAGGGGTTTCTCGCACAACACGTGCAGGCCGCGTTCCAGGGCGGCCTTGGCGATCGCGTGGTGACTCGAGTTGGACGATGCCACGATCACCGCATCGACGTGATCGAACATCTCGTCGGGTGTGGAGTGAACCTCGGGCACGTTCCACTGGGCCGCCACGCGACGGGCCTTCTCCACGTCGCGTCCGCACAGGGCGGTGATGCGTCCCTTCGGGTGGGACGCGAGAGCCGGTAGGTACATGGCCTCGGCCCACCAACTGGTGCCCACGAGGCCGACACGCACGGAGTCGATCATGGTGGCACCCTATTCGGGCGCGTGGCCACGCCCCACGAGACGTTGGCCGCGGCGGACACGCAACTTCAAGCGGAGAAAGCGAGAGGGCCACCCCTCGCGGGGTGGCCCTCTCGT